>Ga0207422_1000277_pt1 | contig 187987 bp, 172 predicted proteins | sample MarCyaLeptolynsp_FD_187757 | JGI IMG/M metagenome (GOLD analysis project Ga0207422, IMG submission 187757) | Marine cyanobacterial communities from Panama - species 1 Leptolyngbya sp. (SPAdes) | ecosystem: Environmental > Aquatic > Marine > Unclassified | place: Panama: Panama City | collected...
GTCGGCCGGTGCGGGCTTCATCGTCGCCATCGCCGGCGCCATCATGACCATGCCCGGCCTGCCCCGCGTGCCCGCCGCAAACTCAATCCACCTCAACCAGAACGGCGATATCGAAGGCCTGTTCTGAAAGGGCGTTACTCGTTCGCCTCTATCTGGGCCAAGGCCGCCACGAAGCGCTTCAACTCGTCCGGATCGAGGCAGTCGTCGCGGCGTACACCGCTGCAGAGGTCGACCCCATAGGGACGCACGCCTTCGACCGCCGAAGCGACGTTGCCAGCCCGCAACCCCCCGGCCAGATAGACCGGACGGTCGACCTGCTCCACGATCCGGCGGCTCAACGACCAATCATGGGTCCGGCCGGTGCCACCCAACTCGGCAACAGCCGCCTGTGGCCGCCCCGAATCCAGAAGCAGGGCATCGACGAGAGGCGCCCTCTCCCTCGCGAATGCAACGGATGCCTCGTCCTCGACATGGACGACCTGGACGAGGCGCAGCTCCGGCAAGGCGCGCCGGATGACATCGTACTCCGAGGGCTTAATGGCGTGGACGATCTGTACGGTGTTGGCGCCGGAATGAACAAGCTGCCCCACGATATCGTCCCCTGACTGACGAGACGTCAGCAGAAATGTCCCTATTCCCGAGGGGACTTCCGCAACGATTTCGCGAATGGCCGCCGCGCCAATGACCCCCGGACCGCTCGGCATCTCCGAGACGAGGCCCAAATCGTTGGCGCCCGCCGCGATCGCCAGGTGCGCTTCCTCCACACTGGAAATACAACAGATTTTGAGTCGGGTCCTCAATCGACGCCTCCGGCCAAAGGGGCTCTCAGCAATACACCTGATCAGAGCCCCCTGACCTAGCGCCGACCGCCCACAGGAGCAAGCTGCCCTGCGGCTCGGTACATTCTTCGGACTGGTGATTTGACCCTAGGCACCGGAAAACGAGCCTCGTCCGGCCCAAATTCCCGCGATTTCAGTATAGCGAGGCAGCACTTCGCCAGACTTTGATCTCCGTCAATGTGGCCGGGGAAAGAGACTTGATACCTTGACCCGCTGAAATAATGGAGGCTGCAGCATGCCTCGTGCGAGCCACGCAATGGAAATCGGCAACCAGAACTTCGACTCACTCATCGCTCAAGGCGGCCCCACCGCCGATATTCTCGACTTGGCACTCAATGGAGGGCTGGGACGAGGAAGCGAAATCCGCGACCTGGCCGAAGGCGCGACGATTGAGATGGAAGGCGAGCGCAACGACGATCTCCTGATCCTTCTGGAGGGCGTCGTTTCTCTTAGTAAATCGATCAAGGGGGAACGGCGCCAGATCATCGGCTTCCGCTTTCCCGGCCAACTGATCGCCCTGCATCTGCCGGACTCGCCCTGGACCGTTGACGTCCAGGCCATTACCGCCGGCAAGGTATGCAGGCTGTCGGCAAAGGATCTATTTGCGGCAGCCAAGCGGAACCCCGCCCTGCACCGCAGCCTGATGAATCTCGCCATCGACGAGATTGCTTCGGCCGAACAGTTGATTCTGGCCCTTGGTCAGAAAACTACGGCGGAAAGGGTGGCGGCCTTCCTTTTGGAGCTGTCCAGGCAGACGGATACGCAGAAAGAAGTCTGGATCCCCATGTCCCGTACCGCCATCGCCGACTACTTGGGCATGACCACCGAGACGGTGTGCCGGGTGCTGACCCGCCTGCGCACCAAAGGGATCGTCGCCATCCCCAAGAGGAACATGGCGGTCCTGTTGGACCGGCAGGGGCTTGACGATATCGCGGCCGGCAGGCGGGCCTTAAGGGCCTGACCGGCGGCGCCAGGGAGCCGTTCGTAAGCCAAACCGGGGGCAACGCGGCTCCTGGCAACGATCCGTCGGTTCCGCAACAAACGTCTAAGCGCGCCTCGTGCCACAATTCCGTTCCCAGCGATGGCGCCCGCGCTTCTACTGAAGGCAGCCACGGGTGTGCTCATCGGCGCAACCAATGCCTTTAGGCGTTAGGTATCTTTGAGATGACCACGACATTGCAGCAAGGACGGCGCGGACGGCGAGCCCGCGCGCCCAGAGAGACAGGCCCCCAGCAGCTCCCATGGCGGCAGGTGACCAATCCCCTCAAGCCTATCGAGATCCTAAGCCGGGAGCAGGTCGAGACGATTCACCGGGCTTCCCTGAAGATCTTGCGGGACATGGGCATCGAGGTGATGAGCGAAGAAGCGCTCCGCCTGTTAAAGAAAGCGGGCGCCATCGTCGACTTCGAGACCCAAGTCGTACGCTTTGACCCGGAGATGGTCGAGGAGACCGCGGCCCTGGCACCAGCGGAATTCACACTCACCCCGCGCAATCCGGACCACCGGATCACCTTAGGCGGCAAGCACGTCAACTTCGGACTGATTTCCGGACCTCCAAATGCCCACGATTGCGAGCGTGGCCGCCGGCCCGCCACCTATGAGGACTACTGCGACCTGATCCGCCTCGCACAGAGTTTCAATATCATCCACTTTATCGGCAACCAGGCCGTCGCGCCGCTCGAGCTTTCCGCCGAGACACGGCATCTCGATTGTTATTTAGCGAATGTTGTCTATGCCGACAGGGTCTACGGCTGTCCATCGATTGGCCGGGCACGGGCCCTCGATGGAGTCGACATGATGGCGATCAGCCGCGGCATCTCGCGTGAGCAGATGGTCGATTCCCCCGGCGTCGTTACGATCATCAACGTCAATTCGCCACGGAGATTGGACGGAGCCATGGCGGAAGGCCTGATGACCATGGCCGAAATGGGTCAGCCGGTCGTCGTCACGCCCTTCACCCTGATGGGGGCCATGACGCCTGTGACCTTGCCGGCGGCTCTTGCCCAGCAGAACGCGGAAGCTCTGGCCGGGATCGTACTGACGCAGCTCGTGCGTCCGGGCACGCCCGTCGTCTATGGCTGCTTTACCTCCAACGTGGATCTGAAATCCGGTGCCCCGGCCTTTGGGACGCCGGAGAATGCACAGGCCATTCTCGCGGGCGGGCAAATGGCCCGACGCTATGGCCTGCCCTATCGTGCCAGCAATGCTAACGCCAGTAACACTGTCGACGCCCAGGCAACCTATGAGTCGCAGATGTCGCTTTGGAGCGCCGTTATGGGCGGCGCACACTATATCAATCACGGCGCTGGATGGCTGGAGGGCGGCTTGACCGCGTCCTTCGAGAAAATCGTTCTGGACGCGGAAATGCTGCAGATCATGGCCGAGACTTTGGTGCCAATCGAATTCGACGAAGACTCCCTGGCGCTCGAGAGCATTCAGGAAGTCGAACCAGGAGGCCATTTCTTTGGAACGGCGCATACCATCGAACGCTTTGCCACCGCCTTCTATCAGCCGATCCTGGCGGATTGGCGGAACTTCGAATCCTGGGAGGAAGCCGGCAGCAAGACCGCCACTGAGCGCGCCACTGAGATCTGGAAGGATCTATTGAAGAACTACGAAGCTCCTGCGATGGATGCAGCCATCCGCGAAGAGCTCGATGCTTTCGTCGCACGTCGCAAGGAAGAAATTGCAAGAGACGGACTTTAGCTATTTGGGACAGGACCGAGGGCACGCCAGGTGTAGTGGTTGACAAGATCCCGCCGCATCGGGAACCTGTTGGCGGCAAGAAAAAACATAAACGGCGGGAGGAAACGCGCTGGGAGACGGCGGCGTTAAGGGAGGCTTGCTCCCTTTACGCAGCAGTGGGTTCAGACCTGCTGGGACCGGCGGCCCCGCGCGAAAAGTTCATATGGCGATCGCATACCTCAAAAAGGCAACCAAGTCTTCGGCCAGCGGGGAGGACGACGTTCGCAAGATCGTCCAGGGGGTCCTGGACGATATCGAACGTTCCGGTGAGTCTGCTGCAAAACGCTATGCCGCGAAGTTCGACAAGTGGGACGGCGATATCCTCGTCTCCGCCGAAGCGCGTCGTGCGGCCACAGACCGCGTCCCGGACCGCCTAAAGAACGACATTCGCTTTTCCTATGATCAGGTGCGGCGCTTCGCAGAAGCTCAGCTCGCGACCCTTACGCCGTTCGAGACGGAAGTCTCCCCTGGCCTGATTGCCGGACAGACCCTGGTGCCGATGAAAGCGGCAGGCTGTTACGTTCCCGGCGGCCGCTACGCGCACGTAGCTTCTGCCATCATGTCCGTCACCACTGCAAAAGTGGCCGGCGTGGAGCGGGTCATTGCCTGCTCTCCACCACGCGACGATCAAGGGATCGATCCGGCCATCCTCTACACGCTCGACCTCTGCGGTGCCGACGACATTCTTTGTATCGGCGGTGTCCAGGGCATTGCCGCCATGGCGTTCGGCCTTTTTACCGGGATTTCAGCCGATATTCTCGTGGGCCCCGGCAATCAGTTCGTGGCCGAAGCCAAGCGTATCCTCTTCGGCCGCGTGGGCATCGATATGTTCGCGGGCCCGACGGAGATTGCAGTCATCGCCGATGAAACGGCGGACCCCGACGTCGTTGCCTGCGACCTGGTAAGCCAAGCCGAACATGGCTACAACTCGCCGGCCTGGCTGATCAGCACGTCACGGGACGTGGCAGAGCAGACCATCAAGCGTGTCCCGGGTTACATTGCACGCCTCCCGGAGTTGAACGCCAAGAACGCCGCCGATGCGTGGCGCGACTATGGCGAGGTCGTGCTGGTGGAAAGCCGGGAGGAAGCCGTCGAGGTTTCGGACCGCTACGCGGCCGAGCACCTTGAGGTGCATTGCGACGATCTGGATTGGTGGCGCGCCAACCTCTCCAACTACGGCTCCCTGTTCCTGGGGGAGGAGACAACCGTTACCTTTGGCGACAAGACCTCCGGTCCCAATCATATCCTGCCGACGAAGGGCGCGGCGCGCTATACAGGCGGCCTATCCGTACACAAATTCATCAAGATCCTGACGTGGCAGAAGATGACGCGTGACGCGAACCGGGAGATCGCCCAGGTCGCGGCACGCATTTCACGGCTCGAAGGCATGGATGGCCACGCGCGCGCCGGCGACGTGCGCTTGGCGAAATATTTTCCCGGCGAAGATTTCGAGTTGACGGTGTAGGCCATGACGGATCTCTTCGATCTCTCTGGCCGCGTGGCCATTGTCACCGGGGCGAGCTCTGGCATTGGAAAAACGCTGGCCGGCGCCCTCGCCTGCCACGGAGCGTCCGTCATTCTAGCAGCACGCCGCAAGCCTCAACTGGACAAGGCGGTCCAGGAAATCGAAGCCTGTGGAGGCAGAGCGGCATCCGTCGTCGTGGATCTTGCGAACTATCACGATGCCGAGACACACGCCGCGCAGCTTTCCGAACCCTATGGCTCAGCGGACATTCTGGTGAACGCAGCAGGCGTGAACCTGAGAGAGCCAGTGGATGAGGTGACCACTGAGCATTGGGAAAGGACCTTGGCGATCAACGTCTCAACACCCTTTTTCCTGGCACGCGCGCTGGTTCCCGGTATGCGTGCCAAAGGTTGGGGCCGGATCATCAACATCGCGTCACTGCAGTCGGAAAGGGCCTTCCCCGACTGCATCGCCTATGGCACTTCGAAGGGCGGCGTCGCCCAGTTGACGCGGGCGATGGCGGAAGCCTGGTCGAGCGACGGTATCAACGCAAACGCCATCGCACCGGGCTTCTTTCCGACCGAACTGACGGCCGCGGTCTTTGCTGACAAGGAACGTTCCGCCAAGAACGCCGCACAGACGGCCGTCGGACGCAACGGAGTGTTGGAAGACCTCTCCGGCACGGCGGTTTATCTTGCATCCCGCGCTTCCGACTACGTGACGGGACAGCTCATCTTCGTCGATGGCGGTTTTACCGCCAAGTAAGGCAGGCAGATCATGAAAGCCCTTGTCTATACCGCAACGCGTGAGGCCATCTATCGTGACGAACCGGAACCTCAGCCCGGGCCGGGAGATGCCCTCGTTCAGGTCGACGCGGTCGGAATCTGCGGTTCCGACATGCACGCCTGGCATGGACACGACGCACGGCGCGTCCCGCCCCTCATTCTGGGGCATGAAGCCTGTGGAACAGTGGTCACGGGAACGCGGCCGGGACAACGCGTCATCCTCAACCCATTGATCGCTTGCGGAAGCTGCGAGTACTGCAACACCGGCCGCAGCAATCTCTGCCCCGACCGGGAACTCATCGGGATGAAAATTCCCGGCGCATTCGCGCAACAGATCGCATTACCGGAACGCAACCTGATCGAGGTGCCGCAGAAGATGAACGCAGCCCATGCGGCGCTGACCGAGCCCTGCGCAACCGCCTGGCATGCCGTCGCTCTGGGTAGCCGGGCAGGCTGGCGTCCTTTGCCTGAATGCGATGCTCTGGTGATCGGTGGAGGGTCCGTCGGTCTGCTGAGCGCGTTGATATTGAAGCATTACGGCTGCGCTTCGGTCCGGCTGGCAGAGACCAATGCGTTGCGTCGCAAAACCGTCGAGTTGGCGGGTGTCGAGGCATTCGATCCCATCGCTCAGCCGAGCGCGGACTCAGCCTATCATCTGGTTCTGGACGCCGTCGGCAGCGCCGGCACCAGAAGCGGGGCAATGCAGGCTGTCCGGCCCGGCGGCGTGGTCGTCCATGTCGGGCTGCAGGAAGCAGCTGGCGAGTTCGACGCCCGGAAAGCTACGCTCAGCGAGGTTACCTTCGTCGGCGTCTATACCTACACGGAAGCCGATCTCAGAGCTTCCCTGAGAGCGCTGCACAATGGGGCGTTGGGCAACCTGGCCTGGACGGAGGAACGCCCCTTGGCCGAGGGTGCGCAGGCGTTCGTCGATCTCGACGAGGGCCGCAGCGCCGCGGCAAAGATCATCCTTCGCCCCTAGGGACGGCCTGACCGCTCAGACTTCCTGATCGAAGAGAACGGCCTCCATCCGCCGCGCTCCCGCCTTCAGGGTATCAACCTTTTCAAGCACTTGTTCGAATGGCACCCGCTGTTTCGGTGCATGAAAAGCGAGTGCCGCAAAGAATCTTTTATCCGGGTCGAAGATCGGGACGGCGGCCGCGACCATCCCTGGAATAAATTCCTCGTTGTCCAAGCTATAACCGGCTTCCCGAATTCTCCGGAGTTCATTCCTCAAGGCATCTTCGGTCGTGATGCTGTTGTCTGCCTCCGGCGTCAGGATCAGCACCGAGAGCATGCGTTCCAGGTCTTTGTCCTCGAAACTGCTGAGAAAGAGCTTGCCGGTCGCCGTGCAATGAAAGGGGACATGACTACCAACCGGCAGCTGAAAACGCAGCGGCCAGTGGGTTTCCACTCGATCCAGGTAGAGCATACCTTCGTCGTCCGGCATGACGAGGTTGCAGGTCTCACCGACCTCGTGGGCCACCCATTCCAGAATCTTGTGCCGCACGATGTGGACCCGAGAGGTGGAGAGCAGGCCTGAGGCCATGCGCCGCAGCCGGCGCGCCGGACGCAAGCTGTTTCCATCGACATCCCGGATCAGCAGGCCCTCTTTCTCCAAGGTATGGCACAGCCGGTGGATCGTCGGCTTCGGCAGCTCGCAATAGGCGTTCAGTTCCGTCGGCGTCATCGGCCGACCGGCTTCCGCAAAGGCTTCGATGATCCTCAAAGCCCGCAGATTTGTTGGGATTCTCTCCTCGCTCATCGCATCAATCTCGCCCTTGCCCCTATCAATAGCTGGCGCCAACGGCGCCGCCCCCGTATCGCCATCGAACAAAAAAACGTGCTTCCGGTCAAATTCAACTAGCTATTTTTGAGACTTTCAGTCTTAATTTTAATGCGGCAATCGTGCTCGACAGAAAACAAACGGAAGCGCGAAGCCGGCGGGAGGAGCGTTTTGGAGTTCGACTACATCATAGTCGGCGCCGGGTCGGCAGGCTGTGTTCTTGCGAACCGCCTGACAGAAACGGCTGGGGCGAGCGTCGCTTTGCTGGAAGCAGGCGGACGCGACTGGAACCCTTGGATCCACGTCCCTGTCGGCTACTTCAAGACAATGCACAATCCGAACACGGACTGGTGCTACCAGACGGAGCCCGATCCCGGCCTGAATGGCCGCAGTATTCCCTGGCCAAGGGGCAAGGTCCTTGGGGGATCAAGCTCTATAAACGGCTTGCTGTACATCCGCGGCCAAAAGCAGGATTACGACCACTGGCGTCAACTTGGTAACGACGGCTGGTCCTTCGAAGACGTTCTACCCTATTTCCGGAAGTCCGAAGACCAGCAGCGCGGCGGCGACGACTATCACGGCACGGGCGGTCCGCTTACCGTATCCGACATGCGGACCCGCCGCGATCTTTGCGACGCTTTCATCGACGCGGCCGCTGAGATCGGGATTCCAAGGACATCCGACTTCAATGGCGCCGACCAGTACGGAGTCGGTTACTTCCAGTTGACCATGCGCAACGGTCTGCGGTGCAGCACGGCGCGCAGCTACCTGAGCCCGGCGAAGAACCGCAAATCCCTCGAAGTCGTTCCCAAAGCACATACGCACCGCGTTCTTTTTGAGAACGGTAAAGCCGTTGGCGTGGAAGCCAGAATCGGAAACAAGGTCATGCGGCTGTCCGCACGGCGAGAAGTCATTCTCTCGGCGGGTGCGATCGGTTCACCGCAGATCCTTCAACTCTCTGGCGTTGGGCCGGCAGAGTTGCTGCGGAAACTCGGAATCGAAGCTGTCCATCTGCTCGAAGGGGTTGGAGAAAACCTGCAAGACCACCTGCAAATTCGGTCCGTCTACACCTGCAACGTTCCGACCCTCAACGACGAAGTGAATAACTTTTTCCGCAGAATGTGGATCGGCATTCAGTTCCTGACGACGAGAACAGGCCCGATGACAATGGGTGCAAGCCAAGTCTGTGCCTTTGCAAAAACCCATGCATCTTTGGAGACCCCGGATATCCAGTTTCATATTCAACCCCTTAGCTCCAACACGCCGGGTCAGAACCTGGACTCCTTTTCAGCCTTCACAACTTCCGTCTGCCAGCTGCGTCCGGAGAGCCGAGGTCACATTCGCATAAAATCCCCGGACCCGGAAAAGGCCCCGGCAATCTCTCCGAACTACCTGGCAACCCCAACCGACCGGAAGGTCGCCATCGAAGGTGTGCGGATCGGACGGAAAATCGCGAAGACACCGTCACTCAAACCAATTGTCGTGGACGAACATGAGCCGGGTTGGACGCGGGAGAGCGACGAAGAGCTCCTGAATTGGATTCGGGACCGCGCCACGACGATTTACCACCCCGTCGGCACCTGCAAGATGGGCCGCGACGATAGGGCCGTCGTCGATCCGCGCTTGCGCGTGCATGGCATTGGCAACCTACGCGTGGTTGATGCCTCCGTCATGCCGACGATTGTCTCAGGAAACACTAATGCACCTACTGTCATGATCGCGGAAAAAGCCGCCGATATGATCAAAGAGGATGCAAGATGACAAAGAACAAGCATAGGAGTTTTTCTGTTACGGCTGCATACCCGAGTCGCTAAGCTCTATGGTTGGAGCAAGTTTCAGCGCTTTGTAGCTGGAGAACTCACATGCGACGCTTTCGGAAGGGCGGCAAGATGCGCGCCGGTTTCGAAATCGCGGCGGCCAGAAACAACGGTCTTCGCAGAACAGAAGCAGGAACTTTGGGAGGACACCACGATGCGAAGCTTAAGACATCTATTTAGAGGCGCCGCGGCGGCGGTCGTCGGCACGAGTATGCTTTTGACCGCGGGGCTCGCTTCTGCGGACTCGATTAAAATCAGAGTTCAGTCCGTGATCCCGTCGAAGGCGGACGAAGTCACGATGCTAACTGAGTTCGCAAAGAACGTCAGCGATCTCACGAATGGAGAGGTTCAATTCGAAATCCTACCGGCCGGAGCCGTCGTCGGCGTGCGTGAGACACTGGAAGCCGTCGACAAAGGACTCATCGAAGCAGGCTTCGCTTGGACTCACTACTGGTCGGGCTACCATCCGGCCGCGATGCTATTCGGTTCCCCGGTCGCGGGTGCCGGTGTCGGCATCGACAACATCGCCTTCGTCTCCTGGTTCATGTATGGCGGCGGCAAGGACCTATATGAAGAGCTCTGGACCGAAATGGGCATGAACGTCAAGGGCTTCATGCTGCAACCGGTCGGCCCGGAGGCGTTAGGCTGGTTCAAAGAGCCCATCACAAGCATGGATGACTTCCGCAAGTACCGCTTCCGGACGCCTCCGGGAATTCCTGGCCAGACCTACAACGACATCGGCGTGGCGGCCGTTGCGATGGGCGGTGGCGATATCCTGCCGGCGTTGGAGAAGGGTGTCATCGATGCGGCGGAATGGTGCTGCCCTAAACCCGATAGCGTTTTCGGGTTCCAAAAGGTCCTGAAACACTATTACCTTCAGGGTCTTCATCAGGTCGTGGTCAATGCGGACATCTACATCAACGGCGATGTTTGGGAAAAGCTGACGCCACACCAGCAGAAGTCTATCGAAATTGCCGCCAACGCCTCTTTGATCCAGTCCCTCGCCTATCGCATCTATGAGAACGGCAAGGCATTGAAGGATCTGACGGAGAATCATGGTGTGATCCTTCACGATACGCCTGAGGATTATTTCAAGGAGTATATGAACGCGGCGAAAGCATCCCTTGAGAAGAATGCGGCAGAGAATGAATTCTTCAAGAAGGTATGGGATTCCCAAAAGGCATTCGCTGATATTGCCGTGCCTTTCTGGGCTGGTGCACAGATGTCGAACGCCAACCTCGGCATGGCCTACGCAAAACAGAAATCCGAGTAGTTCGCTGTCAAACTGCTAAGCTGAGGAAACGGGTACCCTGCCCGTTTCCTCAGCCCTTTTAGTACAACGTCCAAGCTGGCCAAGGAAATACAGAAGAAACATGGGGCCGATTGGGGAGGCACAATGTCCGATTCCTTAGATGTATCAGACGAATTGATTGCCGAACGGCGATCCGATCCTTCGGGCAGGATGCCCCCGGATATGTCGCCATGGATGGCGAAGACCATTACCACAATCGATCGTTTCAGCCTTTGGATCGGACGGATCGTTTGCTGGATTACCATCCCGCTCTTCGCGGCTATGGTCTACGAAATCGTCATGCGCTATGCCTTCGTCGCACCGACCATGTGGGCCTATGACATGAGCCGGATGATGTACGGAGCGCTTTTCGTACTCGGTGCCGGATATGCTCTGTCAAAGGGCGTTCACATCCGAGCGGACTTTATCTACAGGGGTCTTTCGCCGCGCACACAAGGCACCATCGATGCCGCACTCTATATCCTGTTCTATTTTCCCGGTTTGATCGTTTTCCTTTATGTCTCTATCGATTTCGCGCAGCTCGCCTGGTTTCGCGGGGAACGCGGTATGGACACCGCATGGATGCCGGCAGTCGCACCAATCAAGAGCGTGCTGCCCATAGGAATCGCCTTCCTCCTGATCCAAGGAGTGTCCGAACTTCTCAAGTGCTTCTACGCTGTACGCGTAGGAAGGTGGCCGTAATCATGTCCCCAGAAATCATCGGCCTCATCATGATCGCGGTGATGCTCTTCGCGATCTTCGTCGGGTTCCCAATCTCCTTTACCTTGATCTTTCTCGGCATGGTCTTCGGCTATGTCGGCTTCGGAGATCTCGTGTTCTATCTCATGACGTTCCAGTTCTTTAACGTCATGATGGAACAGACCCTGGCGGCGGTCCCCCTGTTTGTCCTGATGGGTATTCTGATGGAGCAGGCGGGACTCATGGAACGCCTCTTCGATGCCGTCCAGTTGATGCTGTCGCGGGTGCGCGGCGCCCTCTATCTGGCCGTGCTCTTCGTCTCCACTATCTTCGCCGCGGCGACAGGCATAGTCGGCGCGTCCGTCACGATTCTCGGCATCATGGCCGCGAAGACGATGAACCGCTCCAACTACGATGTCCGCCTCGCGTCGGGAACGATCACCGCCGGAGGCACGCTCGGAATTCTGATTCCGCCCAGCATCATGCTGGTCGTTATGGGCCCGGTGCTTGAGGTGCCGGTCACGGACCTGTTCGCCGCCGCCATTATACCAGGGATCATGCTGGCCGTTCTCTACGCGTCCTACGCTCTGTTCCGCTGCTGGCTGAATCCGGAACTTGGCCCCGCTTTGCCGGTAGAAGACCGGGCTGAAAGCATGGCTCATATCTGGCGGGAGTTCTTCCTCGGACTGGTGCCGCCTAGTCTGCTTGTCTTCGCCGCCTTGGGGAGCATCCTTTTTGGCTTCGCCACCCCAACGGAAGGCGCCGGCTGCGGCGCCGCCGGCGCTCTGTTGCTGACCCTCGCGTACCGGCGCCTGACTTTGAGCGGGCTTCAAACGGCGCTGGTAAAGACTCTGGAGATCTCGGTCCTCATCCTGTTCCTCGTCGCAGCATCGAATTTCTTCGGAGCGGTCTTCTCCCGCCTCGGCACGCCGACCATGCTGACGGATTTCCTGATTACCCTGGATCTGCCGCCGATGATCATTCTTTTCATGATCATGGCGTTGATCTTTCTGCTTGGCTGGCCGCTGGAGTGGGTGCCGATCGTGCTGATCATCGTGCCGATCCTGCTGCCACTGATCGACAAGTTGGGCTTCAACCTGACATGGTTCGGGATATTGGTTGCCGTGAACCTTCAAACAGCGTGGTTATCGCCACCGGTGGCGCTCTCCGCCTATTTCTTGAAAGGCGTGGTTCCGAGTTGGGACTTGAAGGACATCTACTACGGCATGATGCAGTTCATGGTCATTCAGATGATCGGTCTTTTGCTGATCATCTTTTTCCCGCAAATCGCTCTCTGGCTGCCGGAAGCGATCTACGGCAAATAGAGCAGCGCATGCTTCCATACCGGCAGGGAGAGGACTGGACTACTCCACCGACACGCCAAGACTGTCGGCAAGCTGCGTGATCTGCGCGACCCGGCCGGGGGCATTCTTGAAGGCCGACTTGGCTTCCTGCACCGCGGTGCGTGCGGCATCGCCGTCCTGTAGGACCGCGTAGGAGCGAATGAGCATCAGCCACCCTTCCAGGTCGTCTGGATCTTCCTGCAAGCGGGCCGCCAAGCCGTCGACCATGCCGCGGACCATGGTATCGCGTTCGGATTCGCTGAGCTCCGCGGCAGCTGCCACGTCCGCATCGCTCGGGCCACGCGCGACTGTCTGAGGCCCCAGCCCGAGTTGATCCGCAGTGTCGTCGAACTGCGCCAACACGAACGGTGCGGAGGCGAACTGCGTGCGCCCGGCATCAAGTGCGGCCAGAGCCTTGTCCTCGTCGCCTTGGCCGGCTCGGAGTTGCGCAAGGCGAATCCAATCCTGCCAGTTCTTCGGGTCGCTCGCGAGATTGGATTCCAAAGCTGCGATCTCGTCCGCTGGATCAGGCGCTTCCCCCGCTGGCATCGCGGCCTTTGCGATCTCGGCCTCCGTGGCGTCGGGAAGAACGGTTTTCAATTCGATTTGGAGAAAGCGCGCCATATTGACGATATCGCGCCGCACCAACGGCATCCAAGGCGCGTCCGCCTCCGATTCGGCCTTCAAGGCGACCCAATCCGAGAGGGCACCTTCGAAATCCTGATTCTGGGCCTTGTGGAGCGCAAGATAGTAGCGTGCCCGCGGATCATTGTTTTTATCCCGCACCTGGGCAAAGACCAAACGGGCCGCCATGGGAACCTTGTTCCCGTTCGCGAGCGTCATGGACTCCGCATATGCTGCGAGCACGGCGGGGTCGTCGTTCGACAACTCAACTGCGCGCCGATAGGCATCCGTCGCCGAGGCATAATCGCCCATAGCAATATATGACCTGGCGAGAAGCCACCAATCCTCGAAGTTCTCCGGGTTCTCCCGCGTGCGCTCAACCAGCAGCATCGCCCTGCTTTCCAGGTCACCGGCTGCCGCGCGACGCTCCAGCAGAGCGTCGCGGCGCTGTACAAGCGGCTGATCCCCAGCTTCCGGCGTGCCAATGAAGCTGTAAAGGCCGAGCGACCCAACCACTGTGATCACGGCCGCGCCCATGGCGAACAGCGGCGCGGGCCGTGCGACCGAAATCCCGGCATCGAGCCGCCGCGCGGCCCTCAGGGCGCGACGTTCGATTTCCTGTTCCGCCGCGTCCCGCTCCGCCTCCGTAATGAGACCGTCCCGAGCATCCCGCTTCAGTTCGTCCCGCTGATCGCGATAGATCGAAATCGCGTGCTCCGCCTCGTTCGACTCGACGGCCGTCCGGGCCAGAAAGGGCCGGGCCAGCCAAAGGGCCCCGCAAACCGCACCAACGGCGATGACAATCCACAGCGTCATGGTGCCTTCTCCTCCAGAATGCGGCGGGCCTGCGCGCGGTCCTGTTCCGTCATGGATTCGACCGGCCGCCTTCGTCTGCCGTAGTGCCGCAAAGTGACGAACGCGGCGAGCAGCAGGAGCAATGGCGCAACCCAGAGCACGTAGGTCGTTGGCTTGACCGGCGGTTCCAGAAGCACATAGTCGCCGTAGCGCTCCGCGATATAGGTCATCGCCTCGCTATCGGTATCCCCATTTTCGATGCGCTCGCGGACCACGACCCGTAGTTCACGGGCTAGATCCGCATTCGAATCGAATATGGACTGGTTCTGGCACACAAGGCAGCGCAGTTGCTTGCCGATCGCGAGGGCCCGGGCCTCCTTTGCCGGGTCGGCGAACATCTCGTTGGCATCGATCGCCAGCACCGGCGCACTCGCAACCAACATCGCCAAGACAAGGGACGCCGTTACGGCCGGCCGGAGGGCGCGCCGCGGCGCGCCAACGCGCAGGCGGCGGTCGCAGATAGAAATCAATCCACCGAGTCCCTTTAACAGGGCACCAATCCACATCCAGGCGACACCGGGATTATAGTAGTAGCGGGTCACCCACCCGCCGGCGCCATCGGGATCACCCAGGACGGCGTAGAGGTCACCGTGCCAAAGTGTGGAGATTCCCGCTTCGGTCGTTGGCTGACGCTCGACGGGATACCAACGCCGTTCCGGGAACAGCAGGGCGAGAGTCTCATCACCCTTCGTGACTTTCACCGTCGCCATCGAAGTCTGGTAGTTCGGCCCGCGATTGGCCGTGACATCAAGCAGCGTATAGGAATACCCGGCAACATCGACGGATTCACCGAGCTTCTGTGTTTGGATCGCCTCGACCTTCCAGATGGAGATCGTGGCAACCCCGGCGACGACTACAGCAACGCCAACATGGCCCAGCACTAAACTCCAGGCGGAGGTGGGTAGGCCGATCAATCGGCGCGCCGCGTTCATCAGACCGCCCTTCGGTAGGCCCGCCCGCGCAAGCAGATCAGCGAGGGTCGCGGTGAAGAGCCACACAGCCAGCGCCAACCCTGCCAAGCCGAGGGGCTGACGGTATCCAAGTACGGCCAGAACCACGGTCGCCGCCAAAGTGACCAGGAACGCAACACGCAGCCTCAACATCACGGCCCTGGCGTCCGCTCGCTTCCAGGAGAGGAAAGGCCCGACCGCGGCCACTGCCGCCGTGATCGCGAAGATCGGAAGGAATGTCTGGTTGAAGTAGGGCGCCCCGACCGTGATCTTTTCACCGGTCATGAGATCGAGAAACAGCGGATAGAGCGTGCCGACGAAGACCACGCCTCCAGCGGCCGCCAGAAGCACGTTGTTCACAAGCAGTGCCCCTTCGCGGGACATGGGCGCAAAGTATCCGCCGTCCTTCAGCGATGGCGCCCGCCAAGCGAAGAGCAGCAAGGCACCACCGACCAAGAGAACCAAAAGACCAAGGATGAAGACTCCCCGCTCCGGATCGTTGGCGAAGGCATGCACCGAGGACAGAATGCCGGAGCGCACGAGGAAAGTGCCGATCAAGCTGAGCGCAAAGGTCAGAATAGCGAGCAGTATGGTCCATTTCTGCAGGGCATCCCGTTTCTCGACGACAATCGCGGAATGCAACAGCGCGGTCCCCAACAACCAGGGCATGAAGCTCGCGTTCTCGACGGGATCCCAGAACCAGAACCCGCCCCACCCCAGTTCATAGTAGGCCCACCAACTGCCCAGCGCGATTCCCAGGGTCAATCCCGACCAGGCGACCAGGACCCAGGGGCGCAGCCAGCGCGCCCAGCTCGGGTCTACCCGGCCGCGCAGCAATGCGGCCACAGCAAAGGAGAAAGCAGTCGAGAAACCGACATAGCCCAGGTAAAGCATTGGCGGATGGAAGGCGACGCCAGGATCCTGGAGCAGCGGGTTCATCCCCTGCCCGTCCATCGGCGGCACCGATAGCCGCTCGAAGGGATTTGAGGTGAAGACGATGAAGGCAAAGAAGCCGACCCCGATCATCGATTGCACGGCCAGCACCGTGGCGCGCATCGCCGTGGGAATGCTGCGACCAAAAACCGAAACAAGCGCACCGAATAACGTCAGGATCAGCACCCAAAGAAGCATGGAGCCTTCATGGTTGGCCCACACGCCGGTGATCTTATAGAGAAGCGGCTTGGCCGAATGTGAATTGAGGGCCACGTTTGCCACGGAGAAATCTGAAACCACGTAGGCGTACGTCAGGGCCGAAAACGCCAAAGCCGTGGCAAAAAACTGCAACTGTGCCGCACCGTCCGCAAAACGCTGGGCACCGAGGGAACCGGTGCGAACCCCGACCAGCGGCACAACGCACTGCAACGCCGCGACAATCAGGGCCAGGCAGAGGGCGAAATGTCCGAACTCAACGATTACATCCGGCATTATGGCCTCGCTTGCATGGCGGTTGAACCCAGCATCTCAGGTCCATGAGGCGCCGCAACCGGGGCGCGACTCTGCAGGGCCTCAATATCGTTGACCAAATAGTCGGTCGGCGAAAGGAAGGTCACTAATTTGGATTTCTTCACGCGGCCGAAAATTCGGCTTACCGTTTCCGCGTTGAGACCGAGATAGTCCGCGATGTCTTCGCGGCTTAGCGGCAGATGCACGCGCCATCCTCCGGGAACTTTGACGCCAATACGCCACGCCATATCGGTCAGGAAGAAGCAGACGCGCTCCATCCCGTCCAGGCGGCCCAGTGTGACCAGGTGGGCCGACACGTACCGTACCTGCCGATGCGCGATGTGGAACAGTTCGGCTGACAGCGCCGCGTTCTCACCGATTGATCTTGGATGTGCGGAGAGATCGAGTTCACAGAGACTCGCGGCGGAAAACGCTTCCAGCCAAACGTCCGCCCCCTGCAGCGCGGCGGCGGGACAGAGCGTATCGCCTGGTCCCGAAAGAGACATGATCTGGCGCCGGCCATCCGGAAGCGATGTGCAAAGGCCGACTATGCCTTGAAGAACAACCCAAAGCTTTAGGCAAGCGGCGCCAGACAAGAGATCGCCGCGAACCAAATCCCTGCGAAAGCGGGGAAAGGATGTCGACGCTGCGGCCCGACACAGAGGCTTGTGGCACGAGCCACAGTCCGACGCCGGCCAATCCGGTCCACATTGACCTGCGCCGTTCTGATCCGCACCGTTTTGAAAGGAAACCCTCGCGCCGCTCGCCCCCATGGCCGCCCCGCAGTCTTTATATGATCTCACCTATAGGGTCACATTATCGGACCCCTATTATCGATAGTGCCTAGACCGATTGGACCGATCATTCATTGACTTAGGTCAATTTGCGTATCCGTGCTGCCGCCTTCATGACAACCTGACGAAAAACGACAATTTCTGACAAAGGTCAGGGCGGGCCCGTGGCGAAGCGTCTACCTTTGAATCCTTGTTGTCTCGGACACGGTCCGACTATGCCGCTCGCCGGCACAAGGGAGGTAAGGATGAAGAGGGCTCTATTCGCCTTGATCGCCGTTTGCATTTCCACGGTGGCATATACTGGTCAAGGCAATGCTCAAGAGAAAGGTTGCCTCTCGTGTCACGAAGGGATCGAGCAATTCACCGACGGGCTCATGATGGAGCAGATTCAGGACCTTGGTGTTGAACACGGCGATCCTGCCGGTTGCGTCGTCTGTCACGGCGGCACGCCCGATGCCACTACTGTCGAAGCGGCACACGAAGGCACGCCTGCTGCCCTTATGGAAGCAGGCGGACCTGAACTCTTCTACCCGGATCCCGGCGCCGTATGGATTGCCGAGCGCTCTTGCGGCCAATGCCATGCAGGTTACGCCGACCGTTTGACCAAGTCTTTGATGAACACCGAGGCCGGTAAGCTACAGGGCAATCTTTGGTCCTGGGGTGTGCAGGAAGACCACAAGGTTATCTGGGGCAACTACGATCTGACGGACGAAGACGGACCGGCCCCGAGTGTCGGCAGCGAAGCCTATGTCGAGTACATGACGGCTTTCGTTGCGGCCCATCCTGACCAGATCCCATCGGAAATGAAGCAGGTGCCGGACGTCGACGTGGACGAGATTTCCGAACACCCGAACCTCGCCGGCATCACCTACTCCCGGCAACAGTGCCAACGCTGCCACGTCGGCGTGACCGGCCGGGAGAAGCGCGGCGACTATCGCGGCGCCGGCTGCTCCTCCTGCCACGTCCCCTATTCCAACGAAGGATTCTATGAGGGCGGCGACCCCAATATCTCCACCGAACAGCCGGGCAAACTGCTGGTCCACCGCCTGCAGGGCACCCGCAAGTCCAAGGTGCAGGTCGGCGACGTCAGCTATTCGGGCATTCCTTCAGAGACCTGCAACTCCTGCCACAACCGCGGCAAGCGGATCGGCGTGAGCTATCAGGGCATCATGGAATTCCCTTACGGCTCGCCCTATTCGCCGACCGGCGGTAAGCAGCCGAAGCTCCACACGAAGAATTACCTCTTCATCAAGGATGACCTGCATCACCAGGTCGAATCGCGGCCGGGAAACCCCGAGGGCGGCATGCTCTGCCAGGATTGCCACACGACCGTCGATATGCACGGCGACGGGAATCTCTTCGGGACCACGCTGGCGCAAGTGGAGATCGAGTGTGAAGACTGCCACGGCACGGTTTCGAAGTTCCCTTGGGAACTGCCGCTGGGCCATGGTGAAGAACACGCTTCCGACATCGGCGATACACCGCGCGGCCTGGCGGACGATATCACCGCCGAGCAGTATTTCGCCGAAGTCTACGAAGCTGAAGACGGCTATCTTCTGACCGCGCGCGGCAATCCTTACGGTAACGTCGTAAAGCGTGGCGAGAAGGTGATCCTGCATTCGGCGTCCGGCTTGGACTTCGAGGTGCCGGTTCTGAAGCAGATCGCCCTGGACGACAGCTGGCGCAACGATAGTGCCAAGGTCGCCATGGGCGCCGTCGGCCAGCACATGGAATCGATGGAATGCTACGCCTGCCATGCCGACTGGGCCCCGCAGTGCTACGGCTGTCACATCACGGTCGATTACTCGGAAGGCAAGACGGATATCGACTGGATCAACAACGCCAACGCCCGCGGCGCGGACGGCTTGACAGCGGACAACGTCCTGGGAACGAACGGCCTGACAGGCCCGGGCAAGGTATCCGAAACCCGCTCTTACCTGCGGTGGGAAGAGCCGACGCTGGGCATCAACGGTGAAGGCCGTGTGTCTCCTCTGATGCCAGGCTGCCAGGTCATCACCACGGTGATCGACAAGGACGGCAACACCGTCGCGCACAACGAGACCTGGATGACCCCTGATGCCGGCGGCACGAAAGGCCTCGACCATGCCGCCGTGCAGCCGCACACCGCCGGCCGTCTAGCCCGGACTTGCGAGAGCTGTCACGACAATCCCAAAGCGCTGGGCTATGGCATCAGCGGTGGCCGCTTCCTGAAGGGCTACGAGGACGGCTTCACGGTTGATCTGGAGACCGCTCTTGGAGAAATCATCCCCACCAAGACGCAGTTGCAATCGCAACCGGTTCCCTCGCTCGACCATGACCTGAGCCAGATCGTCACGCGCGACGGCAAGCAGCTCGTGACGGTTGGATCCCATTGGCCGCTGACGGGACCGCTGCCTCAGGAGATGCGTGAGAAGATGGAGCGCACCGGGCTCTGCATCGGTTGCCACCAAAACATGACCAACGAAGATCTCTGGGCTCAGGTGAACTCCGAAAAGTTCGTGAACAATAAGGAACACCAGGGCGTCATGAACCAGGCAATCCACGCTTTGGCCAAAGAAAAGAGCGAAAACAATTAAGGCCGGACGGGGCGGACAAGATGTCCGCCTCCGATCCTTCAAGCGGACATTTTTTTGGGGGTTTCCCATGCGCAGTTTTTATCACTTGGCTTTTGGAGCGATTCTTTCCGTAGCGGGGGCCACCGCCGCCAACGCCTACAGCGCGACGGAACTCCTGTCCTCTTGCACAGAGGCGGACAACGATGCTCGCTGGGGCGAGGTCGCAGAACTTGAGTGTGAACAGTACATTCTTGGATTCGTCCATGCCCTTCGGGAAACCGGTGACGGCACCGTCTGCGCCCCGGAATTGAACACGGCCGACGAGGTGCGTTGGGCCTATATGCGCTGGGTGCATGAAGACTATTCGGCCCACAAGAGCATGACAGCAGGCCAGGCGTTGCTCGCGACGCTGCGCGACAAATTCAAGTGCGAATGACTTCCGGCGCTTTTACCTGACCTGACCCAGACCCAGTCCGGGGCTGGAAAGAGACCTCTCCGCTCTCATTGCAGCTTTCTCACCGAAAGCTGCATCAAAATCACGCCCCGGCAGCAAGAAGCTTATTTGAATCTCTCGGAAGCTGTATAGCCCAAATTGTGGAGCGATTCACAGCGAATCGTCGGACGCTTTGCCGATTCGTTCGCAATTTCGTTCAGGAAACGCCCGGAAAAGTCCGCTTTTGCAGATCGGGCGCCGGCTTGCTTTGCCACAGAAGCACAATGTGTTAGTAAGCAGTTCTTCACACCCTCCTGTGTTATAGACCTTATGGCCTGATCGGCGTTCGATTTCGGCAAGCGGCCGAAGCGCGCGTTATTCCCACAGGTAAACTGTTAAGTACTCAGCGGAAACACCGCTAAAGGTCGCGATAGACCGATACCGCTAACAGCAAGCTTTGAAAGGACAGATTTGCTCATGATCGAAACCACGATGGGTAGCCGAATCGAACAGTCTCGTGTCGAACAGGGCTTTAGCACCCGCCAGTTGGCAACGCGACTCGGAGTCAAACCGGTGACCATCGAGAACTGGGAGCGGGATCGAAGCGAACCGCGTTCTAACAAGCTTCTCATGCTCGCCGGCATGTTGAACGTTCCGGTGCTTTGGCTTCTCCAAGGCGAAGAGAAGCCGGGTCGGGCGTTTAAACCAAACAGCTACAGCGAGACCGTCTCAATCCAGCAAAAGCTGGAACGTGCAACGGCACTGCATCAGGAATTGGCGGCGCTTCTGCATGAAGCGACCTCGGAAATCACGCGTCTCCAGCACGAGCTGGACGCCGAAAATGACTTGGCCGCGTGACGCAAAGTCACGTGAATCCAAAGCGGTTCCGAGTTGTACCAACTCCGCTGTTCCGCATCTTTAAGATAGAAACAGCCGATCTTGCTCTGCTCTCATAGTCCAGAGCTGTGACTCACTCGGGTGTTCCAGGGCATCGACCGTTATGATCTCGCCCTTAGGCACATCCCGCGCCAGGCGATGACCGGATGCCATGTAATAGGGCACCGGCGCACTGCTATTGAGTGCCGCGTAGTCGAGAAGCAAGGCTTCCGTGCCTTCAATACGATGATGACTTCCCTTGTCCTGGAGCAGAGTCCCCGCAATCAGATCCTGAGCCGCACGCATGCCCAGATCGCAAACGGGTTCGACCTTGCTGCTTCCCGTCGAGAGGCCGAGCTGTTGCGGCACCAGAATGGAGAGTGGCGCTTCAACTCCCAATAAATGCGTCGGATTATAGACCAGAACGTATCCGTCGCAGTCACTGACCGGAACACCCTTGGACTTGAAGAGGCGTCCGGTTGCAGCGTCCGGGACCTGCAGCACGGCGAAAACGCCTCCGGCAAAACTAATCTCGTCGGGACGCCTCAAACAGTTGAAGATGTCCAGCCGGCCATCTCCCGCTAGAAGCCCGCCGATTTCCTTTGGACGAAAGATGTCCGGCAGCTCCACCGTCCGCACCACCGGCGCATGCATGTCTGGCCGATCCGGTTTGAGGCCCGAGGCATTGGCCACGATGCAAAGTTCGCAGTAATCGGGTGGTGTCCGCTGCGGCAGACCCGAAAGGCTTTCGGCGCGCTGTCGCACCAGATCCGCGAGAGCAGCCGGCTCTGCCGACCAGAAGCCCGAATTGAAGGTAGCAGTTTCTTCGAAGCCTTCCGCTCTGATTGTCATTGAGTCGGGATCGAGCACGAAATCGTACTCGCTGGCCTTGCCAGCGCAACTTACCTCCAGGCCCAACGTCCGAGCCCAGGAGAGAAGACCAAGCAGCAGACTAGGTTGATCGCCATCGACCTGCGACAACACCAGACCCGCCTGCTGAGCCTTCCGCGCTAGAATTGGTCCAACGGCGGAGTCCGTCTCCTTCGTCACGAGGACGATATTCCGCCCCTGCGTAATGGCTGTTAACGCGTTCTTTGCGCCCGCTTCCGCATTTCCAGTGGCTTCGATCACGGCGTCAACGGGAATCGAGATCGCTACATCTGGGTCTTCGGTGAGAACCACCTGCCCCGTCTCGTAAAGACGTAGGGCGGTAGACGGAGAATCGGCGACAGCAAATTGATCTTCGCCCAGGCCAGCCTCCCGGCAGGCGGCAATCAAGTTCTCAACTTTCAGATCACAAAGCGCGGCGAGTTCTAACGACCCCATCCGACGCGACTGCATCAGAAGCGTGCGGCCGAACTGTCCAACGCCGATCAGGGCCGCGTGTGCTGGTCGTTCGCTCCGGCCAAATCGGGCGAAGAGCTCCTGGTAATTCATCCGAAGAGTACCGGCATCTAGGTGTCTTCAATAGCGATGGCGCGCACCGGTGCGCCGTCGCAATCCGGAATCTTCAAAGGCAGACCGATAAATTCGACCCGGTCTTTCCGAATCTCCGTCATGTTGCAGAGATATTCGAACATGGGGACGCCCTTGAGCAACAACTCAACATGTGTCGTGTTCTCTTCAAAGGCCGGCATGCGCTCGCCCGTCACATAATCCCGAATGCAACGGTCTTGAGGGAAATCGTAAGCAATGGCTTTCAACCCTTTAGCGTGCAGCCAGCGACAGGCCTCCACCGTCATGTAGGGCGCTCGAGTCCAGAACTCCGGAGTATCCAGCGACTCCACTTTGTCCCAGCCGCTGCGCAGCAGCACGATGTCGTCTTCGAGGATGTGGTCGCCCGCCTCGGCCACGGCAGCTTCCGTGATGGGAGCATCGGGCCCCACGGCAGAAACATCGACCACCGCGGCTGTCCCCATGACCTGATCCAAGGTCAGGTCGTCGGTGGTCTTGCCTTCGGCATCGAAATGGCGCGCGGAATCGACGTGCGTGAAGGCATGCACCACCCAGCCCATCCAGGTCACTTGCGCAAAATCACCGGCCGCGTGGCTCTTCACTTCTTTGCGGTCGACGGACCACCTGAAATGATCGGTTCTGATGGGGGTCGTGAGGTCGATGGTCCGTTTTGTCATGCGTCTAGTTCCCGGGCTTGCAAAGACAAGTTGCTGCAGCAGCAAAGCGCGCCGTCGCCTTAAGTTGAGTCTTGGCCGGATTTTCACGCATGTAAAGTCACCGCTGACAAACAGTCCGAAAGGGTTAGCGCGTTCAGGCTAGAGCCTTCCCTAGGCGACCACGCGGCAGGACTCGTCAAGGATACGCAGGGTGTCTTCCAGCTCCCGCGTGCCATGCACGGTCGAGAAGAAGCGCCGGACACCGGGCAAGGCATAGATGCCACGCTTCATGCATTCCGCATCCAGGCGGCGCATGGCCGCCGCATCCCCAGCCATCATGTCGGCCTGGGTCCGCGGACTTTGAGCCATGAAAAGGATCTGCCATAGGGAGCCGGTGTGCTCTGCGATCGCCTGCAAGTCATGCCGGTCCAGGACCTTCTGACAGGCGCCGCAAGCTTCGTCCGCGTAGGCGTTCAGCCGTTCGTAAACGCCGGGCCGCGCCAGCTCATCGAGCATCGCAAGTGTCGCCGCCGCCGCCACCGGATTCCCATGCAATGTGCCATTGAAGTAGACATAGTCGGGCTCGCCCTTGCGGCGTGGATCGCAGAGGTCGAGGATTTCGGCGCGGCCGGCGACGCAGGAGAGCGGGCCCCCGGCCCCAATCACCTTACCGAAGCTGGCAAGATCCGGCGTAATTCCGTAATGGACCTGCGCACCTCCGTAAGCGAGCCGGAACCCTGTCACCACTTCGTCGAAAATCAAGAGCACGCCCTGCTCGTCGCAGATGCGCCGCAAGGCCTGCAGGAATTCCGGCGCCGCGGGAATGATCCGTTGGACCGGCTCGACAATGATGGCCGCCAGTTCGTCCTTGCGGTCCTTGACGATCCGCTCCACAGCTTCGGCATCGTTGTAAGGGGCGACAATCATGGTCGCGTGCGTACCGGCGGGACGGCCCGCGGTGTCGTTCTGCCCGTGGGGATCGTTGCCAAGAGCCGTCGGAAAGGTCGAGGTGAGCGCGTAGTCGTGATTGCCGTGGTAGGCGCCCTCGAACTTCAAGATCAAGTCGCGCCCCGTAAAGGCGCGCGCCAGGCGCATCGCATAGGCTGTCGCCTCCGAACCCGTCGTCGCATAGACGATCTTCTCGGCGCAGGGAATGTCCTGGACCAACCGGACTGCGAGGCGAATGGCAACGTCATTGAGCGTACCGAACATATGCATGCCGCGCGCCGTCTGAGCTTGCGCCGCCTCGACAACAGCCGGATGGGAATGCCCGAGAATGTGGGCACCCGCGCCACCGACATAGTCGATATATTCGCGGCCTTCGACATCGCGCAGCCGCGGTCCGGCCCCTTCGGCAAAGACAAAACGGATGTCGTCCGGCAGAGCATAGCCCCCTAACCCTGCACCCGGTAGAACCTGTTCCGCCATCTCGAAGAGCCCATGATTGCTCCATTCCGGCCTTGCATCCATGGCGTCAGTCCTCCCTATGAATAGACGGCAAGCGGTCTACCGAGAATAGTTTCGTCCGGTTCCACGCCCAAACCCGACCGCTCCGATGGGGCCATCGCCCCACGGTCACGTCGTGGCCCGTCGGATGCGATGTGGGGTGTGACATAGCCGGAGAGGTCGCAGGTGTTGAGCAGGTAGCGTGGCGGTGTCGTCACTGCGAGATGCGCGACTGCCGCGGTGGTAATGTCGGAACCCCAAGTATCTTCGATCACAATCATCGTCTTGAGGTGCAGGCAAAGGTCACGGGCACGCCGAATAGCGCTGACTCCACCGAATTTGGAGAGCTTCAGCGCAACCACGTCCATGCATCCCAAGGCATGCGCTCTGAGAAGCGTTTCGAAATCATGGGCACTCTCATCGATCTTCATGGCCAGACCGGAGCTGCGGCGTACTTCGGCGCAGGCCTCCAGGCTCTCGCACGGCTGCTCCAGCATGACGTCGAGGTCGCGCACGGCCTGGGCAACGCGGATTGCGGACAAGCTGGTCGCGCCACAGTTCCAGTCAGCATAAACCAGCGGCCCCGGGCCGACAGCTTCGCGAACGGCCCGAATACGCGCCGTATCGGCCTCCCAATCATTGTCTGCACCGACCTTGATCTGAAACTGACGAATCCCGTCCATCAGAGCCGCCTTGGCGATTTCCGCCATCTTCTCCGGTGCGACACAGGTGATGGAATGGTAAAGCGGTGCGCGTTCTGTCTGACGACCGCCAATTAACCGATAAAGCGGCAGGTCCGCGGCCTTCGCGGTCAGATCCCAAAGCGCCATGTCCAGGGCTGACTTCGCGTACACATGCCCTTGCAGATAGGCGTCACATCGGCTCATCAGGGCTTCCGGTCCGACAGGATCCGCACTGAGCAAGACAGGCGCCAACTCTTCGATCGCCGGCGCCACTCCGCCAGCAAAGGCCGGCAGATAATGCGGAATGGGACAGACCTCGCCCCAGCCGGTCAGACCACCGTCAGTATCGAGACGAAGCACGACACTATCCACGGTATCGCAGGTCTTGCCGTCAGACATATGATAGGTCGTCCGGCTGGTCAGCGGCACGCGGTAAAGCGTTATGCGTTCGATCTTCACGATAGTGCCCTGTCATAAACTGTGGCAGGCGGGCCCAACCAGTCCTCATCCGGCACCACGCCAAGCCCCGGTGTTCGCGGCAGGACCACCACTCCATCTTTGTTGCGTGCGCCCTGCCCCGGCGCCGGGTCGTCGGTCAAGTGAGCATGACAGAGCCAGGACGCCAGACGATGTTCCTCAGGGGTCGAGAAAGCCAGGTGCAGGGCCGCCGTATCGGCAATCACGGTTCCCCCAACATCTTCGATATGCATGCGCCAGCCGACCGAGACCCCGAAGTCCCGGACTTGCCGCGCTTTGCTCAAGCCGCCAAGCCGATTGGGTTTCACCTTCACACCTTCGCATGCGCCGAGCTTCCAGGCTTCAAGGTGATCCTGAAAACTGTGCAGACACTCGTCGAGCATAATTGGTTGACCGGTAAGGCCCCGTACATGACTGCACTGGTCGAGAGTTTCGCAGGGCTGTTCGAACCAACTCCGTGCCGAAACCGCATTCATGACCTCGACGGCCTGAGACGGCGTCCAGGCCCTGTTCACGTCATAAGTCACCTGCTCATCGTTCTGCAGCACAGCCTCGATAGCTTCGATACGCGCAACGTCCAAGGCGGGATTGCTGCCACCGATCTTCGCGGAGTGAGTCCGATAGCCTTCGGCGCGGGCTGACAGGATCAAGTCCACCATCTCCTCCGGCGTTCCGGTTGAAATCGAACTGTTGACCGGAGTGGAGCGCCCCTGGGCACCGCCCAACATCACGAAAAGAGGCACATCGGCCGCTTGCGCCGCTAGGTCCCACAAGGCTATGTCCAATGGTGCTTTGGCGTAGGGATGGCCTGGCAGCGCGGCATCCATCACGCGATTCAGACCATCGATCTGTCGCGGGTCTTGGCCGATCAGCAGAGGCGCGAGCAGGTCCATCGCCGCACGTATGCCGCCACCGAAAGCGGGCAAATAGGTGTGCCCCCAGGGACAGCCCTCACCCCAGCCGGACAGGCCCTCATCCGTATCGAGCCGCATGATCGTCGAGTCCAAGGACTCGAACTTCAATCGCCCTCCAGAAAGCCAGTAGGGATGAATCAGCGGCAGGGTCTTTTGCCATACCGAGACCCGGGCAATCTTCATTGCCCCTACTCCATCACCACGGCAAGGTTGCCGACATGGGACTTGGCGATGAAGGCCTCCTGCGCCTGTGCCAGATCCGCCAAGGGATACGTCGCGGCCAACAACGGTCGGATCTCGCTGCGCGAGATATAGCCAACGAGATCGGCGAAAACGCCGGGAGGAACGATCGTCGCCCCGGTGAAGGTCAGATCGCGCAGATAAAAGGTCCTGAGATCGAATTCAACGATCGGTCCGGCAATAGCCCCGGCACAGGTGTAACGCCCGCCGCGGGCCAGCACGTCGATGAATTGGGGCCAGGTGTCGCCACCCACCACATCAGCGACAACCGTCACCTCGTCGTCTCCGATAGCATCCCGCAGCGCCATCTTCAGATTCTCCGGCGCACGCGGCAGCACTGCGTCGGGACCGATGGCCGCGACAGCTTCGGCTTTTGATCCACCGCATAGTGCCACGGTTCGCGCACCACGGCGCTTGGCCAGTTGAATGAGCGCAGAGCCTACCCCACCGGACGCCCCAGGAATCAGAACCGTGTCGCCGGGGGCAACGGCGGCACGGTTGAGCATGTTCTCGGCTGTGATGGACGAGGTTGCGAAGGTAGCCAACTCAGCATGCGAGAGAGCACTCTCAACGGGGTGCACATTTCGCGCATCGGCCTTCGTGTAACCGGCAAAGCCGCCGTCGCACTCGGACCCGAAGTAGCCGCATTTATCGAGATTGAGTGGATCGTCCCAATCCCGAACCCAGGTATCGATGAGGACGCGCTGTCCTATCAGATGAGCGTTGGACGCGTTGGGCGCCGCGACAACCGTGCCGCAAACGTCGGCACCCTGAATGCGCGGGAAGGTGATCGCTGCGCCGCCCCAAGTCGCGTCTTCATCTTCCGCGCCACCAAAGCCCTGACCGGTCGTTGCCTCCGACACGCCTTTCGAATACCAGGCCGTGCGAGTGTTCACGTCCGTATTGTTCAGTCCGCAGGCATGAACCTGTATCAACACCTCATTGAGTTCGGGTACGGGAACTGGCCAGTCGGAGTGATAGACGAGTTTCTCAAGGCCACCATGTCCGGTCAGCACGACCGCGCACATGGTCTTGGGAGTGTCAGTCATCGGCAGCCTCCCGCATCCACTCGTGCAGCTTCGCAATCGAATGTTCCGATTGAATTCCCTCGGCCGGATTAAGCACCAAGGGGCCAGGCTTGTAGCCTCGCGAACCGAGCCCGCGCTGGACGCGCTTCACCAACTCCAGATCCTCTGCAAAGGTCGTGTCGCGATCGAGGTCAATGACCTTTTGAAGCGAATCGTCAAGTACGCCGTCGCGCGAATACCAGCCACGGAAGACCCGCGTGTCATCCACGCACAGGGGCTGCCAGTGATAGGTATTGACCAGGCCGGACGGATAGATCTGCAAGCTGAAGGCCGGCCAAAGAAAGAAAGAGCCATAATCTGACCCTGACGTATCGTACCATGCCGCATCTCCTGACTGCGCTTTCGCCGAATGATGCAGGCACTTCGTACTTCCGAACGGGCGGATGTTGTAGCTCTTGGTATCGATCACACCGGAAGCAAAGGTCGGGTGGACGACCTTGCAATGATAGCATTCATTGTAATTCTCAACTGCCACCAGCCAATTGCAACCTTCCTGTGTATGGTGTTCGTGCGTGAAAATCCGCTCTTCGATATCGGGGCAAAAGGCTCTCACCGACTCTTCGACCCCCGCGAAGACCTTGGCCATCGGCAGTGCGTCCGGATTGAGATTGACGAAGAGGAAGCCGCAAAAGTCTTCCAGCTTTACTTCTGTGAGGCATATGCGCCCCCGGTCGAAGTTTCCCAATTCCCGCGTGCCCGGTGCCGCACGGAGTCGACCTTCGAAGTCGTAGGACCAGGCATGGTAAGGGCAGACCACAACGTTCGTGCGCCCGCTCCCCTCGACCAGCAGGTGGCCGCGATGCTGGCAAACATTATAGAAACATCGCGGCACACCGTCCTTGCCGCGGATCACGAAGAGATCCTGATCCAAAACCGAAAAGGCGAAATAATCGCCGGGTTCGGGAATGCGACTCAAATGGCAGGCAAACTGCCACGATTTAAAGAACAGCGTCTCATGAAGTCGCGTGAAGACCTCCGGGGCCGTGTAGTAGCGGGCCGGAAGCGCATGTGGCATCGGATCTGTTGTATGACCCATAGCGTGTGTCCTCCGCGTCGGTAGTCTTAGCCCAGCGCGCCGAGACGCGGGTCTTCTTCGTAAAGCCCCGAGGCCAAACGCTCGTTGTGAAAGGCTTCGATACGCGCCTGCGCTTCCTCGCCCGCCCGCGCGACCAACAGTCCAGCCAGCGACTCCAACAAAGCCGTGACCGCAGCATGTGACTGGAAAAACTGCGGTGTGTGGGTCGGACAGACGACAGCTTGATCCGCTTCGCGCACCAGCGGCGAGGTCACGCTGTCCGTAATGCCGATCACCTGCGCGCCGCGGCGTTTCGCCATGCGCACCGCATTCATCGTGTCTGTGCGATAGGGTTGAAAGGTCAGCGCAACAAGAACGTCGTCGGCCTCAAGGTCCGCCAGATCGTCTATCGGTTGGGACCCATGACGCGGGATCGGAAAGACATGACCGAAGGCCATCCGCGCCACGTACCAGAACTGGTGCGCCAGGTTGTAGGCCGAGCCCAACCCGAGCACGTAAACCTTCCGCGCCTGAAGGATCGCATCGCAGACCTCCTCCAGGACCTTTATATCCTGCTTCTGAAAGCCGCGCTCCAGGTTGTCGGCGATGGCCGAGGCCATTTCGCTGACGACCGCGGACGAGCCGCCCCTCGACGCCATCTCTTGCAGCCAACGGGCTCGGTCGCGGAATCCGCCCAGACCATCGCCCGTGACGACAAAATCCCGAAAGCGCTCGCGCATCTCGTCATACCCGTCGAAACCGATCTGCCGGGCCAGACGCACAAACGCGTTAGGGTGGACCGAGGTCTTCATGGCCAGCGCCCGCATGGATTCGACCCCGACCTCCCGCGGATGATCGATGATATGGCGGGCCGCAGCCTGTAGCGCGGGCGGCAGGTCGGGATAGGCCTCCGTCAAGGCTGCGATCACGGCTTCCGCGGTACGAGGCATTTGGCTCATCTGTATAATTCTAATTGACAATGATACATCTGTATCAGAATGTACCCGGAGAGCGATCCAAATTCAAGGGTAGTCGTGCAAATGCAGACGCAGGCAAAGGTCGTAATCATTGGCGGCGGCGTCATGGGCTGCTCGCTTGCCTACCACCTTTGCAAGGAAGGTTGGCGCGACGTGGTTCTGCTCGAAAAGGCGGAGCTGACTTCGGGTTCGACTTGGCACGCCGCCGGGCAAATCACCCACTCCGTCTCCCACTACGGGCTCGCAAAGATGGCAGCCTACGGTACGGAACTCTATCCCCGCCTGGAGGCCGAGACCGGTCAGTCCTGCACCTGGCACGGCTGCGGCAGCCTGCGTGTCGCCTACGAAGACGCTGAGGTCGACTGGCTGCACTACACCCTCTCGGTCGGGCGCGGCCTGGGGCACGAGATGGAGATCATCGGCCCCGAGCGGATCCGTGAGCTTCATCCCTTCTACAATCTCGAGGGAATCAAGGCGGCGCTGCATACGCCGCATGACGGGCACGTCGACCCCGCAGGCGTCGCCTTTGGCCTGGCTGCCGGCGCCAGGCAAACGGGCGCCAAGGTCATTCGCAACAACCGGGTGACCGGGCTTTCTGCGCAGGCGAACGGAGAGTGGGTCGTCCAGACCGAGCAGTTCGACATTATCTGCGAAATGGTGGTCAATGCGGGCGGCACCTATGCGCGCCAAATCGGGCAGTGGGTCGGCCTCGACCTGCCGATTGCCAACCTGCTGCACCATTACCTGATCACCGAACCGGTGCCGGAGTTCCAGGCGCTTGCAACCGAACTGCCTGTGGTGCGCGACGACAGGCAGGTCTCGGGCTACATCCGCATGGAGCAGAAGTCCGGCCTGATCGGCATATACGAGAAGGCCGACGCGACGACAGTCTGGGACGACGGCACGCCCTGGGAGGCGGAGAACGAGCTCTTCGAACCCGACTTCGACCGCATCATGCCCTGGCTGGAAAACGCCATGGAGCGCATGCCGGTTTTCGCCGAACTCGGCATCAAGCGCGTCGTGCACGGCGCAATCACCCACCCGCCCGACGGCAACATGCTGCTGGGGCCCTCCGGGCTACGGAATCTCTGGCTTTGCTGCGGCTCCCAGGTCGGCATCGCCTGGGGACCCGGCGCCGGAAAGTACCTGGCGCAATGGATGGTTCACGGCGCCGCCGACATCTCCATGGCGAGCTTCGATCCACGCCGCTTCGGCGCAAAGATCGACGAAACCTACCGCATCGAGAAGGCGAAGGAAGACTACTTGCTGCGCCACGAGATCCCTTTCCCCCACCTCGACCGTCCCGTCTGCCGCCCATCGAACTCGAAGACGACACCGCTCTACGAGGGGCTCAAGGCGCGCGGCGCCGTATATCAGGATATCTATGGTTGGGAGCGGCCCTACTGGTACGCGACGAATGGCGTTCCGCAGGAGCATATACACGCTTTCCGCCGCACAGAGCTGCACGGCATCGTCGGTGCCGAAGTCAACGGACTGCGCGCTTGTGCCGGTTTGGCCGACCTGTCGGCCTTCGCAAAGTTGGAAATACATGGGAGAGACGCGGTCGGGTTCCTTAAGCGCGTGTCCTCCAACCGCCTGCCGCAGAAGACCGGCTCGGTTTCCCTGACCTATCTCGTCAATCCGAACGGCCGCATCGAGGGGGAATCCACCTTCGTCAGGCTGTCCGAAGACCGTTTCTATGCCGTCTACGCCGCGGCCAAGGAAGCGTCCCTCCTCAATTGGATGGAGGAACAACGGCAGGAAGACGAGCAGATTTTCTTCGAAAATGTCTCCGAGGCCTACGGCGTCCTCATGATCGCGGGACCGGAGAGTCGTTCAATCCTCGGCGCCTGCACCGAGGCCGCTCTCGACAATCAATCCTTCCGCTGGCTTTCGGCTCAGCACATCACCGTCGCCGGGGTTGAAAAGGTTCGCGCGCTCCGCGTCACCTACACCGGCGAACTCGGGTGGGAGCTTCACGTTCCGATGCACGCGATGCGCAGCGTCTATGACGCGCTCGTGGCGGCGGGCGAACCCAGAGGCATGGTTCATATCGGTTCTGCCGCACTCAATGCGATGCGCATGGAGAAAGGCTATAAATCCGGCCATGAGTTGACTAACGAAGTGACTCTGGCGGAAGCCGAGGTGCTGCGTTTCGCACGGGATGGAGGCTTCCAGGGAGCCGCCGCCAGTCTCGCACCAGCCGAAAAATGGAAACTGGTCTGCCTGCGACTGGAAGAACCCAGCGCGGAACAGCCGCTCGCGGATCCCCTGGGCTCGGAATCCGTCTGGGCGGGCGACGCTTGCGTCGGCTCGGTTTCCTCCGGCGGTTTCGGCTATGGCATTGGCGGCTATCTCGCCTGGGCCTATGTGCGCCCGGACTTCGCAGCTCCTGGAACCTCTCTTTCAGTGATGACGCTGGGCTATTTGCGCGCCGCTACTGTACTGGCCGGGCCCGTCTGGGACGCGGAGAACGCACGACTCCGTGCGGATACCCGCCTCGCCGCCGAGTGACTCGACCTCCACTCTAAGCGCCTGATTTCTTGAAGAAGATTCCGGCTTGAAGCCCTGAAAATCGGTTTCAGTAAGCGGCCTTCTGTCGCATCAACGAAATACCTAATTGCGTATCTACCTGTCGTAAGGTAGATATATATCACCATATCCCTGTTGAACGAAAGACGAGAGCAAAGACATGCCTCAGGAACTCTTCTGGCTAACCCTCACCACGCTGATGACAGCCCTCTTCTGGATGCCCTATGTCCTCAACCGTATAGCGATCCGGGGTCTGGCGGGTGCCATGGCAAACCCGGCGCCATCCGATGCCCCGCAGTCCGCCTGGGCCGAACGCGCACAGATGGCTCATCGCAACGGGATAGAGAACCTCGTGATCTTTGCCGCTCTGGTGCTGGCGAGCTACGCCCTGGAGCCCGGCTCCGCCTTCACGGCGACGGCTGCGATGATCTATTTCTTCGCCCGCGCCGCGCACTTCGTCATCTACACCGCCGGCATACCCGTGGCCCGAACGCTGGCTTTTGCCGTCGGCTGTTTCGCACAACTGGCAATCGCACTCCATCTGCTCGGCGTCCTCTAACCAGGCGCCGCCCCAAAGACAGGAACCGACGAAATGCCTGATGCAGGTCTGAAACGCCCCGTCGCTGTGGTCAGCGGCCTCGGCCCCGGCCTTGGAACTGCGCTGTCCAGACGTCTTTGCAGCGAAGGCTTCGCGGTTGCCGGACTGGCGCGATCGAAAGGCTATGGCTTGGAGCTGGAGCGGGAGCTGGAAGCCTCCGGAGCTCGCTTCAAGTTCTACACCTGCGACATCACCGATGAGCAGACCGTGAACAATGTTCTCGGCCGCATCGCTGAGAGATGGGATGCGCCCTCAGTTCTGATTCACAACGCCGGACAGCTTCTGATAAAGCCCTTCGTTGAGGTAACGCCGGAAGCCTTTGAGTCCATGTGGCGGGTGACGGCGTTGGGCGCCATGTTGTCGGCCCGTGCCGTCATCCCGAGCATGTTGGAGCGCGGTGGCGGAAGCATCATCTTCACCGGCGCCACCGCGGGCATACGAGGCAGCGCCAAATTCTCAGCTTTCGCGTCCGCAAAATTCGCACTGCGTGGTTTGGCGCAGTCGTTGGCACGCGAATATGGGCCGCAGGGCATTCATGTGGTTCACGCCGTGCTCGATGGCATCATGTGGGGCGGCATTTCCCGCGAAATGGTTAAGGTGCCGCGGGAAGACTGCATCGAACCGGATTCCGTCGCAGAGACCTATCTGCAGCTTATCCGCCAGGACCGTTCCGCCTGGTCGCATGAGATCGATCTGCGGCCCAGCAAAGAGACGTTTTGAGATCGCGCCGGTTTGGCCCTGATTTGCGAAGAGGACCCACGAGACGTAAAAGGTCTATCAGATGTGGCTTTGCCAATGAACGGGAACACGACACGAGATGTCGGACACGTCGGATCAGATTCTGGATACTGCCGAAGAGCTCATCCAAAAGGGCGGATTCCACGCGTTCAGTTTCCAGGACATCGCCGACCGGATCGGCATAAAAAAGGCGAGCATCTACTATCACCACCCCGCGAAGGCGGCGCTTGGGCGCGAAGTCATCGCCCGCTATCGCAAGCGATTCCAGGAAGTAATGGACGCGATAGAAAACGACAATAGTATCAGCCATTGGGACGCACTGAGCCTTTACCTGGAACCCATCATCCAGATTTCGAAGTCCGACGACAGTGTCTGCCTCTGCGGCGTCTTGGGAGGGGAATACACTGCTTTGCCGGAGGAGATGCAGGCGGAAATCTCCGCCTTTTTCGAAGAGCATCAGCAGTGGCTGGCAAAGCTCCTGGATAGGGGCCGCAAGGCGGAGGAATTCCACTTTTCCGGCCCCCCGGCGAAAGTCGCAAAGCTCGCGTTCAGTGCGGTCGAGGGCGCCCTGTTGATCAAGCGGGCGACAAAAGACCCCATGCAATTCGACGAAGTGATGTCGCTTCTACAGGCAATGCTGCGCGGTTAGGTGCTCCACAACCTCTCTCAAGGTTTCCTGATCTAGATCAAAGTTAGCTCCGGCGACTCCGGGTACTCTGTGGCCTAATCAGGGAGACTTTATCGCGGAGACCGGCGGAAATGCTCAAAGCTCAATCGCCCCCGGCTTGCGAAGTACGAATTCCGCAAGGGCTTGGGGAACAGGATCTCGACCTCTTGCGCGCAATTCCGTTGTTTCACGGATTGGACCTGCAAGACCTCTTCTACTTGACCGGGGACGCCCGCGTGACCAACGAGCCCGCGGGCGCAATGCTTTTTTTTCAGGGGGATGAGTCCAAGAACTTTTTCGTTGTGCTCAGCGGGTCGGTAAAGCTGCATCGCGTGACCCCCGACGGCAATGAAAGTGTGATCAGCGTTGTACAACGGGGCGAGTCCTTTGCCGAGGCCGCCGCATTCGAATCCGGGGCATATCCCGTATCGGCGGCGGTCATTGAGGGCGCACGCCTGCTCATCGTCCCGGCGCAACCCTTCATCGACAAAGCCTTGGAGGACAGGCGGCTGGCAATCAAGATGCTCACGGCCATGTCTTGCCGCCTGCGTCAACTCGTCAACCAGGTCGAGGACTTGAGCCTCAAATCCTCTGTCGAGCGGCTCGCGACCTACCTCTCGAGCCTCTGCGGCGATACCTCCGGATGCACAACGGTGCGCTTACCATTGGATAAAGCCCTGATTGCACGGCATCTCGGAATGCAGCCCGAAACGCTCTCCAGGTCGCTCGCGCGGCTGCGCAAGCTCGGAATAGAAGTCGACGGCGAACTGGTACGCATACCCGATATCGACGTCCTGCGCCGCGCCTCGGGCACTTCGTCCTACACCACGTGACGGCCGACCTCGCAGGACCCGCGTAGCCTACCGGCCATAGGCCGTCATTCGCATTTCTCCCGCATGCATATCAGGCGTCTTATGAAACTTGCCGTCCTTCATGATGGCAACGAGCCGTGACTTGTCCTGCAGAACGCGGACGTCGACCGAGGGGTCGCCATCGACAAGCAGCAAATCAGCCAGGTACCCCTCCTTGATCATGCCGAGCTCGTTGCCCATGCCCATGATCTCCCCGCCATACTTGGTGCCGGCCTGAATAGCTTCCATTGGCGACATGCCGAGCATATCGACAAAGTATTCGAAGTCCTTGGCGTTCGTGCCGTGTGGAGTCCAGGCAAACCCATAGTCGCCGCCGATCAGCACGCGAATGCCCCGTTGGTGCATCTTCTTCATGGTCTCGATGGCGTTCTCAAGCTCCCGCTCGTAGGCGATCGTGATCGGCGTACCCGGCTTGATGCCATACTCCGCAGCGTTACGTGCCGTATTGATCAGCCAAGCGAGGCCCGGCGCCACGAAATGCTTGTCCTTGGCAGCCTCAAGCATATCCAACGCCTCCTCGTCGCAAAAAGAAGCGTGATAGATGTACTCGATCCCGTATTTGACACACTGCTTGATCGATTCCTTGGAACGGGCGTGCGCCGCAAGTGTCTTGCCGCGCCGCCGCGCCTCACTGACGGCCATGGCGATTTCCTCCTCGGCCATCTGATTTTCTTCCGCTCCCATGCCGACGATTTCTTCGCCCGAGAGATTGAGCTTGATCGTGTCGACCCCCCACTTGATCAACTCCCGCACCTTCCGCCGCACGTCTTCCGGCCCCGAGACGACGATCCCTAGGTTCAGCCCCTCGTCGGGGATATGCGGCAGGGTCGCGTCGCCCAATCCGCCAACGGTGGTGATCTCCGGGCCCGCTGCCGTATAGCGCGGTCCTGGGAACCGGCCGGAGTTGATCGCGTCACGGATCACCACGTCGAGACGGGGTTTTGCCGCCGCCGCACCGCGGCCCGCAGTAAAGCCGGAATCGATCAACAGCTTTGCCATCTCAACGCAACAGAGGACGTGCTCCTCCAACGGCATCATCTGGATCGGGTTGATGCCGGGCGCATTGTTCCAACTGAGGTGCAGGTGCGCGTCGATCATCCCCGGCATCAATGTCATGCCATGCCCATCGATCCGCCCTGCGCCATTCGTGCTCCAACCGAAGCCACTGCCGTTCCGGTTGATAGATTTGATACGGTTGCCGGAGACCGTCACCTCACCGGAATAGGGGGTTTCGCCACTGCCGTCGATGATCCGTACGTTGCTGAACAAAACGTCGCCATTACTGCCGCTACTTGGGCGACCGCCGCCCCAGCCACTAAAAGTGTCTTCCGCCATGGTCGTAACTCCCTCTCTTCCGGCGTCAGGTGCCGGCTGCTTCGAGTTGCGCCCGCAACAGATCCGCCGAACGCCGCGGGGCTTCCACCATCATCCAGTGCGCAATGCCCGGCACGACTTCCAGCCTGGCGCTCTCTATACTGCTCTCCAATTGTTGGCCCATCTGCAAAGGGGCGATGGGGTCTTTTTCCCCGACAATCAGGAGGGTGGGGCAGCGAATGGCCGCGAGGTCCGCCGCCGGCGCATCGCTCAGTGCTTCGCAATGCGCAGCATAGCCCGCGGGCGGTTGCCGCATCAGACTTTCTCTTACGAACGCTTCGATCACGGGATTCTCTCTCCGCGAAGTCTCGGCAACACTGCCGCTACAGATGGCTTCGGCGATCCCGGCCATGCCGTCCGTCAAGGCCGCCTTGGCCCGGTCCTTCAAAGCCTGCCGCGCCGCCGGCGGCGGCTCCAAAATAGGCCCGAACAAGGTCAAGCTTAGCACGGATCGGGGAGCGTCCGCGGCCAGATACTGGCAAATCAATGTGCCCATCGAGTGGCCGACAAGGTGGACCCGTTCAATCCCGGCGCATCGCAAGGCATCGCGCACCGCCGCTGCCAGGCCTTTAAGGCCTGGCAGTCCGGGACGTAAGCCCGAACGGCCTGCTCCCGGCAGATCGGGCCTTACAACCCGATATCCCTCCACGGCCGGCATAAGAGTCTGAAAGGAATTCGAGTCTCCACCGAGGCCATGGATCATGACGACCGGCACGCCCGTACCGTCATCTTCTATCACCATGCTGCCGAGCCTCGCGTCAACCAAAGTTAGTATCCTTCTATCGGGTTTTCGAGGACACCGATGCCGCCGATCTCGACGCGCACCTTATCTCCCGGCTGCAGGTATTTTGGCGGATCGAATCCGATGCCCACACCCGCCGGCGTCCCGGTCGCGATCACATCGCCGGGGAACAGTGTGATGCCGTTGGAAATCGCAGCAATGATGGTCGGGACATCGAAGATCAACAGGCCGGTATTGGAGTCCTGACGCAACTCATCGTTGACCGAGCAGCGAACCGGTGTATCGGCCAAATCGAGATCATCGGCGGTCACCGCCCAGGGTCCCATCGGACAAAAGCTGTCTTGCGACTTCCCAATCAGCCATTGGCTGTGCCGCCCTTGCAGGTCGCGTGCCGTCACATCGTTGACGATTGTATAGCCCCAGACGTGGGACATGGCATCTTTCGCCGCAATGTTCCGCCCGCCCTTGCCGATGATGACAGTCAACTCCGCCTCATAATCGACGGCAGCCGAGACCGAAGGATCGATCCGGATCGGTGCGCCCGCAGGAATCACCGACTCCGGCAGCTTCGAGAAAACGATAGGGACCTCTGGTACTGCGCCCTTGGCCGCCGAGCTGTCGAAACCCGAGGCCGCAAATTCCTGGGCGTGCGCGTGATAGTTTTTGCCGACGCAAAAGACGTTTCGGCGCGGCCGAGGGACCGGCGCCTGCAACACGACTGCATCGAGAGACAGGGTCTCGGCCTCCGGCGGCAGATCTTGCCCGATCAGACAAGCCACCCCAGCTTCTTCGGCTGCGCCATCCGGCAGATCAAATCGTACCACGTTTCGCTCGGCCTCGTTGACACGTCCGACGTGGCGGCTACCGTTCCAGTCAAACACCGCAATCTTCATCAAATGCCTCTTCAAGCCCTATCCGGAATCAGAACAGTGGAGCCGGTCGTAAGTCGCTCCTCTAGCGCACGATGCGCCTTCGCCGCATCGGACAAGGAGAAGCGCTGGCCGATCTCAACCGTGATGATACGGCGCGCAACCGCATCGAAGAGCCGGTCCGTGATGGCCGCGACCTTTTCCGGGGTGTTGGTGTAGTGTGCAAAGTTGGGCCGGGAGATCGTGGCAGAATTGGACGCCAGCGCACCGATATCCCACGATCCGATCGGCCCCGACGCCTGTCCGAAACTCACGAGGTGCCCGCAGGTTGCCAAGGCCGCGACCGACCGGGCGAAGCTATCCCGCCCCACGGCATCGAAAATCACATCCGCGCCGCGGCCGTTGGTCAGCGCCTTGACCTGCTCCTCCAAACTCACCTCGCCGGGCAGGACGACATGATGCGCGCCCGCTGACCGGGCGACACGTGCCTTTTCCTCGGTTGAGGTGGCCCCGATCACGGTGGCGCCCAGATAGTTCGCCCATTGGCAAAGCAGGCGCCCCACGCCCCCGACAGGCGCATAGATCAATACAGTCTCGCCTCTCTGCGTTTGGTGCACGCGATGCAGCAGGAACTCAGCCGTCATGCCTTTCAGCAAACCGGCGGCAGCCATCATGTCATCAATCTGGTCCGGCAGAGGGATAACCAATGCCGCATCCATCGTTCTGACGGTCGCATAGGCACCTACTGGCGGACAGGCGTAAGCAACCCGCTGGCCCGGAGCCAAATGGTGCACACCGGGTCCGACATCGACGACGATCCCGGCGGCCTCCATTCCCGGTGCGCCCGGCGGCTGCAACAAGTCGAAATAGCCAGTGCGGCAATAGATATCTATGTAGTTGACACCAATGACGGTCTGGCGGATGCGCACTTGTCCTGGGCCTGGTGGCGGCGCGGAAACCACAACTGAGTGCAGCTCTTCCGGCCCGCCATACCGATCAATGACCATCGCCGTACCCTCGACAGCCAGTCCGTCCGCCACCTGAGTTGGAGAAGAAAGAGGCAACTTGTCGGCAGATTCGACGCGCGCCCGAATGGCATCAAAGCCCGCCTCGTAAACGCCCTTTTCAACGAGTGTCGAAAGCTCCTCCTCCCGGCCTCTTGGTGTGTCGAATTTCGAGCTCCAGGACCAAAAGGTCCGGTTTCCGTCGGTCACGGGCTTTAGCGTGACCTCCGCAACGTAGTTCATAAGAGGTACGTCACTGTCGACGATGGTGTAGCGAAAACTGTGATCGCGATCCGACATGGCGAGGAGCCGTTCTCGCACCTGCTCCCCGGTCGAAAGGACGAAGTTGCGAACCGCGCCAACTTGATCCGTCTTCCGTCCCGCCTCCAAAGCGCTGCGGCGGACCGCAGGATGCCAGCGGTCATGACCGTTGAAGTCTCGCAACAGCTCCCAAACCGCCGCGATTGGGGCATCAAGGATGGTGCTGCGATGAACGGTGACCATGATTTAACTGCCGAAACGGCCTTTAAGAGAGTCGAAGCCGCCCTGAAAGACCCCCTGCCCAATCAGTGCCGTCAACTCCTCCTCCCGCTCCGGAGCGCAGTCGAACTCCGCCGACCATTCCGCGAAGGTACACGCGCCATCCGTCACCGGAGTCAACTTCAGGGTGGCAACGTAGTTCTCCACACCCATCGGGCTCTCCAGGATCGAATAGATGCAGCTGTAGTCGTAGTCGGAAAGCGCCAACAGCCGCTCACGAATGAAGCCGCCGTCTTTCAAACGGAAGGCCCGCACACAACCGACCTGATCCGCCGGGGCGCCCCCTTCAATCCTGCTCTCCGCGATGGCCGGGTGCCAGGCGGGCAGTCCGTTGAAATCGCGGATCGCGGCCCAAACCTGATCCGCGGGCGCTCCGATGACCGAGGACGTATAGACTTGCGTCACGCTTAGGAGTCCTTTTTCTTCCGCGCTGTCTCTTCCTTCGCAAGGGATTGCGCATCCTTGGCGGACCTAAAGATGTCCCCCATGCGCGCAACACCGGCATTCTCAATTCCAATTTCCTTCATCATCTCGTCGATCAGCGGCGCCTGCGCCCGGTAGCGCAACGCGCTCTCGATGACTTCGTCGGTGGGGGAGCGTTGCCCGCTACCACCACCGCCTGTCAGGCCGTCGACATGAAGGATCTTGATACCGTCGATGTTCTCCATCGGCCGTACGCTCTCGCGCACGATACCCTCCAGACGGTCGATCATCTTCGAGCGCAGCATAGCCGCCCGCGCGTCCTCGCTGAGCACGTTTTCCGCCTCGTTGCGCAAGCGCTGCGCTTCGGCCGCCACGGCGGCGGTAACCTTCTCTGCCTCGGCTGCGATCTTCGCGGTGTCCGCATCTTTCGCGGCTAAGAGGCGGTCCACAGCGGCGATTCTCTCGGTGATTTCCGTCTCGCGGACGGTCGCTACCTTTTCTTCGGCCTCCACTGCCTTGGCCCGCGCGCCCTCGGTCGAGACGCGGGTTTCGGCAGCCTCCGACTGTTTCTGCAGGACTGCGATCTGCCGCTCGATTTCCGCCAACTCCAAGGCCATGGCCCGATCGACGTCAAGGCGCTTCAAATCCTTGTCCTGCAGGATACGGGCTTCCTCCAACCCTCGATCGGACGCAATACGCGCACGTTCTACTTCCTCGCGCGCCGAGATTTCCGCTTCCTCAACGGACTGCCGCTGGGCAATCTGTTGCGACCGCAACAGTCGATCCCGCTCGATCCGCGCCTTGTCCAGTATCTGCTCTTGAGCGATCCGGGCCGCCTCCACGGATTCATTCGCAGAAATCCTTGCTGTCTCGATCTCCTTACCGCGCACGATGTCACGGGTTTCGGTTTCCTCCTCCGCGATGATCCGTGCCTCGCGCAGTTGCCGATCCGAGACAATACGTGACCGTTCCAGGTCCTCGTTTGCGGAAATCTCAGCACTTTCGAGGCTGTGCCGCTGCTGGATTTGCTCTTGGCGCACTTCCCGCTCACGCTCAATCCGCGCCTTTTCGAGCGCTTGCTGCTGGGCAATTCGCGTCCGCTCGATACTCTCCTGCGCTTGAATCTCCGCTTCCTCCAGTTCGCGCCGGCGCGCAACTTCGTGCTCTCGGGTTTCCTGTTCGCTGGAAATACGGGAGCGCTCCGCTTCAGCTTCTTTCTCCACACGATAACGCACGACATCCGCCTGCTGCTCGGAACGCAAGGCTTCCAAAGCGCGTTCTTGGTTCAAGCGAGAGCTCTCGCTCTCCTGCTCCAGCTTCAGAGTCTCTTTTTCCGCTTCCAGATTGCGGGAGCGAATCGCAATCATGGCAGACTGCTCGATGTCGTTACGCAACTTGCGGCGCGACTCGATCGATTCGATCAACTGCGTAAGACCTTCCGCATCGAAACGGTTTGCGGGGTTGAAAAACTCCAGGTTCGCCTGATCCAGATCAGTGATCGCCACGGATTCAAGCTCCAAGCCGTTGCGCGCCAAAGTACCGGCCGCGCGTTCTTCGACCAAGGCGACATAGCCGCCGCGTTTCTCGTGCATTTCGTCGAGCGTCATTTCCGCCGCGATGGACCTGAGCGCACCGACGAACTGTCCGGTCAAAAGATCTGCCAGTTGTTCCGGGTCCAGGGTGCGGCGTCCCAAGGTAGACGCGGCGGCGGCCACGGCCTCCGGCTTTTGGATGACCCGCACGAAAAACTCGGCTTCGATATCGACACGCATGCGGTCGCCGGTAATCACAGCCGCTTCCCGCGTGCGCGACACAGGAATACGGACTACGTTGAGATTGACCGGCGTCACCTCGTGCACAATGGGCAGGACCAATGCTCCGCCATTGATCACCACCGTCTCGCCGCCGAACCCGGTTCGGACGAAGGCAACCTCCTTGGTCGAGCGGTGATAGAGCCAGTTCAGCAAGTAGACGACCACGACGATCGCTACGATCGCGATGATCAGCCAAAGGATAATCGATCCGATCAGACCGCTTGTCATTGTCCCAATCTCCCTTCAGCCAGTCTTCAGCGCCTTGAAGGCTTTTGTTTGTTCGGTCAGAGCCACTTCCGTCGGCAAGCGCTCCATGGAGGAGGCGCCGTAGAATCCATGGCAGGTCTCAGTATTGTCGAGCACGAACTGGGCATCGGCCGGCATCGACACCGGCCCGCCGTGTACCAGCACGATGACATCGGGGTTCACTTTCAACGCCGCCGCCGCCCAGGCATCGACCAATGCCGGGCAATCCTCCAGTTTTTGGCCTGTGTCCGCACCGATCAATCCGCCAGTCGTAAGACCGAGGTGACAGACGACAATATCGGCCCCAGCCTTCGCCATTGCCGCCGCGTCGTCTTCGTTGAAAACATAGGGTGTTGTGAAAAGGTCCTTTTCCCGCGCCAAACGTATCATGTCCACTTCCTGACCATAGGACATGCCGGTTTCTTCGAGGTTAGCTCTGAAGGTGCCATCGATTAAGCCAACGGTTGGGAAGTTCTGAACCCCGGAGAAGCCGAGCGCCTTCAGTCCATCCAAATAGTGGTCGAAGAGGCAGAAAGGGTCCGTTCCGTTGACACCGGCCAGAACCGGCGTGCGCTCGACGACCGGCAGAACCTCCCGGGCCATTTCCACAACGATATCGTTAGCGTTCCCATAGGCCATCAGCCCTGACAGAGAACCCCGGCCCGCCATCCGATAACGGCCCGAGTTGTAAATGACGATCAAGTCGATACCGCCCTCTTCCTCGCACTTGGCGGAAAGTCCCGTACCGGCGCCGCCGCCCACAATCGGCACGCCTTCTCGCTTCATCTGCTGGAATTTCTCTACCAGTTCTTTGCGTTTAAAACGCGGCATGGCGTGACTTCCTCTTCGTGGGGTTTATATCTTCCAGGGCATCGACCGCGGCTTTCGCAAAGGCCGGATCGTTAATGTTGTTGGGGACGCGAATCAAACGTCGCGTGTCCGTCTGCCGGAAACGGTTGGAAATCGCTTCGAAAAGGGCCTGATCCGCGGCTGGATCGTGGAAGGGCTGCCCAGGTGCATCGAGGGCCGACACGCCCCCTTCCGGAATGAGAAAACGGACCGGACCCGGCATTTCGTTCAGACGGCTCGCGATCCAGTCACCCATGCGGGCGTTCTCCTGCGCCGTGGTGCGCATCAAGGTCACTGTGGGATTATGTTCAACGAAAAGCCGATCTTTGTACTGTGCAGGGACAGTATCGCGGGCACCGAAGTTCACCATGTCCAGCGCGCCGACGGATCCAACATAAGGAATCCTTGTGCGAATAAATGCTCCAAAACGATCTTCGTCCGCCGGAAAAACGCCACCCATCATCATGTCGCAGACTTCCGTCGTGGTCAGATCGATGGCTGCCGTCAGCATGCCGCTTTCCACGAGTTTCTCCATGGAGCGGCCGCCGGTGCCGGTGGCATGAAAGACCAGGCAATCGTAGCGGTCCTCGAGCTGCGCCACGACCTGCTGCACAGCCTGGGTCGTTACGCCGAACATGGTGAGGCCGAGGCCCGGCTTGTCCTCTCCGGAAGAGGTGGGGGGTTTACCTGCATCCTGAACCATACCGGCCAGAGCGTCCGCCCCATTCGCCAACACCCGGCGGGAGATGCGGTTGAGTCCCTGCACGTCCGTCACCGAATACATCATCATGATATCCGAGGGACCGACATACTGGCCGACGTCCCCCGAGGCGACCGTGGAGATCATGACCTTCGGCACGCCAACCGGCAGGCTGCGCATGGCGGGTGTGGCCAAGGCCGTTCCTCCCGAACCGCCAGCGGAAATGATTCCGCCGATTCCCTGTTGCCGCCGGATCCAATTCTCGAAGGCCGACGCCATCTCCCGGACGGATGCGCCGCGGTCACCGGTGAAGACCGCCCCAGCGCCGCGACGGTGATAGGCCGCGACCACATTTGGCGGAACATCTGCTGACGACGGCTTGCCGGACGTCGAGAGGTCGACCGTGCGAACCCGCACCCCACGCGTGGCAATGCGGTCTCGGATGTATGTGAGTTCCCTGCCCTTTGTATCGAAAGTCCCCGCAACCAGGACATCGCTGCCCATGAGGGATTCGAGAGGTGTCAGAGGTTCCTTGAACAGCGGCTCCGGCGCGGTGTCGAAAGGACGTGCGGGCCGGTCGCCGGGAGCGGGCCGCGCCCGGGCCTCCTGCGGTCCTTCGGCTTCGCGCCACGCACTGCTCGACCAGCGTGTCGGAGGCATGTAGACGAGATTGGAGGCAGGCCGCGACTCGGCTTGCGGTTCTTCTTGAGATTGGGCCTCAACTTCTGTGACTTCAGCGGGCACGGCCGGAATCGCGGCATCGTGGACCGTCTCATCGGAATCGGAAGCCGGCATCTCGATGTCCTCGTGAGAGTGCCGTCCGACCCCGAGTAGCCTTTCCTGCAGAGTACGGTCGCCAGCAAGTTGCTGTGCCGGCAGAACGCGCCAGATACGGCCGTTGACCATGATTGCAACGTCCTGGGATATCGAGGTCGCGACCGCGATGTTTTGCTCGATCAACAGGACCGCGACGTCGCGTTCCGCCGCCAATGTCGCCAGCAGTTCCTCGACCTGATCGACAATGACTGGTGCGAGGCCCTCTGTCGGTTCGTCCAGAACGAGAAGCTGTGGGTCCTGCAGCAAGGCACGGGAGATCGCGAGCATTTGCTGCTCGCCGCCGGAGAGTTGTCCTGCTCCATTGCGCCGCCGCTCGTGAAGACGCGGGAACGTGTCGTAGATCCTCTCGATCGTCCAGGCGCCGCCGCCCGCGTCCGCCAAGTGCAGATGCTCCTCGACCGAGAGTGATGGCCAGAGGCGCCGGCCCTGGGGCGTGTAGCCGACGCCCTTGGCGGCGATCCGATAGGTCGGGAGACCCGTGAGTTCTTCGCCGTGAAAGCGGATGGATCCGCGCCGTATTGGCAGCAGCCCCATGATGGCGTTACAGAGCGTCGTCTTTCCCATACCGTTGCGGCCGACGACCGCGTGCACGCCCTGCTCAAGCGTCAGGTCAACACCTTGCAGGGCATGAGACTGGCCATAATAGACGTGCAAGTCACGGATCTGCAGAACAGACGAGGAAGCCGGATTGCGTCGGTTGCGGTCAGCCCGATTGCGATCAGCCCGATTCAGATCAACCATGACTCTGCCCCAGATAGAGTTCCTGCACCTCGGGGTCACTTTCGATCTCTTCGGGAGTCCCTTCTTTGAAAATGCGTCCGTTGTGCATCATGGTGACGCTCTCGGCGACGCGCAGCGCGACATCCATATCGTGCTCGATGATGATGTAACCAATATGGTCCGGAAGGGCTTGCAGGATCTCGATGAGATCAGCGCGCTCAGTCGGTGACAAACCGGCAGCTGGCTCGTCAAATAGGATCAGTCGCGGCGCACCGGCTAGCGCCAGAGCGATCTCAAGCTGACGCTGCTGCCCATGGCTGAGCGTTGCCACGAGTGAGTCCCGCACGCCTGAAAGGTGAACAGCTTCCAGCAAAATCTCTGCCGCTTGCATGGCGCTATCGTCCCTCTGAGGGCGGCGCAGAGAAAAGCGGCCCCGGCTTGCGCCTCGGCAAGCCAGATAGATGTTGTCGATGACGCTTAGGCCATTGAACAAAAGAGAAATCTGATAGGTTCGGCGCAGGCCGCGACGGATCCGCTCATGAATCGGCAGATCCGTCACGTCCTCCCCGAAGAAACGCACACGTCCGATCGTTGGCGGAAAATCGCCAGTGATCGCGTTGAACAGCGTGGTTTTTCCGGCACCGTTCGAGCCCAGAACCGCGCGCCGCTCCCCCGCCCTGACGGTCAGATTGATGTCCGCCAAGGCGACCAGCGCGCCGAAATGGCGGCTGACGGCTTCAAGTTCCAGCGCAAATCCGCCGGTGCCTTGAAGACGGGAGAGGACGTCGGTTCCGGTTAGTGACTCCAAAGATCTCTACCCGCAGCTCGGATTTTCACGCCCGACCTGCCCGTACTTCAGGAAGTCCTCGTACGGAACGCCCAATGTCTGGCTTACCTGAGGAATCACTTTGATGGTCTTGTTGAGCAAATTGCCGTCCGGCCCTTCCGTAACTTCGGTCAGGAAGATATCGGCAATTGCCTGGCGCCGCTCATCGAGGCTGACCTTGCCGGTCGGTGTCTCGAACTCGAGCTTGGACAATGCCTCGCGATACTTTGCACCGCCATCCGACAGGTCGCCGTCCACTTCATTGAGCGCCAGCAATGCCGCTTTTGTATTGATGTAGTAGGCATGGGCGAAGAGTGATGGCGACGGGAAACCGTCCGGGAACATCTTCTTGTAGGAGTCGACGAAGCCACTCCAGCGGGAATCGTCCCAAGTGTCAGAGATTGGCCCAGCGGACGGTGTTCCAACCACGAAATCCCGGGTGCGCCCCTTGGAACCCAACACGGTCTGGTCGACCGTAATAGAACCGCCGATCAACGGCAGTTCGCCGCCAGCCTGCTCATACTGTGTCAGGAAGTTAACCGCATCGGCACCGCCGAGGGCAACGTAGATCGCGTCGACATCGTCCGGCAATGCGGCAATGACAGAGGAATAGTCCTTATTGCCGATCGGCACCCAGAAGCGGGCATCGATAGGCGCTTTCCCGCCGAGGCGGCAAAACGGCTCCAGGAAACCGAATACCTGCGTATAGGGGAATGAGTAGTCTTCCGCCAGAACGGCCACGCTGCGGTAGCCCTTCTCGTTGTAGACATACTCCCCGAGGCCCGACATCCACTGCGCCCCGTCGGTGCTGAAGCGGAAGAAGTTCTCCGCTGGGCCCCGCAGTGTGGTGTCTTGGGCAGCGGACGAGCCATTCAGAAAGGTCACGTTCGGCTGAGTCTTGGCGTAGTCCTTGACGGCCAGGCCTTCTGACCCCGAAAGCGGACCGACCAGAACTTGAACGCCATCCTGCTCAACCAGTTTGCGTGTCGCACGGATAGCACTATCCGGCGAGGCGTCCGACGAGCCCGTGATCAGCTCGATCTTCTTGCCGCCCGCCGTGTAATTGAATTCCTCGAGCGCCAGTTTGACGCCGCGCATGCTGTCTTCGCCGAGGACTGTGAACGCGCCTTCCAGCGTGGCCAAGCCGCCCATCTTGACGGTATCTTCCGCGAGAGCCGGGCTCGTGAGCGACAGGATTGCCGCCGCCGCGAGCATCTTCCTACTTGATCTGAGCATTTCTACCTCCCTTGCTTAGGTTCGTTCGAACGAATCGGCGGAATGCCGGTCGTCCGTTTGCGCGCGCTCAGTTTCGATCAGCGCATTCCTTCTGAAACGGATCCTGGGCCGGAACCGGTTCCATAGTCCCAAAAGGCCATCCGGTGAGAACAGCACGACCAGCAGGAACGCCAACCCGATCACGGTGTTGAAGCGCTCGCGGTCGATCAGATCGATGGCGAAATTCTCAAGCAAAACAAAGATGATCGCGCCCAAAAATGGGCCGACTGGATGGCGCATGCCGCCGACCACCGCGATCACCAGAATATCGATGACGACATCGACTCCGACCGAGCCGGGCGAAATCCGGCCGTTGAACCAGACCAGCAGCACGCCTGCTGTGCCCGCGATCAGCCCCGAAAGAAAGTAAGCCACAATGCGGTGGAGGGTGACGTTATAGCCGAGGGCGCGCATCCGCCGCGGATTGTCCCGCACCGCCTGGAGACTGAGACCGAACGTGGAGCGGGAACCGTAGAGCACCGCGAAGAAGAAGAAGGCCGCCAGCACCAGGGTCAGATAGTAGAAGGGAACCGGATCACGCCAGTAAACACCAAAGAGCGTCGGAGGCTCGACACCGGCAAAGCCGGTGAAGCCGTTAAAGATCACGTAGTTCTGCCGCACAAAGTAGAAAAAAGCGACGGCGATCGCCAAGGTGATCATGATGGTATAGATGCCCTCGGTGCGCACCGCGATCGCGCCGATCAGGGCGCTGATCAAGGCCGCGCCGATGATGGAAACCACCACCGTCAACCACCAGGGCCAACCCAGCCCCATCACACCAACGCTGTTTTCCCCCAGGATCGCCATCAGATAACCGGCAAGACCGGCCACCGTAAGCTGCGCCAGACTGACCATGCCGCCATAGCCCGCCAGCATCATGAGGGAGAGCGCGATGGTCCCTAGAATGAGGGAATAGGCGCCGATCTGAAAGATGAAGAAGTTCGACGCGAAGCTCGGATAGACCAGCAGGAAGAGGGCCGCCGCAATAGCGGCCGGGTGCACGTCGTCCAAGGAAATTGAACCGGAGAAGAGTCGCCGCGCGTCCATGGCCTAGCGTCCCCCCATAATGCCCTGCGGGCGCACCGCCAGGACTCCGACCATGATCAGGAACGTTAGGACAACCCCATAGGTCGGGAAATAGGCCAACCCGAACTGTTCCGCGAGGCCAATAAGAAGCGCCCCGATCGCGGCCCCCGTCACGGACCCAAGGCCTCCGACGATCACCACGATCAGCGAAGCCAGGAGGTATCGAATGTCTTCACCCGGCGCGACGGAGAGGGCCGTCCCGCCGACGACTCCAGCAAAGCCTGCGAGGCCGGCCCCAATGGCAAAGACCAGGGCGAAGACAAGCTGCACATTGACACCCGAAGCCGCGAGCATGTCACGGTCGTTCACCCCGGCGCGGATCATCATCCCGATTCTCGTCCTGTTGAGGAACAGCCACAGGGCGATTCCGACCGCCACGGCGACGGCCAGGACGGCGAGGCGGTAGACCGGGTACTTGATGTAGACGGCCTGCCCGGAGGACTTGACCACCGAGACAATCGGCAGTTCTGCAGCACCGAAGAGCCACTCGGGCGGCTGGAACTGATAGGTCGTCCCCGTCCAGACGGCCAGCATCAGATCCGCTGCGATGATGGATATGCCGATCGTCACCAGGGTTTGGCGCAGATCGTCGCCCTCCATTCGCCGGAAGATCAGGACCTGCATGAGAGCGCCGCTCAACGCGATCGCAACAAAGGCCACTATCAGCCCGAGGAACCAGCTTCCGCTGGCTTCGGCTGTTTCGTAGCCGATATAGGCGCCGAGTAGATACATCGAGCCGTGCGCCAGGTTGACATTGCGCATCAACCCGAAGACGAGTGTGAATCCACTGGCCACCAGGAAGTAGAGTCCACCCAGTGTCACCCCGTTGAAAAGCGTGTTAACGAAGGTCTTCTTGCGGCCAAGCAAATCGGTCAGCCAAACGGGCCAGACCGCAAAGATCATCCAGAGGAAGATCGCGGCGAGCAGCAGCAAAACGATGGCCCAGAAAGTGTGACGCTCGATGAACTGACGCATGGCGCCCGTCACCGAGGTCCGGCGGCCTGAATCCCTGCGCGGGATCGCGGCATCTCGTCAATCCTCCCCCTGGGCGCTCTATTTGGTTTGATGGAGCGCCCCTGTGTGCGTGCCCGGGTAAGCCTCAGACCCACACTTTTTCTTTTTGAAGCTGTCTTTGAGCGTGACGCGACTCCGATTTCTCCGCAATAGCTTCAATGTATCTATTTGGGTAAAAATGGGTAATTTCTTAAGACAGATCGAAATTGACATGAGTCACTGGCGCTCCCGCACCTGCACAAGAAACCTAGGTTTTCTGTCGATTTTGAGGTCCTGGAACCGCTATCTTGGGCGAAAGGGGGGCCCCGCCCATGCTTGACCTGCTGGAGTGGCGTATCGTGCTCAGCGCCTCGGATTCCGAGCGTTTCAGCGGATTCCCGCGTCGACTGCTGACGATTGCGCCCCAGTTCCGGCACGAAGGAGTGCCTGACGAAGTCAGCCTGCTGCTCCCCACGAACGAGGGTCCGCAGCGCCTGATCGACACGGTGGTCGAAGCGACTCTTCTAGAGGGGGAGGACGGGTTGGGCCTCTTTCTGGCCAACCCGTTTCTCAATCTCGACCGGCAGGCGGAACGCCTGGAGAAAGCTGGGATTCGCTGGATCGCGAATCTGCCTTCCGTCGAGCAGCAGGACGAGGAGTTCACGCAACAGCTCGCGGACGTTGGGCTGGACCGGGCCCGGGAACTGGACTGCCTCACCCGCCTTCGCGCGGCGGGGTTCCGGACCCTCGCGGTTGTCTCTGATGCCGCGGGCGCTGTGCAAGCTGTTGCCACCCAAACGGAGGGGCTCATCGTGATCCCGCGCATTGCCGACTTCGCCGCCGGATTTCCCTCCTCCCGCCAGCGCGGGGACGCAGCCACCGAGATAGCCGACGCAGCAGCGGCGGCTGGCTGGAACGGACCCCTCCTGGGACTGGGGGACAGGCATGAAACGGATTACGAAAGGCTGTGGCCGGACCGTCTCACTGGCCTGCTGTGCCGGCCCACGGATTTCCGTCGCGGGGACACTCTCGGCCGGACAGGCCGTATTTCTTGATTCAGCCGGACAGGCCGTATTTCTTGATCTTGTTATAGAGGGTCTTGCGCGACATCCCGAGGGCTTCCGCCGTGAGGGTGCGCTTGTAGCCGTGCCGCCAAAGAGCATCCACTATCCGGTCCCTTTCCGTCCGAGAATCGGGCACGGATTCCACGCCGCCCCGCAATAGGGGCATCACTTCCTCAGGTTGAACCGGCCCGTTTGCGGCCCGCCCGGCCAACGCGCCAAGCAGCCCTCTCAGTTCCGACTCGTTGCCTGGCCAAAGATGTGCTTGGAGCCGCTGCAGGGCCGCCGACGAGAAGAACGCGCGGTCCATGACCATGTCGAGACTCTCAACAGACTGCGCTTCGACAATCGTCATGAGATCCTCAATGCGTTCCCGGAGCGGCGGGACGCGAAGCGTCCAGCCGGACATCTGATCAATCAGTTCAGGGTCCATCCCGGCCGCAGCCAGTGTTCCCTCCTCCTGGCCGTCGGGGCACCCAAGGTCGCAGAGAAGCACGACACGCGGCGCCACCGGAAATCTCCGCGTCGTTCCCGGCACCCTGAACGCCCCATCACGCAGTGCCCGCGCCAAGCGCCGCTGCGTTGCAGCCGGAAGACGTTCGGGCGCATGAACCGTCAAGAGATCGATTGCCGTGCTGCCCAAGGCGGGGGGGCGATTCTCGATCGTGTCCCTCTGACCGAAGAGGAGCGTGTGTGCGCGCGCCGGAAAATCGGCGCCCGCGACCTCGACATGGATCGCCGATGCTCCTGGACCCCGCTTCAGTGCAGAAGAGAAGGCATCCAAAACGGCGGCCGTGGAGATCCCCCTTTCCGCGAAGAGTAAGACAGGGCTCCTGGATTCGGTCAGGGCCCGCAAACGCCGCAGGAAATCAATATGCGGCTTGGTACGGCCGACAAATCCAAATTGCTTCGACCAAGTAACGAGATCGGCGCTCTCGCTGTCGAGGACCGCACTGCGGCGGCTGGCATGACGGAATGCATCGATCTGGTCGGCAACGGATACCTCCAATGGCATCCGCTCGAAAGTCGATCCGCCGACATAGCCGTCGATCGAAGCCAAACTGATAATCCGCCCGAGATCCTCCGCCGTTGCGATGGGCCCTCCTTCAAGCAGCAACCGTGTTTTTGGATTGATTCGCTTGATCAAACGCCCAATTTCCCGCGCTGCAGTCGCGACTTCTTCAAGGCTGGCGCGGCGGCGGTGACCGAGGGCCCCCCCAACGTTCCAGCCCAAATTCAGGCAGACAAGATCGATTCCTGCGTCCGCTGCCAGTCGCGCCTGGGTGCGCGTCGCGCAATAGAACATCGAGGTCAGACCAACATCCTGAACTGCGCGAAGCTGCTCCACCTCCTTTTCAATGCCGCGCCCGGCCCTGGCCAAGATCTGCTGCATGGGCCGCGAATAATGCATGCAACTCGGGAAATTCACGGCGCCGGCGAAGCCCGCTTCCAGGATGGCACGCGCCATTTCTGCCGGATCGAAATCCCGGCCCCAGACATTTACTCCGAGCAACACCGGGATGCGGCATTGAGCGAGAAGCTCCTCGCGGGCAAAACCCTCTGTCAGGGGGCCGGCGTCGAAGATCGGCAGCATGCAAGCAATCGAGGGCGCGCCCATGTTGCGCAGGCGCCCGGCATTGATGGCCAACAGCATGTCTGCGCCGCCACGCTCGGCCGCCAGCGCCATGTTCCCGGATCCGATCGCCGCGCAGATCAGGAATTTGGAGGATAGCGCTTTCGCTTCGCCGGATTGGGTCTCTAGGCGGTCCATGGCTCGGATATGGCAAACGGCCCCAGGTCTTCGAACGGCGCGTGATCGGGTATCAGCGCCTTCACTTTAGAGGCTAGCAAAATCGCGGCGGAGCTTCAGCCTCTTGTTGCGACGAGGCCAGCGTCGTGCGCCCAAAGCGCCAATCCAGATGCGGTTAGTTGCTCTTGTTTTCCAGCATCCAGAAGACCGATGCGGTTTCCTTCTCGCCGTTCCCCGCGGCGACGTAGTCTGCAAGGATCTTGCTCGCTAGCTCCGTGACAGGAAGCTGCAGCCCTTCCATCCGCGCATGATCAAGCAATGCGTCCATGTCCTTTAGCATCTGGCCTGCTTTTCCGGTCGGCGGGTCGAAATCCCGCCGGACCACCCGGTTGAAACAGGCTTGCAACTGCCCACTATCGCCACGCCCCCCGGCGAGACAGGCGGGGATCTTTTCCAGATCCAAATCAGTCGTTTCCGCGAAGCGGACAGCTTCCGCGATGAGCTGAAAGCCAACGCCGACGAGAAGTTGATTGACCATTTTCGCCGCCTGCCCACTGCCCAAGGGGCCCATGTGCGTCATGTTGGCGGCGAGACAGTCCATCGGCGTTTGGGCCCGAACCAAATCCTCCGCACGGCCACCCGCTAGGATCACCAGATTTCCGGTCCGGGCGCCCTCCGGCCCCCCGGAAACGGGCGCATCAATCCACGCCATACCCGTATCCTCGTGCAATCGCTCGGCCAGCCGAACCGTATCACCAGGCTTGATCGTTGAATGATCGACAAGAACTTTTTCAGGGCTCGCCGCCTCGACGACACCTTCCGGCCCAAAGACACAGTCTTCGACGGCGGCACCGTCATAGACGCAAACCAGCACGATGTCGGCGGCAGATGCCGCTTCCGCCGGACTCGCCGCAACCGAAGCCCCAGCCTTTTCCACATTGGAGCATTTGTCCGTAGTTCGGTTCCAGACCGTAACAGGGAATCCATCCTCCAGAAGTTTGAGAACCATGGCCTCACCCATAAGGCCAACACCCAGGTAGGCAATCGCTGGCAATGCTGACGAGCTCATGCCTACGCCGTCTCCTTCCGTATTTCTTCTCGATCGCCATGCGCCAAATGCATCCCGACGATGTAACCGAAAACCAGCGCCGGCCCCAAAGTGATTCCTGGGCCGGGGTAAGACCCGTCCATGATGGAGTTCATGTCGTTGCCACAGGCATAGAGCCCGCCGATTGGCGATCCGTTCGAATTCAGCACTTGTCCGTGAACGTTTGTGCGGAGCCCCGCCGCCGTGCCCAGGGTTCCGGCATGGATTTCGACAGCATAAAAGGGCGGCTTCGTCATCGGTCGCATGCAAGGGTTCGGTTCGTTCTCCGGATCGCCCATATAACGGTGATAGGCATTGCTGCCACGCCCGAACAAGCTGTCTACTCCGCGCTCTGCATCCTTGTTGTAGATTGCAACCGTTTCCTCCAGCGTGCCGGCATCGACGCCAAGTTGTGCCGCCAGGTCGGAGAGGGACCCTGCCCGCTTCACATAACCGGACTTGAGATGGGCACGTAGCCCGGAATGCATCGGTTTGACGGCGCCTAGTCCGTATTGCCACAGCGAAGCGCTGTCACAGATTAAGTACGCAGGAGTCGAGGGGCGGTTGCCGGAGAGCCGGAACATGCCCTTGACGAAATCGTGGTAGGAATTGGCCTCGTTGGTGAAGCGGCGGCCATCGAGGTTCACGGCGAGAAAGCCGGGCTTGCCCCGGTCCGTCACGGTGTGAGGATAGATCCCCTCCGAACCGTCCGCGCGCTTGAAGCGGGACACCGGCGACCAGTAGCCGTCGTTTCCGTCATCGCCGGGGACCACGCCGCCAGCTTGCTGCCCGAGCGTCAGGCCATCACCGGTACTGCCATTCGATGTTGCGGAATAAGGGCTTGCCTCTTGCGGCAGGTACTTTCGTCGCATCCCGGCGTCGTGCGGGAAACCGCCGGTCGCGAGGACGACACCCTGCCGTGCGCGGATCGTAGAACGGCCGGTCGTGGTCTCGACCTCCACGCCAACGACGCGCGCACCTTCGGTCACAAGCCGCAAGACCTTCGTTTTAACTCTGATCGGTACTTTCAAGACTTGCAGAGACCGCAGCAAGCGGCCTGCAAGCGCATTGCCGAGCACCAGCGACGTTCCGCGGTGGTGACTCAGACGCTGCAAGGCATAGGTCAGTGTGAGCCTGATGACCCGCAGCATTGAGCGTGGAGCGCGAAACATGTTGCGGAAATGAACGATATCGGAACGCGCGATCATCATTCCGCCGAACAGGGTGAACTCCAGAAGCGGCGGCCGCAGGGCCTTAAAGTCTTCCCCGAGTTCCCGGGCGTCGAAGGGGAAAGGTTCCATGATGCGTCCGCGCGTTGTCGAACAGGGCGCGTCCGGGTAGTAGTCCGGATAGAACGATAGAGGAGTCAGCTTTACCTCGGTATTTCGGTCCAGATAGCCGATCGCTTCGGGCACCGTTTCTAGGAAGGCGCGCCGCAAAGGACTTCCGGGACCTGTTCCCGCCGTTGCGTCGAGGTAGGTCTGCACAGCATCCAAGGTGTCATCCGACTCCACCTCGGTTTTCTTCGGATTGTTCGGAGCCCAAGCCATACCGCCTGCGAAGGACGTCGTACCCCCCACGAACTCCGTCTTCTCCAATACCAGAGTGTCGAGGCCTTCTCGAGCCGCAACGGCGGCCGACGTCATGCCGCCGGCACCCGCGCCCAGCACAACAACGTCGTAGCTGTCTTTGAACTCCCTCCCCGCGCTTACAACCCCCATATCAGTTACCTCTCGCGGAAAGGATGGCATCTCGATGGTCGTGATGGATCTCCAGGCCAAGCACATCGCGGGATCGCGATGTATCGAACATTGGCGCGTGAGGATTGCCTGCATAGAGCGCCGGGTTTCTGACTATCGGCAGCTCTCCAAAAAAAGCCTCGATCCGCTGCAACGTCGGTTCCGGCGCCAAAGTGTTGGAAGCTGCCAAGAAGAAGGCCTCAAAGCCTCGGTACTCATACTCGAGCGCGCGGCGGAACCCGGCCGCGACATCCCTAGGATCTATATAGTGCCAGCAAAGTCCTCCGCCTGCCGGCGCCGGACCACCTGCAGAGGGTCCGCGATAGTTCGCGGGATCTCGGTTGCGGTCGATGGCTTCCGGAACCACTTCTGGAAAGAGAATGAAGACCGGCCGCAGGACGGTCACTTCCATCGGGCCCCTGGCCGCAAAACTGCGACCGGCTTCCTCGCCAAGTTGCTTGCTCAGGCCGTAGGGATCTGCCGGCCGCAGGGGGTGGTCTTCATCCAGAGGCAAATAGTGAGGCAGCCAGTAATGCTGCTGCCAGACCGTATTGCCGACCGCGGAATCGCTGGAGCAGAGAACGACGCGCCGCACGCCTGCGTTAAAGGCGGCCTCCAGCACATTCCACGTCCCCTGCACGTTGACCCGCATGATGTCTTCGGCAGGCGCGGAGTGGATGTTAGGCACGGCCGCGATGTGGATGACGGCGTCGATACTCTCGCTCGCCGAAACCAGATCCGGCAGGCGCATGACGTCCCCCGTCACATGCCGGATTTCCTGCTTTGGCGCCTTGAGATCGAACGCCGTCACCTCATAGTCGTCGAGCAGGGCGTCGACGACATATCGCCCCAACTGACCTGCACCCCCAGTCACCAGGACGTTCCGCATCCGTCGAACTTCCTCTCCTCGCATCAGCGATTCGCGGTGATTCCACCGTCGACGTAGAGCACTTGACCGGTAATGAAGTCCGACGCAGGCGACGCGAGGAAAAGGGTCGGCCCCACTATATCGGTCGTCTCCGCAAGCCGGCCAAGCGGAATGCTGGCAATGAGCTTGTCCCTTGTCTCCGGGTTCCGCATCGCTTCCCGGATCATTTCCGTGACGACGTAGGTCGGCGCGACACCGTTGACCAAAATCTTATGCGGCGCGAGCTCCAAGGCGTGCTGCCGCACAAGCATAATCATGGCACCCTTGGTGGAGCAGTAAGCCGAGTAGCCCTGCCCGAAGAACCCGCGCGTCGCGCTGACAGAGAGCATATGAATCTGCTTTCCACCCTTGCCAGCCTCGATCTGCTGCCGTGCCACAGCCTGACCAAGGAACATCGACGATTTCAAGTTGCTTCGATAAACTTCGTCAAACGCCTCCTCGGTCACGTCGGTCATCATTTGCTTGATGTTGATGCCGACACAGTTGACCAGAATGTCGATGGTTCCAAAGTTTTTTGACACAGAGTCGGTGGCGTCGCGGATCTCCGCAACGGAAGTAGCATCCAACTGCAATGCCAGTGCCTCATGACCCGCAGCATCAAGTTCAGCCGCGAAGGAGTCGGCCTGCTCCTGGTTTCGACCCGCGACGGCGATCTTTGCGCCCCTGAGGGCCAGCCCCCAGGCCACAGCACGTCCGATCCCCCCATAACCGCCTGGCACAAAGGCCGTCTTCCCCGAAAGATCGAACATGCCAGCGAGCGCCTTCGTGACTTCCGGCTCAGCTCCCAATTGGCTCATGTCCTTGTCTCCGGAACCGAAGGTTAGTCGAGGTGAAGGCCGCCGTTGATGTCAACGATCTCACCGGTAATGAACCCGGCGAGCGGCGAGACGAGGAACCGCACCACATGGGCGATTTCTTCAACCTCGCAGAAACGGCCCACCGGAATCTCGATCAGGAGTTTTTGTCTTTGCTCCTCCGTCAACTGCTCGGTCACCATCGGCGTCTTGACATGCGCCGGAGCAATGCCGTTTACCGTCACGCCATGAGCCGCCAGCTCGCGGGCCAGCGAAAATGTCAGCGCTGAGAGCCCTCCCTTGGACGCGGTGTACGCTGTCCCGGCGGTCAGGCCGCCTGACTTGGCGGCCAGCGAGCAAAGATTGACGATCCGCCCCCAACCCTTGTCTTTCATCGCGGGCAGGCACTGCCGGGAGAGATAAAAGGCGCCATCGAGATTGACGCTCATAATGCGGCGCCATTCATTGGGCTCAGTCGCAGCAGCTTTGTTATTGGACAGAACTCCCGCATTGTTCACCAGGACATCGACGGTGCCGTGATCCCCCGCCATATCTGCTATCGCCTGAGCTACAGATTCTGCATCGCTGACATCCAACGTCAGTGGAATGGCCTGCTTGCCAATCTCCGCAGCTTGGTCTTTGAGATGCGTAGAGTCGATATCCGCCATGATGACACGCAGCCCGTCTTTGGCCAGAGCCTGGCATATGGCGCGCCCTACCCCGCCGGCAGCCCCAGTTACGAGGGCCAACTTGTCTTGCAGGCTTTCCATGCTTCTACAATTCGCCTCCATCGCGCGCGGCCGGATTACGCCGCCCGGTCGACCAAGCTTCCCAAATAGTCTCTGACTGCCCCATGGGCGACGGTTGCCTCAAAGTCATCAAAATAGCTGAGTTGCCCTTTCTGAACGAATATGAAGCGTTCGCAAATCTCTTCCATGATATCGAGATGAAACGGCTCGTTGGGATGAACACAAACGAAAACAACGCGGCCTTCTGCCCGAAGTTTGCGAAAGAAGTCGAGCATAAAGCCAATATAGCCGTCCTGTGTATTGAATTGCGGTTCGTCGAAAAGATGAACCACCGGATAGTTGCTGCCGGCCGGCTGCATCAGAAAACTGGGGCGCAATTTGGAGAAATGCCGTACCTGATAGGATTGATGATAGTGAATCGCAAGACGGTCGCGCTCACGATACTTGACGTCATGGATGTTGCGGCCCTGAACACTCACCTTGCCGGCGGTCGGTTGGTTGGACCCGGTGATCAGTTCGAATAGCGTCGTTTTGCCCGATCCGTTGGGCCCCATGACTCCCACAATCGACGGCTCCGCGATGAAGAAATCCGCCTCGAGCCGGAAGGTCTCCTCCCTGCTCAAGAGACCTCGGCTATAGGTCTTCACCAGACCGTCGACCTCGAGAATCGGCACCGCCATGTTCTAAACCCCTAACAGTTTTTTTCTCAGGCCACCGTCGGCGGCCAGATCATTTGCGGGGCCCTCGTGAACAATTCGGCCCAGATCCATCACATAGACCCGGTCACTGACGGAAAGCGCACTCATGGCATTCTGCTCGACCACCAGTACTGAGATGCCTTCTGCCTTCAAACGCGCAATGGTCCTCATGACATCCTGCACGATCTTCGGCGCAAGCCCCTGGGAAGGCTCATCGAACAACACCAGCCCAGGAGAACCTAATAGCGCTCGGGAGATTGCTACCATCTGCATCTCGCCGCCGGAGAGGTTTTCGCACTCACGGCCCATGAGATACTCGAGTGCAGTGAAGATCTCGAACATCTCCTTGAGATCCCACCGGCGAAACCGCGTTTTCTTTCTGGCGATGGAGAGGTTCCGGTCAACCGTAAGTGTCGGAAAGATTCGCCGATCATCAGGGACCCAACCAAGACCCCGCTTGGCGATGTCATAGGTGGCCATGCGGGTGATCTCGGAACCGTCGAAGGCGATTCGCCCTTTCTTCGCCCTGGTAAGGCCAAGAATGGACCTCAGCGTCGTCGTCTTGCCGGCACCGTTCGGCCCCAGCAGCGACACGACCTCCCCCTCACCGACGTTTAGCGATACGTCGAATAGGACCTGGCTTTCGCCATAGTAGGTGTCGATGCCCTCAACGTTCAGGATCACGCCAGCTTCCCCAGGTTCGAGACTTGCACCCACTTGTTCGCCCGCAATTCTTCGGGAGTCCCCTGGGCGACAACCTGCCCCCAATGAATGACATTGATATGGTCCGCTAAGCCGAAGAGGAACTTCATATCGTGCTCGATGATCACGATCGTCACCTCTTCCTTGAGCCGTTCGACCATTGAGGAAAGCTCCTTAGTGGCCTCCGCCCCCAAACCGGCTGTCGGCTCGTCGAGGAACAGAATCTTCGGCTCCGCGGCCAGTGCGATACCGATTTCCAAGGCGCGCCGCTCTCCGTAGGACAGGTCGCTGGCCTGGGAATGGGCTTTGCCGGCCAATCCGATCTTTGCCAATACCACCTCGGCCTTGCCGATACAGTCCTTGTCGTTGGGTAGGTCATGGACAACGTTGAACCCGAGGCGCCGCACCTCAGGCACTGCCAGGAGGAGATTCTCCAAGGCGGAGTACTCGTTGAAGACGTTTATAACCTGGAAGGACCGGGAGATGCCCAGCTTGGCGATTGTCCGCGGTGGCAAACCGGTGATGTCGCGCCCATCGAAAATGACTTGACCACGATTCGGCTTGTATCGTCCCGTCAGCACATTGAAGCAAGTGGTCTTGCCGGCACCGTTGGGGCCCATAATACCGCTAAGCTGGTTTTCCTCGAAACTGAGATTGATCTCCTCGAGCACGACGTGATCGCCGAACCTTTTGTGGACATGTTTGGCTTCGAATAGAGACATGCCATACTCACTCATTGACCGGTGCCGGTTGCGCGCGCGCAGCTTGAACGCGGCGGCGCCGCTCGCGCGATGCAACAAGGTCTTGCCACATGCCAGCGATCCCCTCGGGCTTGAACATCACGAGGATCATAAACATCAGTCCGTACCAAAGCAGCCAAGCTTCGGTGTAAGCCCCTAAAAGATCGCGCGCGATGAAGAACACGACGGTTCCAATGACCGCGCCCCAAAAACTAACCATTCCGCCGCCAATCAGGGTCATCAAAACGACGATCCCTGACCATTGCAGCGACATCACCTGCACGTAGGCTCCTTCCTGAGCCATCGCGAAAAGCGCGCCAGCCAGACCGGCGACCGCACATGAAATGGTGAAGACGGCCCATTTGAAGAGAACGACGTTGTAGCCTAGAAAACCGACCCGCATCTCGTTCTGCTTAATCGCCCGAATGACCTTTCCGAATGGCGAATGGGTCAGCCGCCACAGGACAATCACCGTTACGACGAAGACACAGAAGACGAAAAGGTATAGCGCCCTGTTATCCTGCAGGGAGAAAGAGACAAAACCGAAATCAGCGGGCAGGCGCTTGATGTTGAGCATCCCGTCTTCGCCGCCCGTGAGGCTCGTCCACTTGCTTGCCACAAAGAAGAAGACCTGACCGATCGCCAGAGTCAGCAGGCCGAAATAGATACCCCGCCGGTGCGAAACGAAAAGTGCCGACACACCACCGACAATCGCTGTGACGACGATGGCGAACACGAGGCCGAGCCAAAGGTTCGGAAGCAGGTTGAACTGGAACCAGCCGAAGGCATAGCCACCTACCCCAAGAAATGCGCCATGCCCAAAGGACGGCAAGCCCGTGTAGCCCAGCAGCAGATTGAAGCCGAGGGCGAATATGGCCCAAATCAGCACTTCGACCCCAATGTAGGAGTAAAGACCGATACCTTCGATCCAGAGTGGCAAGGAGCCGAAAAGAGCGAAGGCAACCAGCATGTGCGGCGTAAACCAGTTCTTGGTTTTGTTGTAGACGGACCGCATGGCTCAGTTCTCCAGCACGCTGGCTTTTCCCATCAGTCCACGTGCCCTGAAAGTCACGACAGCGAGGAGTAGAAGGTACATAGACAGCAATGACCAGTCAGAGAGGAAGGCTGCCGTGAGCCCCACAACCATACCAACCAGAAGACCGGCTATGACGGCGCCCCAGAAACTGCCGACTCCGCCCAGGACGATAATGACGAAAGCGGGAACGACGGCATCCACACCCACCTGCGGCCGGATGCCCCAAATCGGCGCCATGATGATCCCCGCGATCGCCGCCAAGGCGGTCCCAAAGCCAAACACGAACAGCCTGAGCTTCGGCAGATTGATGCCGAGAGCCTGTACCATCTCGCTATCATGTGCTCCGGCTTTGATAATCGCTCCGTATGGCGTCTTCTCAATGAAGAACCAGAGAAGCCCGATCATGGCGATGGAAAATGCCGCCGCGTAAAAACGGTAGGTGGACCAGATCAGATCCGCGTAGAAGAACCCGCCGCGGATATCCTTGGGAACAGGCAGAACATATTCGCCATGCCCCCACACGACGCGGATTCCCTCTTCTATCACCAAAGCCGCACCGAAGGTCAGGAGCAAGCCAAACAACGGATCTTTTCCGTAGGTCCGCCGCAGGCAGAGTTCCAACCCCATTCCGAAGAGCGCGACGATGAAGGGGGCAACGATCAGACCCACGACGTAACGCGGCACGATGTCGAGCCCAAACCACGCCTGTAGGAAAGGAACCGTCAATCCGCCCTCCGGCGTGACAACCACCAGAGCGAAATAGGCGCCAAGAGCGAAGAGCGAGCCATGCGCTAAATTGATCACCTCCATCACACCGATGATCAGCATGAACCCGAGGGCGATCAGAGCGAACAACAGACCAAGGGCCAAGCCATTCACCAGATGGGGTAGAAGATTGATCAGAAAATCCATGATCACGCCCGCCGTCGCGACGCCTTCCCTTATTCTACAACGAGCTGAGCAGAAGTCCGAGCCGGTCGTCGCTCCCTGCTCACCAGCCTCATCTTTCTCGCCTTGAAACCAATAGACTGCGTGGGCGTGGTGCTAGCGCCAGCCCCCGGGAAAGGGGCTGGCTCCAGCAGGGAGGCTACATCTCGTAGGTCGGCGTATCCTCGTAGGATTCGAGCTTGCACTCGGCCTCGCCGGGATTGGCAACCTCCTTCGGCGACATTGCATTCAGGATCTTGAAGTAATCCGTCTCGTCGCGCGGGTTATCGTTACGCGACGCGAGGTAGATCGTTTGCTGTACGTGGTGGCTGTTCGGGTCGATGTAGGCATCGTGGTGCTGCATCCGGTCTTCCGCTTTCAATGTGCGGCCTTCCAGTTGCTTGATCACCTTGATGTTGTTTGTCGTCCCCGCTTCCTCGACGGCCCGCAACAACTCACGCATCGCAACATAACCATTGTAGGTCACGTTGCCCGGCACGTTGATACGGGTATCGGGCCAGCGCGTCTGATAGCGCTGAACGAAATCGGAAACGCCCGGCAAGTCGAGATAGTGATACCAGGTCGCCCCAAAAACACCGAAAGCCGCCTCGGAACCGGCACCGTAGATATCGGGCCAATCCAGTTGATTCGACAGCCACGCCATCTTGGTGTCCAGCTTGAGTTCCTGGACCTGCTGCCGCAAAGCCTTGTAGTCGTCGCCGCCAACAGCGGTTGCGACAACGTCCGGCTTCGACTGCTGCAGCTTCAGCAATATCGACGAATAGTCGCGCGTACCGACCGGAACGAGGATATTCTCATCAACTGTTCCGCCGAGGCTCTCCAGGATTTCCTGCGTCGCCTTCGACGTGTTGTGCCCCCAGACATAGTCGTTGGTTAGAAGGATCCAGTTCTTTCCAAACTGAGATACGGCGCCGGCCGCCGCCGCACGCGCGAAGTTGGCGCCGCTACCATCCCAAACGAACTTCACCCGATGGCAGTTTTTACCGGATTCAGTCGGCGAGCTTGAATTGGTGTTGAAGTAGACAGTTCCGTACTTCTGGCAAACTTGTGAAATTGCGTTGGCCACCCCGGACTGAATGGCGCCCACCACAAAGGCTACATTGTCGCGCGTGATCATGCGTTCCGCCACGCGCGAGCCGGTCGCGGGCGTCGTCTCGGTGTCTGCCCAGATGTACTCCACCTTGCGGCCAAGGACACCTCCGTTGGCGTTGGCCTCCTCGATGGCCATGATCGTACCGCGCTTCTCGGCCTGACCCGAGTTCGCAAACTGTCCGCTCGCATCGTGGGTCAGGCCGATGACGATCGGTTTGTTGCCCGCCGCCCAGACACGGTTGTATTTCCAGGGACCAAAAATGGTCGCGCCAGCGCCAGCCGCCGTGAGGGCCGACGCCCGCAAAAGTGACCGGCGGGCAATCTTCGTTTTCAGAATGTCACTCACAACATCTCCTCCCTCATTTTGTGAAGCCCAAAGCCTCTTCTGGTGCTTGTTTATCGCGCTGTCCTGGCCGCACCCCTTTGGCGTCAACAATTCGACCAGCAACCCATCACCGGATTTCACAAATCAAAAAATTATTTTCAAGTCATGGGAAAGTCAACAAATTTTAGAAAAATATTTTCTTCATAGATTCAATTTTGAGTTTCTGTTTTCAGATCTGTGCCTTTGAGGCCCATGACTCTTTCGGGGCGACGGTCGCAACAGATCCTTACCGCAAAGGCCCGCCACTGACCTTCTTTATCTATATGTATTATCTACATTATTTTGATTCTCTCGAACGACGTCAGCCCCTCCGAGCACCGTGTCGAGAGACCGAATTCGACCTGAACGAATGACTCAAACCCGCCAAGGAGCAGTTGATTTCCCATCTAAAGAAGGATGAGAATTTAGGAAATCTCTCTGAATACGAAATTATAATTTCTCATATTGAAAAGAATTTTTGGAATTGATAAGTGTTCTAAGCGTCGGAATTGAATATGGGAAACGTAGGCCATGGCACGCATGAAGGGCGCCGACTTGATTGCCGACCACCTGATTCAAGAGGGCATGCCTTATGTCTTTGGGATCTGCGGGCACGGCAATGTTGGCATGCTCGACGCGCTCTATGACCGGCAAGACAAAATAAAACTGGTATCGCCACGCCATGAGCAGACTGCCGGGCACATGGCGGATGCCTATTATCGCGTATCACACCAACCCGTCGCCACATTGACGTCCTGCGGTCCCGGCTCAGCCAACCTTCCGATGTCTTTGGGCTGCGCCCAGGCAGATTCCTCGGCTTTTCTGGCAATTACTGCGAACGTTCCAACATCGCAGTTCAATAGGGCCCCTTTCCAGGAATCTTACCATCTCCGGCAGGCCGGTTTTCCGGATGTCGTCCGGCCCTACGTCAAGCGCACGTTCCAGCCAACCCGCGTGGACATGCTGCCGCTGGCCCTGCGCCAGTCGACCGCCCTCTTGACCAGTGGACGTCCGGGGCCGGTCAATCTCGACGTTCCTTACAATCTTTTTCAGGAAGAAGACGACCTCCCGCAGCCCGCCTTGGCCGGTCAGGGAATCAGCCGGCGTCCCGGCGCGGCGCCGGAAGATGTGACAAAGGCGACCCGGATGCTGCTGGACGCGGAACGCCCATTGATATTCATCGGCCACGGGGTGACTCTTTCCGAAGCAGGCGCCGAGCTGACGGTCCTTGCCGAACGCCTGCGGATACCTGTGGTCAGCTCGCCCAATGGAATGGGCGCCATCGACATGAACAGTCCGCTCAGCCTTGGATTTATCGGCCGCAATGGAACCTACCCGGCGAACGAGGCAGGGCGGCGTTGCGATGTGTTGTTAACTCTCGGCGCGCGCTTCGACGATCGATCGGCCAGTTCCTGGATCCCCGGCTATTCCTGGAACATCCCACCGACTCGCCTCATTCAGGTCGACATCGACACTCAGGAACTTGGTCGGAACTTTAGCCCCGAACTCGGCATTACCGCCGATGTCCGCACATTCCTGCGGCAGCTTCTGGCTGAATTGGACGGGGCAAGTACTCAGGCCCGCGATCGGCTAGATCCATGGTGGAACGATATCGAGTCCTGGCGAAAGGAATGGCAGGCCTTTATAGGGCCACACTTCGAGGCCGACACCAATCCCATGCGGCCCGAACGGGTCGTGCGAGACATACAGCAACTGATGCCGGAGGACGGCATCCTGGTTGCGGACTCCGGCGCGCACCACAACTGGTTCATGCAATACTGGTCGGCCCGCAAGCCTCAACGCATGCTGAACAGTTGGGGCTTCTCCGCGATGGGTTTCGGGACCAGTGGCGTGCTTGGCGCCCAACTTGCAGAACCAGAGACACCTTGCATCGCCGTGGTAGGCGACGGTTGCTTCACGATGACACCGCATGTGCTTTGCACGGCTGTCGAATACGATATTCCGGCGATTTGGGTTGTCTGGAACAACTATTGTTGGGGTGCCATTCGTGACCTGCAGCTTGGCGCGTTCGAAGGTCGCGAGATCGGAACAAGCTTCTCCCACGGTGAAAACAATGAACCCTACAATCCGGATTTCGCAGCCTTGGCAAAGGCGCATGGTGTTGACGGTGTAAAGGTGAGCCGCTCCGACGATTTCCGCGATGTGCTCGATAGGGCGGTCAAGAGCAAGAAACCCTGGGTGATCGATTTGGAAGTGGATCCCGAGATCAAACCACCATCCGTCGGGACTTGGGAACTGCCACCCTTGCCGCATGCCGAACCCGTATTTGGACAGCCTTGGTCGCCGGATGGGAGGCCCTGACAGTCATGTCACAAGAGCAGATAGCCGAAGCCATCGACGTACCAAACCTGATTGATGGCAAGTGGACCGCCGGTACCGCAACGTTCGATAGTCATGATCCATATCGGGAGGCCATCGTCTCCCGAGCGCCCGAATCATCGGAAATCGAAGTCGAGGCGGCACTCGACTCAGCGCGGCGAGCCGCCCCGCAAGTCGCGGCCATGCCGGCCTACGAGCGGGCCGCTTTGCTGCGCCGCGTCGGCGACCTCGTCGTCGAACGGTTCGACGAAATCGGGACCATTATGGCCCGTGAGACCGGTAAGGCGGTGAAGGACGCCAAGGGCGAAGTTAAGCGATGCCAAGACACGATCCAACTCTCGGCCGAAGAGGCCATCCGCATTGAGGGTCAGCACATACCCCTGGACGGCAGTGCCATGGGCTCGGGCAAAATGGCGTTTCTGATGCGTTTTCCTGTCGGCGTTGTCGGCGCCATTTCCCCCTTCAATGCCCCCTTCAATCTGGCGTGCCATAAGCTTGCGCCCGCCATTGCGGCCGGAAACGCTATTGTGATCAAACCGCCGCAGCAGTGCCCGCTCGTGGTTCATAAGCTGATCGAGATCTTTGTCGATGCCGGCTTGCCGAAGGGCTTCATCAACGTGGTCCACGGCGGCCCCGGCGTCGGCCGCCAACTTGTGTCCGATTCGCGAGTCGACTTTATTACTTTCACGGGGTCCAGTCGTGCGGGGGCCGAGATAAAAAAGAACAGCGGCCTGAAGCGGGTCACCCTTGAGCTCGGAGGCAACGGTCCAACGATCGTTTGTCCCGACGCCGATGTCGCAAGGGTGGCACCCATATTGGCCGTGAATTCGACACGCCTCGCGGGGCAGAGCTGCATCTCCGTGCAAAACATCTACGTGCACGAGTCCTTGAAGGACGCAATTACTGAATCCGTGGCGGCAGAGATGGAGAAGCTCAGAGTTGGCGATCCATTGGACCCGGACACCGACATCGGCACGCTGATTGACGAACCGGCGGCCGCGCGAGTGGACTCCTGGATTCAGGAAGCCGTCGCGGCGGGGGCCCGGTTGGTTACCGGAGGCAAGCGATCTGGCGCCCAACTCTCTCCAACACTTCTGACGGATGTACAGCCCAGCATGAAGATCGTTTGCGACGAGCTTTTCGGGCCCGCGGCCAACATCATCGGATATCGGGACATTGACGACCCGATCAGCCGTATCAATGCGAGCCCCTATGGACTGCAATGCGGTGTCTTTACCGATTCGACATCTACAGCCATGAAGGTTGCACGCGAAGTGCACGCGGGCGGTGTCATTATCAACGGCACCTCGACCTGGCGAACGGATCAGTTGGCCTATGGTGGCGTCAAGGCATCCGGCTTCGGCAGGGAGGGGCCGCGCTATGCCATCAAGGACATGACCGACGAGCGGCTCATTCTCTTCAACCTATAGGGACGCCACCAATTCGGCAGAACTTAAATGTCTAATGTCTTATGCAAAGCCCGGCAGGGATTACCATGCGTGTGCTGGTAACCGGCGGCGGCGGATTTCTAGGTGCCGCCCTGGTGCGGGCACTGGCCGCGCGGGGAGACACCGCGATTGCATACGACCTCGACTTCTCTCAGAGCCTGACGAATGAATTCCAGGTAAACTCAAATGTTGTCCTGCATCGGGGTGATATCGTCGATATGGCGAGTGTCGGGACGGTCTTTGATGAGGAACGTCCTGATGCTGCGATTCACTGCGCTGCCATTGTAGGTGTCGTCCAGTCCATGGGTAATCCCTCCCAGGTGTTTCGAGTCAATATCGAAGGCGCTGTCAACCTTTTCGAAGCTATGAAGCACCACGGTTTAAGACGGGTCGTCCATATCAGTTCGGAAGAGGTTTATGGTCACTTCCATAGCAACCGGGTCGATGAGACCCATCCCGTCGACCCCCTCTATCCCTACGGCATATCCAAGGCTGCGGTCGAACAGTTAGGGCGAACTTATGGCATTGCTGACGAAATCGAGTGTATCAATCTCAGAACGTCTTGGGTCTATGGCCCGGGTTTGCCAAGAAAGCGCGTGCCGAGGATCCTGATTGATGCCGCCTTGGCCGGAGAAGTCCTGCATCTACCGACTGGAGGGGATTCCAGGATCGATCACACCTACATCGACGACATCGTTGACGGGACCCTGTTAGCGCTGAATCACGGCCCCCATCGCTTCGACACCTACCACGTTGCGAGCGACACCTGTCCGTCCCTTTTCGAATTGGTCACCTGCATCAAAGACCTGATCCCAGATGCTGCGATCTCTATCGGGCCTGGCCTCTACAAGCATGCCGGATCAGTCGAAATCCCACGAAAAGGGGCGCTCGACTGCTCACGTGCACGGGAAGCGTTCGGCTACAGGCCCAAATTCGATATCAAGAGCGGTCTGGCGGCCTGCATCGAGGCACAAGACCCGAAAGGCCAAAGCAAATTGAAGCCTTCCCGACGAGACCTAGCCGCTGTGGCGGAGAAAACGTGATGGCGCTTTTGGTCACAGGCGCCATGGGGCATGTCGGTTACGAAACGGTGAAGCAATCAGCGGCAAACGGTATTCCCGTCGTAGCCCAGTATCTGAGCACCTTTCGAGAGCGGGATGCAGAGGCCGTTGGCAAGAATGTGACCTGGGTCAAATGCGATCTCAGCGATCCGTTCGAGATCGCATCCATGTGCGCTTCGCACACCATAGATGGCTGTATTCACACCGCTGCCGTTCCCAACGACAAGCTTGGGCTCCCACAACCGCTACGGACCTTCTTGAGCAATGTCGCGTCAACGGAGTACCTCTTGGAGACCGCGCGCCGGAATAAGTGGCGAAGGTTTATCCATGTCAGTACGGGGTCGGTGTTTCAGGAATTGCCCGATGCTGTCACACCGGTGCCAGAGACCCTGCAACCTAGCCCGAAGACTCTCTACGGCGGGACGAAACGTTGTGCGGAGATCATGACCTCCGCCTACGTCAACTCCTACGCAATATCGGCCTGCTCCGTGCGCATTTCATGGATCTTCGGTCCGCCATTGGTTCCACAGAACTTTGACGGACCACGCGGCCCGATACCCGAGTTCCTCAAGCGTGCCCTTCGAGGCCAAAGGATCGACGAACCTTCCGGCGGTGATTTTAAGGCGAGCTTCACCTATGTCACCGACTGCGCACTGGGCCTCATTGCCCTCTACGAAGCAGAGACACTGGAACATTCGATCTATCACCTGGGATCCAGCGCAAACCAATCGACATTTGACGTCGTCGAGGCCATCCGGAAAGCCGTTCCCGGCGCAGATATAAGGGTTGGATCCGGTACCTTGCCCTGGACCGATTTCACGGTCATGCGGGGGCCATTGAATTGCCAACGCATGGAGGAGGAATTCGGCTTCACCCCGACCTTTAGTTTGGAGAGCGCGGTTTCCGATTTTGCCGATTGGATGCGCGCCCATCCCGAGGCACTTGGCGACTGAGGAGGAGACAGTCTGTGGAACTCAACCTTTCAGGAAAACGCGCTGTCATCACGGGCGCCAGCAAAGGAATCGGACTTGCGGTTGCGCGATCTCTGGCGTCGGAGGGAGTCGATCTCGACCTTACAGCGCGGAGCGATGATCTGCTTGCTGCTGCGGCAAACTCTCTCACCAAGGAATTTGACGTGAGGGTTCGTACTTTCAGCCACGACCTCTCATCGCTGGACGATCAGGCCGACTTGGCCGAGGAAGGTGGGGGCGCCGACTTCCTTGTGAACGTCGCAGGCGCTGTACCGCCAGGCGAGATCGACACGCTTTCGGATGAAGATCTGCGGGCGGGTTTTGAATTGAAGCTCTTTGGATACATCAACCTCACTCGGCTCTTCTATCGCCAGATGAAGGCGAGGGGGAATGGTGTGATCGCGAATGTCATCGGCATGTCAGGCGTTAGGCTCGACCCATTGAACATCGCAATTACCACAGGCAATGCAGCGCTCATCGCGTTCACCAAGGCCGTCGGCGCGCGGTCCACGGACTTCGGTGTGCGGGTCGTCGGGGTAAATCCGGCACTCACCGCGACGGAGCGCGCCGTCAACCTGCTACGCAACCGGGCAGAACGGGAACTAGATGACGCGAACCGCTGGGAAGAGCTGACCAAGGGTCTGCCCGGCGGCAGGATCGGACAACCTGAGGAGGTTGCCGACATGGTGACATTCCTGCTTTCGGACCGCGCAGCCTATGTGAGCGGCACGGTGGTTAACGTCGACTGCGGGTTGGAGGCCCACCCGTGATACAGACTCCCCTCAATTGGCTGGACCTTGAAACCCCTTGCCTCTTGGACGGCGGTCCCTATCAATGGTTTGAGAAGGCATGAAAGGATCGGCAATGGCAGAGAAATCCGAGAAGAAGAGCCAGAAGGAACCCGGCGTTCAGTCGATCCGCCGCGCTTTCACGATCCTGGAAGCCGTCGCCCTTAACCCTCAGGGCATCAACCTCGCGGAGCTGAGCAAGCAGGTATCCTTGCACAATAGTACGACTTTCCATCTGACCAAAACCATGGTCGCCATGGGTATCCTGCGTCAGGACGAGCAGACGAAATCCTATCACATCGGGGCGCACCTCTTTGCGCTGGCGCGCGGTGCCGCGGATGAAACCGAGTTCGTCCGGCTTGCCACACCGGTCCTGGAAGAACTGACGAGGGTAACGGGGGAGAACAGCCATATCGCGGTCCGCATCCCCGAAGGCGTTGTCATTATCGATAAACGCGAGGGCGTGTCGCATGTGCGGATGAGCGAGCGGATCGGCGCCACCCGGCCCGCGCACGCCACGGCCATTGGCAAGGCTATTCTGTCCGGCTTGAGCGATGAAGAGCTGAACAGCTTCCTCGATTCTCACGAGCTTCAGGTTTTTACGCCAAAGACGATCACGGACCGAGGACGCTTTCTACAGGAGATCGCTCAAATCCGCAGCAACGAGATCGCCTACGACGACACCGAGTTCAACGAAGAAGCCCGTTGCTTGGCGTCGCCTGTGTTCGATTTCACGGGGCGCGTCGTAGGGTCTGTCGGGATATCAGCACCGATCTGGCGTGTCGGCTTGCAGGATCTTCCGAAACTCAGTGAATCAGTCAAGCAAGCAGCTAAGGAAATCTCCCAGCGCCTCGGTCCCGACCAACGCAACTCACGGAACCTGCCAGAAAAACTCCTGGCGGTGCTATAGACTAGCTCTGACTTGCGTATCCTGTGACAGCCACGGCAATACGTCTTAGAAAATCTTGACGCTGTTGAGCCGGGCCTGTGCCTCGATAAGCGACCCCACATAACTGTCGGCGAGGCCCATGTTCGACGCCTGCAGGAACGAGTGATGTACGGCGTTACCCAGGTTTCCCGTCAAGGGAACACTATCGGTCATGCGGGTGTAATAGGTGATGTCCTTCGCGGCATTCGCGACGGAAAACATCAATCCCTCATAATCACCCGCCTCCATGGCGCGGGTCATGATTCGCTGGAAAATACCAGAGTTGGCGCCACCAGCAGAGATGGTGTCATAAAACTTCTTCATATCCAGTCCGCTGGCCGAAGCGGCACACAGCGTTTCGGCAATCAATGCAACTGTACCCATGGCAAGGAAGTTGTAGACGAGCTTGGTTCGAATGGCCGTGCCGACGTCCCCGGTATGCACGATGTTCGCCGCGAATGTCTCGATGATCGGCTTCAAGTCCGCAAAGACCTCTTCAGGCGCGCCGACCATGACGTTCAGCTTACCCTCTTCGGCTTCCTTGGGCGTGAGAGCCAACGGAGCATCTACAAATGTGCAGCCCCTGGCACCGAAGTCGATGCTGGCACGCTCAGTCATCGTCGGCTCGTTGGTCGTGCAGTCGACGACCACTAGCCCTTCCCGCGCGCCAGCCATGACACCTTCTTCGCCATAGACGACGGAGTCGAACTGTGGCGCCCCGGTAACGCAGATCATGATGATATCGGAGGCTTCAGCGACCTCCTTGGCGGACGCCACTTCAACTGCCCCCCGTGAGACCAGGTCTTCCAACGGCGCCCGGTTCCGATGCGCCATCGTTGTCAGGGGATGGCCGTTTTCCATTAGATTTTTCGCAATTCCGTGGCCCATAAGGCCAATGCCGACAAATCCTATTCTTCTTGCCATTTAACCTGTCCCCCGGCATGAACCATGCATCTTTCTGAACAGAAAAATTGAATAAAATTTCATATATTGTCAAATATATAAAAATTTGTTCATATCTGCAGTGCGGTGATTTACGGCCGTTAACGGAAGGAACGAACGCCGAAATGGTCGAGGAATCGAGCCCAAACGCAGAGCCCCAGGAAGAACCACCGGCAAGTTTCGAAGAGTTCAAGGCTGCCGCGACAGAGCGCTATCCCGGCCTCAGCGGTCAGCTGCAGCGGATCGCGCGCTACTTGCTGGAAAACCCGAATGATTCCGCCTTGGCAACAGTGACAGCCATCGCCGAACAGGTCGATGTTCAGCCATCGAGCTTGGTTCGCTTCGCCAAAGCCTTCGGCTACGATGGCTTCAGCTCCATGCAAAAGGTCTTCCGGTCCCGATTGATTTCCGAAGCCCCGAGCTATCGGGAGAGACTTCAGTCGCTTCGCCAGCAACGCGCGTCACAAGATGGACCAGCATCGATACTCAACGATTTTGTCGACGAAGGGACCGCCTCGCTGGAACAACTGCGGCAGCACTTCGACGCCGGTATCATGGCGTCGGCAACTCAGGCCTTGGCCAACGCCGAAACGGTTTTCGTGCTGGCTCGTGGACGTGCCTTTCCAGTCGCCTTCTATATCGCTTACGCCTTGACCGGCCTGGAGATGTCCTGCCGTCTTCTGGATGGCGTGGGTGGCCTGACTGAGAGAGAAGCGAAACTGGCAACGCCCCGCGACGCGCTGATTGCGGTGAGCTTTCGTCCTTACTCGCCGGATGTCGTCGATCTCGTGGAGACACTCTCGAGCGCTGACGTTCCGACCGTCGCCATTACCGACAGTCCGGTGAGCCCGCTTGCTTTGGCGGCCGATGTTGTGCTGGAGACTCGGGAGGAAGAAAAGCGCGCCTTCCGGACACTGACGGCCCCAATGTGCCTTGCTCAAACCCTCGTCATGAATGTCGGCCACGAGGTCATGGCCCGCAACGGCAGCACCTGACCAGCCACGAAGGGGCCTGCCGACATGACGGAAAGAGACCTCGACATTATCTGCATCGGCCGATCCTCCGTGGACCTTTATGGCGAGCAGGTCGGCGGACGACTCGAGGACATGAAAAGTTTTGCCAAGTACGTCGGCGGCTGCCCCACAAATATCTCTGTCGGAACGGCACGATTGGGGCTCAAAAGTGGCGTGATCACCAGGGTAGGCAATGAGCAATTGGGGCGATTCATCGTCGAGACTCTGGCCCGCGAAGGCGTAGATGTTTCACAGGTGAGTTTCGATCCTGAGCGCCTCACGGCCCTGGTTGTTCTCGGGATCCGAGATAAGGATACAATTCCCCATATCTTTTATCGCGCCGATTGTGCCGACATGGCGATCCGACCGGAAAACATCGATTGTGCGTTTGTCGCCCGTGCTCAGGCTGTTCTTGTCACCGGTACACATCTGTCCCAGTCAGGCGTCGAAGCGGCAACGCGCAAAGCAATTGCTTGTGCGAAGAACGCCAGCACGAAGGTTGTACTCGACATCGACTATCGCCCGGTCCTTTGGGGCTTGACTGGGCATGAAGCCGGCGAAAACCGTTTTGTCGCCGACGATACGATATCCGCGCGTTTCCAGTCGATCCTCGGCGACTGCGACTTGATCGTGGGAACCGAGGAAGAAATCCACATCGCGGGCAGCACGTCGGATACGCTTGGCGCCCTGCGGAGGATCCGGGACTTGACCAATGCAACCCTCGTCCTCAAACGAGGTGCCAACGGCTGCATCGCTTTCCCTGGCGAGATCCCCGGCAAGATCGATGACGGTGTTTCTGCCGAGGGATTCCCGGTCGAAGTCTACAACACCCTTGGCGCAGGAGACGGGTTCATGAGTGGCTTTCTACGTGGCTGGCTGCGTGAGGAACCGCTCGAAACCTGCTGTCGATTTGGCAATGCCTGCGGCGCGATCGTTGTGTCGCGGCACGGCTGTGCTCCAGCTTCCCCGAGTTGGGTTGAGCTTTGCGGCTTTCTGGAACACGGGACTGCAACGCCGCGCCTGCGGGAGGACAGGCGCCTTTCCCATCTGCATCGCGTGACAACGCGATCGCGGGACTGGCCGGAAGTTTGCGCCATCGCCTTCGACCATCGAAAACAGTTGGAAGATATTGCGGATCGCTTGGGAGCCGGCCGAGAACGCATCAGCGCTTTCAAACTCCTGGTCGCCGAAGCCGCCAAGCGTACGGCTGGCGCCGGAGTCATGCGAGGCGCTTTGATCGACGGAGTATACGGCGCGGCGGCTCTGGCGATGTTGTCGAACGGCGACTGGTGGCTGGCAAGACCGCTGGAAAAGCCGGGAGCCGTGCCTCTCGAGTTTGAATGCGGCGACAACGTCGCGATTGAGATGCAGAGCTGGCCTGCCGACCATGTGGCAAAGTGTCTTGTCTTCTATCACCCAGACGATCCGCAGGACCTTCGCCACCTGCAGGACTCACGTATGGCAACGCTCTACCGGGCTTGCGTTGACACCGGCCGCGAACTCCTACTTGAGATCATACCGCCGCCTGGCAGCCCTACAGACGAAACTACAGTCGCGAAGGCTTTGACCCTTATCTATGGTCTCGGCATCTTTCCCGATTGGTGGAAACTGCCGCCCGACACTGATCCAAGGGCTTGGCAAGCCATCTCGGAAGTCATCGAGCGCCACGACCCTTATTGCCGCGGGATCGTGATTCTGGGGCTGGAAGCAACGCCCGAAACCCTAAAGCGAGGTTTCCAGGCGGCCGCCGACTTCCCGCTCTGTAAAGGCTTTGCCGTCGGCAGAAGCATTTTCCAAGGCCCCGCAGAAGACTGGCTCTCAGGAAAAATCGAAGATGAAATCGCGGTAGAGGAGATTGCGGCGAATTATCGGCAGGTCATCGACCTCTGGCAGAATCGGGGTGCGGCTTGATCCCGGAGAGCTGCATCGAGGGCAGCGACAGGTAACCCAGTTTACCGATACAGCGGGCAGTTTCAGAGGGCAGCAGGTCTGATCAGGTCTCACGCCCGGCCACTGCAGAGGTTTCACCTATACCCGGCGTGGGCTTATCAGGCTTGCCGAGTTCATCGATGACGGTACCTTTCCAGAGCGGTACGCCGCTTCGGTAGGCGGCCCGGCCGATCATGTGGGCTGCGACCGGCGCCGTCAGCAGCAGAAAGACGATCGCAGCGATGGCTCTCGCGACAACACCGATCTCCCCGAAGTATACTGCGACAGCCAAGAGAATTAGCCCGCATCCCAAGGTTCCGGCTTTGGTCGAGGCGTGCATGCGGATCAGCACGTCCGGCAGGCGAACGACTCCTAGAGCGGCAACAAGCGCAAAGAGCCCTCCGGCAATGACGAGGATCGATGTAGCGATCTCCGTCATAGTCCGCCTCCCCTAATCGCATCAGTGCCATTGTCTTGATTCTGCGCCTTGCGCCGCTCCGAGAACCGCGCGAAGGCAACGGTGGCCAGAAAGGCCACCAGCGCCAACGCGATTGCGACATCGAGGAAGGCCGGTTCCTCCGCCTCGATAGCAAAGAGAGCGCTGAAAGCCACGGCCAAGATGGTCATGAGGTCAAGCGCCACCACGCGGTCGGGCAGACTGGGTCCGCGTGCCAAGCGTAGGCACGCCAACCCCATGGCCGCAACCAACATTACAAAGGCGAAATTGATCGCCCATGACAGAATCGAGTCCGCGAAGGTTATCATCTCAGCGCCTCGATCACGCGGCGCTCCATCCCCTGTTTCAACTCTCGCCGCAGGACATCAGGATCGTCGACGAACATCGCATGCACATAGAGCGTTTTCCGGTCGGACGAGACATCCAGGCTCAGACTGCCCGGCGTCAGGGAAATGAGACTCGCGACTAAAGTGATCTCCTGATCCGTTTTCGCATCCAGTGGCAGTGCGACAATGCCAGGCTGGCTAAGGTGAGTCGGTGTTATGACATCCCAGACAACTCGAAGGCTGGAGACAACGAGCTCGTAGATGAAGAACACAGCCAAACGAATGACCCGCCAGACGCGCTCGAAATAAGTCGTCTTGCCAAACAGTGGCCGGGCGGTCCAAAGGCAAAGGTATCCAAGTCCAAAGCCAACAAGCAGGCTCGATAAGGAAAAGCTGCCAACCAGAGCTGCCCAGCCAACCGCGAGTGCGGAGTTCAAAACAAAGATGTTCATGGCACAGCTCCCAGGACAGCCCTTAGATAGGGGGCGGGATCCAGCAATTGTCCGGCGGAACGTTCCGCAAATCCGATGAAAGGCTCGGGATAAAGGCCGATCGATACCGTCAGTCCCGCAAGCGCTACGATGGGCAGCAACAGGATCATGGCCTGCCCCTTTTCGAGGCGGGCAAGGACAGGTGCCAATCCGGCGGGATGCGGCTTCCAAAATGCCTCGGCCCAGATCTTGGTCATGGAAAAGACAGTCAGCAGACCGACTGCCAGCGCCGTCGCAGCCATCAGGTAAGCTTCCGTGTCGAGACTGGCCTTGATGAGCAGGAACTTCGCCCAAAAACCGGAGAGCGGCGGGAACCCGGCGAGCGAGAAAGCCGGTACAAGGAAGAGCACTGCCAGCAGCGGACTCGATTTATAGAGTCCGCCAATAGCCGTCAGGTCGAAAGACCCGGTAAGGCGCTTTGCCACACCGCTGATCAGGAAGAGGTTCGCTTTCACGATGATGTGGTGCACGAGGTAGAATACGGCGCCGACCAGCGCGAGCGGCGTGAACAGGGCCAGGCCCATGATCATGTAGCCGATCTGGCTGACAATGTGGAACGAGAGGATCTTGCGGAACTCGCCTTGTGCCGCCGCCCCGAGCACGCCAGTGACCATCGTCAGACCGGCGATTACCAGCAGCAGCGTGTGGGTGTAGTCGGTATCCTGCGTGAAGACGAGGGTGAACATGCGTATCAGGGCATAAACACCAACCTTGGTCAGCAGGCCGGCGAAGACAGCCGATATCGCGACCGGCGGCGTGTGATAGGAGGCCGGCAACCAGAAAAAGAGAGGAAACACCGCCGCCTTTATTCCGAACGCCACAATGAACATCGCCGATATCACGGTCAGCAATCCTTTGTCTTCGGACTCCCTCACCGCGACATGCAAGTCGGCCATATTGAGCGTTCCGGTCATTCCATAGAGCAGGCCGATGCCGGACAGGAACAAAACGGTCGAGACCAGATTCAGGGCGACATACTTGATGCCGCCATCGAACTGCGCCTTGTTGCCGCCAAGCACAAGCAATCCAAAGGACGCGATCAGCATCACTTCGAACCAGACGTAGAGGTTGAAGAGATCACCTGTCAGGAATGCGCCGCACACCCCCGCAAGCAGGATCTGAAACAGGGCGTGATATCCGAGCTTCTCGCGCTGCGGGTCGATGTCCGCCATCGCATAGACGGCAACGGCCAAGCCCGTGATGGCCGTAATCACGACCATCACCGCACTCAAGAGGTCGGCCACAAGTGTGATGCCGAAAGGCGCCGGCCAGCCGCCCATCTGCGCGGCGACAACGTCCTGGTGCCAAACCTGAACGATCAACAGGATCGAGATTGCGAGAAGCGCGACACAACTCCCCAAACTGAGCCAGCGTGCCGTGGCGCCTGCGTTACGGACTAGAAATGCGGTGACGGCCGTCGCAATCGGCAGAAGAATCGGCAAGGAAAGAAGCCAGCTCATGGCCTGCTCTCGCTTGCCGCAGACGCTTGATCGACGCCGCGCCTGTTCTGGCGCGGCTCTGCCTCACGCATCTCGTCGCTGTCGAGCGTTCCAAGAGCTCGGTAGCCTCGAAACACCAGCGCCAGTGCAAATGCAAAGAGGCCGAAGCCGATGACGATTGCAGTCAGTATCAAGGCCTGAGGCAGGGCATTGGCAGCGATCCCGGCCGGGGCGGTCAGCCCCTCCGGGATCAATGGCGGTTCCGCGCGCGTTAAACGGCCGGCCACGAAGATTGTCAAGTTAGCCGCATTGCTGAGAAGGACTAGACCGAAGAGAAATCGTAGAACGTTCCTTCCAAGCATCAAGTAGACGCTCGCTGCCACAAGGATCCCGATCTGCGCCGAGAGCAGGAGTTCCAAGGTTAGTCCTCCCCTTCCAGCGCCAGGACCAACGTCAGCACCGATCCAACCACTACCAAGTAGACTCCAATATCAAAAACGAGCACGGAGCTGAGTGGGAACCCCTTGCCGCCGAGGTCACCGCCAACGAACCACCATTGCCCTGTCAGCATCGGATCACCGAAGAAGACCGCAAAGAGCGCCGCCAGGGTGGCCAATCCCAGGCCAATCATTGCCAGGGCGCGCGGGTCGAGACGCAATGCACGCCGCGCCGCCGGAGCCCCCTGTGCAATGGCGTATAGAGCAAAGCCGATGGCTGCGATCAAACCGCCGATGAACCCGCCGCCAGGCTCGTTGTGGCCACGAAACAATGTGTAGAGCGAAAAAAGCAGCATCAAAGCGACAAGCAGACGGGTCGCAGTGTTCAGGATCAGCGACTTCATGAGACCGCCTTTCGCGGAACACCACGAATCAAGGCATAGGCGGCGACCGCGGCCACGGCAACGACAGCAATCTCCCCAAAGGTGTCGAGCGCCCGAAAATCCACCAGAATGACATTGACGATGTTTCGGCCGAACGCTTCCGGGACACTGGCTATTTCGAAAAACGTCGTTATCGATCTGTCGAGCGGCACTTCAAGGACTGCCCAAAGCGTGACCGTCACAATGCTGCCAACCAAGAGAGCAAGCATGGCGCGGCGCGCACGGCCTGGCTCTTTCGCGGCTCGCTGCAGGCGCGGCAGCCGTAGCATGACGGCGGCCACCAAGACTACGACCAACGTCTCGACGAGGAGCTGTGTAATGGCAACGTCCGGTGCACCGTACATGACAAAGACCAGAGCGATGCCAACACCAACAACACCGAGCGCACAGACAGCCAATAGTCGGGAACTGGTCAAGGCAGCCATCGCGGCACCCGCCACAATCAAAATGACTACGCTGACCTCCTTGATAAGGACGTTTGGCCAAGCCTGGGGCAGCCGCAAGGCATCTGCGGCAAACAGTGTACCGCCCATTATCAGCACGAAGGTGGAGAAGACGATGAAAAGGTAGTGTCGCAAGACACCGCTCTGCAGAAGATCCGTTTGGAAGGCTGCCACCCGCTTCAGACCCTCGAGAAGCCTGTCCCAAACACCGTCTCCTGAGAAGGGCAAACGGCTTTCGAGAGACACCAGAAACTCGCACAGACTCCTTCGGTAGGTGTAGATGGTCACACCAAGCGCGAAGGTTAGCAGGCTCAAGAGCAGAGGCGCGTTAATACCGTGCCAAAGGGCAAGCTCAACCGTTTCCGGCCTTCCGAGCACCGCCGTAACGGCCGGCTGCACGAGTGTCCCGGCGATGAGAGACGGGGCCATACCGAAGGTCAGCCCTAGTCCGGCTAACAGAAGAGGACCAATCCACATCCGAGCCGGAGGCTCCTTTGACCGCTTCGGTGTCTCCGCAGGCTCGCCAAAGAAAGGCCTCAACCCAACGATTCCCGCCACCGCAACCATTAGCGCGTTGGCTAGGATCGCCGCACTGGCGACGAAGAGCGGTTCGGAGGCAATGGCCAGCGCGCCTTCGTACTTGAGCTCTTTCCCAACAAACCCGAGAAATGGCGGGAACCCAGCCATGGACAACGCCGCCGCCGCTGCCGCAACAGTCGTAATGGGCATAGTCTTTGCCAGTCCGCGCAGCCCCTGAGCATCTCGTGTTCCCGTTTCATGATCGATAATCCCGACGACAAGAAACAGAGCCGCTTTGTAGAGGGAATGCACAATCAGGAATGTCAATGCCGCCGCTACGGCGATCGTCGCCTCGGCTCCTAGAAACATGGTGAGCGTTCCCAGCGCCATAACCGTGGTGTAGGCCAGAGACAGCTTGAGGTCCGTCTGTCGCAGAGCAAGGACGGATGCCCACACCGCGGTAACCGCCCCGAAGATGGTCAGCGTCCATATCCAGACCTCCGTACCACTCAATGCCGGGTGCACGCGCGCCAGCAGGTAGATCCCGGCCTTTACCATCGTCGCCGAATGCAGATAGGCACTGACGGGCGTGGGCGCCGCCATCGCATTTGGCAACCAGAAGTGAAATGGCACCTGAGCGGATTTCGTAAACGCCCCCAGGAGGATCAGAATCAGAGTTGGCAAATAGAGCGCATCAGCACGCAGCTGATCGCCCATCCTCGTGATCACTGAAAGCTCCAGGCTGCCCGCGATGCCGCCCAGCAAAATCAGCCCCGCCAACAGAGCCAAGCCGCCGGCACCCGTCAGCAGAAGAGCTTGCAGTGCGGACCGCCGGGCTTTGGCGGTCGCATGGTCGAAACCGATCAGCAGGTACGAGGCAACAGTGGTCAGCTCCCAAAACACAAAGAGCGTGATCACATTGTCGGCCAGGACCAAGCCGAGCATCGCGCCCGAGAAGAACAGGAAATAGAGGTAGAAACGACCGAGGTGCGGGTGTCCCTTCAAATAGGCCGTTGAGTACAAGGCAACGATGGCGCCAATCGCACTGATCAGAATTGCGAAGGTGAGGCTGAGGCCATCGATCAGAAAGGAGAGACTGATGCCAAGACTCGGCACCCAATCGTACGCGACGCGAACCGTGCCCCCGGCGGATACAATAGGTAGGATGGACAGTAGAAAGGCGGCAAATCCGGCCAACACAAGGCACGATAGCCATGCGCCATGTCCACCGCCCAAACTCTTTCCGCCGGCGAGAACTCTATCCTCCTCGCCCGGCCTTGATCCCGCCAAACCCATTACCATTATGCTTCTAAAACGGTCGAGCAGGCGATCGGACTGCAAGCCAATCCGCTAAAATCCAAGCAAGGGGGGACATGTCCAACGGTTCCAGGTCTCGGGGCGATGCAGACCTCCATCTGCCCCCCGAAGATGTATGCTATGTCTCCGCTCATTCGCTTGATGCCCCCGCAGCATGGGTCCGCTAAGCCGCCGGGGTCAGAAGCGGCTTGCCGGCACTGTTCTTCAGAGCCGCCAGGCGATCCGATATGGACCCGTAGCCGGAAGCCACCTTGCCGCGTGCGGCGGCGAGCGCCGCGGCAACATTCGGATCACTCTCCAGCCGGTCTGGTTGAAACAGACCTGCTTTCAGCTTGAACGCCTCCGCTTCGGCGCGGAATTTCGACGTCTGTTGATTCATGGAATCCAGCGCAACACTCAATGAGTTGATTGAACTGGCAAGGCCCGCAGTCTCCATATTGCGCCGCTCTTGTTCCTCCGCCAGGTCCCGCTGCAGGCGCGCCCTCTCCATCTGGCGATGCGCTGACCCCATCTGATTTTGAGCAGCGCGAACCTTTTGCACCAGTTCCTCAAAGGACCGCCGAAGTTCGCAGCGCCACGATTCGACTTCCTGATCTTCGTGCCGTTCCCGCTCTAGTTCCGGCTTCAGCTGCTCAAGGCACTCAACGACGCGAATCAGGCTGGCCTCGATCTCCTCTTTCTTCTCGCTACCCTCTGTCTCGGCGAGCTTGTGCTCAAGGATCTTGGCCGCTTGCAGGTACTGTTCATAGCGCCCCTCGATGTCCAAAGTCTCATTATGTTCGCGCCGCACCTCGGCTTCGGCTTCAGACAATCGGCCGCCAAGCTTGTTGAGCTCGACCTCCATCATTGCTACCTGAGCTTTGGTTGCGGTTTGCGGGTCGAAAGCCACGACCGCAGACGCAAAATCATTCAGGATACCGGACGCCTTGGTCATGCCGTAGTGCTTCAAGAAGCGCCAAACCACGAGCCCTCTCCTTCTAAAAGTGGCCATGTCCAAAACCCTCGAAAATCGCGGGATACCAGAAGATATGGCGCGCCCGATTAGTAGGGCCATTCAAATGATTCGTCTATTTTAATAGGAAAAAACTATCACTAGCTGAATGTGGTGCCGGAAGCGCCCGCGGCTTCTCTGCCGTTCGTCAGGGCCACAGGAGTCCTGATAGACACTTCCGATAATGCCTGACAGTCGGATCGATTGGGCCGAGAGGCTGACCAGGCCCAGATTACTCTAAAGGAAAACGTTCGGGGCGTCGCTCCCGCTAGACGATGAGGAAAAGAAGCGTCATGACCCATGCATCATTACATCACTCGGCGTCTTCAGTAATCAGTACGCGTCAACTACGCCAAGCTGAGAGAGACTATTACGATAGTCTTTCCCGCTTCGGCCACAACTCCGCCGAAGCTTTCGTTGCTGAAACGATTTGGCGCCAGCTGCGGAGCCAGCAGCCTCGCCCCCGTTCGAGATGGCTGGACTGATAGAAGAGATGAAAAGGAATGGGGACTGGCACCCACAATAAACTGACGAGCGGCACTCAGAACAGGTGATCGAACTCCAGGCTCGACAATCGCGCAATTCCTGCCGCCCTACGCCCTTTCTCCTCGTGCCATCAAGAGTGCAGCTAGCAACTCTTTCACTAAGCACGCGCGCGTTGAACACTGGATTGAACCGAATCCCCATCAAGACGCACCGGCGTGTCGAAGCCTGGCGGTTTTACAGCAATCACTGAACACATGACTTGATTTAGGATCGCTTCGGCTGTGTTGCCGATGATGAGGCCACGGATCCCCACTCGGCCAACCGTCCCCATCACGACCAATTCGACCCCGTTCTCCGCCGCGAACTGTGGGATAACGTCTCGCGCGTCGCCCTTCAGCAAATGGACCGAGCGATGATCTACACCCTGCGGATAGCGCTCCATCAGCTCGTTCAGCTTGGCTTGGCTGTTCTTGCGCTGCTCCGCAACCATCTGATCGACGACCGCACTGGCCGCGCGCGCGAAACCACTGTGGCGCAGGGTATCTTCCTCTTGAAGTTTCCAGGCATTGACGATGTGAAGATCGCTATTGTCCATCCGGGCCAGCGAGGTTGCAAGGTCCATGATCAGCGTGTTCAGATCATTCCTTTCCTGATCCTCCGGATCCGGATCGACAGCCGCCAGAATTCGACTGTACTGGCGTTGGCCGCTGCGCTTCATGATCCATACGGGGCATGGGCATTTTCGCATGAGGTGAAGATCTGTGCTGGCAAAGAAAAGGCGACGGCCTTCGCCTCCCCCGGCCCCTTTGATCACCAGGTCATGCCCGTCGCGCAATACTTTCTTGATGATTTCTACGAACGGATTGCCTTGAAGCACGAGTTCACTCGTGTGGATCCCGGCTGACTTGATTGGGGCCCCTACGGTGGCGAGCCGTGCCCGATGAAATTCGACCACTTCGTGTTCTACGTCTTGAGCGCGCGTTCCAGGAAAGGCACCAAATAGCCGCGTAAGCTCCCCAGGCGCAGCCTCGATCGTATCCACCAAAGTGATTCGGGCATGATTGGACTTTGCCAAGTGTATGGCCCGATCGATCACATCGTCGTTGACGCTCATTTCGTCGCAAACAATCAGAATACTCTGGAATCTTCTCATGCTCGCGCCTCACCGGCCCAAATTTGCTTTCGAAACCAATATGCAGGCCCGGGATCAGCCGATCCTGCCAAGTTCTTTTCGAAGGTGGGGTTGAAACTCTTATAGGCCCAATCGAAATCTAATTGATGTTAGATAGCTTCTGCCTTTCAGGCTGACGCACCGCTAAAGGGAGGATTGATGTGCCGACGCTGCAGCAACTCCGCTACCTCGTCGCCGTTGCCGAGACGCTTCACTTCCGCAGGGCAGCCGAGATGACACATGTCACGCAGCCAACGTTAAGCGGCCAGCTGCGCGAGCTTGAGGAGAAGCTAGGCGTTCAACTGGTCGAGCGCAGCCGATCCCGCGTGATCATGACACCAATTGGCAAGGCCATCGCAGGCCGTGCGCGGACAGTTCTGCGCGACATTCAAGACATCGTAGAGCTGGCAAAGCAGGGCCAAAGCATGCTGGGCGGCACGATAAGGCTCGGGGTTCTCCCGTCCCTTGGGCCGTACCTTCTGCCGCATATTCTACCCGAGTTGCACCAGAGCTATCCGGATCTCAAGCTCTATGTGCGTGAAGGAATACCGCACAACCTTCTGCTGGCCCTGGACGAAGGGAATATCGATCTGCTTCTCTTTCCTCTACCGGTAAAGGGCGCCGACCTGCAAACCGTTCGGCTGTTTCGCGAATCTCTCCTCGTCGCGGCGCCAAGGGACCACAGCCTCGCGAGCCGAAAACATGCGTCAAGGTCTGACCTGAAGGGAGAGACAATCCTCACGCTTGAGCCCGGCCACAGGCTCTACGACCAGGTTCGGGACCTTTGCGAGCAATATGGCGCCGACCTCTCCCTGGACTACGAAGGGACCAGCCTGGACACGCTTCGCCAGATGGTCGGGATGGGAATGGGACTGTCGTTCCTGCCCGCGCTCTATGTCCGCTCTGAAGTCATGCAAGACAATCAAGTTATCGTACGGGAAATGCACCCGCGTCCTCCGTCTCGTACCATCGGGATGATCTGGCGCCGCCATTCCGCCCGCCAAGACGAGTTTTTTGCCTTAGCCGGCTTGATACGCGGGATCCTGAAGGGTCGTGTTCCCGAAGTTACGGTTATGGAATAGACTGCGTCCTGCTATTTGGAGCGCAAGCAAATTCCAAGATCTTGGCGGCGAATTCAACGAACCAATTCGTCACAAACTCAATCAAATGCAGTATAGGGAATACCGATCAAAGCTCCACGGGCTGCCGAATTGTGGTCAGGCAGCTCATCGCCATATGCCTCTTGTTAGTACGTTTATTGGCGAGGAGGCGCAACTATGCCAGACCTCAGGCTTGGTGCGATCGGCACTGCGACCCACGGGCTCGCCTACTCAACGCTGCGTTGGCAGGCGATGATACAAAAAGGCGGCCAACAGGGTCCCGCTGAACCAACTAATATGGTTAAAGACAAAGTGCCCATCGACAAAAGTCGGGGCAGCAAGATTGACATGCTCGTCTGACGACCTTTCGAGTCACCGGAGTCTCTCCGCTCAATCTAGTGAACTGGAGTGGCAAATGATCAGATCTGTCTTGGTTGCCGCAACTTTCTCCACTGCGTTGTTATCGATGCCTGTTCTCGCTAGCGCTCTTGAAGAACAGGGCCGCGGTGATTCAACTCCAGCCGCCAAGAGCATCGGCGCTCGGCCTTGTTTGGGATCTCCGGACGCTTGGTTGCCAGGCACTTTACAAACAGACATACGGTTTGGACCTGCAGCACCGCCAAACAAACAACAGCGCGGCGAAACCACCGACGACCCAGCCGACTGCGCTGTCGCCTAGACGCGTCCCTCCCAATTATGACAATCGATCGGGCCGCTCACAGGGGCGGCCTGTGGCCGTTGTACGGCTCACCTTCATAGCTTCAAAGGCGATGAGGTCAGTTCAGATTTTGCGATAGCCAAAATCTATTAGCACTCTCATTTTAATCGCTAATAAGAAAGCCATATCAGCCTCAGAAACTTCTCCGGCGGAACTATCCCGCCGAACCAGGGGGTCCCGATTTGGCAGCCTATGAGCCGGAAGCTCCTTATGCGATAAGGCAGTTCGAGATAGATGTCCTGATACCGATTGAGATTTTCGGCTTCGATCTCTCGTTCTCCACTTCCGCCCAAGCCATGGTGACCACGGTCGTCCTGGTCAGCGCCTTCTTGATCTTCGGAATGAGACGTCGGGCAATGGTGCCTGGCCGACTGCAGGGAAGCGTCGAGGCCATCTACAGCTTCGTGGCAAGAATTGTCATCAAGACTGCAGGACCGGAGGCGCGGGATTACGTCCCTTTGGTCTTCACACTATTTGTATTCATTCTGTTCGGCAGCCTGTTTGGCCTGACGCCGGTCAAGTTCACCTTCACGAGTCATCTGATCGTAACACTGGCCCTTGCCTTACTCGTGTTCGTTTTCGTCAATGTGCTGGCGTACCAGAAGCACGGCATCCGGTTTCTCAACTTTCTCCTGCCCCCAGGTACACCCCTCTATCTCGCGCCGCTTCTTATCATCATCGAACTGATTTCGTATCTGTTTCGACCGATCACACTTGGTGTCCGCATTTTTGCCAACATCCTGGCCGGACACATCATGATCAAGCTCTTCGCCGACTTTTGCGTAATGCTGATCGAGGGCCTCGGCGCAACCGGCATCGGGCTGACAATTGTGCCGATTATGATGATGGCCGTGCTCTACGGCTTCGAAGTCATCATCTTCCTGGTCCAGTCCTTCATCTTCATTCTCATCACCTCGCTCTATATCCGCGACGGATTGCGGGGCCATTAAACCCTGATTTCAGAGAACAACCGTGGAAAGGAATTGACGACATGACAGACGACGGCATCAGACTTCTGGCGGCGGCGCTTGCGCTGCTGCCTTTGCTCGGCGTTGCGCTCGCTCTCGGAAAGATCTTCTCAGACTGGATTTCCTCAGTCGCACGCAACCCGGGTGCGGGCGACACGGTTCAGCCGGTGGGACTTCTGGGATTCGCCCTTACCGAGGCCATCGCGTTGTTCGCGTTGATCGTCGCATTCATCATTCTATTCGTTGGATGAAGACGATCGCACCGCTATTCGACACTCAAGCGATCGGTTGGCTCGGATTATGATACCCTTCTCCGATCAAACTATAGGGTTAAACCGATTGGGCCGCCAATACAGATGAACCAATCTCAATCCTATGACTGGACCACTACCGGCGTTCTCGCCCTACCCATACCGGTTCGGTACCGCAAGGCATGCGAGCGAAGGGGTCATGGCGTCGATAGGGTCCGTGATAGCGCTGGGGTTAGGACAGCGTTCCGGATAACGCAACGGTCTCTTCCGGAGGATATGGGATGGTTGATGTTCCATTTTACGGAAGTCTCGCAGAAGGCAAGACCTATAGCTTCGCACCAAAGAAGTGGTCGCGCCGCCGCAGTTTCGCACTCGCGATCGCTGCGAGCCTTTGTCTCTGGGCGGGCCTCTATGCGGCGCTGGCGGCATTTGTCTTTTAGCGACGCCTTGGTCAGCGTTCAGCAAAATGCGGCCGACACCGGTTAACAATTCGGCTTGATAGACAATGTCAATCTCTCACCCTACTTCAGTCAATTGGTGCTTATCGGAAGTACGCCTAAATGCAAGAGCTCGGGAGGTACGTCTTCCCGCCGGGGGAGGCTCAATCTAGCTCTCGACCTCGGCGTCTATGGTCTGACGGCATCCAAGACAGCAATCCGGAGGAAACAGCCAGACATGCGACATCAAGTAGTGAAAAAGGATAGGAAGCTGAAACCATTTCCAGGCAGCAGCATCGCCAATCGCTACCGGGCTCTCATTCTGAGTCATCGAAGTTTGGAGGAGAAGCTCGCTGATGAGACGAAGCGCCCCATGCCGGATACAGGTATCGTTCAGAAGATCAAGAAACGCAAGCTAGCGCTCAAGGAAGAGATCGTGGCCCTTGAGCTCTTGTTCGGTGCAATGAAAACCAGCATTGAGAGCGCCATGATCGCGGCCGAATCTTGCGCGCCCGCAAAGGCGGTTCGCAAGAGCGCTGCCGGCCTTGTCGATAAGGCAAAGAGCAGCCAGCCTCAGAGCGCCGCAATTTAAGCAAGGATCACGAGTGGGGGCTTCCATAGAGGAAGCCCCCAAACCATCATAGGCGCTTCATGCACCTGTCCGAGCACTGCAGGTTTGCGCGGCGGCAACCCGCCGTTGCCTACTAAGACGATAGTTCAGGCTACCGACAGTCTCAGAAACGCGCCAAACGTTTGTGAACCAGGGCATGGGGCGCGACCAGTGGCCGGGCATATCAGGCGGAGCTGGTTGCTTTCGCCTTGGACGGAGGGCGATGTCATGAATCGCAACATCCTCTCCGTCATCCAGCGCGGTGAGAGTTGCGCCCTCCGCATCAAAGACACCGGACAATCCGCAGAACACCGTATCCGCCGGCGGGAAAATAAAGGGTAGCGGTGTCTTCCAGGGCCCGGCCTTGTTTGCCATTACGGCAGGGACGCCGAGAGTCTTAGCAAGCCAAGGCGGACCGCGGCGGATCAAGTTCAAAAAGCGGCGAACATCGCGATCCGAAAACCCGCGTTGCGCTGTCGGCCGAGGGGCGGAATGCGGCATGAGCAGCAAATCGATCTCTGCCGCATGCAGCTCGCGGACGACACTGGACAGCATTTGTTCGTAGCAGATGCTGACCCCGATGCGGCCGAGCGGTGTCTCGATAACGTGAGAATCATCGCCAGCCCGATAGAAATAGGCCTCCGGACCCGCAGGGGTCGATTTGCGCACGCGTCCTGCCAGCTCCCCATTGGGCGCAGCCAAGAAAAAGCTATTGTAAAAATCCCCCCCGTCAGCCTCGAGGAAACTGGTGCCGATCCAAATGCCATGCTGCTTTGAAACCGCACGCAACCAGCACACGGTGGGTCCGTCCATAGGTTCCGCGGCCTGCCAGATCTCCCGGGTCATCCGAAAACCGCTTGAGTAGAGTTCCGGCAAGAGCACGAGTTCCGCGCCCGCTTGTGCAGCCCGGGCAACAAGCGGCGCGGCGTGGTCCAGATTGCGGGTGGCTTGGCCGTCGAGGGAGGCCGCCTGAACCGCTGCAACACGGAGATTTCCGGTGCTGTTTGTCATTCCTGAAATCTCTATACCGCCATCGGTCCTTCACCGCCCTCCTGCCCATACATCACAACCCAGACGCCAAAATCATCGGTGAAATCCTCGAATCGATGGATCGCGCCCGCCGGTGCAAAAATCGCGTCACCCGGCCCGAAGGCAAAGCGCTTCAGGGATTCCTCGCTCTCGCCTATCGCGAACCTCCCGAAACCGCTAACGACGACGTAGACTTCGTCCTGGCTATGTGGCGGCTGCCTGTCCACTCCCCGTGGCTCATAGAAGTAGAGCTTTAGCGATCCACGTTCGCGCAATAGGGCCGCTGGAAGTCCCAGTGGCCCGGTTCCGGTCTCATTTCCGTCGACAACCGCCGCGCGTGCGTCGGCGAGGGGAGTCGTCCAATCGTTGGGTGTTGCTTCCGTTTCGAATAGCTGCAGAGAGTCTGCCATAGTTCGCTCCCCTCAAGTCAAAGGACTCCTAAATGCATCAAGTGAGCATGCTACCTGTGTCAGCTCATAAAGATGCAAAACAGATACATATTATCAGTCTTGCGGAAATTCAACACTTGAACGGGCGCATTTGGGCGCCCGCTCTTACCGCCGCACGGCCAGGGGGTTGACTGAACTTCAAAGCCCGCCCGGCCGTGCCTCGCACCATGTCTTTTGGTAGCGCAAATATAATAATATTCGATTTTAGAGTGTAATCAGATAACTCCCTTTAACTTGCAAACTCTTGGAACGGCGTTCCTGCCAGCGCATGAAAACATGATCATCTTCTAATGTTTGTAATACATTCGTCATCTCAGTTACTCAAAAAATTCATACAAGATGTGTATTTTAGAAGTTATCCGGATTCCCGAGAGAGCAGCTTCGGCGAATTTACATGGGGCATCTGGTCAACCACATGCACAAAAGTTCATGAACCATGGAAAACCACGGCCTGCACAGGAACATAGATGAAGACGCAGCGATGGGCCCTTCCGCCCGGTCTGGTTCGGCCGACCGACCGGTTCTCGTCGCAGTCGACCTATCTTCCGCGAGCGAAGACGCGGTGGTTTGGGCGTGTAAACACGCAAATCACATCGACGCACCTCTCTTCATCCTGCATGTCGTTCATGAACCAGCCGATGCGCCGGGCTTCTACAAATCAGGTAATGGTGACCTGTTGGAGCCGAACACCGACATAGCAGAGCGCGCTCTCGCGGAGTTCCGGGATCGGGTGGAGTACAATCATCCTGAACTTGCAAATCTAAGGGACGCGGAAGCGGTTTGCGTGTCAGGGCTTCCCGGGCAACGAATCCTGGACGCCGCCAACGCCCAAGATGCTCAGTTGCTGGTCCTTGGCGGCCACCACCGAAACAAGCTCCAGCGTCTCATTCATGGCTCGACCGCTGGCCAAGTTATTCAACATGCGGTCATTCCCGTAACAGTCGTCAACGCAGAAAGCTAGATTCGCCGCCAACTCGGTCTGGCGGAAGCATTGGGCGACGATTTCCAGGGCTCCGACGACCAGTCGGCGGCACCGACTGACCCTCTGTATTGCTGGCCTCCCTCCTTGCAGTATGCTTCGTAGACACGCTGGCCCCGTGTCGAAAATTGATCCATATCAGAGACTGATCGCCCAGTTTCCGTCAGAATTCCTCAAATCCCGCTTAGGCAACTCTTGACCGATACATGTTTTTCGGAGTGCAAGGGGTGTGCCGAAAGCCAAGACCGCCAGGGCAAAGATCCAAGAGCGGCAAGTGAACTCGCCCGTAAAGGGAGACTGGACAGAAGGGCGCAAGAGGAGCAATGGCTGGGAGAATCCTAGTTGTAGACGACGAATCATCGATCCGAGACATGATCGGTTTCTCTTTGTCGCGAGCAGGATTTTGCTTTGCGGAGGCGGTCGACGCCGCTCAGGCGCGGGTCGAGATTCGGCGTGCACCGCCGGATCTGATTCTGCTTGATTGGATGCTGCCCGGATGTTCCGGCATTGAATTCGTAAAAGCGCTTCGAAGCGATCCAGATACGCGTTCAATCCCAGTGATCATGCTCACGGCACGCAGTGAGGAGGATGATAAAGTTCGCGGACTGAGGGATGGCGCCGACGACTACGTCACCAAACCCTTTGCTCCCAAGGAGTTGATCGCACGCATTGAAGCATTGCTGCGTCGCGTAAAGCCTGAAGCAACGGATAGAGCGCTAGAGGTCAATGGGCTCCAACTTGACCCGGTAAGTCACAGAGTGATGGTTGGAGAGGATGAACTCGATCTCGGTCCCACCGAATTTCGATTGCTTCATATCTTCATGGCCTACCCCGAGCGGGTCTACAGCCGTGACCAGCTGCTCGATCTGGTATGGGGTAGCAATATCCATGTTGGCCCCCGCACCGTCGACATGCACGTCAGCAATCTTCGCAAGGGATTGGAGACTCATGACTATCATCGCATGATCCAAACGGTGCGCGGCAGCGGCTATCGATTCTCGGCGCGGGGTTAGTCTTGATCCGGGCCTGGTTCCACGAGCTCCTGATTGTCGGTGGCGCAGCTCTGATGCTGACGCTGCTGGGACTTTTTATCGAGAGGGTAGAACCTCTTCTGGTGTTGGGCGCATTGGGTTACTTGTCCTGGCACCTCGGCAACTTTCTGCTCCTGCAGAGATGGATTGGGGGCCGACGCGGGTCCAATCTCCCGACGTCCTATGGAGTTTGGGAAGCCGTCTTTGACGGCCTTCAACGTGAACAACTGCGCAAGCGTAAACGCGGCCGCAGTCTGATCGCGTCACTTGCGGGTTACCGAAAAGCAGCAGAAGCCCTGCCGGATGCTTTCGTCGTTCTCTCCGAAGATGGGACTGTACGATGGTCCAACCGGGCCGCCGGAGAGCTTCTTGGATTGAATCACCCGAAGGATCTCGGAAAGAACATTGCAGATGTCGTGACGCACCCTGCGCTGGAAGATGACATGGCCAAGGGCCAGTCGTCGCAACCCCTCGAGGTGCCGTCTCCGACAAATGGCGCATACATGCTCAGTCTCCAGATTACCGCGCCGTTTGGCAGTGGGCCTGAGCGTATTCTTGTCGCCCGCGACATCACTTCGATGTTCAGATTAGAACGGACTCGTCGCGACTTCCTGGCCAGTGTGTCCCATGAACTGCGAACCCCAATAACGGTTTTCCGCGGATACCTTGAAGCCTTGCAGGAGACGGCAACCTTCTACTCACAGTGGCGAACGCCTTTGGATCACATGAACCACCAGGCAAGGCGCATGCAGGCGCTTGTGGATGACCTGCTCACACTGTCCCGTTTGGAGATGATTTCCGGTCCGCCCGTCAAATCCCTTGTGCCCGTTCCGGATATCCTTTTCCAGATTGCCTTCGACGCAGACGTCCTGAGTGGGGAAAAGTGTCACGATATACAAATAGATGCGGATCCCGCCATTTGGTTGCTCGGTGAGGAGACCGATCTGCGAAGTGTTTTCTCAAATCTGATCTTCAATGCCGTACGGCATACGCCACCCGGAACCAGGATCAACATTGTATGGGGAAATAGCCCCAACGGTGCCGAGCTTGTTGTTCAAGATCGCGGACCCGGGATCGCCGCTTCTCACCTGCCGCGCTTGACCGAACGTTTTTATCGGGTTGACGCCGGCCGATCGAGAGACTCCGGCGGCAGCGGGCTTGGCCTAGCGATTGTGAAGCAAGTTCTCGATCGCTATGGCGCAACGCTAAAGATCGAAAGCAAGGTCAAACAAGGAACGGTCTTCAGTATTTGCTTTCCAAGCTCAATGATGAGCATCACCCACGAGAAGCCCCTGTCCAAAGCCAGCTAGAGCCGAACCGGGAATCACGCCGTGTGACGCTTTCGTGTATCAATTATTACATAATCTTTTCACTTTCATGACAAAACTATAACAATCTTCTGCCACCCTCCCCCCTGCAGACTGAACTAACGATTATCCACGCTGGGCCGGTATACGGACTCAAGCGGGAACGGGGAGGAGTTATGTTGCACGCCATCAAATCTAGTTTTGTGGCCGGCTTAGCAATTGCGGGGATCAGCCTGAGTTTCACCGCCGATGCCCGCGAACTGATCCAAAATAAGGGGTCGGACACGCTGGTCAACGTCGCTCAGGCATGGGCCGAGGCCTATCAGAAGGTCAATTCCGACGTCGCCGTCGCAGTGACTGGCGGCGGGTCGGGTACAGGCATCGCAGCGATGATAAACGGCACCGTCGATATCGCCAATGCAAGTCGGGCCATGAAACAGAAGGAACTGGACCTCGCGAAGTCGAAAGGACAGAACCCGATCGAACATACGGTCGGCTTCGATGCTCTTGCTGTTTTCCTTCACAAGGACAATCCCATCGACTCTCTGAAGGTGTCCGAACTGGCCGAGATGTATGGCGAGGAAGGTGAAACGGAGTCCTGGTCGGACATCGGGATCGAAGTCCCGGGCTGCAAGGGCCAGGAGATGATCCTCGTCAGCCGCCAAAACAACTCCGGGACGTACGCCTATTTCCGCACGGCCGTACTCGGAAAGAAGCGCGACTACAAGATGGGGACCCGCGATATGCATGGGTCCAAGGACGTCGTTGATCTGGTTGAAAAGACACCTTGCGCAATTGGGTACAGCGGCCTTGCCTATGCAAACGACCATGTGAAGCTCGCATGCATCTCAAAAGATGGTGGTGAAAGCTGCGTCCTGCCGAGCGTCAAGACTGCGTCTGACGGAAGCTATCCGATTGCCCGTCCGCTCCTGATGTACACGAACGGAGAACCGACGGGAGAGATCAAAGCCTATCTCGACTTCATCCTCAGCGATGAGGGTCAGTGCATCATCGCGAAGAAAGGCTACGCACCAGTTCGCGACGTCGCTTGCGACTGACGGCAAGGTTCCGGGCCGGCGACGGCCGCTGGCCCGGTAATCGCTTTCCCTTGGTAGCAGACTTAATCGTAGGTCAGGTACCCGCGCACTGCGCGGCTGACCTCTGCGGATTGACCTCAGCAGGGCCTGAGACGATGCGCATAAAGCAATGGCTGCGGAGTGCTGAAGAATGCCACTCTACGAAGAACGACTGACCAAGGATTTGGCAAGGATACGCGACGAAGTTGCTGTCCTAGGAACCGCGGTTCAGCAAGCCCAAGAAAATGCGGTACAGGCCGCCTTAAATGGGGATAAGGAACTCGCGAACCAGACCATACTGCGCGATCATCCGATCAATCGCAAAACGCGTGAGATCACGCGCCTTTGCCATGCCTTCCTGGCAACTCACTTGCCCAGCGCCGGTCACCTGCGCCTCATCTCATCCATTCTTCGCCTCGTCAATGAGCTTGAGCGTATCGGAGACTATGCCGCTACCATATCTCGGGAAGGGCTCCAACTCCCGCACCTGCCGACCGGGCTCCTGAAGCAAGAGATAGAAGATATGGCCGCGCGGGCCCATACCGCCCTACGCCAGGCAATGCGCTCCTTCAACGAGAAGGACGCCGACCTTGCGCGCGAAACCAAGTCCATCGCCGCACAGGGCAAGAGCAAAGGTGATATCGTTTTTGAAGAGCTGGTGAAGGAAAGCGAAACATCGCACGAGCAGATCCGATACCTGTTCGACGCGCTCATTCTGATAGGCCGGCTGAAACGTGTTGCCGACAGGTGCAAGAACATCTGTGAAGAAACACTGTTCACCGTGACCGGTGAAACAAAGCCTCCAAAAACCTACAAAGTGCTTTTTCTCGACGAGCAGAATGCATGTCAGAGCCAGCTTGCGGAGGCCGTGGCCCGCAAGGCATTCCCAAACAGCGGAGAGTACGAAAGCGCGGGGCGCAGTAATGGAATGCAAGTTCCGCCCAGCCTTATCGGCTTCATGGAGTCACACGGGCTGATCCTTGGCGCGGTCGAGACCAAAGCACTTCAGCCCGACGTTCAACACGTCGCAAAGTACGATGTAGTTGTGAGCCTACAAGGACCGATCGACGGCTACCTGCCACAACAGCCGTTCCGAACCGTATTTCTAGAGTGGGATGTCGGCGCCGTTCCTGAAAACATGAGCGATGCGGGGACCTCAGAGCGCTACACCGAGATGTATCGCGAAGTTACGGCCTGTGTCCGCGATCTGATGGAGACGCTCCGGGGCGAGGAGGCCGATTGACATGGCCGATTCGATCAAGACCATCGAAATGTCGTCAGATACGCCGAGTACCTGGGAGGCATCGCGGCGCGGTGTGTCGGATATCGACCACCGCAACATGGATTGGTACATCGACAAGCTGATTCAGATCCTGGTCTTTATCGGTGGGATCTCGGCGATCATCTTTATTATCGGCATCTTTGTATTTGTCACCAAGGAAGGCTTGGGTTTCCTCGTCGGGCCCTTTGATTTCCTGGAGTTCTTTGGGTCAACCCGTTGGAAGCCGACGTCCGAATACAACACGACCTACGGGATCCTGGCACTGATCGCCGGCACCGCGAGCGTGACCGGCCTCGCCATGCTCGTTGCGATTCCCTTTTCCCTCGGCGCGGCGATCTTTATCGCCGAATTCGCAACGGGCAAGACCCGGGAAGTTCTCAAGGTCCTCGTTGAACTGCTCGCCGCGATTCCTTCGGTGGTGTGGGGTTTCATCGGCCTGACCATTATGAATCCGCTGATCATTGAGGTCTTCGATGTCCCAATCGGCCTTAATGTGCTGAACGCCGGCGTGATACTCGGCCTGATGGCGGCACCTATCATGACGTCGATCGCGGAAGACGCCCTCAAGGCCGTTCCGGACCGCTACCGTGAGGCCGCCGAAGCAATGGGTGCCAGCCGGTGGCAGGTCACCTTCCGGGTCGTATTGCCAGCGGCGAAAAACGGTTTGCTTGGAGCCGTCCTCCTTGGCGTGGGGCGCGGATTCGGGGAGACAATGGCCGTGTTGATGGCCAGCGGACACGCGATCAATCTTCCGGACTCGATCTTCGACTCCGTCCGGGCACTTACTGCGACCATTGCCGCCGAGCTAGGTGAAACCGCTGTAGGATCGGATCACTATCAAGCTCTGTTCACGATCGGCATCTTCCTATTCGTGATCACATTCCTGATCAACCTGTCAGCGGATTTGATCGTACGCGGCATTCGCAAGGGGTAAACCATGTTTGCTGCAACTGAAGTCAATATCAGGAACCGACGGAGAGAAGGCCTAGTCAGAGCTCTCTTTCTCCTCATGACCATCCTGCTCATTGTACCGGTTCTATTGATACTCGGTACTTTGATCTGGAAAGGTGGGCCCGCTATCTCATGGGAGTTCCTGTTCAGCGATCCTATCGATGGCATGACTGCCGGCGGAATCTTCCCCGCGCTGGTCGGCACCGTCTGGCTCGTCGCAGTGGCATTGCTCGTGTCTGTGCCGCTCGGCGTCGCTGCCGCACTCTATCTTAGCGAATTTGCCCCGGACAATGTCTTCACGCGCCTGATCAACCTGGCAATCATCAACCTCGCGGGCGTGCCATCGATCGTCCATGCGCTGTTCGGTGTTGGCGCATTCGTCATTTTCTTCGGGTTCGGCACAAGCATCCTAGCGGCGAGCCTGACCCTGGCCATTATGACGCTGCCATTGATCATTGTGGCCACGCGAGAATCGCTCATGGCCGTGCCCCAGGCATTCCGCGAGGCCTGCTGGAATATGGGCGCCACGCGTTGGCAGACGATAAGGCGCGTGGTGCTGCCAAATGCGGTCAGTGGCATCCTCACTGGCGTAATCCTTGAGGTCTCACGCACCTCGGGTGAGACCGCGCCAATTATGTTTACCGGCGCTGCCTTCTTTCTGCCATTCCTGCCGGAGAGTGTGTTCGACCAGACAATGGCGCTCTCTCTCCATCTTTTTGTTGTCTCCACCCAAGTTCCAAACGTTCCGGAGCACCTTCCCTACGGGGTCGCGCTGGTTCTCATTGGCATGGTCTTGACGATGAATGCGCTTTCAATCGGGTTTCGCATGTACCTGCGGGGGAAGAAAAAATGGTAGAGACAGCAACAATGTCTGTATTGGCGGATCAGACGCCACCTACTACCTACCCACAGGATGAGAAGGGCGCCGTTAAGCTCGCGGTAAGTGACCTGTCGATCAGCTACGGCGGCAAGCCGGCATTGGTTGGCGTAAATCTTTCCATCCACGAGAATGAGATCTTTGGAATTATTGGACCTGCCAACAGCGGCAAGACCTCGTTCTTGAAGGCCTTGAACCGCATGGACATGTTCAACGCGAACATGAAGGTCGATGGGGAAATTACCTTCAATGGTCGCAACGTACGGGACTGCCGGAATGTCTATGCGCTGCGCAGCCGCATCGGTGTCGTTTTCCCGCTGCCAGTCGGCTTGCCCATGACCGTCTTCGACAACGTCGCCTTGGCGCCTCGTTTGTCCGGCATCTCTCGAAAGGCTGACTTGGAGGAAATCGTCGAACGTTGCCTCACGAGAGCCGCACTATGGGACGAGGTGAAGGACCGCTTGAACTCGCTCGGCAGCCTTCTTTCCGGGGGTCAACAGCAACGCCTTACCATCGCCCGTGCGCTCTCTCAGGACCCCGAACTGCTGATTCTCGATGAGTTTTCGATCGCCGTCGACCCCGTCACCACGATGCGTATTGAAGACGTCCTCAAGGAACTCCGCCAAGAGATGACGATCATCCTCGTAACCAATCTCACACAGCAGGCGCGGCGCCTGGCCGACCGCACCGCCTTCTTTCTTATGGGAAGCTGCGTCGAAATCGGGGACACAGATGCGCTGTTCACCGGAGAGGTCGCTGACCGTCGCACAGCCGACTATATCGCTGGGCGCTTTGGCTAGGGCATAAAGGCCGGAAGTGCCGCATAGGATCTAGAAATCATGAACGAGCAAGTTGCACCGCGTAACGGCCACGATGACCTCGCCATACGGACGCGTGATCTGAACCTCTGGTACGGCGATTTCCAAGCTCTCTACGACATCAATATCGGTATCAGAAACGGCCTCATTACCGCCCTCATCGGACCCTCGGGATGCGGCAAGACTACTTACCTGCGTAGCGTCAACCGAATAAATGAGCGGCTCGGGTATGTGCGGATCAAAGGTGCTATTGAGGTGTTGGACCAAGATATCTTTGCGCCTGGCGTTGAGCTCGCTCAGCTCCGGAAGCAGATTGGAATGGTCTTTCAACGCCCAAACCCCCTGCCGATTTCGATCCGCGATAACATTCTTTTTGGCTTCGAACTGCACGGCGAAGGCAATCGACGAATGCATCGCAGCGAGAAAGATGAGATTCTCGAAACGGCGCTGCGCGAGGTCTTGCTTTGGGACACCGTGAAGGATCGCCTGGACATGAAGGCCACGGGGTTATCGTTGGAGGAGCAGCAGAAGCTTTGCATCGCCCGCCTTCTGCCGGTTAAGCCGAAGGTGCTCTTGATGGATGAGCCATGTTCCGCCCTTGACCCCAAGGGTACGGAGGCGGTCGAAGAGCTGATTTGGAAACTAAGAGGGCAGTATACAATTCTCATCGTAACCCACAATATGGCGCAGGCTAGACGCGCCAGCGAAGAATGCATCTTCATGCTCATGGGTCGGGTTGTTGAGCATACGGCAACGGAAGACATGTTCGTTACCCCGGCGAAGCGCGAAACGGCCGACTATATCGAAGGACGCTACGGCTAGTCGCAGATCGACCGCCTTCGTCCACCCTCGAAAACTCCCAATCTCGAACTTCAAAAAGGCCAAGATACCCGGTAGTACCAGATCCGTATGCACGGGCCCTTGGATGGCGTCCGCGAAAGCCTATTGCAAGCCAAGACGTTTGCGCCAAATCCAATAAACTCTGTATCATCCATCGTCGTGACGCATGTCGGGTGTTCATGACAGTTGGAGACGGGCCCGCATGAGGAGCTCGGCATGATGCCGAAAGCAGCCGATCCGGAGACAGAATCCCCCGCCAGGGTGCCAGAGTTCGATCTGGTGCCCGTCGAAGAGATTCAAGACATCAAGGGGTTACCGTTCCCCCAGGCCACCAAGTACCGTCAGTTGATTGTTACCGGCCCGCCGGGATCGGGTAAATCCCGGCTCATTCGAATGATTGGCGGGTGGCCCGAGGAAGGTTACATCGACCTCACATTCAAGAATTGGTGGCGTGCGCAATCTCTGACATTTCGTCCCAGGGAGGTTCATCTCGGCTTCCCCTTTGTAGGCTACGATGAAGCGTTGGCGGTCTTCGACAAGGAATGGCTTGAGGCTACGCCTCCGCCACGGCTCGATCTCTCACGGATTATTCTACCACCGGAGAAAACTCACTTTCTCTCCACAAACTGGCGGGCGCGCTTTGTTTTCGAGTTCATACTGCCGCCCGCGGAGGTAATGCTGGAGGCTAGACGGAACCGACAGAAAGAAGGGGTCCATCCGATTGATCGGGGCGTCACACTGGACCAAGTTAAGAAACAGTTGGACGTCTACCTTCAGGCGGCCCTACACTTCAAACGGGCCGGTTTGTTGATTTATGTCAGAGACAAATTCGATGGACTGCCGAAGAGTATCGTTTTTCCTGCGAAGGAGGGCTGAACACTCCAAACGCGGGACAGGGAGTGTGAGGCAGGCCCTTGCTAAATCGGGTTCGGGAGCTCTTCTTTTATACCAGTTCTCGGGAAACGCCATCGTTAACGGGCGAACCCAGATTGCTGGTCGGGAAGCTGCGCGCTGCCGAACCGAGCCCCATCCATCTGGATATCGGCGAAAGGTCCTTGCGCCTCTATCCCGACCACCGGCTGAACGGGGATTGGGCCACCACCAAGGACTGGTTCCTGGTGGATGGCGGGCGGTACACTCATGGGGTGTCACCTCTTCTCCGGATCGCCTGTGGAGACAAGGTCGTTCTCGGGCGAGGCGACGAGGCAAGCCAGCGGCTTTTTCATTTTCCCAAAAGCGTGAAAAAACGACACCTTGAGATTGCCAACATTGATGGCGTGATCTTATTCACACGTCTGGACACCAGCGGCGAGACCTATGTCCGCTACCTGGAAGACGCAGAAGAGATAGCACATCCCTTCACATGCCGATTGGCTAGCCTCAAGATGCTACGGCACATCTATGGCGGTAAGATCGCACTGATGCCGCCTGGCCGGGCTTTGGAAACGCTCAAGAAAGCAATCAGCCTCCTGGAGAATGAAGTCTACCGGCCGCGTGACTCACTCGGCCGGCCAGGGGGGCTTCTTGACCTTCCCGATGGCCCCATGCCGGTCATCGTCGGCGATCTGCACGCGAACCTCGACAATCTCCTCAAAGTGCTGAGCGAAAACGCATGCTTGGATGCGCTCCGCCGTGGCGAAGCCAATCTCATCATCTTAGGTGACGCTCTTCACTCGCAGCAGGACGGAGAGCTGGACAGGATGGACAGCTCGCTCCTCATGCTGGACTTCATCTTCGCTCTGAAGATACGGTTTCCAAGCAATGTCTTCTACCTTCGCGGAAATCATGACAGTTTTGACGAAAGCGTAAGTAAGGCGGGCGTGCCACAGGGCATTCTGCTGAGGAGAAGAGCACGGGAGCTTCGCGGTCAAACTTATGCGGAGGAGTTGGCGAAGTTTTTCGACCTGTTGCCCTATGTTGTCAGGTCAAAACGCTTCATCGCTTGCCATGGCGGACCCCCCTGCGGTGAATTTACCTTAGCCAACTTGGTGAACATTCGGTCTCATAAAAGGCTGGGACAAGAAATCATCTGGAACAGAGTTAGGCGCCCCAATCGCCCAGGCGGTTTTGCCAAGCGCCACGTGGAAGCCTTCAGAACTAAACTCGGTGTGGATCAGAGGACACCCTTCATTGTTGGTCACACGCCACTGTCAGTTGACGAAACACTCTGGCTCAACGCTGGCAGGATCCAAGACCATCATATCGTTTACAGTGCAAACCCTCATAATTTAGCTATTTTTATAGGGGCGGATGAAGGGGTGGCTCCTGTGGAATATCATTCAGAGCCATTGCTCGGCTTGATCAACACGCTGAAATTTTAGCAAGACCAACAAGAGGTGTGATTGTCCGAGGGCCTCTATGGTGTCCGGAAAGGCTGTGGCCTGGCGCTCACGCCCTCCTGGCATGAGCGGTTTCAAGCATCTTATCAGGTGAATACGCCCTTCAAAGTGAAGTAGAAAAGCGCGGCGAGGACGGCACCGATTGGCAAGGTGACAATCCACGAGAGCACAATCCCGCCGATCACTCGTAGATCGATTGCCCCGATGCCCCTAGCTAAACCGACCCCCATCACCGCACCCACGGCAATGTGCGTCGTGGATACTGGCATGCCGGTCCGAGAGGCGAGCACCACCGTCGCTGCCGCTGCCATTGTCGCACTAAACCCACGCGTCGGTGTCAGCTCCGTGATCTTGGTGCCGATCGTGCGCATCACCTTGTATCCATAGGTCGCCAACCCCACCACAATTCCGAAGCCCCCCAACAGCAAGATCCATATTGGAAGTTCGGATTTCTGAGCCACCTCTCCACCGGATTGGACAAGTCCATATACGGCTGCCAAGGGACCCACACCATTGGCGACGTCGTTGGAGCCGTGGGCAAACGCCATGCCGCAAGCCGTAAATAGCATCATCGGCACGAAGACCTTTTCTACACTTGCGAAATGGTAGTCCCTATCAGCTTCCTCATCGACCTTAACGCGTTTGATCAAAACCCAGCCGATAATCGCAACCCCCAAACCAATTACGGCCGCGGCCGCGAAGCTCATGGGAATGCTCAAATCAAGCTTGAGATGCTTCAAGCCCTTGAAGAGCGTGACTAGTGCGATGATAAAGCCAACCAAGAAGACATAAACAGGGCCCCATCGCTTTGCGCTTTGAAAGGGGTTCTCAGTATTCAAGATAAAGCGCCGGATGCTCATCATGAGAATAAAGGCAATCGTGCCGCCCAAGAGAGGGGAGACCACCCAACTCGCGACAATCTGCCCGATCTTGTCCCATTTGACAGCGTCCAGACCAATCCCGGCGATCGCAAAGCCAACCACGGCACCGACAATTGAGTGAGTTGTCGACACCGGCCATCCACGAGACGACGCAATCATGAGCCACACCGCGGCAGCCAAAAGCGCCGCCAGCATCCCGAAGACAAGCACCTCTGGAGTTCCTGTAATGGGTGTCGGATCAATAATCCCCTTTCGGATCGTCGCGGTCACATGACCTCCTGCCAAGGCCGCACCGGCAAACTCGAAAACTCCCGCAATGATGATAGCTGTCGTGACAGTTATGGCCCCGGAGCCAACAGACGTGCCCATCACGTTGGCAACGTCGTTCGCGCCAATACCCCATGTCATATAGAGCCCAAAGATCACACCTAAGGTGATCAAGATCGTACCGTACTCAGCGATGATGCTCATGGGTGTCCCCCTTCCCGTAATTCAAATTAATTCAGTTGGCGAGCAACAAGCGCAGACGATTCCCGACCTTTTCGGCATAGTCGGCGAGGTCGCCAATCCACTGAATCAACTGATACCAAAACATCACCGAGACCGGCTTCATCTGGTCTTCCTGTGCAAACAGGAGATGAGTCAGCTCCATGCCCATATCGTCGGTGTCATCCTCGATTCTGTTCAGCTCATCCACCATCTCTGCCACTCGCTCGGACTCGCGGCCGCGGAAGCCCGTCTCTACCAACTCGTCCAGTTCTCCGATGATCTCCTCCGCCTTTTTGCACGCCTCTACACAGCGGTGGGTCAAGTTGAGAAGTGGCTTCTCGAGGGACAGCGGCACCTCCATAGGGCGTTCGACAAGCAGGCCGGCAATATCCTGGGCCGTGTCCGCAATGGAATCCTGCATATCGAGGACCTCTAGCAGGTCCCGTCGGTCCACAGGCATCAAGAGGCTCTTCGGAAGATGAGCGCGGAGCTTGTTCTTGATGTCGTCGGCCTCTTGTTCCAAGGCGAAGATCTGATCCTTGATTGTTGTAACCTTGGCCTGATCCCCCGTGCACAGAGCCTCAAAAAGTGCGGGCACCTCGCTGGCACAGCGGGTTACGACTTTGATATGCTCCTGCATCGGTTTTATTGGCGATCGTCCAAAGAGACTCGCGAAAGCGCTGGCCTTCACCATGGGCATCTTCCCCTTTTCCAAAATAGACACTGGCTTAACGACCTATGGTTCGAGGTTTGCAGACCTATCCTCGACTTCTTCTTGCTCAATTTCTATGGAGCTTCGGCGATAGATTCTGGTTCGATTTGCAATTTCCTGATTGCGCGTTGGTCGGCCTCTATCACGGTAAAGCGATAGCCTTCTTCCACGATGAATTCCCCCACTTGGGGAATATGCCGCAGCCGTGCGAGGACGAGTCCGCCGACGGTATGGAACTCGGTTGTCGGCAAACCAATGCGTAGGATCTCGTTCGCTTCGGAGATTGAGAGCCTCGAGTCCATCACATAGGTGTCTTCCCCGAGCTTCTCATACACGCGCTTGCGCTTGGGCAAGTACTCCTCAAAATCGTAGCCCACATCAATTTCCCCGACGACCTCCTCGACGATGTCTTCCATCGTTATAATTCCCGTCGTCGAGCCGAACTCATCCACGACAACGGCCATATGATCGCGCCGTTGGCTTAGTTGCGGCAGCAAACGGTCAATCGTTTCGAGGGGCGATACATAGAGCGCAGGCTGCATAAGCGAGACCAGCGGTTGCATCGGAAGGTCCGCGTCCATCAAGTCCCAGGTCGACAGAGTGACGATCCCGACGATATTGCTGGTGCTGTTTTCAAAAACCGGCAATCGGTTGTACCCATGCTTCCTGACAAGCTCTATAGCGGTCCTGGTGGTCTGCCGATGATCGATCACCGTAGCCTCGGCAATCGGGATCATGGTTTCGGCTACCGTTGTCTCCGCGAAGCGAATGACGCGACGAATTCTGCCGCGCCCGAACGCATCGAGAGAGACGCCTTGTTCCGCCATATCCACAACGGTACGGAGCTGTTCTCGCGTGATGAAAAAGGGCTGCTCCGTCTTTCCTGCTCCTATCAATCGCGCCGCGATACGCGCGACACGGGAAAACACAAACACGATCGGATAGAACAAGAGCGATGCCCATCTCAGCGGGTAGATGATGACCGGCGTCAATTCATCCGATTTTTGCTGGTAGACACTCTTAGGCACGATTTCGCCCAGTATCAGAAGCAGAGGTGTCAGAATCAGAAACGCGTAGAATTCACCACTGCCGCCGAAGATCTGTATCATCAGAAGGGCACCGATTGTGGTGAGTATCACCGTCGAGATGTTGGTGCCGACAAGTGTCGTGCTGAGCAGCACGTCGGGTGTTTGGAACAGTTTTAGTGCTAGTCCTGCCCCCCGATCACCCTGCTTCGCCTTATGGCGGAGCTTAATCTTGTCCGAGCTGACCAGAGCGATCTCCGAACCCGAAAAGAACCCCTTGAGGACCAGAAAGGCCAGCATTACGAGAAGCGCCAAGAGAATGTCCATTGTCTAACCTCTCTCTCTATCCGGCGCCTTGAGCGGGTCCTTTGGGTCAATTCGACCAGACTTTTCGATACACACCTCGGCCGTCTTGATTTTGGAAAGATCCACAACTTCGGCAACCTGGCGACTTCCCCTGACTTCACCCGTCACCCTGTCGATAGTGACTTCATCCCTCTCCCTCGAACCCGAAAGTTCCGGTTTTGCGGTCGGTTGTTCCGGCGAAAAAGTACTTCCATCCGGCTCCCAAGTTCGGAACTTAGGATTCTCTCTCGGCTCTCCCGCGTCACTATCCTCGCCCAGTACTCCCTTGGCTATCCGCACACGGGACAGCCGGTGTCCTTTCATCTCGAGAACGGTTGCGGTCAGTCCATCCATGACCACTTGGTCGCCGACCGCCGGCAAACGATCAAAATAGCGGAACACCACGCCACCAATCGTGGTCATCCGGGGGTCTTCAATTCCAAAGTTCGTGAGATCATCGAAATCAGTGAGTTTCATCTCTCCTGGCACTTCGAAAACGTTTTCGTCTCTTTCCTGGTAAAGCTCTTGCCCGACGACGGCTTCCGAAACCTCTCCGAAGATGAAACTGACGATATCCCGCATGGTGATGAATCCATCCATACCACCAAACTCATTGAGCACAGCCGCTGCCCGGACATTGTTGTCTTGGAAGAAGTCGAACATCTCGTCGACGTACTTTGTGGGGGGTACGATCACCGGCGGATGTAAGAGCTGCTCAAGAGGTACCTCGGAGAGATCTACGCCATCCAAAGTCAGCCTTAAGACGTCCTCCGCGTGAACGAAGCCTACCAGGTTATCGTGATGCTCATGACAAACCGGCACACGTGGATGCCTGAAGCGCCGAAACCGATCCACAATCTCAACAACGCTCATATCGTCTTTAAGGAAGTCCACCCGGGTACGCGGCGTCATGATCTCGACGATCTCCGTCTCCCCGGCTTCCAAAAGATTATCGATGAGCACCCGCTCCGTCGCATCGAGAACTCCTTCGTCCGCGACCTCTGCCAATAGCGTACGAAACTCGTCGACTTGGAGGATATTCTCCCGTGCCCTTTCTTCACCAACGATCCAGGTGGTGATTCTCTCCGCAATCATACGCACGACCCGCCTGAGAGGCGTGATCAGCCGCGCCCACGCCCCTATTGGTCCGGCGACCAGACCTGCGCTGATCTTAACCGGATGGCTTACCGCGATAGTCTTGGGCGTAACCTCTCCAAGAAGAAGCAAGAGCGGGAACATGATCAGGACATTGATCCAACCTGCACGCTCCTCCCCGTACAACGTCACGAGGATCCCTGCGAGATTGGCCGTCGCCGCGATATTGACAAGCTCGTTGCCACAGAGGATTGAGATGATCAGGCGTCGTGGTTGATCCAGAAGGTCGTGCAGGGTCTCTGACCGCGGGTGCCTGTCACGGCGCAGCTTTTGTAGATCAAGCCGAGAAAGCGAGAAGAGTGCAGTTTCAGAACCGGAGAAGAACGCCGAGCAGCAGAGCAGGAACACCTGCAGAGTGAGCAAAGCGATCATCCCCGGCTCAAGCAAAAGCGCGGCATCGAAGGCGAAAACCTCCTTAAACGCACCCCAATAGGCACCTGCCGAGCTAAGGGTCCACTCCATACGCCTCTCCCAGTGGTCCGGATTAGATCACCAGAAGCCGGTTACCTATTGAATGACGTATCCGGACTATCTGAAAATCCAACCGAATCTTATGTGAAGGCCAAGGCCGATGCTTCGGCTATTCAAGAACCTAGTGAGTGGCACTGTCTGATTGCATCGCGCGCCACATTTTGAGAATTCCGGCAGTGCTTCGTGCCTGAACCTTCTTCAGTCGACGCCGGAATTCAAACTGGAGGCAAGCCCTTGGGCGAACCGGAACTCCAACGCTTCGGGCAATTATAATCTGTCGCAAAACTGTAATAATTGACGCAAGTCAATGCCGATGAACTATTTATCTGGCTGAGTCTCAATCAATCAGATCCGCGCCTCGCCGCACCTTCGGCGATACCACAGAGTGATTCCTTCAGGATCGGCTTCCTAGGGAACAAATAGTGTATCCCAATCCACGGAAGCACTCTTCGAGAGGCGCGGCACAAGGGTCTTGAAGCAAAATAGGGCTCATGCCGGCAGGGCCGCTAGGGGAGGCGAACAAATGACGAATCAGGAAGGCGGGGACCAGAACGGCATTGCCCAGAATGGCAATTCTGTTCTTGTCGCTATCGATTTCTCCAAGGACTCTGAGGCAGCATTGCTTTGGGCCTGCCGCTACGCCTTGCAGATCGGTGCGGACCTGACCGTACTCCACGTGGTTCATGACTCGATCGAAACACCAGGCTCATACCGCAGGTCCGAAGCCGACGTGCTGCGGCCCATGCAGGATGTCGCTTCTGAAATGCTCAATCAGTTTATCGAAGACTTCGGCAAGGAACATCCCGAGACAGCGGGCCTTGGGCCACTGAGAACGCGCCTTGTAAATGGCATACCGGAAACCAGAATCATCGAAGTCGCCAAGGAACTCAACTGCAGCATGATTGTAATGGGGAGTCGTGGGCTTTCCGGACTGCCCCACCTTCTCATCGGATCGATTGCCGAACACGTCGTGCAACGTTCGCCGGTCACCGTGACAATCGTTAAGCACGCGAAGGAGGAAGCGAATGCTGAGTAGCGCGTTTCCCCTCAAGCAAGTTCGTATCCAAGCAATGCTCATTATCGCCTTTTTTGCGTGGTTGGTTGCCGTACCAGGATTCGCCGCGGCGGCGGACGACAACACCATCGATTGGTTCAAGATGGCGATGCAGCTTTTTGGCGGATTGGCCGTATTTCTCTTCGGCATGGAGCAAATGGCAGATGCCTTGAAGCGGGTAGCCGGCAGCCGGATGAAAGACATTCTGGGTAAGCTGACCACCAACCGGTTCATGGGCATGTTGACCGGCACATTTGTGACCGCGGTAATTCAATCGTCATCTGTCACAACGGTTATGCTAGTCGGGTTTGTGACCGCCGGACTCATGTCCCTATCACAGGCTGTGGGCGTCATCTTTGGGGCGAACATCGGCACCACCATTACGGCACAGATCGTTGCTTTCAAAGTAACGCATTATGCTCTGCTCCTCGTGGCGGTGGGTTTTGCCATGATTTTCTCTGGCAAGTCGACCCGGACAAAGCAGTATGGCACCCTGCTCATGGGGCTGGGACTGATCTTCTTCGGCATGGGGATCATGAGTTCCGGCATGAAGCCGCTTCGCAGCTTCGAGCCATTCATTGAGATCATGCAGCAGGTCTCCGCGCCTGCATTGGGGATTCTGATCGCGGCTGCTTTTACTGGATTGGTCCAATCCTCTTCGGCAACAACAGGTGTTGTCATCGCCATGGCGTCTCAGGGATTAATCTCTCTCGAAGGTGGGATTGCCCTCATCATGGGCGCCAATATCGGTACCTGTGTTACAGCCGGACTCGCAGCCATTGGGAAACCGCGGGAGGCGGTACGCGTTGCTGTCGCACATGTCACGTTCAACGTCGCCGGCGTCGCAGTCGCTGTTTGGTTCATTCCATATTTAGCCGACTTCGTGCGCACTATTTCACCGATCGCAGAAGGTGCTACCGGCATCGACAAGCTTGCCGCAGAGACCCCCAGGCAGATTGCGAATGCCCATACGGCCTTCAACATTTTCTTCTCTGCAGCTTTTCTCCCAGCTGCGGGCTTGGTTGCTCGCTTCGCGGAGTGGCTTGTTCCAGATCGCCCAATCAGTGTTCCAGAAGAGATTCGGCCGAAGTACCTGGACGACAACCTGCTCTCAACACCTCAGTTGGCCCTCGATCGTGTGCGGCGGGAAGTTGGACGCCTGGGCGATCTCACCGAGAGCATGCTTGAGGCGGCTTTCCCGGTTCTGATCTCCGGTTCAGAGGAGGAATTGAAAGAACTGGCCGAGCGCGACAAAGACATCGATGCCCTTCACAAGTTCATCATTGAGTACCTTGGGAAGACTAGTGTCCGAGAGCTGAACCCCGAGGAATCCGATGAAGTGATGGAACTTGTCCAGGTCACAAATCACTTGGAACAAATAGGCGATATCATTGAAACGAACCTCGTACGAATCGGACTGCAACGCTTAGAGGAAGATGTTGTCGTAAGCGGTGCAACACGAACGGTTATTCAGAAGTACTTTGACGAGGTGTCTCAGGCCCTACGGGCTGCGATTAAGTCGGTACGGGACAAAGACAGCGAGGTCGCCCTTACCGTAAAGGAGATGAAAAAGGACATGTCTGCCCTGGCCGAGCAAACTGCAAGGTACGAGTTGAGCCGGCTTGTGGCGAATGAACCAAACCGCCTCCAAACTTTCACGCGCGAAATGGAGATGATCGAGACGCTCAGCCGGATTTACCGAATGAGCCGGAAGATCGCTCGTACACAATGGAAGTCGGTCGAGGAGCAGGAAATGGCGGAGGCCGCGGAATAGACCGGTTTAGATTTTGATCGCCAAGCGCCAGAGATAGGTACACCGGAAAGGGCAATTCCCATGGTAGGCAGGACGACTCCACAATCAAGAAACGTCGCAACACGCAAAACCGCAGCGTCACCCGCTTCGATCCAGAGCATAGGGAAACGTCTCCCGGCACCGAAGCCGGAAGCTCTCACTAAGGCTCCACTGGCCAAATCCGCTGCCCGCGACGCAGCACCAGCACTCACTCCAACCGACGCAGCAGAAGTTGCTGAGTACAGGGACTTGCGGGTCCCCGAACTCTATCTGAATCGTGAATTGACGTGGCTCAACTTCAACAACCGTGTTCTTCACGAAGCCCAGGACACAAGGAATCCGTTGCTTGAGCGGATCAAGTTCCTGGCGATTGCAAGCTCGAATATCGACGAGTTCTTTATGAAGCGTATCGGGGGACTCAAGCTTCAACTCGCCGCCAACGTTCACCAATTGACTGTCGACGGGCGCACACCGCAACAGCAGATATCGGAATGCAACGCGGCGGTGATAAAGATGCAACTCCGCATGCGTGACATCTATCTGGCTCTCGTCAAAAATCTCAAGAGTAAAGGCATCGTTGTCGCACGATACGAGTCGACTACTAAGGCACAGAAAGAGTTTCTCAGGCGCCACTATCTAAAGAACATTCTGCCACTCGTGACACCTCTCGCGATGGACCCGGCGCACCCCTTCCCATTCATCTCGAATCTATCTCTCAATTTGCTTGTAACCCTGCGGTATCGCGACGAGGACGAACCAATAATGAACCGCATCAAGGTCCCATTGGGGTCCGGCGTGCCGCGTTTTCTGAAAATCGAGGGCGCAGAGGTGTTTGTGCCGTTGGAAGAGGTCATGGCCAACAACCTTGATCTGCTTTTTCCTGAGATGGAGATCGAATCGTGTGAGTTCTTTCGGGTGACGCGAAACGCAAATACGGAACTCGAAGAGGAGCGGGCGGAAGATCTCCTGAGTATGATCGAAACGGAGTTGAGGTATCGCAAGTTCGCACCCTTCGTTCGCCTGGAGATCAGCCCGGAGATGGGTAAGGTCCACAGAGGTATGTTGGCCTCCGAGTTGGGTCTTAAGGAAGCCTCGGACGTCTTCGAAAGTGACGTCCTGTTGGGAATCCGCGACCTGATGGAGCTTGTGGGACTTGATTACCCAGAACTGCATGACCCAGATCATCGCCCAGTGACCAACGCACGCATCCAGGAGTCTCGGAATATTTTTCACCTCATCCGAGAGGCCGGATCCGTACTTCTACATTTCCCCTACGAGTCCTTCGGGACCTCAGTGGAGCGATTTGTTCGCGAAGCAAGCCAGGATCCGAAAGTTCGAGCTATCAAGATGACGCTCTACCGAACGTCTTCAGACACCGAGATCCTCGAGTACCTAATTGAGGCGGCGCGGAATGGAAAGCAAGTTGCCGTAGCCGTGGAATTAAAGGCCCGGTTCGACGAAGCCGCCAACATACGCTGGGCAAACCGGCTGGAGGAAGCAGGTGTTCACGTGACCTACGGGGTTGTCGGACTGAAAACCCACGCAAAGTCAATACTCATTGTTCGTCAGGACTATTCCGGGTTGCGTTGCTACGCTCATATCGGAACAGGTAACTATCATGCCGGAACGGCTCGCCTATACTCCGATCTCGGGCTGTTAACGTGTGACGACGAAATCGCTCACGATCTGACCGAGCTCTTCAACTATCTGACGAGCGGTTGCAAGCCAACACGCAGATACAGAAAGCTCCTGACAGCGCCGAAGTTCATTAAGAAGGCACTGCTAATGAAAATCGAGCGCGAGATCGGCGTTTCCTCGAAGGATAATCCTGGGCTGATCCGCTTCAAGACAAATGCGTTGGAGGACGCCGATATTACAGAAGCGCTCTACAAAGCCTCACGAGCAGGCGTGAGGGTCGAGCTCATCGTGCGTGATACCTGTAGGCTGCGGCCAGGCATCCCTGACCTGTCAGAGAGTATATCGGTCATCAGCGTCGTCGGCCGCTTTCTGGAGCATGCACGAATTTACTATTTCAGAAATGGCGGTGAGGAGGAGTTCTACATCGGATCTGCCGATCTCATGCGCCGAAACCTTGAAAGCCGTGTGGAGATAATTGCCCCGATTGAGGATCCCGTACATAAGAAGGAACTCTCCAACATCTTTGAGATGCAGCTCTCAGATCAACGGAGCGTTTGGGATATGAACTCGGATGGGGATTATGTCCAACGTCGACCTCCAAATACCAAGAGCGATAGCAGAGGGTGTCAGGAGAAGCTGATTGCGAATGCGGAGAAGAGGTTAGCCTCCGCTTCCCGACTTCGTCGCCGCAAGCCTAGAGCGATCGCGCGGCGCAGCATCCGTTAACAGATTCGGGCGGAGACTTACTTGCAGCACTACGCGAGAGACAAATGGCCCGATCTATTGTCAGCAATTCTGGACAATAGACATAGGGGAAGCGGGCCGAAAACGACGGTCGCGTGCGCGAACGGATAGATTTGAAAGGAATTGTGTAATGCAAGTCTCGGAAATACTTGCAGCAAAGGGGGAAAAGGTCATCGGAATAGACTCGACGGCATCTGTCACGGAAATCGCCGCAAAGTTGCGACGCGAAGGTATCGGTGCCGTAATAGTAAGGTCCGATGGCAAGGAGTTGGCAGGCATTGTTTCTGAGCGCGATATCGTCATCAGTATCGCAGAGAATGGCCAGGACGCCCTAGCAATGACAGCGGACCATCTTATGAATCGTACTGTCGTCACCTGCAAGCCGAGCAGCAGTATACAGGAGCTTATGGAGCAGATGCTGATGGGGCAGATGCGACACCTCCCCGTTGTCGACGGTGCAGAGCTGGTTGGTATGATCAGTATTGGGGATGTAGTGAAAGCGGTACTGTCTGAACTCAAATGGATGACAAAGGTACTTGAAGACCAAGTTGCCAAGTCGACTGCTTGGTCCACGGATGAAGATTAGCTACTGGCTGAATTTCGGCTTGCAGTACGACGATTCGACCGCTTCAATTGGGAGGCTGATCAGGTCATGACTCGAGTCTTTCTCACCTGACTTGCCTTTCTTTCTGGTCGGAACACGAAAATGGCAAAACCTCTCGTAGTGGAGCCGGGTGAACCCCCGACAAAAATCCCCTTTCTCCGAGGGATCCTCACACATTCCTTACAAGAATCCGGGCTGCCCTTCGGCGACGCCTACGCTCTTGCATCCGAGGTCCGTGAAGAGCTTAGCGAGAACGCCGAGGTTACGACGAGCGAACTTCGCGAAACGGTCTTGAAGCATATCGCCCGGTTCGGCCCTACTGTTGTGCAACGCTACCAGAGACCACAAAGTTCTCCGGGTACCATACTGATAAGGGATGCCGAAGACCATAAGAGGCAGTTTTCGCGGCAGGAGCATCGACGTCTCCTGGAATCAAGCGGCCTCTCCTATGAGGAATCTACGGCCGTCACTGGCGCACTCTTTGGCCACATGATGAAGCGTGGTTTGAGCGAAATCCATAGTCGGCACCTCGGGTTTCTGACATACCGCTACCTCCGTCTTGCACTCGGAGTCGAGAAGGCACGGCGCTATCTTGTCCTAGTCAACTTCCGAAGGAGGGAGCAGCCTATCGTGCTGATGATTGGAGGCGCGAGCGGTACCGGAAAGAGCGCAATTGCGACGGAAGTGGCGCACCGCCTTGACATTGCACGGACTCAGTCGACGGACCTCTTGAGGGAGGTCATGAGGATGATGATTCCGGAGCGGCTAATGCCGGTCCTCCACAAATCATCCTATGATGCCTGGCAGGTATTGCCTACAAAGACGATTGACGCAGAGTCTTCGCTTATAGACGGATACCAAGCCCAGGCCGATCTTCTTTCCGTGCCTTGCGAAGCCGTCGTCCGCAGGTCCTTGAATGAGAGTGCCTCGGTTATTCTTGAAGGTGTTCATATTCAGAATGAATTGGTACGAAAGATCCCGTCGAACAGCGGGGCGATTGTGATACCGATCATGTTGGCTGTTCTAGACCCGCATCAACTCCGGCAGAGGTTCCTTGGCCGCGGTCAGCAGGTGGACCGACGCAGGGCAGAGCGATACCTCAGAAACTTTGATTCGATCTGGCGGTTGCAGTCTCACTTGCTTTCGGAGGCGGACCGCGGCCAGATCCCAATCATAGTCAACCATGATCGGCAGCAGGTTATTCAAGATACCATGACGGTCATCGTCGATGCACTCATGAAGCGCCTAAGCGCAGACCCTTCAAGGGTTTTTGTTTAGGCTAATTCACCGGCTTGACGGGTGCTATTTGTCACCCGCACAGATGAGTCAAACTGAACTGGAGCTTCTGTCGATGGCGGATGATTCGGAAGTCCCTCCTCGCAGCTCAGATAGCTGGCGCCGTTCGGCGAAGCTATGAGCAAGCTCCTTTCGATCCTTGTCGGTAAGAATCTTCTCGGCAAGTGGCAGCACAATAGTTTCCTCCCAACTCAGATGACGCCGCAGTGCCGTCGTGAAGCTCCAGATGTTCGATTGGAAGCGCGCCACATCTGTGGTCGCTTCGCCGCTTTGGATCAATCTCAAATGCTGGATGATCGGGTCCACCAGGCCGCAGTCCAACTCGTGCTCGGAAACCAGTTGGTCGAGAATTGCACCCAATTCCTCTCGATTCTCCGACCTTTCAAGAAGCTTTGGGAAAAGGTCGGATTCCTCTTCTTCGAAGTGAAGCGGCAGGTCTTCCAAGAAAAAAACGAGTACCGATGACGCCCAGTCGGCCAATTCGTTGTCGGTCTCCGCGATAATAGTAGTCTCCATCTCATCGCAGATCTCGAGCTGCCGGTCATGATCATGGCGAATCGTATCGATAGGATCGGCAAGGCCGCCGCGGGAGTAACGCGATACTATTGTTTCTGACTTGCGGATTTGGACCATGGCTTGCCTCCCCTCTGCCGACCATCAGTTTTCCTGATGGTGCAAACTATGCCGTACTACCGCTAGGGACGTGATCCGAAAACGACCCGTCTAGCTTCACACAGCCACATCAGTCTCAGCGTAGAACTCGCCGATTTCAATGATTCAAATCAACTGGATCGGGGGAGCTGCCGAGCAGCACTAAAAAGGCGATCAATGGCTTTGATTCTTTGATGAAACCTAAATCTACTCGCAATTTGACTTCTCGGTATATGTCCGTCATCCGACCAGATTGAGACGCCAATTGGCGCCAGGCTTACTCGGCGGCTGGAATTTCACAACCATGCCACTCGCCACTGTCACGGCAGGGTCTTCGGAAAGGCCGATGCTGCTGCAAAGAACTCGGAACACTCCGGAATGCGCCACGATCAGGACAGGTGACGGGCCGCGAATTGATTTGATTGCGGACAAGACGCGCGACCTGAAGCTATCCATGCTCTCTGCCTGTCTCGGGTTAGCATCCTTTGGGCGCATTTCTTTTGGGAATCCCTGGTAAGGGCCCCAATCTCTTTCCATAACACCCGGCAACGGAAACGCCGGCACACCCTTTAGAACAGATAAGATAGACGCGGTGTCCCAGGCGCGCCGCAGTGAGCTTGCGTAGATCGACCTCAGGAGGACGGAGTCCAAAGCCTCCGCGGCTCTTACCGCAGACTCCCTTCCCTTCGGGTTTAGACGCGTATCGTTTTGCCCCTGAAGAATACCGCGTTCTGTCTCAAAGGTCTCCCCATGACGCAGGAAATAGAAGGGAGTTACGCCGAATTCAAAATCGGAGTCATCCAAGGCCGTACACTCTAGCACTTATTGTGATCACGAATAAGAGAGAGCCAGTGCTTTGCAAACTGCTTTTGAGAAATATAGCAGATGCCGCTAGTGGCAACCGACTGTGTGCTCGACTTGGCAGCCATACTTACACTCTTATGCACTGCGTGGAGCAGTAGGTCCGGTTGTAGACCAAGCTGAGATGATTTCTGAATGGGGTATGGGAATATCTGCAGCTGCTCCAATGCTACCGGCAACACGCACAGCTGGAACCCACACTTTTTCGGAGTGCCTTTCATAGATCAAGCTCGGAAAACCTTCTGGCGCCTTACCGCAATCCAACCAGATCGACATTACTCGGCCCAGATAACGTACAAAGGCGACCCTCTCATCGTTAGGGCCATTCGCAACTTCGTGAACAAAGGAATTGGTTGGAGAATTCACCGGCGACTGGACATTCCGGCTCTGAGAAGCAAAACCACTGGGTGCCGATCGCCTCATCATCAAGCGTTCCAGCCGGCTCAGTACGCTGCGACCCAGTGTCCGCCGTTTCCGATACTTATGGGACAGCCTTTGTAGCTGACCGCCTGCTACGACGTGGTAGAGATTAATCCCAACGTTAACATCTCGAACGAGGCCGAACCAGCCGGGATAAAAGACAGCCTCTCTGAGCGCCAACCCCTCACCCTCACAGAGTCGCCGCAAGACATCGACAGAAAGATCACCCTCTGGCAGCTGATTGATGAGTGGGATGATTTCCGCGCTTAAGTCCTCCGCCGGAGACATTGCCGGCCCAACTGAACCCGCCTGGAAAGCTATCAAGCTCCTTACTTGAGCTAGCCTAACTCTCACTGTCGCCCCCTTTATCACCTCCTATAGAACAGACGCCGCTACGGAACGACTACGTTCCCTTGCTCACCATCTCACCTTAGCAAAGCGGCATTTCTTTGGATTGTCGCAGCCTGCAATCTAAGCACGAGTCCGTGCTGAGAAAATTGACTTAGATCAGATTCTTGGTTTTGCCGGCCGTAGAAAAGAGCAGCGCACATTTTGGAATCTGCACTATGCATCGCTAATCCCGGGACAACTCCTAAGAAGCATCCAGCCCTCTTCTCCTCGAAAGCCGGTACTGTAGGTCCAGATTGGCCTTGTCGCGCCGGCTTACCGTCCCTTCAATTGTGTTTTCCTGAACCGTTCCCTTCATCATTACAGAGAACTCTTCATTCTTCTCGCCAAATGCCGTTCGTGGCGGCCCATAGTAGTGAATCCTAAATTCCGCTTCAATCTTGTCGCCTGAAACGCTGTAGGAGCCCGTAGTATATTGCCTGTTGTCGCCTCCAATAATTCGACCGTTCTCCAAAACGAATATCCCTCGATTCTCCCAGCCAAACGGACCATAGACCTCGCCGGTCCATATCCCATTGATGGTCATGCCTGCCTCCTACCACTGGCAATTGATCTGTTGTAAGTTAGACTTGGTGGCTAGGAGCGTCCATCACCTTTATCACGCATGGCTTTTTTAACAATTCCACACTACAGTTATGAGAATTGATTGGGCCTGCGCAGAAGGCGACCCTCCGGAGGTCGAGTCCGGCAGGATCCAAAAAACGATTTGGATACGGAGCTGATCATGACAGCCAAGGAAAAACACAAAAAAACCAAGCTTAAAGTAGTTCGATCCGATGAAGCCTCTGGCGGCCCGCCACTCGAGGAAGATCGGGAAATCGAAGCACATGCGACGGAAGCGCACGCGCGCCGGCAAAGTAAAATCAGCAACAAATTCTATGAAGCTGAATTAGCGAGGCTCCAAATCGAGCTGGTAAAGCTTCAAGAATGGATCAAGCTAAAGGGTTTGAAGGTTGTCGTCCTGTTTGAGGGACGCGATGCGGCTGGTAAGGGCGGCGTTATCAAGCGCATCACTCAAAGCCTGAACCCACGCATTTGCAGGGTTGTGGCTTTGGGGACGCCGACTGAACGCGAGAAGACCCAGTGGTACTTTCAACGCTACATGGCACATCTTCCTGCCGCCGGCGAAATGGTCCTGTTCGATCGCTCCTGGTACAATCGAGCCGGTGTGGAACGGGTTATGGGTTTCTGTACCGAAGAAGAATACCTGGAGTTCTTGCGGACCTGCCCAGAGATAGAACGGACGCTCGTGCGCTCCGGGATCATTCTGATCAAATACTGGTTCTCGGTGAGCGATGAAGAGCAGGAGCGTCGTTTCCGCGCGCGCATCACTGATCCAACAAAGCGCTGGAAGCTGTCGCCTATGGACTTGCAGTCGAGATCACGTTGGCTGGAGTATTCGAAGGCAAAAGATGAGATGTTCGCTCACACCGATATCAAGCAATGCCCTTGGTACATCGTCGAAGCCGATGTGAAGAAACGGGCGCGACTCAACTGCATCGCGCATCTCTTGAGTATGATCCCTTACAAGGATTTGACTCCAGAGCCTGTCGAATTGCCGCCGAGGCAACCCGACACCGGATACATACGCCCGCCAATCAGCGATCAGACTTTTGTGCCCGATCGCTATTGATCTCTCAAATGTCGCGGGGCAGCTGCTGGAAATTGGAATTTACGACACAGCCAGTCCGAAAGCTTTTGATATAGGTTCTGGACCTATCCATCCTTCATTCTGGGCTTGTAAGATACCAAGCAGATTTTGAGGACTACTGCCCAATTGACAGTTTGTTGAATTTGAACCCTTCAGAGCACCTGTGTCGCGCAGCTAGTGTTGCTATTGCGTTGCAGACGTCTCTCAAATCTTCAAACGTAGCTTTCGCCCCATTCGCGAAGAGCCAACAGGATCGGCTCTAGCGTTCTCCCCTTTTCGCTCAGGCTGTATTCGACATGGGGTGGGACGACCGGAAAAACCTTGCGAACGATCAGCCCGTCCTTTTCCAGCTCCCTCAGCTGTTTGGTGAGCATCCGCTGAGTCACGTTTCCGACATCCCGCTTGAGCGCGTTGTATCGTTTGGGACCATCGAGCAAGTGATAGAGCACCACGCCTTTCCACTTCCCGCCGATCCGCTCCAGCGCTGCTTCCACCGGACAACCGCGTGAGCAGTCATAGCGATCGAACCTCATAGCTCCTCCGCAGGATACAAATTGTACCTACCGCACAAAACTGTGCGTACTTGCCAAACCGGGCCTTTAGCAATATCTCGCCTGCTGAGCTACGGCAAGGCGTTCAGCCTTAGAGCATTCAGCAGGGGGAGTCCGGAAATGGCAAAACTGACCATCGTCGCCAACATTCACGCTAGGGCGGACAAGATCGAGCTGGTCAAGGCGGAGCTGCAAAAGTTAATCGCGACTACCCGCGCCGAGGATGGATGCCTGCAGTACGACCTGCACCAGGACAACGAAGACCCGGCGCACTTCCTGTTCTACGAGAACTGGGAGAGCCGGGAACTCTGGCAGGTTCATATGAACGCGCCGCACCTGACTGCCTACATAGCCGCGACAGAAGGCGCGGTTGAGAAGTTCACGCTGAACGAAATGACGGTTGTTGGATAATACCTCGAGCCAGGGAGAGACGTGATGAAAGCGGTCGCTCTGACGCAATACCTGCCCATCGACAATTCCGAGTCCTTTCTCGATGTCGATCTGCCGAAGCCCCTGCCAGGCGCCCGCGACATACTGGTGGCCATCAAGGCTGTCGCCGTCAACCCGGTCGACACGAAAGTGCGCGGTGGCCGGGGCAAGGAGGGCGTGAGGGAAGACCCGCCGCGTGTCATCGGCTGGGACGCCAGCGGCGTGGTCGAAGCCGTCGGCGAGGAGGTGACGCTCTTCAAGCCGGGCGACGAGGTCTGGTACGCCGGCGATATCACGCGGCCGGGCTGCAACGCGGCGTTTCAGGCCGTCGACGAGCGTATCGTCGGCCACAAACCCAAATCGCTGAACCATGCCGAAGCCGCTGCCCTGCCCCTCACCACCATCACCGCTTACGAGTCCTTCTTCGACCGTCTCGGTATTGACCGAAACGGCGCGGACAAGGGGCAGACCATTCTGATCATCGGCGCCGGGGGTGGTGTCGGCTCCATTGGCATCCAGTTGGCCAAGCACGCGGGCTTGACCGTGATCGCCACCGCCTCGCGCCCTGAGACCGAAGCCTGGGTCAGGGAACTTGGCGCCGACCATGTCGTCAATCACCGCGGAGACATGGCGACGCAGGTGCGTGCGCTCGGCCTGCAGTACGTCGATCACGTGGCGATCTTCAACGACATGCGCCACTGGGCCACTGCGGTAGAGGTGATCCGCCCACAAGGCGGTATCGTCACCATCGACGACACCCATCTGCCGATGCCGATGGAGGCGATGAAGACGAAGGCGGCCAGCCTGCATTGGGAGTTCATGTTCGCGCGGGCCATGCACCAGACGCCCGACATGATCGAACAGCACAAGCTCCTGACCTGGGTCGCGGGCGAGATCGACGCAGGCCGCATCCGCACGACCGTCAGCCGGGTTCTCTCGCCCATCAACGCCGCCACTCTGCGCGACGCGCACCGCCTCATCGAAAGCGGCGCAGCCAAAGGCAAAATTGTCATCGAAGGGTTTTAGAGTTTCCCACTGTGTTTGAGTAGAGCCAGCGCTTGGCAGCCACTTCGCCTTGAGGCCGCACAGGGCCCCTGACCGAGCATCGACTTTGAGGTTGTAGGTTCCAATCTACTACACCGTCGATTGTGCAGTTGGTAGTTGCGGGGGCCAGGATTTGCGCTTTGCGGCATTTTTTCCGCCATCGGGTCGGTCCCGTCGCGATACCGTTCGTCCTCAACAACTCAACGACCCAACCATTGCCGTCAAGGCGGTCCAGCTCTATTGGACCCGCGGCTTGCAAATAACACTTGGCCATCAGAATTGGTGATTCCCTTAGCCGGCATCTAGTCTGGACCAATTGGTATAAACACACTATATTGGAAGTCGACGGTTAAATCGTTTGGACAGCTCACATGCCCTGGGAAAAGTCTTTCGATACGAATGAGATTCTGGATCGCGCCACCGCCGTGTTCTGGGCCAAGGGCTATGAAGCGACGTCTATGGCTGATTTGCTGAAGGCCACTGGCATCAACAAAGGCAGCCTCTACAATGCATTCGGCAGCAAAAAGGCGCTCTTTACCCAGGCTCTGTTGAAGTACGACCGCGAGCAGCGCAGAGACACACTAACCCAACTCAAAGCGATGAACGACCCGGTCGGCGCGATCGGCACTCTGTTTGAAGGGCTCATTGCACAAAGCCTGGATGACCCGGAGAAAAAGGGCTGCATGCTGATCAATACAGCTCTCGACCTGCCTAATCACGATGAGGACATCGCGCGGGCGGTGAAAGCCGGGATGGCGGACTTTGAAGCTTTCTTTGTGCATGAACTCGAGGCCGGCAAGAAAACCGGCACGATCCCGGGCCATGTCGATCCGGAGAAGACAGCGAAGGGATTACTAACGCTCGTCACTGGCCTGCGGGTCCTGGCGAGGGGCGTATTTGACGAGGCTGACCTTATAGCCATCAAGTCCCAAGCACTTGATATTATTCAATAATTCTACTTTCCGTTCCTTTTTTTGAGAAATGTGTTGACCAGTTGGTATAAACAACTATCTTAGTTTTGACCGAACGGTATAAACAAAGCCCTGGAGACGGCCATGACCGCCTTTACGACGCACTCGATTGACTCTGCCCCCGAAGCCGCCAAACCGCTCTTGGAGGGTGCCAAGAAAGCCTATTCGTTCATCCCGAACCTACTCGGCACCATGGCTGAAGCACCCGCGCTTCTCGAAGGCTACATGGCGCTGGCCGGCATCTTCGACAAAACTAGCTTCAGCGAGACCGAGCGTCAGATCATTCTGATGACGAACAATCGCCTGAATGGCTGTGTCTACTGCATGGCCGCGCACACGACGATTTCGCAGATGGCCAAGGTGCCTGCCGACGTGATCGACGCGCTGCGCAACAACACTCCAATTGCCGATCCGAAGCTGGAAGCGCTCCGGACGTTCGCCGCGGTCATAAACGAGACCCGTGGCTGGCCATCGGAAATCCAAGTGGCCGCCTTTATCGATGCCGGTTACACGCAGCAGAACATTTTGGAGGTCATTCTAGGCACCAGCCTCAAGGTGATGTCCAACTACACCAATCACGTTGCCGAGACCGCCGTTGACGCCGCGTTCGCCCCGAACGCCTGGTCCTCGGAATCGGCTACCGCCGCATAAGCCGCCGTTTGAGCTCAACCGCCGCGACTCCTCCCCGGGTACGGCGGTTGAGTGAGAACTCAAAAAGAAAACCAAGATGAAGATATCAAATCTTGTACCGCCTGCGGCCGTCGCCGCCATTGCGGTTTTGTCCGTGCCCACTCTCTGCTGAAGCGCACAAGGAAGAGATCATGTTACTCGACACTCCCATTTGTGATTTTGGCTGGAAAGCGCCCGACTTCACGCTTGCCGACCCTGACGGAAACCGCTTCACCATGTCAGAGCAGCTCGGTGAAAAGGGCTTGCTCATCGCCTTCATCTGCAATCACTGCCCTTACGTTCAGGCGATTGCCGAACGTTTCGCCGAAGACGTCCGTGAATTACAGGCCGATGGCATCAACGTCCTGGCGGTTATGTCGAATGACTACCGGGCCGTTGAGATCGACAGCCCCCGCTTCATGAAACTTTTTGCCAAAGAGTACGGCTTCACGTTCCCGTACCTGGTGGATGAAGGCCAGCATGTGGGACGCGCCTACGGCGCTGTCTGCACCCCTGACTTCTTCGGACTCAACAAAAACAGCGAGTTGCAATACCGCGGCCGTCTCGATGACGCCCGGATGGGCAATCCCACGAACCGCAACAAGGAACTGGTGAAAGCGATGAAAGCCATCGCCACGACCGAACACGGCCCTCGCACTCAAACACCAAGCATGGGCTGCTCGATCAAGTGGCGTTCGTGAATGCGCCGCGCAACACCGGAACCGCTACCGAAAGACCAAGGAGAGCCATAATGTCTACCGAAGTACAGAACTCTGTCGCGCTTGTTACCGGCGCAAACCGAGGCATTGGAAAAGCCATAACCGAAGGGCTGCTGGATGCGGGAGCCGCGAAAGTCTACGCAGCCGTGCGAGACCTGTCGTCGGTGACAGATCTCGTTGAAAGATACGAGGATCGCATTTCGCCTGTTGAGTTCAATCTTTCGCGTAAGGAAACGGTTGATACGGCAGCCGAATTATCCAGCGACGTTACCATCGTTGTTTCCAATGCAGGCGTTGTGAGGCTTTCTTCACCGCTGGATGAAAGCGCGGTTGAAGACTTGAAGCATCAGATGGAGGGCAATGTTTATCCTCTGATCCACTTAGCACAAGCATTCGGGCCCGTCCTCAAAGCCAATGGCGGCGGCGCATTTGTGCAGATGAACTCGCTGGCATCGCTCAAGAACTTCCTGCCTTTCACCGGCTATTCGGCATCGAAGGCCGCGGCCTATTCGGTAACGCAAGGCTTGCGTGAAGCATGGGCAGAGCAAGGAACGCAGGTGATCAGCGTGATTGCCGGGCCGATCAAAACAGACATGTCTGACTCTGCCGGCATGGGTGAAGGCGCGCCACCGCCCAGCCTCGTCGCGGAAGGTATTCTTGCCGCATTCAAGTCAGGCGATTTTTTCGTCTATCCGGACCCAATGGCTCAGGAAGTAGCTGGGGTTTACGAGCCTTTCGCCACAAACGTGCTGGAAATCGCACCATAAAGGCGTCCCCGACAAAGGAGCATATCATGATTGATCTATACACCTGGGCGACGCCCAACGGTTGGAAAGCGTCTGCCACGCTCGAAGAGCTTGGGCTTCCCTACACCGTTAATCCCATCGACATCACGACCGGCATTCAGAAGGAGCCGGCCTTCACCGCGATCAACCCCAACGGCCGCATTCCGGCGATCGTGGATCATGACCAAACAAATTTGGCCATTTTTGAGTCCGGCGCGATCATGATCTATCTGGCTGAGAAATCCGGGCGCCTCTTGCCGACGGATGTAAAAGGACGCTCGGAAGTCATCCAGTGGCTTATGTTCCAGATGGGCGGGCTCGGCCCGATGCAAGGCCAAGCCAATGTTTTTTACCGATACTTTGATGAGAAGCTCCCCACAGCCATCGAGCGCTATCAAAACGAGACGCGCAGACTCTATGGCGTGCTCGATGCACGGCTCGCCGACAGAGAGTTCTTGGCAGGCGATTTCTCAATCGCGGATATTGCCAATTGGAGCTGGGCACGAATTCACAATTGGGCCGGTGTTGGCATCGGCGAGTTTCCTAATCTGAAACGCTGGCTCGACAATCTTGAGGCACGTCCCGGTCTTGTCCGCGGCGCCGCGGTCCCTCACGAGACCAACTACAACACACCGGATGATGCCGAAGCTGCCGCTATCAACGATTCCCTCAAGTCCATGGCGTCGCGCTAGATGAAGTGTTCAAGTGAGCCCACTTGAAATTAATGTTCGCACTGCCAAATGCGGTTCTGAACGCTTGAAGTCGCATCCCCTAGTCGGGCTGACAAATCAGGCTTCCTGCGCCTAAGTCGATAGGCACGAACCGACGACGATTTCAACAGCTGTTGTTTAACAAGCAAATGCCCCTCGAACGAGGGGTCAGTGTGTTGATCTTGCCTCGCGCTAATTCGGTTACGGGACTGAAATTTTCTTTAGACTGCTCGGTGGTTTTGAACCCTTCAGCGCGCTTACGCGGTGCCACGGTCGCACTTCAGCCCTACGGTGGCAGGTTACGAGATTGACGAGCTACCGGGCTGCGCCACCCTTTGTTGCATTTTGGCTTCGCGTTGCTTCGCATACAGTTTCGCGTAGCGGGATTTGCCGCTGAGCGTGGTGGGAGGAAGATCAAGCCGATCGAGCGATTAGTGCTGGTAAACTTCACGCATTGCTACGCTTCCTCACCCCGCCTATCGACGGCAGACTTCTCTTTGCTGGTGAAGCTGGTTCACGGAAACGTCAAGCGACGGCGCATGGCGCCTATCTCACCGGCACCGCTGAAAATACCGCCCGCGCATTGACATAAAGCAACGTTGTTCCGCCCCTTGATAGCTTAGCGTAACTCGCTCGAGTAGATCGTTGAGTCAGGCTTTGTGGGCCTCGTTCTTGGCAGCCTGGGCTGGGACAGAGAACAACACGAGCAGCGGCGCGAAGTGTCTTGGCGCGAGGATCCGCTTGCCCCTGAAAATTGACATCCAAAGCGAAAGTCAATGAGGCCCTTTAATGACCTGCCTCGAACTTGAACGGCTCGCTGGAGGCGCACCTGTTATGCTCGTCGCTACCACTTAACTATATACGACATAAGTATATCCAGACGATATTTTTGAGGCTAGTCTAAGTGTATGAAGCCCGCTACGTGCATATCGAATGCGCCCTGATGGTTGTTGCTATTTGTTTGTATGAACGAGCATTGAGCGGGTTTAGATAAGAGCTTGAAATGATCGAAAGAAGAGAAAGGAAGAAATAGAAAGGGATAAGGAGAAAAGAAGGAAGAGAGGGGAAGGTAGAGAAAGTGCGAAACTTTCCAGGTCATTTCAAACAAAACGGTCAAATGACGTTTGTGCCTTCACAGATAAACATTGGCAATTTGACCAAGCGGTCGCGGGGGGCGTTTTCACTTCCCTGCCACTGAACAATCCATTCACTACACTCGACCTGACGATGCCCCAAGTCGATGCCGGAGACATCATGGATGGCCGGCAGGCGTGAAAACCCGTGGCGGAGTTAAGCGGAAGCTGGTCGGCGCCAGAGATAGGAAAGTCAAATGTCCCCTGATCGGAAGTTGCGTGCAGTAGTCCTCGGCGGCCAGTCACTAATGGTATGGTGTGCTGAGCGATTCATCGCCGACGGCCACGAGATATGCGCGGTGGTGTCGGCAGATCCAACCGCGCGCCGATGGGCCGCAGCAGAGGGACTCCCACTTTTCGACACCGGCCCGGGTCTCGCCGAACGTCTGGAGGGCCTCGAATTCGACTACCTGCTCAGTATCGTGCATCTCTCTCTGGTACCGCCTGAGGTCCTCGCCCTTCCGAAGCAAGGATCGATCAACTTCCACGACGGCCCCCTTCCCGAGTACGCTGGACTCAGCGTTACCTCGTGGGCGCTGCTCAACCAGGAGCCGGAGCACGGCATCTCTTGGCACGTCATGGAAGCCGAGGTCGACCGAGGCGATATCCTGAAAGAGGTTCGATTTCCGATCGAAGACGACGATACCGCTCTCACGTTGAACGCCAAATGCTACGAAGCGGCCCGCGAGTCGTTCGGCGAGCTCATTGCCGACCTGGCCGGGGGGTCGATTGAACGACGGCCACAGAACCTGAGCCGCAGCGGCTACTACGGACGTCACAAGCGCCCGGCCAACGCCGCGATCATAGACTGGTCGCAGTCGGCTGAAGACATTTCGGCGTTGGTGCGGGGGCTCAACTTCGGCCCCTACGCGAATCCACTGGCGGAGGCCAAAGTCTGGCTGAACGGCGCCGCGCCGCTCGTCGTCCGGCAGGCCACGGTGCTCCCTGTTCCAAGCACCTTGGCGCCAGGAACCGTCGTGTCCCTAGCCGACGACTCTATGACGGTCGCAACGTCCGACCTGGACGTTAACCTTAGTGGCTTCCTGTCGATGAGTGGCCACCCAGTCGAGATTCGGCGCGTGCTTGCGGCGTGCCGGATCGCTGAGCTTGATCGTCTCGAACTACTCACCCCGGAGATGGCGGACGCCGTAACGCGGACACATAGGGAGCTCTGTCGCCACGAGGCATTCTGGGTGCGCCGTCTTCGCGATTTGGAGCCGCTCGGGTTGCCGAATGGCGGGCTACCCTCTGAGGAGGCCAGTGAAATACAGTATCGGTCGGCTGTACTGCCAATACCCGAACTGACAACCGGCGGAGCGCCGGCTGACGAGACTGTGCTAACGGCCCTCGCACTGTACTTCGGGCGCATCAGCGGCAGTAAGCGCTTCGATATCCCGTTCCGTGACGCCACGACGATGCCCAGCCTAGAGAAGGGGCTACACACGCTCTTCTCCGAGCGGTTGCCAATGCGGGTGACGATCTCCGACGAACAAACGTTTTCGAGTTTCCAAGAAGCGCTCGCGGCAGAATTTCACACGCTCGGCCAGCAGCGCGGCTTCCTGCTCGATCTGCCATCACGGTACCCCGAGATCAATACGGCAGCTCGCCACTGGCACGAAGAGCCCGCACCGGTCGTCCTTCAACACGTGGAACTTTCGGCGGGTCCACCCCAGGCCGACGGCGCGTATCTGATCGTCGACGTCACGAACGACGGGCGAGAATCACGCTGGTGGTACCGCGCCGATGTCTTCGATGACGCCGCAATCGCGCGAATGCAAGGTCAGTTCACTGCGCTGCTGAACGATGCGATGGGCACGGACTGTCCGGTCACCCATCTAAATATCCTGAGCGAAGATGAAGCTCGCGCGATCGCCGAGGCTTGCCGCGACACTGCGCGAGACTACCCGCGAACGCGGTGCGTTCACGAGTTTTTCGAGGCGCAGGCACAGCAGACTCCGGATCGCATCGCGGTCATCTTCCGCGATGTGGAGACCAGCTATGCCGAGCTCGATGCACGTGCGAACCAAATTGCGCACTATCTACTGAAACATTGCGGTGTCACGCCAGGTTCTCTGATTGGCGTGCTCATGGATCGGTCCGACACGATGCTCGCGAGCATGCTGGCCATTCTCAAGACCGGCTGCGCCTACGTGCCGTTGGATCCGGTTTATCCACGCGATCACCTGGCCCACATGGTGGAGGACTCCGGGCTGACCGTCGTACTTCAGGACGTGCGGTACGCCAGCAATGCGCCTGCAACCGCGGCGCCGATTGTCGCGCTGGACGCGCTGGCTGATCGGCTAGCACAGGAGCCGCCAACGAAGCCGTCAGTGCAAATTGATTCATCGGATTTGGCGTACGTCATCTATACGTCCGGCTCCACCGGCACGCCAAAAGGCGTCATGGTAGAGCATCGGAACGTCGTCAACTTTTTTACTGGCATGGACGAACGCGTTGATGCCGACGAGCCGGGTACGTGGTTGGCCGTCACGAGCATTTCATTCGACATCTCGGTCCTGGAGTTGTTCTGGACGCTGGCGCGCGGATTTACGGTCGTCATGTATGGCGGAAATGACTGGGCGGCGGGCTCGGCAAGCGACGCGGCAGCGCAGGAGGTTTGGCCCCAGGCCGGCCTGCAGTCATCGCGGCCAATGGACTTTAGTCTGTTCTACTTCGCTGCCGATGAGCACAAGCACGGGCGCGATAAGTACCGCTTGCTACTCGAAGGTGCCAAGTTCGCCGATGCCAATGGCTTTATTGCCGTCTGGACGCCGGAGCGTCATTTTCATGCGTTTGGTGGCCTTTATCCGAACCCATCGGTTATGGCTGCTGCCATCGCCACCATCACGAGTCGCGTGCAGGTTCGCGCTGGCAGTTGTGTTGCTCCTCTACACAGCCCAATACGGATCGCAGAGGAATGGGCGGTAGTCGACAACCTGTCCGGCGGCCGAGTCGGTATTTCTTTTGCGTCCGGATGGCAACCGAATGATTTCGTCATCGACCCCGGGTCGTTCGAGGACCGCACCCAGATCCTCTACGACAGAATGCAGACCGTGTGGGCTCTGTGGCGTGGCGAGAAGGTAGAGTTCGAAGGACCCAAGGGCACAGTCGAGATCCAGACGCTCCCGCGTCCTGTGCAGCAGGAACTGCCGTCCTGGGTCACCGCGGCGGGCAACCCTGAGACCTTTCGCAAGGCAGGCGACGTCGGTGCGGGCCTCCTGACGCATCTGCTGGGCCAAACGGTCGAGGAGTTGGAGGCTAAGATCAGGATCTATCGTGACGCCAGGCATGCGGCCGGTCACGAGGGCGCCGGCTGCGTGACGCTCATGTTGCACACTTTCGTCTCTGATGACGATGCATACGTGCGCTCGCAAGTCGAGCAGCCGCTCAAGAGTTACCTGCGGAGCGCGACCGACCTGGTAAAGAAGTTTGCATCGAGCTTTCCGGCCTTCCGTCACGCCAAGCGCGGTGAGAAACGCGACATCGACGACGCCTTCAGGGCGCTATCAGATGAGGATCTGGATGCGCTGCTGACCCACGCCTTCGATCGGTACTACAAGACCGCCGGTCTGTTCGGAACTCCGGAAGGCTGTCTTGAGATGGTCAATAGCCTCAAGGCCGTGGGCGTTGACGAAATCGCTTGTCTGATCGATTTTGGTTGCGAGCCTGACGCCGTACTTGGGAACTTGCCCTGGTTGGACAGGCTGCGCCAGCTCGCGATGCCGTCGGCGACCGCGCAGCCATCAGAAGCGTACAGCATCCCAGCGCTGATGGAACGGCATCAAGTGACGCATTTCCAGTGCACGCCGTCTATGGCGACGATACTGACGAAAAGTGCACAGGCTCGCGAATGCCTGCGCCACCTGCAGACGATGATGGTTGGGGGCGAGGCATTACCGGCCGAACTTGCCGCAGACCTGACACAACTCGTGAGCGGTCGCGTGATGAACATGTACGGACCCACCGAGACGACTATCTGGTCTTCGACGCACGAGCTCGACGCCCACGTCGAGGGCACAGTGCCGCTCGGCACGCCGATCGCCAACACACAGATCTACGTGGTCGACGAGCACCTCCAGCCGTTGCCGGCGGGCGTGCCAGGCGAGTTAGTGATCGGCGGCGAGGGCGTCGTTCGGGGTTATTTGAACCGCGATGAGTTGACCGCTGAACGTTTCATTCCCGACCCGTTCGGCGCGGCGGAAGATGGGCGGGTGTACCGGACCGGCGACCTCGTGCGCCGGCGCGCGGATGGCCCGCTTGAGTTCCTTGGGCGAACCGACAACCAGGTGAAGTTGCGTGGCTATCGAATTGAACTCGGCGAGATAGAGGCGAAACTCGGCCAGCACCCCGAGGTCCGTCAGGCCGTCGTGGTTGCTATGGAGCATGGCGTCGGTGACAAGCGCCTCACGGCGTACATTGTGCCCGAGCAGGACGCGGCGCCCTCGATCAACGGTCTCCGAGACTTCATTAAGCACCGCGTTCCCGAGTTCATGGTCCCTGCGACATTTGTGATACGCGACGAGCTTCCCCTGACGCCGAACAAGAAGATTGACCGCCGTGCACTGCTGACTCACGACCAGTCGCGCCCGGAGTTGTCTGAGGCGTACTTGGCGCCAAAGACGGCCGTCGAAAAGAAGGTGGCCGAGGTGTGGTGCAATGTACTTGGAATGCAGCGCATCGGAGTCAACGACAACTTCCTCGAGATCGGTGGGGATTCGCTGTCGGCGGTCGAGATCTTCTTCCGGATTGGCAAGGAGCTCAACGTAGAGTTTCCCCTGCACGAGTTCTTTCAGATATCCACGATCCGGGGACTGGCCGCCGCTATCGAAGCGCGGCGCGGACCCGGCGTCGAGGCCGACCTAAGACAAGGAGCGGTCGTCGACTGAGATGGGCAAGTCGCGGGTGCTTAAGCGCATGTTCGACGTCATGGTTTCGGCCGCGGCGCTAGTTCTGTTGTCGCCTGTGTTTCTCGCACTCGTGTTGCTTGTGCGGTGGCGCTTGGGATCGCCCGTTCTTTTCCGACAAACGCGGGCCGGGCTGGGCGGTGCGCCGTTCACGATCTACAAATTCCGCAGCATGACCGACGAGAGGGACGAACAAGGTAGGTTGCTGCCCGACAGGCAACGTTTAGGCCCATTCGGGCGGTTCTTGCGCAGCTCGAGTCTCGACGAATTGCCGGCACTGCTCAACGTCCTGTCCGGCAATATGAGCTTGGTGGGACCGCGGCCGTTGCTCATGGAGTATCTGGAGCGGTACACACTGGAGCAGGCTAGGCGCCACGACCTTCGGCCTGGGATCACCGGATGGGCCCAAGTCAACGGGCGCAATGCAATCTCCTGGGAGGAGAAATTCCAGCTGGACGTGTGGTACGTCGACCACTGGAGTCTCTGGTTCGATTTGAAGGTGCTTTGGCTAACCTTGCAGAAAGTCGTTGCGCGTGAAGGGATCACACCGAAGGATCAGGAGAGAATGCCGGATTTTATGGGCAGCGAGGAGCGCAAATGATTGACATAATCGTCGTGGGAGCGAGCGATTTCGGTCGAGAGTTGGCGCAATATGTGCAGGACGCGGCCGAGCGGGATCCCAAGATTCGACTTCGGGGATTTCTCGACGACGACCCTGAGAAAAAGGCCGAGAACGCCAAGGGGCCAGACGTAGAAGTCATAGACGACACCCTGACCTATACCATCCAAGAGCATGATCGCTTCCTCATTGCTCCCGGCGATCCCGCGATACGCAAGCGGCTGTCCTGTCGCCTCGCGGAACGTGGTGGCCGGTTCTTCACACTGATTCACCCGACCGCCTACGTCGCGCCGACGGCGAAGCTTGGCGAGGGCTGCATTATCGGACCGTTCGCCAATGTCGGGTCCTTTGCCACGATCAGCGATCACGTGCTGCTGAACTTGTACGCCTCCGCCGGACACGACACGAAGATCGGTTCATGGACGGTGATCTCACCCTACGCCAGCGCCAACGGTGGCTGCTTGATCGAGGAGCAGGTGTTCTTTGGCTCACACGCGGTGGTGACACCCAACAAGCGGGTCGGCGCGCAGAGCAGAGTCGCGGCCGGTGCGGTGGTCTATCGCGACGTTCCGGAGCTGTCGCTCGCGGCCGGCAATCCCGCCAAAACCTATCCGGTCGGACAAGCCGCAAGCTGACGCTCCCGACTTACGTTCCGGTCGGTCAAGGGAAGGCACGGATCGATGAGATCCGGGGGATCAGCATTACCGAGCAAGCCTACTACCGCTGGCGCAAGCAACACGGCGAGATGGTCGCCCCCAATGTCGTGCGCGGCGCATCCCATTCCGGAAACTTTTCCGCACAGACTCTGGCCGAATTCGCTCTGCCAGCCGCAATTCGGATGGTGACGCTCAATCCTGCCCAGACGGCCGGCTTGGCCGATCGCGGAGAGATCGCCATCGGACAGCGCGCAGACCTTGCACACGTGCGGCAAGATGGGGATATTCCGGTCGTCCGATCCGTTTGGCGCGAAGGAGTCCGCGTTGCATGGCCCCGCTTGACGAGCTGTTCGAGCTCTTGGCCAAGAAGGGTGCCGCCCGATACGGTATGGAGGCGGTCAATCAGTTAGAGCACGCCCTGCAATGCGCCACGCTGGCGGAACGCTCAGGAGCATCAAGCGCGTTGATCACTGCGGCGCTCTTTCATGATATCGGGCACCTGATCGAAGACGACGAGGGTGCGGCGGCACGTGGCCTCGACCTGCGGCACGAGGTGAGCGGCGCACGCGCTCTGGCCGACCTCTTTGGGCCGAAGGTCAGCGAGACGGTCCGCCTGCATGTGGAGGCGAAGCGCTATCTCTGCGCGGTTGAGCCACGTTACTTCGATGAACTCTCGCTGGCCTCCGAAACCTCGCTTAAGGTTCAGGGCGGCCCCTTCACGGACGAAGAGGCAACGGCCTTCGCGGCGGGGCCTTACGCTAAGAATGCGGCGGCTCTGCGCCGCTGGGACGATTTGGCGAAGGACCCGGAAGCGGTCACGCCGGATCTGGCGCACTTTCGCGCACATGCAGAAAAGGCCTTCACAAACAGTGAGCCCGGCCGCATGATTCTTGTCGTGGGACCGAGCGGCGCCGGTAAGGACAGTTTGATCGGCGAAGCAAGGGCTCGCTTGGCCGACGATACGCGGTTCTTCTTTCCAAGTCGGATGATCACGCGCCCTTGCGATCCCGATAGCGAAGACCACCACAGCGCAAGCGAAGAGGAATTCCGCCGCATGGAAACCGCGGGTGCGTTCTGCCTTTCCTGGGAGGCGCATGGCCTGCACTACGGAATTCCGATCTCCGCCAGAGAGGCCGTTGAGCGCGGGTACACGGTCATCGCCAACGTCTCACGCAGCGTTTTAGTAGCCGCGGAGAAGAGCATCCCGCAGGCCGAGGTCGTTCATATCACCGCTTCCCCGAAGGTTTTGGAAACGCGATTGCACCAACGCGGCAGGATGTCTGACGGCAGCATAGCGCAACGCCTGGAACGGGAGGCCACGGTCCGCGGCCGGAATGTCACGGAGATCCGAAACGACGGCAAGCTTTCGGAGAGCGTGGCGGCCTTCCTCCGCATTCTTGCCGCCCCAAGAGGCGCCTGAGTCTCCCGCCAAGCCTTCAACGATAGTTCAGCGCTTTGGCGTTGTGCCAATACTCCTCGAACTCTGATTGTTGCAGAGTTACAGGATCTCCGACTTGGCAGGCGAGTAGATATTGGTGCGCGAGTATTTCTATGCGGTGCGCGTACAGTATGGCCTTATCCAGAGACTTGCCCCATGCGATCGCACCGTGGTTAGCCATGAGGCAGGCCTGCCGGTCCTGAAGTGCACTTGTCACATTATCAGCCAGCGCCTGGCTTCCGAAAACGGCGTAGTCCGCGCAGGGTATGTCCGTGCCCCCAAATGAACCGATCAGGTAGTGAAATCCCGGTATCGGTTGACGACAGCTGGCTATGGCGACACAGGCACTCGAATGAGTATGAACCACCGCCACGGCCTCCGGCTTGGCGCGGTAAATCGCCAAGTGCATCATCAATTCGCTGGACGGATTTCCTGTGCCGAGCAGCGTGCCATCCAAACTCACAGCTACGAAGCTCTCTGGCGCTATGTCAGCAGCCGACGCACCTCTCGGCGAGATCAGAACCTGATCGCCGCAACGGGCACTGACATTTCCTGACGCCTGCTGCGTCAGTCCGTTTTCGTGCAGATATCGGTAACTGTCGCAAAGTTGGGCCCGTTGGCGCGCCTCGTCCCTATCTCCCATCGAACCACTCCCTGAGAATTTCCACCAAATCGGTGAGGATCGTCTTGTGCCCCATCTTGCCTGCCTTAAAATAGCAGCAGAGACGATGGTGCGGCTCGTCAACGCAGAGGCCCCCGGGCACCGCGGGATGCGGATAGACTCCCATCGCTGACACACCAAGGGCCGCCGAAACAACGCCTGAAGTCTCGCCGCCGGCAACAATAAACCGGTTCACACCGACGCTTTGCAGCCGGCGAGCAAGCTCTGCACATAAGCGCTCGCCCAGCACTCTCGCCTTTTCTACCCCGAGCTGCGCCTGGGTACGTACGACACCGGCAGGCTCATCGGAAATCGCCAGTGCAACTGGCCCGTTTGGCAACCGGGTTGAACACCATTCCATCGCGGCGGATACGACGGCATCAAAATCTTGAGCTGCCTCGTCGAGCGCAATACGCTGGACCGGGTACTTGGCCCGAAAGGATTCGAGCTGCCCCAACGTGGCAATGGCGCAGCTTCCGGCGATGATTGCGGTATGGCCTGCTGCCAACGGCGGCGCCTTGGCGATGGGTCGCCTCATTGAGATCTGCCGCGACGGCAGTGACGCCAATAGAGAATCGCCACCGGTCATCGCCGGCCAGGACCGCGTCACCTCGGCGCACACCGCAATGGCATCGTCATCAATCGCGTCGAAGAAGAAGTAAATCTCTCCATTGCGATGCGCATCTTCAATGAAGCGACGTGTTTCTGCCCGACCCTGCGCAACGATCTGTTGCGGCACGAGTGCAACTTTATTGGCGGTCTGACGCTGAAGCACACCCACCAGGTCCGGATCCTGCATTGGCGTAATTGGGTCGAATCGCTTGTCGGAATTACAAAGAAGCTGTTCCCTAAGGAAGATATGCCCTTGGTATATGGTGACGCCCCGCTCCGGAAATGCGGTGCAAAATCCAAGTCGATCCGCACCTACGTGCTGCATCAACGCGTCCGCACACGGCCCGATATTGCCCGCGTCCGTTGAGTCGAACGTCGCACAATACTTGTACAGAAGATGTCGGGCGCCAGCCTTGGAGAGCGCATTTTGCGCCTGATCGAACCATTCCACGGCCGCTTCGGCCGGGGCCAACCGGAACCGGCCCGCAACGACAATCGCAGGTGCATCGCTGTGAGCGTGAACGGCGGCTGGTTGGGTAACGAACGGGCATGGAATACCCTGCTCAACAAGCGATGACGCTACCAGCATACCGCCGGTCAGGTCGTCGGCGACAATCCCTGTGACCAGAGAACTTCCGGACGGATCGCCTTCCTGCCCGTCCTTCGCGTGCTTCATCCCTCACCCTCTCGATATTAGATTGTTGCAGCTGCCACAGCTTGGTGGATCGGATCGGCAATCCAGAGCCAGCAAATGCGGTATTTGGCACGCAAGCCCAGATGACTTGAGGAAGTTCTCAACTCATGAGTTTGGAGACCCGGAGTAGCCTCCGGGTCTCCATCAAGTTACTGCGTAAGCCAATCGTTCCAGCGCTTGCGCAACATGTCACGATTGTCACCAATCCACTGATAGTCGGCGATCACCAGTTTGCCGAAATTCTCGGCAGACGTTGCTATTCCCGCTCGTTCGGCCGCGGTCATCATCTCGGCCGCCTTGGCGCTTCCGGTTCCGTATTTCACAGTGCGGATAAAATCGGGATGACCATCGGAGTTCGAATAGTAGAAGTTCAGAAATGCCAGCGCCGCGTTCGGGTTCGGTGCATCCTTGGTGACCGCCATATAGCCGACATCCCGCACGGCATCGGTCCAATCGGCGGACCAGGGGAAGTCTTCATCGATAACAGCGACCAAACGGCCCGAGTAAGCCATGGTCATGGCGACTTCGTTGGTCCGCATGATCTGCTGAAGCTGATTGCCGCTCTTCCACCAGACCGCGATATGCGGCCGGATCTCGTCCAGTTTCGCATAGGCCCGATCAAGATCCATTGGGAAAAGATCGTCCGCCGCGACACCGTCGGCCAACAAAGCGACGAGGGGCACCCACCAATCGCGGTCACCCGTATCCGGCAGACCCCGTGGTCCTGGAAATTCCTCTACATTCCAGAAATCATCCCAACCGCTTGGCGCCTTCTTAAAGGCCTCGTTGTTGTAGGCGATGAGCATGCCACCCACGGTGCGCATTACACCCTTCGCGTCGCAAGCGCCGTCGACTCCGTTTTCGACAACCGCCGTCAGTTTCGCACAATCCAACGTCATCAAGCGTTCAGCGTGTGTGATAAGGTCCGGCGGCGTCGCGGTGACGATATCAAACTCCATCTGACCTGTTCGGCTCATGGCCTCTACGCGGGCCCATTGATCCGGCACTTCAATCGCGACAGGAACGACCTCCGACCCCATTTCTTTCTCAAAAGGCAGATAGAAGTGTTCTGTCAAGCTATCCTCCATCAACCCGCCGGTCGTCGCATAAACGACTTCCGGTTCGAGGTCCCCGGCAGCTGCGGGCGCGAGCACACACATCGACGTTGCTGCCGCTACAGCGGCCGCCAAGAACGGCTTCCGATCCAAAGTGAGTAGGCTGTTCAGTCTCATGGTTTCCTCCTTGCTGATTTCAGACCTGCGCATTGCTGCGTCCGTTACTGCGTTCTGTTGGCTTGCCGGCGCCTGCGATCCCACCGGCCGATGATGACCGTGCTTGCAAGAAGAAGGATCGACAGGACGGTTAGAAGCGTTGCGATCGCCGGCAATTCAGGTGTCAGGCTATGCTCGATATTCTCGAACATCCGTCGCGGCAGAGTTCTGTCCCTTATGCTCGAAATGAAGAACGATATGGTCGGTTCATCAAATGAGATGATGAAGGCGAACAGACTGCCCGACAGCATACTTGGCACGATGAGCGGCAGTGTGACTTCGAAGAAGGCGCGCGGACGGCTGGCGCCACAACTCATCGCCGCCAATTCAAATTCGTGATCGATCTGGCTGAGGGCAGAGGCAACCGTGAAGACAAAAAACGGTAAGGCCAGGATCGTGTGCGCTATGACGAACCCGAAGATCGAACCGACAAGACCCAATGGCTGCAGAAACATATACAGGCCCACAGCGATGGCGATGTGCGGCACAATGATCGGGCCCATCAGCAGCGTGTTGAAGAAGGGTTTAGCGGGCAGTTGCCCGCGGACGATCGCATAGGCAACCGGTATGCCAATCAAAAGAGTAGCGGCCACGGTGATCAGGGCGATCTGGAACGACAGGAGCGTTGCCGCCTGCCAGCGCCGGTCTTGGAAGTATTCGATGTACCAATGGAGTGTGAAACCTGACGGAGGAAATTCCAGATACTCCTTCGGTGAAAAGGACATCGGAATGATGATCAGGCTCGGCAACATCAGAAAGACAAGCACCGCGTAGATGTAGGCGCGGGTCGTCAGAGCAGTCGCATCCAAACGGAGTCCCCCGGCCTTCGCAGGTATGGCGGCTCGGTCCACAGCGGTCGCGGTCAAGACCGGCCTCCCACGACGCGATCAAATGCCAAGTAAGGTGCGAAGAGGCTCGCGATCAGGATGACCAGCACGGTGAGGACCGAAACAATCGCTGCCGCAAAAGGCCAGTCCAAAACCTCGCGCACTTGTTGCGAGACGAGTGTGACGATCATCTGTTCCTGCGGGCTGCCCAGCAGGGCCGGCGTGATGAAAAATCCGAGGGCGGTCAGAAAAACGATCAAGAACCCTGTCACGATGCCGGCGCGCGCCATGGGGATAATGATTTGCGTAAGAATAGAAACGCGGCGGGCCCCCATCACCTGGGCGGCCCTTTCATAATCGCGCGGTATGGCGCGCAGCGCTCCGTAGATCGGCAGGATCATGAAAGGAATCAGCGCGTGGGTCATTCCGACCAGGACCGCCCCTTGCGTGTATAGGAGCTTAAGAGGCTGATCCACGACCCCGACCCCGATCAACACGCTGTTGATGAGCCCTTCACGGCCAAGCATCATGGTCCACGCGGCGGTGCGGACCAGGATGCTGGACCAGAAGGGCAGAAGGACGCAGGCTGCAACGATGGCCGATGTTAGTGGGCTGGATCGCGCCATGAAGTAGGCGACCGGAAAGCCTAGCAGTAACGCAAGAATGGCGGTCAGCAGTGCGATCCATACTGTACGCAAGAAAACCCGGCCGTAGATGGGTTCCTCGAGCAACCGGGTATAGTTGTTCCAGGTCAACTCTGGTTCGGTGAAGCTGATGCGCAGCAGATCAATCAAAGGGTAAAGGAAAGCTAGCGCCATTAGACACAGGAATGGCACGACCAGGAGCAGACTGCTGCCTCCGCCAATACGCTTCGCGGACGCAGCGGCGGCGGTTCCAGCCGCACTCATCAGCCGGCCTTATCCGTAAAGATCTGCATGGCTTCGGGCGGCCAAGTCAGGTTGAGTTTGCCGCCTATCGTAGTACCGGCGAGCGCGTGGCGGGACGGAATACGGGCACGGAGCATCTGACCGTCCTCGAGTTGCGTGATCAGAAGAACGCTTTGACCGTTGTAGACGACTTCCCGCAGCAAAGCGGAAATCGTTGGCGTTTCCCCGGGACCAGCAAGCCCAATTCGTTCCGGGCGAATCGCGAGCCGGACACGTTCGATATTGGGTGGAAACGACTCACCGGACGGAATTGCATCGGGTCCGATATCGAGCAGCATTGCTCCCATGGCAATCCGATTGCCACCCGCCGTCTCGGCAAGCTTCACTTCGATCAGATTGTTATCGCCGACAAACCCGGCGACGAACAAATTCTCTGGCCGTTCATAGAGGTGTTCGGGTTGCGCCACCTGCTGAAGCCGACCTTCGGCCATCACCGCGACCCGGTCGGCCATCGTCAATGCCTCTTCCTGGTCATGAGTGACAAAGATGACGGTGATGCCAAGTTCCCGCTGCAGCGCCTTGATTTCAATCTGCATCTGCTCGCGCAGGTTCCGATCTAGCGCACCGAGCGGCTCATCCATCAGAAGCACATTGGGTTGGTAGACAATGGCTCGGGCCAGGGCGACGCGCTGTTGCTGACCGCCGGAAACCTGTGTCGGCATGCGGTCCCCGTACCCGGCAAGGTGCACACGAGAGAGGGCCTCATCCGCTGCCTTGCGGCGGTCGGCCGTCGCAACGCCACGCATCTTCAAGGGAAAGGCCACATTGTCACGCAACGTCAGATGGGGGAACAGTGTGTACTTCTGAAAGACCATACCCAGATTGCGTCGATTGACAGGAACGTGGGTATAATCCTGCCCCCCGATGAGAATTTGGCCGCTGCTGGGGGGCTCAAAACCTGCAATGCCTTGCAGAAGGGTCGTTTTGCCGGAGCCGCTCGGCCCAAGCAGAGCGATGAACTCCCCGGCACCGATTTCCAGCGAAACATTCTCCACGGCCACAACATCGCCGAATCGCTTGGTCAGGCCGTGGATGCTGACGGATTTGCCGTGGCCGGCCGTCTGGTCACACGCTTCGGCTTCGGGCTCGCGTGTTTGATTTGATTCCAATGTTGATAGAGGCATTGACTCCAAAGCTCTACTGCGCAGTGCCGGCAGCCTATTATGTGACGCCGATGAAGAGCTTTGTTTGATCGGAAGTGAAGTAGAGTCGACTAATTGTGCAAAGCGTCTCGATAGGGACGTTCAGGTGGTTGCGGCCGCGACAGCCTTCAGGCCGAGTTGGGTCGCTTCGAGGGCGCGATCAATATCCTCCTCACTATGCGCCGCGGAGAGGAACATATTGTGCCAAGGATGCAGATAGACGCCGTGCCGCAGCGCTGTTGTCGTAAAAAGGGACGCCTTTTCCAGGTCTGCATCGTCATCAAAGAGCATAAGTGGCATTTGTACTGGGCCGGTTTGCCGGAGGCCCACATTCAGCGCTTTAGCCTGTTCCGCAACGCCATCACGCAGTCTTTGTCCCATACGTACCATCTGTACGACGGCATCGAGTTCATGCAACTTCTTCAATGTCGTGGTCGCGGCAGCCATTGGTGCCGCCGCGCACCAAAAAGAACCGGTCAAATAAACCGACTGCGCACCGTCCCGGAGCCAATCCTTGCCTGTTACCGCCGCGATGGGATGTCCGTTACCGAGGGCCTTGCTCCAGGCCGAAAGGTCTGCAGCAACCCCCATCGGCTCCCAGCTGCCGCCGAGATCGAGACGAAAGCCGGCGCGAACATCGTCCACAATGAGCGCGGCGTGACTTCGATCTGCCAGAGAGCGGGCGGCCTGCGCGAACTCTCGGGTAGGCATCTCCTGATCGGTGCGCGCATCGTGCCGAAACGCGGAAACGATGATGCCAGCAAGATCTTTGCCCGCATCGACCACGGCCGCTTCCAACGACGTTACATCGTTGTAGGTATAATTGACAATGTGCGCGCGATCCTCGGCAACGACACCACCCGGCCAGGGAGTGCACCAGGGTGCGGCGCCATGATAGGCGCCGGTGGCCACGAGGATCTTGCGCTTGCCGGTTGCCGCGCGGGCAATTGATACGCAGGCTGTGGTCGCATCGGTACCGTTTTTTCCAAAGATCGCCCAATCGGCAGCGGGAATGGTCTCGACCATCAACTCCGCCAACTCGATCATCGCCTCACCGGGGCCATTGGCGATGCTCATTATTGCTTGCTGCGCGGCGGCGGCAGCTTCGACATCTGGATCGTTGTATCCAAGGATCATAGGTCCATAGGCGCACATGAAATCGACATAGGTATTGCCATCCACATCCGTCAGACGCGTGCCCTGCGCTGCTCGAAAGAACTGTGGAAACGCCGGCGGCAGGCGCTTGGCGCTCATATGCCCCCACATTCCACCGGGGATCACCTGCTCAGCCCGACCGCGCAGCGCCGCATCGCGCGGCAGAGGCCGGTTCGCACCGTGATCTTGGTTGTCTGCGGGCACACTCAACATGCATTGCTCCCATGAAAGGCGTATCGCCGCACCCGTGTGCTGGACGGGTGCCTATTTCACTGCAAACATAGTGCGACCCAACGGCGGTTGCCGATTTTGCGTTGCGTGAAGTTTTGTTGTCTGATTGCGAAGTCTATCCGTATGTCCGAACGTCCGTCACATTCACCTACTCCAGGTGGCTCCGGTCAAAATCACAATGAGGCGAAGACAAAGCCTTTGTCGCGGTCCAGGCGTGTCGCCGTTTGCCTTTCGCCAGAGATGTCGCTCTCGTCAATGCTGATCGCCTGCGCGCCGATGCATTCGGTGAACAAATGCTATGGAGAGACTTATTACGATATCGTGTTGGCAGGTCCGTCGGATGAGGCGATTGTCAGCGGCTTTGGGATCGCTGTAGAGCCGACAATCACCTTCGACAGCGACTTCGCGTTTGATTTGGTCGTGGTGGTCTCCGCCTATGACCAAGCAGAAGCGTACAAGAAACCCCTGTTGCATTTTCTTCGGCGGCAAGCTCAGCACGGTGCCGAGATATGCGGTGTAGATATGGGTGTCGTTTTCATGGCTGAAGCCGGATTATTGGCCAATCATCGCGCATCGGTGCATTGGGAGGTGTTGGACGCCGTGGCCGACCGCTTTCCCTCAGTTGAGTTCTGCGATGACGTCTACGTCATCGACCGTAACCGGCTCAGCTGCGGCGGCCACATGGCCTGCAACGACCTGTTCCTGGCCGTTGTTGAACATCATCATGGTGCCGAAGCCGCACGCGTGGTTGCCGAAGACATTCTGAGCGGTCGGCCGCGGCCGGCCGACACGCGACAGAGCAACCCGTTGAGCTGGGATCCGACAATCCATAATCCACATCTACGGCAAGCCATCGACATCATGCAGGAACATGTGGAAGAGACGCTTCCCATTGCGGCGATTGCGGATCAGATCGGTATTTCGGTCCGCCAGTTGCAAAACCTGAGCCGGCAGCATTTCGGCGAGACCCTATCGGAACGGTATCTAGCGATCCGCCTGAATGCGGCGCGCTACATGCTCATGTACGGCAAATCGTCCATTACAGAAGTTGCGGTCGCGACCGGATTTAGTTCTTCGGCGATCTTCGCGCGTGCATTTCGAAAGCGTTTCAATGTAACGGCCAGCCAATACCGCCGCGATTTCCAGAATAGCTTTGCGAGACCTTACTTCGTTTAAGGTGTTGAATTCTCGGCCATCTCATCTGTTTGACCAATCTTGATATATCGAGAAGCTCATCCGGAACCTCCAATCATCAATTTGATGTCACCAACACATCTTCTGCGACCTTGCTTTTTGGCGTATTTCAATAGGGATATCAATAACTATATGATTCATATTATATTTTTGAAAGACCTTTGTTTTTCTCAAGCCTGACCTGAACAATGAGCCAGACGGCGCCTTGACAGCTTTTGGAATTTCAGCATTTTTGATATATCAAATTTGAAATTGGGAGAATCTGGAAAAAATGGCCGCGCCGACAACAAAGGCTTTTCGCGTTGACTCCTTGCTTAGAGAGCGCGCCAGCCTGGTAATTCCGGGCGGGATGTGGGGTCACCAGCGCGCGGAAGCGGTGCCAGCCGGCTTCCCACAGTTTTTCTCCGGCGGCGATGGCGCACGTGTGTGCGATGTCGATGGTAACAGCTACATAGATTTTATGTGCAGTTGGGGCCCCGTGATCCTGGGTCACCGCCATCCTGCGGTCGAAGATGCCGTCAGACGACGCCTCGATTCAGGTGATTGCCTCAACGGTCCTAGCGAGGCTGCTGTCGAACTTGCTGAGTTGATGGTCAGGCAGTTCGCCCATGCCGATTGGGCGATGTTTCAAAAGAATGGATCGGACGCGACAACCGCTTGCGTGACTATCGCGCGTGCAGGCACCGGGCGGCGAAAAATCCTTGTGGCACGCGGGGCCTATCACGGCGCGGTGCCGTGGTGCTCACCATCCATGGTCGGCGTGACCTCAGAGGATCGGGCCCACATCCTCGAGTTCGAGTTCAACGATATCGATAGTCTCGACAAAGCCGTCGAGACAGCGGGCGCCGACCTTGCAGGAATCCTGGTGTCGGCGTTCCGCCACGACCTCGGCATCAAGCAGGAGATGCCGTCGGTTGCGTTCGCGCATGCCGTGCGCGCTCATTGCGACCGCGTCGGCGCCGCGCTTATTCTCGATGACGTACGAGCAGCCTTGCGGCTGCATCTGGCCGGCAGTTGGGAAACTTATAACGTAAGACCGGACCTTTGCGCGTACTCCAAGGCCATTGCAAACGGTTATCCCCTTGCCGCGGTGACCGGTTCCGATGCGTTCAGGTCCGCAGCAAGTGATGTCTTCGTGACAGGATCTTTCTGGTACACGAGTGCTCCCATGGCGGCCGCTTGCGCCACGATCGAAGAGGTCAACCGGATTGACGCACCAGGACTTCTGAATGCCATGGGGACTCGGCTGCGCGCGGGCCTTGCCGCCCAGGCAAGTGCCTATGGCTTCGAGATCTTTCAATCCGGCCCTCCGGCGATGCCGCTCCTGCAATTTGCCAACGATCCGAACGCCGAACTTGGTGAGCGTTTCTGCCTCGAATCCTTGCGAAATGGCGTCTACCTGCATCACCGCCATAACATGTTTCTCTCAACGGCACACACGGCGGCCGTGATCGACGAAGCGCTCGATGCGACCGACCGCGCTTTCAGAACCTTGGCCCATAAGGGGATGTCCAATGACGGCACTTGCCTACGCCGCGCCGTATGAAGAGGCCGACAGCCTCGCCGAAGTCGTCTATCTGCGTTTGCGCGACATGCTTATGCGCGGTGAATTTGCGCCGCATGAGCGCATCAAGGTGCGGGAGCTGGCGCATCGGATGGGTACGAGCGAAACGCCGGTACGAGAGGCGCTGTTCATGCTGGCGCATGACCGCGCCATCGAGATCAAACCACGTTTCTTTATTCGCGTGGCACGGCTGACCTACGCGGAATACCTGGAAGTCCGGGATATCCGACTTGAGCTGGAACCGTTGGCTGCAGAGTTTTCCTTGCCGAACCTGACGGCTGACGATATTGCCGAGTTGGAACAGCTGCATGCGCAGCTCACGGCAGCCGAAAAAGCCGGCGATTGGCCGACCGCGCTCAAAGCTAACTTCGATTTCCATTTCCACATCTATCACCGGTCGAACCGGCGCACACTTGTCGGTGTTTTGCAAAGCTTGTGGTTGCGCGTCGGCCCGATCCTATCGGAACTCTATCCGTCGGCGCCGCCCGAGTATGCAGGCCAACATCAGCACGAAGCCATTCTCAACGCCTTGCGAGATCATGACAGCCACGGACTTCGCGCCGCCGTCCGCATGGATCTGATCGAGGGAGGGCGCAACTTGCGCGCCTATCTGCAGAAGGTGGAACAAGAAGCTGAGTAACATTTGAACGGGGAAGCATAGAACATGCACCGGAACGACAACTATGGCCGCAATGTCAGCACAGACATGCTCGCTGACCGGGCCAAGTTCATACGCACCGAAACGGTTCGGCTCACAAAGATCGCCGGTGCGGGCCACTACTCAAGCACCTTTTCCTGTGCCGAGTTGCTGTCGGTGCTCTACTACGACCATCTGCGGATTGAGCCGAAGGACCCGAAATGGGCCGACCGCGACCGTTTCGTAATGTCCAAGGGACATGCGGCGATCGGTCTCTATCCCGTCCTCGCGGACCATGGATTTTTCGATCCGGCCGAACTCGACACCTACACGCGTCACGGTTCGCCTTTCGGCGATCATCCGGACATGAAGAAGGTCGTTGGCATCGACTTTAGCTCAGGGTCCCTTGGGCATGGCTTGTCCATTGGCCTGGGCATCGCACTTGCCGGTCGGATGCAGAACCGGAATTTTCGCACTTACGTCATGCTGGGCGACGGCGAGCTTGCGGAAGGGCAAATCTGGGAAGCGGTAATGGCGGCCAGCCAGTTTCAGCTCCGCTCGCTTGTCGCGGTTGTCGACCGCAATGGGCTCTGCATCGACGGCCCTACTGAAGACGTAATGGCCATCGAGCCTCTGGAAGACCGCTTTCTAGCCTTTGGTTGGGATGTCCAACGGATTGACGGTCATGACATTGAAGCGATTCGCGGGGCGCTCGGTCAGTTGGCACCGGCAGGCCATGGAAAGCCCCAAGTGATCATAGCCGATACCATCAAGGGACGCGGCGTGAAGCGTATGGAGATGTCGCTGGATTGGCATGTCGGGAACCTGGCGGGCGCGGATTATGATGAGGTGATGGCTGAGCTCGAGTCAGGCTTGCAGCCCTCCGAAAGGAAGACGGGCCAATGAGTAACGCGCAAAGCCAGGACCAAAGCGAGATTTTTCGCGGCACTGCCGACGGTGAGACACCGCTTAAGGAGAGCCGATCGGTGCGCGGTACACCCGCGTCGCGAATGCCGGCATTTGTACTTGGTGAGGAACTCGCCGATATTGCCGACAACGATCCGAGAATTGTCGTTGCAACGGCCGACCTCGCCTCGGCGAATCGGACAGCAGACTTCAAGCACCGGCATCCCGATCGGTTTTTGAATTTCGGCATTGCCGAAAAAAACATGATCACGGCGGCCGCAGGTATGGCATCAGCCGGCATGGTGCCCTATGTGGCCACGTTCGCCAGTTTCGCCGCCATCTTAGGCGCCGAACAAATTCGCACGGACTGTGCCTATCCCCGTATGCCGGTCCGGATCATCGGTCACCACTCCGGCATGACCATGGGCTTTTATGGCAGTTCGCATCACGCGCTCGAAGACTTGGGGATGCTGCGCTGCATGGCAGATCTGACAGTTGTATGCTCTACCGATGCGAACCATTTACGGGCCATTTTACGTGCATCGGTCGATCATCCGGGCGCGATCTATATCCGCCTTGGCCGAGGCCGCGACCCCGTAGTCTACGCAGATGTTCCGTCTTTCGAATTCGGGCGCGCGCATCGCCTGCGCGATGGTAAGGACCTGACGCTGATTGCCTGCGGCTCTCAGGTGCGCCCATGTCTGGACGCCGCCGCGATACTGGCCGAAGGCGGAGTGTCGACACGGATCATCGACATGCCCACGGTTAGCCACATAGACCGCGAAGCGGTCGCCGCCGCGGCGCAAGACACGGGCCGCATTATGACGGTGGAAGAGCATAACGTTACGGGAGGTCTCGGGACGGCCATAGGCGAGGTTCTATTGGGGGTGCCACGTGTCCCCTTCCATAAACATGGTGTACCGGACCGCTATGTGGAGGTGGGGCCGCCCGCCGTGCTCTACGCCCATTACAAGCTGGATTCTGCCGGTATTGCGGAGACGGCGCGCGGGTTTTTGAACGGGAAGGCGTAACCAATGGCCATCGACGGCCCCTTCGTACCGCCTGAGCTTGGCCCACATGCCATTCAGCCACGGCGTGTGCGTAAGGCCCATGCCGACGAGCATTTTCTTTCCGACTTCCGGTACGAGGCGCCGCGCGAAGACCCGGATTTCCCGGAAGTCTATGTTTACACGAACGACGTCTCGTATGATCCGGGCCAAGAGGTCTTGTTCCATGGGACATGCAATGCGCCGCAGTGGTCCTTGCAGGTCTACCGGGACGGCCATAATCCGGTCATGGTGCATGAGGCCCACGATATCCCCGGCAGTTTTACGTCGATGCCCGCGCGCGCGTATATGGAAGGCTGCGACTGGCCGATCTTGCATCGCTGGACACTGCCTGCCGACCTGCGGTCCGGGTTTTACCAGGTGGTCTCATCTTGTATGCGGCCCGACGGCGAACGCTTTGTCCAGCATCATTTCTTCGTGGTCCGGCCGACCAAGGAAACGCAAGCCGGCCGTATTCTCGTCATTCTGGCGACCGGGACCTGGACCGCCTACAATGATTGGGGTGGCGCCAACCACTACTTTGGTATCCATGGTCCGGACGGCAACGAAGCCTCGCCGGTCCTGAGCCTCAAGCGCCCCTGGACCCGCGGTATGCTCTGGTTGCCACCGGGGGCAGCACGGATAACCCAGGCGCCGGTTCCCGCTTTCGGTCAGGCGCCACGATACCCGTCCAAGGAATGGGGCTATTCGCAGGGCTGGGGTCAGTATTATGCCGCTGCCGGATGGGCGCAATTCGACCGGCACTTTGTTTGCTGGGCCGAGTCCGAAGGATATGCCGTCGACATCGTAACGCAGACGGATCTTCATTACCGACCCGAATTGCTGGACACCTATCCCTGCCTGGTGACATCCGGCCACGATGAGTATTGGTCCTGGGAGATGCGCGAGGCCGTCGAAGCTTTTGTCGAGCGCGGCGGTGGGTTTGCTCGCTTCGGCGGTAACTTCCTTTGGCAGATTCGACTGGAAGACAATGGGGCACGACAGGTCTGCTGGAAATTCAAGGCACCTGATGAGGATCCGCAACGCCATGGCGACGATCCCCGGCGGATAACGGCGTCTTGGGAAAGCGAGGCCGTGTCGTGGCCGGGCGCCTCTACTGTCGGAGTCAACGGATGCCACGGCATGTATGCAAGTTGGGGCGGATTTGCGCCGCGCGGTTCACGCGGTTTCACCGTATACCGGCCTGGCCATTGGGCCTTCGCCGGGACCGGCTTGCGGTATGCGGATGTGTTTGGAGCGGAAGCCGGCATATTCGGCTACGAAGTGGACGGTCTCGAATACGGTTTCTCCCAAGGATTGCCCTACCCTATCGCCGGACCGGGCATTCCCGATGGCATCGAGATCCTTGCGATGACGCCGGCCGTCCTTGCAGAACAGGAGACCGAAGGCGAAGGTTTCCGTTACTACATCCGCGACAGTGACTTCGAAGGGCTGGCCGGATTGCTGCCCGGCGATCGTAACGAGGCACGCGACCGGATCCGATATGGCGCGGGTATGGTGACCGCGATGCGGCACGGCGCCGGCGAGGTCCTCACGGCCGGCAGTTGCGAGTGGATCATGGGGCTTACGCTGCAGGATCCCTTCACGATGGCGGTCACCCGCAACGCTTTGAATCGTTTCAGCCAGTCATGAGCAACGACCGGAAAAGCGTCTCACAGACGCTCCGAGCCAACTACTGCCCGAAACAAAGGCGGGTCGGCATCGCCATCTGCGAGCAGACATCGATGACCACGCTTCTGCTCGCCTGCGAGCCGATGAGGGCCGTCAATCGGTTCTTCCAAAGCCCTGTATATGATCTCATCTTCGTGGGCGCTTCGCGGGTTCCGGTGCGCGGCGATAGCGGAACTGTCATTAAAATCGATACAACGTACGACAACGCCGATGATCGATTTGACGTCGTCATTGTCGCATCCCTGCACGAAAACGAAGCAGAAACCGATGGTCCGCTACGAGGATGGTTGCAACGCCATGCCGGCCGCGGCATAGAGGTTTGCGGCCTGGAACACGGTGTTGTTTGCTTGGCACAAGCCGGCTTGCTCGATGGACACCGCGCTGCGTTGCACTGGCGGCATCGGCCTGATCTCGCGGGCAAGTTCAACCGTGTGTGGCTGACCGATACGCTGTTTGCGATCGACCGCGGTCGTTTGACGTGCGGCGGCGGCATGGCAGCAAACGATCTTTTCCTGAAGGTCGTCGAACAGCACCATGGCAAGGAGATGGCGCGATTTGTCGAAGCCGACATCATATCGATGCCGGCTCGTGCGCCGGACGCCCGTCAGCACGTTCCCGAGCAAAGCCGCTCCGCAGCCGAGCATGTGTACCTGCGCCGCACCATTGCGCTGATGGAAGCCAACATACGCCGCCCTCTGAGCATCCCGGAAATCGCCGATCGGCTGGGCGTTTCGGTGCGGCAGTTGCAGTTGCTTAGCCGGCGACATTTCGACGAAACGCTGTCGAACCGCTATCTTGACATACGACTGAAAGCGGCCCGGCAAATGCTGATGTACAGCGATAGATCCATTGTCGAGATCGTGGCTGAGACCGGATTCAGTTCCGCTTCGAGCTTTGCCCGTGCCTTCAAGCGCCGATTCCAGACCAACGCAGGTGGTTACCGGAGCACCTTCGGGCGGGCCGGGTCGCAGCCCCTCGTCGAGTGGCGTGCATGAATCCGACTTGCGCGTCACGTGCAGGATCATTCGTTTGAAGCAAAGTGCGACTTCCCATGTTGATGCGTAGTTGATGGTCGAAATTGGCCAGGCAGCGATGCAAACACAGGCCGCCATCTCAACGGCATGCGCTCAATCGTTTGCCCGTGCTCACAAAACGAGGAGGCATCAGGCACATGATGGATAATCGGAAACAGAGTCGTGCTCGAATGAGGGCGACACTTATTGTAGCAATGGCTGCAGCGGCAGCCCTCAACACGGGCGCCGCATTGGCGCAGCAGGATACGATAGTCATTGCCCGTGACAATGACTTCAATACGCTCGACCCTAGCCGCTCCTGGTGCGATAGCTGCCAAATCTATCTGACGGCCGTCTACGACCAACTTTTGCGGGTAGGAAAAGACAACCGCTCTCTGGAGCCGCGAATCGCCGAATCCTGGTCCGTGTCCGATGATGGTCTCGCCTATACATTCAATCTGCATGCGGATGCTACCTTCTCGGACGGGTCACCGGTGGAAGCTTCCGACGTCGCCTTCAGCCTGATGCGGTTAAAAAATCTGCAAGGCGGTGCGTCGTTCCTCGCATCGGGCATCGATGGCATCGATGTGACAGACGCCAAGACGGCGGTGGTGCGCCTCTCCGCCCCCGATCCGGAGTTTCTCGGCAAGGTGAGTTCGCCCTACGGTGCCATTATCAATGCCGACCTTGCCAAGCAGAACGGCGCGGTGTCTGAAAGCGGTGCCGATCAAACGGATGATGCGGAGGCTTGGTTTCTTGCAAATTCAGCAGGCGGCGGCGCTTTCGTGCTCGACAGTTACCGCCCGGAAGACGAGTTGCGGCTGACCGCCAACCCCAACTATTGGCGCAAGGCACCGGCCGCGAGCACAATTGTCCTGCGCGAGACGCAAGACGCGGTTTCCCAGATGCAGCTGCTTCAATCCGGCGGCGCTGACATCGCCATGCAGGTCGACGCCGACACCGCGGCCACCGTATCGGCCGAAGGGGTCGTGACGGACCTAGTCCCGTCTTATAACTTCGTCTACATCGCGTTGGCTCCAGGCGCCGTGGGCCTTGAAGTCCCCTTGACGCCTCAGGTGCGCGAGGCCATCGGCTTGGCGATCGACTATCAAGGCGTTCTTGAATTCACCACCGGTGGCGCCGCGGATCTGATTGCGGCACCCATTCCGCCGGGATTTCCGGGAACTGACGGCCTGCCCATGCCGGCCGAGAACCTGGATCGCGCCCGCGAGCTCTTGACCGAAGCCGGTCATGCCAATGGGTTCTCGATGGTTGCGGCCTACCCGGAGATCAATATCTATGGCGTCGATCTGACAACCATGATGCAGAAGATCCAGCAGGACCTTTCGCGGGTGAATATCGAACTAAAGCTGGAGCCGGTGACCTTCGCGGTCTGGCGTGAACGGGTCGGGGGAGATCACATCCCGATGACCGCTGTCTATTTCGCGCCGGACTATTTCGGCTCGGGCCAATATGTGTCTTTCTTTGGCAGCGTTCCCGGAAATCCGTGGTTCAGCCGTGCCGGCGGCGGCAACGCGCCGGAGATCGCCAACCAACGCCTTGGCGAATTGATGCAGGAGGTGCAGTTGGCTTCGCCCGAGCAGGCCGAAGACCTCTATCATCAGATGGCGCTGGAAATGATCAAGGACCGGATTATCATACCGCTGATCAATCCGAAGCTTGTGCTTGCCCATCGCAATAATGTCGCGGGCGTTCGCTATGCGGTCTGCTGCAACCTGCCATTGGAAGAGTTGTCGAAGCAGTGAACTACAAGCGTTGCAGCGTCGAGGGGCGTTCCCGGGGGCGGCGCTGCAACGCTTTCCATTTCATGGCTGAAGCATGACTCGTTCGATTGCTCGCCGCATTTTGGTCATACCGCTTCTGTTGCTCGGCGTCGCGACACTCGCTTTCATCCTGGGGAATGTCGTTAAGGGTGACCCTCTGGCATCAATCCTTAACGACCGTCAAATGAGCAATCCGGTCGCCGTTGCCGCGGCCAAGGCACGCTGGGGCTTGGATCGCCCCCTGCATGAGCGCTATGTGATTTATATCGGAAATCTGGCCCAAGGCGATTTCGGGACATCGTTCCGGACCAAGCGGCCAGTCGTGCGCGACCTTCTCGATCGCCTGCCGGCAACGCTGGAGCTGGTGATATCCGCTATGATCTTCGGCAGCGTCGTGGGTATTGGCTTGGGCATGGTGGCTGCGCATTTTCATGACAAGCCCGCGGATCATGCAGCCCGATTCATTGCCTTGCTTGGCTCTTCGGTACCTGTTTTCTGGTCGGGGCTGATTGCCTTGTATCTGTTTTCGGTTCAGTTGAACTGGTTTCCCGGGCCGGGCCGCCTTCACCCGGCACTGTCGCCGCCCGAGGGAGTCACGGGCTTCTACACGATCGATGCGCTGATTGCCGGCGACTGGACCACCTTCCGCTCTGCCGTGGCGCAACTGGTTCTTCCGGCCATCATGCTTGGCTGGGCGGTCCTGGGCATTATCTCGCGCATGGTTCGCGCCAACATGCTCGATGTCATGCATCAAGACTACGTCATGACAGCCAGGGCCAAGGGGGCCGGGACACTGAGGATCCTTATGCACCACGTCCTTCGGAACGCAATGGTGCCCACGCTTACCATCATCGGCTTTTCCTTTGCCTACCTGATCACCGGCGCGATCCTCACTGAAACCGTCTTTAGCTGGCCGGGCGTTGGGTCCTATGCTGTCGATGCCGCGCGCTCTCTGGATCATCCGGCCATTATCGGCGTCACCATCGTCGGCGCATTGGCGTTTCTGCTGGCCAACCTTATTACCGACTTCGCCTACATTGTTGCCAATCCCCGGATAAGGATCGAATAGGCGATGGGCACCGCACCATCGTCTCATCCGGCACTGGTGTTCGTCCGGACGGCTCCGGCTCCGGTGCTGGCCGGCATGGTTTTGATCACCTTTTGGCTCGTGGTCCTGCTGACACTGCAATGGTGGCCGATCGATCAGCCGCTGGAACTGGCCGGCCGGCGCCTACAGCCCCCCAGTGCCGACCATTGGCTGGGCACCGATGCGCTCGGGCGCGATGTACTTTCGCGCACGTTGCACGGTGTACGCTATTCGCTGCCCGTCGCGGTGATTGTGGTCGCCTTTGCAGTTCTGATCGGTGGTTTCCTGGGTGCTTTAGCAGGCTTTTTCGGCGGCATTATCGACAGCGTGATCATGCGCGCGGTCGATGTTACGCTCGCCTTTCCGCCAATCCTTCTGGCGATGGCCGTCGCCGCATCCCTGGGACCAGGACTGGAGAACGCAGCGATAGCGATGGTCATCGTCTGGTGGCCGCTCTATGCGCGGCTGATGCGGGCCCAGGTACTCGAAGTGCGCGAACGCGAACATGTCGAGGCGGCCGTGGCCGCTGGCGCTGGCCCCTTCCGGGTGCTCGGTCTTCATGTATTGCCGCTGTGCTGGACGCCGGTCATGGTCAACGCCACCATGGACTTCGGCCAGGTGGTCTTGCTTGCAGCCAGCCTCAGCTTCATCGGATTGGGCGCCACGCCTCCCACTCCCGAGTGGGGCGCCATGATTTCTGACGGAGCGAAGTTCTTCTATCACTGGTGGATCGCCTTCGGTCCAGGCGCGGCGATTCTGTCGGTTGTGCTGGGCTTTAACTTCGTGGGCGATGGGCTGCGCGACCTGCTTGACCCCAGGAGCCTGGGGGCCCAGCAATGACCCGCCAGGTACTGCTCGATGTTCGTGACCTTCGTGTCTCATTCAAGACCGGCGTCGGTACATTCGAGGCAGTGTCCGGCGTAACCTTCCAGCTTCGGCGCGGAGAGGTCCTGAGTGTCGTCGGCGAAAGCGGTTCCGGTAAGAGCGTCGCCCTGAAAGCGGTGATGCGTCTCTTGCCGGAGACAGCCAAGACTTCCGGTTTCGTTGAATTCGACGGCCTGGATCTACTAGCCTTATCCGAACGCGAGATGCGCCGGGTGCGTGGCGGTCGCGTCGCCATGATCTTTCAGGATCCCCTGACGGCATTCAATCCGGTTAAACGCATTGGCGACCAGGTCGCCGAGATGATACGGCTGCACAATCGGGATATCGACGGCACGCAGTTGCGCAAACGGTGTGTCGAATTGTTCGAACTCGTTGCCATCCCTGACGCAGAACGGCGTTTGGATCGCTACCCGCATGAGTTTTCAGGCGGAATGCGTCAGCGCGCGATGATCGCCATGGCGCTCGCCAACAACCCCGAAGTCCTGGTGGCTGACGAACCCACCACCGCACTCGACGTAACTGTTCAAGCCCAGATTTTGGACGTCTTGCGCGGCCTGCAGCGTGACCTGAACATCGGCCTGGTGCTTGTAACGCATGACCTTGGCGTCGTGGCAAACATCGCTGATCGTGTTGCTGTGATGTATGCCGGACGGGTCGTCGAAACCGCCTCAGTCGACGATTTGTTTGCCGACCCTCGCCATCCCTACACAAGAGGTCTGATCGCGTCAGTGCCGCGAATTGATCAGCCCGGCGACCGGTTGCCCTCGATTCCAGGTTCGCCGCCCGCTTTGGCGGACAGACCGCCCGGCTGCGCATTTGCGCCGCGTTGCGTAATGGTACAAGAAATCTGCCATACCGATTCACCTGAGCCGCGGGCATCAGGACGTACGGTTTCCGCATGCCATTTCGCCACCGACCCGCCGCTTGAGACCATTGCGGAGTGAGGTCATGAGCGCCCCCATCCTGCGTGTTGAGAATCTGGTCAAGGACTTCGTCATCGGTCGGACTCTGCTGACGAACCGGCCGCGCGAAACGGTGCGCGCAGTCGCGGATGTCTCTTTTGAGGTTGAAGCCGGCGAGACACTCGGCCTTGTCGGCGAATCGGGTTGCGGCAAATCCACGCTCGGCCGCTGCATTCTGCAGCTCATCCGGCAATCGTCCGGCCGCGTCATTTTCAACGGCCGTGACATCACGACTACTGATCGGCGTGAGCTGCACCGGATAAGACAGGAATTACAAATCGTATTCCAAGATCCCTTTGCATCCCTGCATCCACGCATGAGAATTGGCCGTATCCTTGCGGAACCACTTATCTTGGCAGGGATCTCCGCAAAAGACCGACAACACCGCATCGGCGAACTTCTCGATCTTGTTCGACTCGATCGGAATTATGCGACCCGATTTCCGCACGAGCTGTCCGGCGGGCAGCGCCAACGTGTCGGGATCGCGCGGGCCCTGGCGATGAACCCGAAACTGCTGATTCTCGACGAACCTGTATCTGCTCTGGATGTGTCGATCCAGGCCAGTGTCCTCAACCTGCTCGAGGATCTGCAAGCCTCGCTTGGCTTGACTTACATCTTCATCGCCCATGACCTGTCGGTCGTTCGATACATTTCCGATCGGGTCGCCGTGATGTACCTGGGCCGCATCGTGGAGATGGCTCCCGCCGACCAGCTCTATCACGCACCGCGGCACCCCTATACCCGCGCACTACTTTCGGCGGCGCCTTTGCCCGATCCGTCGCTGGAACGTACGCGCGAACGGCAGAAGTTGGTGGGCGACTTGCCCTCCCCGCTCGATCCGCCACCGGGCTGCCGCTTTCATACACGGTGTTGGAAAGCCCAACCCCTATGCCGGACTGAACCACCAGAACTGGTGAAACATGACGCCAGACATCTCGCGGCCTGCCATTTCCCCGAGACTTCCTGACAGAACCGATTAACGTCTGCCGTAATGCACAACAGACGAACAAAAAGGGCCTCTTCTTCGACCGCCGACAGATCGCCTTCTGGCAATCTGCAGCCAGGGCAACGCCTCTGACTACGGACGCCTGGTTGAGGGAATTTCCGCGATCGCCGCACGAATCCTGCCTCAAGGCCGGTATTTCGATGGGGTGACCGTCGGGCGCGTTGATGCGCCTAAAACCGCCTCTGGTCGGACAGAGGGTTTCGCGGTCAACAGTGGGGCCAATGCAGCTGCAAATAAGTCCCTATAAACGCTTCTCGGCATTCATCTGCTACGGGGGCTGCATTGCGCGGAAACTTCCTGATTGACTTGTTCCGCCTACCCATTATCGGTCCGTTTGGGATGCCAGCCATGCCTGCGGGGACCGGAAGCATGGTGCCGGGTATTGAGCGTTCGGTATCTTGGCCGTGGCGCCTGCGGTAAGATGAAGCGCCTATTGTGAAACGTTGGCGCTCGTCTGCCGTGACCAGGTCGATGGTGTCTGGAAGGGCTCTCCCGTTTTTCGTCGGATTGGATGACCATGCTGTATCTTGAGATATTCTTCGTGCTCTTGCTCATACTCATGAACGGCTTACTGGCGATGTCGGAACTTGCCTTGGTATCGTCCCGGAGGAGCCGGCTTGAGCAGATGGCGGGCCTTGGCAACAGTGGGGCACGCACGGCACTCCTTCTCATCGAAGACCCATCCCGATTCCTGTCAACTGTGCAGATCGGCATTACGCTGGTCGGAATCCTCGCCGGCGCAGTCAGCGGAGCGACGTTCGCCGACCAACTCGGTGACTGGTTCGAAACCTTCCCTGCTGTCGCACCACATGGCGACACAATCGCGATCGGCCTGACGGTGGTGGTGATCACTTACCTTTCCCTCATCGTTGGCGAACTGGTGCCGAAGCGTATCGCGCTCGCAAATCCCGAACGTATCGCTTCGCTCGTCGCAGGACGGATGAAGCTGCTGTCCCATTTGGCTGCTCCAGCAGTTTGGCTTCTCAAGGTCTCGACCGATACGGTCCTCGGCTTCATGAAGCTTTCCGCGGAGCGGAAGGAGAATGTCATCGAGGATGAGGTGAAATCGCTGGTTGCCGAAGGCACTCTCGCGGGAATCTTCGCACCTCAGGAGCGCGAGATGATTGATGGCGTGCTTCGCCTCGCCGACCGGCCCGTCCGGGCCATCATGACACCGCGTTCCGAGATCGTCTGGGTCGATTCGCAAGCCTGCCTCGAAACACTGAAGCGCGTGGCGGAGACGTCTCGCTTCTCACGCCTGCTCGTTTGCGATGGCTCGGTTGACCACGCGGTTGGTGTGGCTCATACCAAGGACCTGTTGCCACTGGCTCTGAAAAACGAGCCCATTGTCCTGCAGTCCTTGATGGTGCCGGCACTCGTCGTTCCCGACCGCATCCCCGTCCTGACACTCATCGAACGCTTTCGTCTCGAAGGCGCACATATGGCTGTCGTCGTCGACGAATATGGCATGACCGAAGGTGTGGCAACTTTGACCGATCTCCTGGAGTCGATCGCAGGTGAGCTGCCGGAAGGGGGAGAAGGTGCGAAATCGCTCATCGTTCAACGCGACGACGGGGCCTGGCTCGTCGACGGAACGCTGCCGATAGACGAGTTCGAGGACCGCGTCGGCTTGCGCGGCCTTCGAGAGCGCGGGGGCTTCGACACCGTCGCAGGCTTCGTCCTGCGACAGCTCGACCATTTGCCGACTGTCGGCGAGAGTTTCTCCTACCGGAATGCGAAATTCGAGGTAGTCGATATGGACGGGCGCCGCATAGAGAAGATACTTGTGCAATTCTCTGCTGACCCTGCTCCCTAGGCAGGCTTTTCTCCGCGGGAATCGTCGCTGTGCACCGCGCGAGCAAAGAAGACGGAGAGAAAGCTACGCTCGCATTAGAGATGGAAATCGAATCTCATCTCAGGCGTCAATGATGACGAAAGACTCTCGATGTCCCCCGGAAATCTGCCAACATCGTGCAGCACTTCTCAGTCCGTAGCCCATTATGCGCTGTAGTTTTAGCTCTCGGTCTCAGTTATGCGCCAACACTGGGTCCTTTCAGACTACCCCGACCCTATGCGGGGCGGTTGCGCGGTGCGCGCGTGGATTCTCCATTGGAGTGAACTGGCTTGGTTGTTGTCCTGGTTTGGATTGCCTGGCATAGCCTATTCGCATCTACTGGTTAGTTCGCCAAGGCCTTGGGGGGCGGGTCAAATCTCTAAGACCTCTCAAGCGGAAACCGCAGGGCCAGTCGAACTTTTGCGCGGCGGAAATTGAGCTAGGGGAGTATCAGGAGCCACGGAAACACCTTCTGCCGTGCTCTCACCGGTGGGAGGGGGGAGGGTCGAGTTTCCGACGATCTCCGAGTCTATTAACAGCGTCAGCAACCAAATGGGAATGATACGCACAGGTCATTGGAGACCTTCATCCGGAAGTTCGGCAATATTGATGCGCCTCAAGGAGAATTTCCTGCATTCAGCTAAGTTTACAAAGTGAGCTAGGCATGATGGAAGAGCACAGGAGCGCACGCACAATTGCCGCAATAGGAGAAAGTCGCTGGGAGCATTTTCCCCATGGCGCCGACATAGGTGTGCGCGGCATGGGGCCGACCCTCGAATCCGCGTTTGAGCAAGCTGCAGTCGCGCTCACAGCCGCAATCACCGACCCGGCCGCAATCGCCAACCACGATGAGATCGAAGTTGCATGCGCGGCGGAAGATGACGAGGCCCTGCTGGTCGAATGGCTCAACACGCTGATCTATGAGATGGCCGTAAGAAGCATGCTATTCGGATGCTTCAGATTGCGCATTGAGGGCCACAAGCTCCAGGCCCGAGCCCGCGGCGAACCCGTCGACGTGGCGCGGCACAGCCCTGCTGTAGAGGCGAAAGGCGCCACCTTCACGGAACTCTCGGTGGACGAGAGACCTGACGGTACGTGGGTTGCGCAGTGTGTGGTCGATGTATGAAGGGGGCCGTAGCCACACCAACAGCCTGCAATGGACAAAGCTAATGGACCAGTCAAAGCTTGAACAGCACGCACCCTGCGAATGGCGCCTTCCCGCGACTGGAGAGATGCGGGTCCCCACCGTCATCTACGCGGACGAGCAGTTGATCCAAGGCATGGATGACAAGGTCTTCGAGCAGGTTCGGAATGTCGCCTGTCTGCCGGGAATCGTCAAAGCGTCCTACGCCATGCCGGACGCCCAATGGGGCTACGGGTTCCCGATCGGAGGCGTCGCGGCGTTCGATCCCGACGAAGGTGGGGTCGTGTCGGCAGGGGGTGTCGGTTTCGATATCTCCTGTGGTGTTCGAACCATGACGACGGGACTGCCGAAGGCTGACGTCCAGGCGGTTGCCAAAGATCTTGCCGACGTGTTGTTCCGGCAAGTGCCTGCCGGGGTCGGGAGTACCGGAAAGATCTCCCTCAGCGACTCCGAAATGGATGCAATGCTCTCCGGCGGGGCCGCCTGGGCAGTCGGGGAAGGTTACGGCCTCCCCACGGACCTGGAACGAGTCGAGGAGCACGGCAAGATGGAGGGGGCCATTCCGAGTTACGTGTCGGAGCGCGCCCGCAAGCGCCAACGCCGTGAGATGGGGACCCTCGGATCCGGAAACCACTACCTGGAGGTCCAATGCGTGGATCGGCTCTATGATCGAGAGGTCGCTGCCGACTTTGGCCTGACCGAGGGCCAGGTCGTCGTCAGCATCCATTGCGGTTCGCGGGGCTTGGGCCACCAGATTGGTACGGAGTTTCTCCGTGACATGGTTGCCGCGGCACCCGGATACGGAATCCGACTGGTCGACCGAGAGCTGGCTTGCGCCCCTATTCGCTCCGAACTCGGCGAACGATACCTCGGGGCCATGCGCTCGGGTATCAATTGCGCCTTGGCCAACCGCCAGATCATTACCCATCTGACTCGAGGGGTGTTCCGGGATTTCTTTCCGGACACGGATCTTAAATTACTTTTCGATGTTTCCCACAACACCTGCAAGCTTGAGAATCATGACGTGGATGGCGTTGCTCGACGCCTCTTTGTGCATCGAAAGGGCGCAACGCGGGCTTTTGGACCGCATCATCGAACCCTGGCTCCGCCTCTTGATCGCGCCGGCCAACCGGTGCTGATCGGCGGAAGCATGGGAACCGCTTCCTACGTGCTCGCCGGCATGGCCGGGAACGAGCAGCGCGCCTTTAGCTCCGCCTGTCACGGTGCGGGCCGGCGCATGAGTCGCCACAAAGCTCTGAAGCAATGGAAAGGCCGCAAGGTCGTCGATGACCTGGCAGCGCAAGGAATTCTCATCCGAAGCCCGTCCATGCGCGGCGTCGCCGAAGAAGCACCCCTCGCCTACAAAAACGTAGGAGCGGTCGTCGATGCGGCCGAGCAGGCCGGTCTGGCAAAAAAGGTTGCGAAACTGGTTCCGATGGTCTGCATCAAAGGGTGATGCTCACATCACCGAACTCCTAGACCCGGGCGTTCTGTTCGACCAAGGCAAGAAGTTCAGTGTCAAGGTCGACGATACGGCTGCGCAACGCCTCCGCCTCTGCGGCGGCTTTCGGATCTACATCTGAGGGAAGCGAATCAAGACGGAGCATGAGCCTGCTGTACTCTTCGGACAGGCCCTTGAACGCCGCATTGGTCTCGAGGAGCTCGTCAATCGTTTGCAGATGCTCTGGAAACCGCTCCGCTACTGAATCTTTGAAGTCTTTCATGTCAAATTCTTCCCGCGCTTAGAGATGGTCACGTCGTAGAGGTTCCGGCCCCCTCCTCGCCGCTGATAAGAACGATTTGACGGGCCAGAATGTCGATCTCCTTGCGTAGAAGATCTATGTCCTGTCCCTGCTGGCCCACGGCTTGATCAAGATCTGAGATCGTCTTCTGGTTCTCAGCGATCAGACACTCGAGATCCGTGAGCCTTGCTTCCAAAGAAGCGTCAACCTGTCCCATGTCTTTCTCCCTTGCTAGTGTTGCAACGTCCAACTCTACGCCCTTGCACTTTGCCGCACTTGAGCGCCAGCTGAATTAGCACTGTCAGGCCGTAGCCATCTCGTTGGGGAAGCTTTTTTCCGGGGCGTGCCGTCGGCGCGCTCTGATCAAGCCGGCCTCGATCCGCGCAAAGGTAATGGACTTTTGTCTGTGCGCCGTCAGATCGATCCCATATCGATCTGCCATATTCTTGACGACCGGCAGTGGCGGAGGATTCGCAAATTGCCAGAACGGCCTTAGCTCGCGCAGGAATATATTCACGGTGATTGGGCCCACACCGAAGAATTGCAACAACTTTGCTTCGAGCCCACGGCAATCATGGGCCGAGTCGTGAAGCCGGGTTAGGCTGCCGTGGTAGCTCGAAAGAAGTTGCTCGCAGTCTCGCAAGATCTGCGAAGACTTCCTGCCGTCGTAACGTACATAACCTCCTTCTGACATGATCGGATCGACCAGAAACTCCCAACCTGCTTTGAGAATTCGATGAGGCGTGAGCAGCCGATGGCGCTCGAAGGCCCGATAGGTGTTTTTGGCGATCTCCTCGGAAATTCGTGCTCCGAAGAGAATACTCGCGAGAAACCACTTGAAGAGTTCAGTGTCGGACTTCGCAGCAATCGATATCCCAAGCTCTTCTGAATAAAGCTGGCTAGATTTGAGGTCCCTTAGGGCGTGCCGCACGTATAGGCCTCTTGTTGGTCCAACTCATCGCCGCCAAGTCATCCGACGACAAGGTGCGCGGTGAGATCTGTGTCAGGTGGCCGGTTTCTTTGGCACAGTTTGCCAGCTACGGCGTGCCCAGAGGTTGACCTGTCTCAACAGCGATCGATGTAATGGCCCGGACCGCAGTGCGACGATCCGTTGTTGGATCGCCAGCCGCGTCAGTTCAAATGTGTCTTTCGCCGCAAAAGAAAGCGGTTATAGAGCCACGCTATCATGACGCCCATCGCGAACCCAAAAACCGATGCCCAGACCGCGCCGGTGATGCTGCCGATAAAGGTGGGACTAAAACCAATAAACAGAGACGAGAGCGACCGGGCGATAAGAATACCCCAGCCCATTGTGGCCGCAGCGATGCCAAGAAAGAAGACGAGAACTCCGAAGGTGACGCCGAGAGCTAGGCCAAAGCTGATCACACCAAGAGTCGTATGCCGTGCATTCTCAACCAAACCCTTTCCCCCCAAAACACTTGCGAATCATCATCACGCTCAACCAAAATATACGAAATCTCAAAGGATTACCGCGGTTATCCCTATAACTCACCAAAGTAACTACAACACTCTAGCCGATTTGCGATTGCAGATGAGGCAATAAGCCATCCAGCCCGGCTTGAGCTTTGGCTACCGATGGGGCGATGTACAGAACCTCGAAGCCCGTCCCATCCTCCATGCGGCTGGGAGAAAGAAAAATCAGACCCTCCTCGGAATCTCCGGGCAAGAAGAGATTGTCCTTGAACTGGGCCAATAGGTCTTCGAAGCGGCGGCCATGTCCATGCAGGTCGGATCGGTCCGATATTACAAAAGGATGTCTCCTCCAGTCACCTGTCAAACGATTCACGAGAGTCATGGGAATGGAGACTCCTCCCCACCGGCCGTTACACTCGACCCAATGAAGCTCTGTCGCCTCCCCATCCTGTCCAACAAGAATTCCATCAAAACTGCAGCGACCATAGTAGCCAAGGCACTGAAGAAGGTAGGCAAGACGAATTGCATCCCGTGCGACGCATTCCTGCGTTGGCCCCGGCAACTCGGCGGGCGCTGCACCCGCAAACTCCAGTTGCTCTCCAATCAGAGCCTGATCGAAGATTCCTTCAATGATCGGGTCAGCATCACCCGCATTCGGGATCCAGATTTGGACTGACGGGCTGGAAATCAGCGGACTTTCCCAGGCCGTAACGATAAGCGGGAACTCTCCGCCCCAACCGCGCTGACGAAGTTGCTGCGTCACCTGCTCCTTCAATGACCGTAGAGAGATTCCAGAAAGTTCCTGCGACTCGTAGATCAGGTTCCCGGTCGAGCTTGCACTGTTCGGGATCTTAACGACCAGCGCGGGGAAACGGCGCGCCAGCGCAGATATTCTGTAGGCCAAGGCTGCGGGGCCAAACACCGAATACGAAGGTGGTAGCGCCTGCGGCCCCAGGGCCTTTGCCAAGAGCTCGGCAAACCAAACCTTATCATTTACGCACTGTGTAAGTCTGGGCGGCGGGCCGACCACGCAAATTTCGGCCTTCGACTGGTGGCTGATCTCCGCCGCAAGCCGCCAGGCCCCTCCCGTCGACATGTACGGCAAAATGTTGAGCCCACCAGCTTCCCGCGCCATTTGTGCCGCACGCTCCAAGAAGACACCATCTTTGACGCAGCGCATTGTGATTGAGTTCCGCCATTCGTTGCCCTCGGGACGAATGAGGTCGATACGGCCAAGTTTCAGTGTTTCGCGGCAGTACCTTTCGAACCCAGGGACCCTCGGCACATCAAGGGCCACTTTGTCACCGTCGCCGGCTAAGAGCAGCGCCCTATATGCATAGTAGGCGTTGCCCGCCGTCTCGTAGAGCCTAATCTCACTATGATCCTCCATGACCAGGTTTGGTCGGTTTTGGAATCCTGGGCGGACGTTTGGCCCAAAGGCTTCAGTCGAACCCAGACGCGGATCGCCGGACAGAATCGCCTGTGCCAGACGCTCGAGCCGCTGACGATCACTCCCTTCGATCATCGTCTCGAAATGGCGCACTACCGGAATCGATGTCTCCGCGCCCGGAACCGAGAGGACGCCCCCTCTTTTGGTCCGACCCTCGCGCGGTAGGATCGGCCGCTCACCACCGTCTGATTTAGCCTGAGCCCGCATAGTCCTGCCACGACACCTTTTGGGTTCGTAGTTCCTCTAAACGCTCGAGAAGCGCCAATTGCTCCTCGGCGGTGAGCCGCCCCATCGCCTCGAAGAGTTCGCCACACTCCGCGATATGCAGTTCCATTGCTTCAGAGTTGTCCAGCAATACGGTGTGTTCTGTATCAGAAAGCCCCTCACCCTCATCCAGAGCAAGAAGCGCGCGAACGACAGAGAGACCTCTTGCGTGTTCCGCCAGCATGCGGGCGACTTCGGCCTCTCCCAAGACCGGCACCAGCGCCGGATAAAAGTGTTCTTCCTCAAAGGCGATATGAGCAGCGGCCTCCCGGTCGAGACGCTCAGCCATAGAACGGGCTGCCGCTAGATCATTGCTTCGGAGACACGTAGAGAGTTCATGAAACCCCCTGCCAAGAATGGCGTGATCTTCACTGAAAGCGTCGAACAGATCTTTAGGAGTCCCATTCATCCTCCCCAATCTTCGACCCCAGAAGGAACCAATACATTGATTTGAGTCAATGTTGGTGAGGTCGGACTGGGCCGACTATCTTTCCGGTTCTACAGCGCGAGTAACCTCCATGTGCCGACTCTACGGATTTCGGGCGAACGAACCGACAAAGGTCGAATGCACGCTGGTCCATGCCCAGAACGCGCTGATGGTCCAGAGTAAGGAGGACACGGCCGGCTACAGTCATGGTCACGGCTGGGGAGTCGCGACCTATGAAGACGGGGAAGCCCATGTGGAACGCCAGGCCTGGGCCGCCTATCACGGAGAACACTTTAAGCGCGCCGCCGCGCGTGTCCGTTCCAAGACGGTCCTGGCACATGTGCGCCGTGCCACGGTTGGCCCACCGGGCTTAGAGAATACGCATCCTTTTGCCGAGGGCGCGTGGGCCATGGTCCACAATGGCACGGTCCCAAACTTTGAGGAGGTCCGCGTGCGCATGATTGAGGAGACAGCTGAGCCCCACCTACACGCAATTGCCGGTCAGACGGACAGCGAGCATGTCTTCCGTTACCTCATGACTCTGCTGCAGCGCAGTGCCGAACAGCCAATTCTCGAGATCTTTCATCAAGGCCTGCGGCAGATCGTTGCCTGGTGTAGGGCCGTCGATCCCCAGGCACCGCTCGGCCTCAACTTCCTGCTCACAGATGGGCAAGTAATCGTGGGAAGTCGAATAGGACGTAGCCTCTACGCACTAGAGCGCCACGGAGTCTATGACTGCGAAATCTGTGGTTTTCCGCACATCAATCACGACCCCAAGATCGACTATCGCGCGCTGGTTGTCGCCTCCGAACCCCTGACGCATGAGAAATGGTGTGAGGTTGAAGAAGGTACCGTATTCCAGGTCGGGCCGGAGCCAACGATGGCCTGCAGGCCTCTCTAATTCAAGGCAATCGGTAAAGCTAATACCAGCGCCGAAGGGCCATAGCCCGCCGCACCCGTTCTTCCGCCATCCGAAATGCAGCCTCTCTGGGCGTGATACCCTGTTGTGACGAGGTTTCGAGGACCTCTGCCGTGTTCACACGAATCTTATCCTCAATCGTCTGGAGTGCGCTTGTTTCACTCCCGCCCGCATATTCCACTGCGGCGCAGATTACGCCGCCGGCGTTGGCAATGAAATCGGGTACGGTCAGAACACCGCGCTCATGCAGAATTGCCTCGGCGTCCTCGGCGACGGGAATGTTCGCCCCTTCAATGACGAGCTTCGCCTTTAGCTGATCCGCGTTGTCCGCACGTATCGCATCCGGGCGCGCCGCCGGAATCCATATGTCGCAGTCGACTCCAATGACTGCGTCTCTGGGCAAGGTGTCAGCATCCTTATAGTCGCCAAGTCGTCCACCGGCTTTCTTGAATTGCATCAGGTTCTCGGTGTCCAGTCCGTTCGGATTGGACACAGTCGCGGATGAATCGGCAGCCGCGACCAGCATTGCACCTTTCTGCTCCAAGAACCGGGCTGCATGCGTTCCAACGAAACCGAATCCCTGAATCGCCACACGCGCGCCCTCGAGCTTCACTTCGCAGTGACCCTGCGCGACTTCGGCGGCCACAGAGAGCCCAAGTCCTGTGGCGCCAATTACATCCAGCGGAATGCCGCCAATTTCCCGCGGCAGACCCACAGAGCGCCCGATCTCGTCCTGAATGAAGGCCATACAGCTTTCGTCGGTTCCCATGTCGGGACCGGCGATATACTCGGACAAATCGCCGATTGCACTGGCGAACGCGCGGATCAGATTTTCCTTCTCTTCCGCGGGCATACGATGGTCTGCGGCGATGACAGCCTTTCCGCCCCCATGCCGCAAACCGGCCGCTGCGTTTTTCAGGGTCATGGCGCGCGCAAGACGAAAACACTCTGCCACGCTGACGTCGGGAGCCATTCGCACGCCACCAATTGCGGGCCCCGCGGCGACGTTGTCTATCACGACGGCTGCCTTCAAACCGGCACCCGGCTGATAGATTTCAACGACCTTGACGGGGCCAAGGTGGTCGGCGAAACGCTCCAGGTGCTCCATTCCTTGTTCCTTTCTCAGCCAATCCGAGTCGCAGGCTAGTTGGGTTCTCGCAAGTCCGCGACAACAGCAGCAAGAAAACGCGCAGCCTCCCCGCCCATCACTGCCCTATGGTCGAATGTTAGTGACAGCGGCAGAAGCGGCCGCACAACCGGTTGTCCCACCGCGGCCACCACTTGATCGCGGATTTGCCCGGCGCCCAAAATCGCGACTTGCGGCGGCAATAGGACGAGCGCGGCATGCCGGCCTCCGAACATACCGAAGTTCGACAGTGTAATGGTCTGACCGCGAAGCTCCTCCAGCGGCACACTGCGGTTGCGTACGTCGCGCTTCATTTCTTCGAGGCCACGGCGCAAATCGGCGGGGTTGCGCTCGCCCACGTTCCTCAGAACAGGAACAAAGAGGCCGTCCGGCGTATCCATCGCAAGGCCCAGGTCGATCTTCGAATGCAGACGACGACCCTGGTCAAGGCCCAGATACCAGGCGTTCAGCGCTGGCTCCGCGTGGCAACCCGCCACCACTGCACGAATGAGGCGCAGCGTCACATCGGATTCCGGCTTCCACGACCCCAAGTCCGCTTCTTCCGTCACAGTCGCCGGAACGACTTCGGCATGGGCGCGCGCCATTTTTTGAGCCATGGCCCGGCGAACACCGCGAAGAGGCTCGGCGGGCGCAGCTTCTTTCTCACCGCCCAGGACGCCTTCAACATCCGATCGCGTGACCGTCCCTCCAGGGCCGCTGGGGACTACCTCCCCGAGGTCGACACCGAGGCGCTTGGCCAGGGCGCGGATAGCAGGAGCCGCCTTAACGGCCTCGCCTGCCGATAGGGTCTTCGGTTCGGGCGCGGCCTCCTCATCTAGAATCTCGCCAACAACCGTCTTGCTGTCCGATACCGGTGCGTCCTCGTAAGCTACTAGAGGATCTCCAACTTGCAGGATGTCCCCGACTTCCGCGAGGCATTCCGCAATTTGGCCCGACTGGGGCGACGGAATCTCCACAACAGCTTTATCTGTCTCGACGGATACCAGGGGCTGGTCGGCCACGACATGATCGCCGGACCCGACATGCCAGGCCACGACTTCCGCATCCTGAAGCCCTTCGCCAAGATCCGGCAAATTGAAGATTGTCATGCGTACTCCAGAACGCTTCTGGCCGCCGTTAGAATGCGCGCTTCGTCAGGCAGATAGTGCTGCTCAAGACTGGGCAGCGGCATGACTGTATCGTATCCGGTCACTCTCTTCACGGGACCCAAAAGGTGAACCAACCCCTGATCCGCCAAGCGGGCCGCAATCTCTGCACCGAAGCCCCCTGTTAGGGCGGCTTCATGTACAATGACGCAACGCCCACATTTCACGACCGATTGGAGAATAGTCTCCATATCGAGTGGTTTGAGGGTCACCACGTCGACAACCTCGGCCTCGACCCCCTCTTCGGCAAGTCTCTCAACCGCGGCCAAGGTCTCCTTGATCATCGCGCCCCATGTTACCAAGCAAATATCCTTGCCGGACCGAACTACCCGGCAGCGGTCAAGCGGAAAGGCAATACCGTCGTCTTCCACCTCCTCCTTCGGCGCACGATAGACGCGTTTGGGTTCCAAGAAGGCGACCGGATCGGGATCCCGGATGGCAGCCAGCAGCAAACCGTATGCCTGGGCCGGCGACGAGGGTATGACGACACGAATACCGGGAATATGGGCGAAAAGGGCTTCGGTGCTTTCCGAGTGGTGCTCCGGTGCCCGAATACCGGCGCCGTAAGGGGCGCGAATCACAAGAGGGCACGACAGGCGCCCCTGAGTACGCGTCCTTAGACGTCCCAAGTGATTTACAAGCTGATCAATCGCCGGATAGATGAAACCCATAAACTGGAACTCTACGACCGGCCGGAATCCTTGAGCCGCCAACCCAAGGGCCAACCCCGCGAAAAGGCTCTCTGAGAGTGGCGTGTCGAAAACCCGTTGCGGGCCAAAGCGCTGGAGCAATCCTTCCGTGGCGCGGAACACCCCGCCGTCGATGCCGACATCTTCGCCCAGGACGAGGACCTTTTCATCTTCCGCCATAGCGCGTTCGTGGGCCATTCGGACTGCGTCAACGAGCGTGATGTCAGCCACTCCCGGCCTCCAGGACTTCACGACGCTGACCCTGCAGCGATTCAGGAAGCGTCTCGTAGAGATGATCGAACATCGTCTCCGGCGCCCGGGACTGGAAAGAGAGGTACTCCTCCGCAGCGGGCTCCACAGCCGAATTCACTTCTGCGAGCAGGTTGTCCTCATCTTCCTTGGTCCAGAGACCCGCCTCCGTCAGATATAAGCGCAACCGAGAGATCGGTTCCTCTTTCCAATGGGCGCTCACTTCCGCATCGTCACGGTAGCGGCTGGCATCATCGACGGTGGTATGGTCGGACAGCCGGTAGCTCACGGCTTCGATCAGCGTCGGCCCGTCCCCATTACGCGCCCGCTCCAGCGCGCGTCCTACACCGTCAGCGACGGCAATGACATCGCATCCATCGACTCGTTCGCCGGGGAAACCTGCAGCGACGGCCTTTTCCGCCAGAGTCTTGCAGGCGGTCTGCCGAGATCGCGGCACGGAAATGGCCCAGCCGTTGTTGTTGACGACGAAGACGACGGGAAGCTGCCAGACGCCGGCTAGATTCATCGCCTCGTAGACATCGCCCTTCGAGGTCGCGCCGTCGCCGAAAACACATACGGCAACGCGCGGCTCCTTGCGCAGCTTGAACGCCAGGGCCACGCCAACGGCGTGCGGCGCGTGAGAACCGACCGGGATACAAACAGGAAAGTCCTCCCGCGGTCCCGCGAAGTCGCTACCGCGTTCATCCCCTCCCCAGAAGCGCAAAATCTCGACCATTGTGACTCCGCGGCGGAGCTGGGCCCCTTGCTCCCGGAAAGACGGCAGCAACACGTCTTCAGCCCTCATGGCGGCGGCAACCCCGACGCTTGCGGCTTCCTGACCCAGTGAAGAGGCATAGGTGCCTAGCCGCCCCGTGCGTTGTAATGCGACGGCCTTCGCATCGAAGGCCCGGGTGAGCACCATATCCCGGTAGAGTCCGATGATCTCATCTGTGTCTTGGGCAAAGTCAGGTAGGGGAGCGGCGAGAGAACCATCGGCGTTGAGGTAACGCCTCAGGTCAATCTTGATGGTGACTGTCTCCTCCGTCCCGGAACGCGGTGCCATGACCATGTTGGATTCGTCCCGAACTATGCCGCATCCGGCGGCATCAGGCCTAATTTTTGGGCCATGGTTTTGCGCAAGATGAACTTCTGCACCTTGCCGGTGACGGTCATGGGAAAACTGTCTACAAACTCGATGTAGCGCGGAATCTTGAAATGCGCGATCTTGCCCTTGCAGAACTCGCGAATTTCGCCCTCGCCGAGACCCTTCCCTTCATGCAGTTGAATACAGGCGCAAAGCTCCTCCCCATAGCGTTCGTCCGGCACACCGACGATCTGGACATCGGCGATTTTGGGATGCTCGAAGAGGAAGTCCTCGATCTCTCGTGGAAAAATGTTCTCTCCCCCACGAATGACCATGTCTTTCAGACGCCCGACGATACGGCAGTAGCCTTCGGCATCGATGGTCGCAATGTCGCCGCTGGCGATCCAGTGTGCGTCATCTATCGCTTTCTCTGTGCGTTCCGGGTCACCCCAATAGCCCGGCATTACGCAATAGCCGCGGGTCAATAGCTCTCCTGGCGTATCAATCGGGACAACGCGGCCGTTCACGTCGACGATCTTGACCTCGGTGTGCGGCATGATCTTCCCGACTGTCTCGACCCGCATTTCCAGCGGATCATCCGGAAGCGTTTGAAAGCTCAGCGGCCCGGTTTCCGTCATGCCGTAGCCGATTGTGATCTCTGAAAGGTGCATACGGTCGATCATCCGGTGCATTAAATCGACGGGACACGGCGCGCCCGCAATGATGCCAGTTCGTAGGCTGGAAAGATCGAAACGATCAAAGTCCGGCTCCTCCAACTCGGCAATGAACATCGTCGGCACGCCATGGACAGCCGTACAGCGCTCATCCTGGATCGCCTCCAGAGTCTTTTGGGCGTCGAATCCGGCGGAAGGATAGATCATCGCGGCGCCATGCGTGGCGCAGAGCAAACTGCCGAGCACCATGCCAAAGCAATGATACATCGGCACGGGAATGCAGAGCCGATCGTGCTCTGAAAACCGCATGATCTCTGCAGAGAAGTGAGCGTTGTTAAGAATATTATGATGCGTCAGGGTCGTTGCCTTCGGAGCACCAGTTGTACCGCTGGTGAACTGAATGTTGATCGCGTCATCGAACTGAAGCTCGCCAAGCAACTGGTCCAGCCTTTGTTGTTCGGCGTCTCCACCGCCATCGGCGACGTCGGAGAAGGAGAACATTCCGGGCGCGCCACCTTCGCCCAAACGAATGACGATCCGGAGTTCCGGAAGCCGCCGTGCCTTTAGTGCACCGGGCTGTGCATGTTTAAGCTCCGGGAGGAGCTCATGCAGCATTTCAATGTAGTTGCTGGTCTTGAAGCTGTCTGCCGTGATGAGCGCGGCGCAGCCGACGTTGGTCAGAGCGTATTCCAATTCGCCTAAGCGGTAGGCAGGATTGATGTTGACGAGAATAAGCCCGGCCTTCGCGGTTGCGAATTGCGTGATGACCCATTCCGCATTGTTGGGCGACCAGATGCCAACGCGCTCTCCTGGTTCGAGGCCGAGCGAGAGCAGGCCCGCCGCCAAAGCGTTGGCCTTGCGGTCCAGGTCCGCGTAGCTTAGCCGCACCCCCTGATCACAGATGACAACGGCGTCGTTGTCAGGCCAGCGGCTTGCCACACGCTCCAGGCACGCACCAATCGTCTCTCCCAGAAGCGGCGTTGCGCTGACACCATGCACGTAGCTTTGAGTGAGACCGGTCATAACAACAGCCTCGCTCTAAGAGCGCCACTTCTGCCTTGATCTCAATCAATTTCTCTCAGATTGGTATCTTGTGCGCGGCAGGATCGACCTGGGCGTAGTTCGCCCGGTCAATATCGACACAGAGGCCTCTCGCTCATCTGCCGAAGTACTGCTCCATGCGATCGAAGGCCAATTCAATCGTGTCATCCGACACGCAATAGGCCATGCGCACATGATGCTCGCCGCTCGGTCCGAAGGCGCTTCCCGGTGTCACCGTGACCCGCGCCTTTTCCAGCAAGCGGATGGCAAAGTCATGCGAATCCCGGTGGTCTGCAAGAATTCTGGGAAAGACATAGTAGGCGCCTTCCGGCCGCACATAGTCGAAGACGTGCGACAGCCGATCCAGACGTTCGCAGATCAGATTGCGCCGCTCGGCCAAAACCGCCTCGAACTGCTTGAGGTGCACAGGCTCCTTCGTCAGTGCGATTTGGCCTGCGACCTGCGAGACGCGCGGCGCACAGATAATTGTCGCGTCATGCACCTTCAGGGCCTGCTTTTTCAAGGCTTCGGGAACGATCATATAGCCAAGACGCCAGCCGCTCATCGCGTAGGTCTTGGAGAAGGTGAAGAGGTAGGCAAGGTTGTCGCGCAACTCCGGCACGGATGCCAGATTGAAGAAGCGCGCCTGGTTCTCGTAAGTGAAATGCGAATAGGGGTCGTCCAAGAGAATCAGGAGGTCCTTGTCGCGGGCGATACGGCCGACACGCCTTAGGTCCTCGCCGCCAAAGATGGTGCCTGTCGGATTGGAAGGTGTGACGACGACGATCCCCTTGGTCCGTTCCGTAATAGCATCTTCCAAGGCATCGACATCAAGCCGCCAACCCTGGGCCTCGTCCATCGGCCAAAAGACCGGCACACCGCCGCATAGCTTTATCTGCTGAAAATGCGAAGCGAAGCCGGGGTCGGTCACTACGATTTCGTCACCGGGATCGATAATCGTGTGAAACAGGGCGTTCAAACCCTGCATGTTTCCCGCCGTCACGATGATGTTGCTGTCCGGATTAACCGCGACTCCGGTCGCAGCCAAGTGTGTCTCCGCGATGACGCGGCGAAAGGATGGCAGGCCATCCGGTAAGGCGTATTTTCCGATTTCGGGATCCGACTCCAGTTCTTCCTCCAGGGCGTGCCGAATGTGATCCGGGGTCCTGAAGGATGGCAGGCCCCAAGTGAGCGACGCCGCGTCTTCTACCTTGGCGCTCCGCATTGCCATTTCTTTAATCGCGGATATCGACATCTGCGACACGTTGCTGGAAATCCGGCTTTTTTCAGAGGCCATCAGAATCGCTCCAGTTGGACCAGGGCCTACCCAAACCCGAAATACGCTAAGGCTCTCAGACTAGAATGCCCGCACATGAAAGGGCCACTACGCCGTTTGGCTCTGAGGCGAAAAGGCTCAAGCCTCCCCTCGTTAGGGCCAGATTCCACGTTGGAGTGTGGCCCTGGCCACCCGGCGGATGGCTACAACGAGCGCAGCAATCCGCAAGTTGCAGACTGTTCCCTGCGCTGTCGGGCCGTCTGCTTCGACCGCTTCCTCCGGTCTTTCTTTGTCGTCCTGTAGTTGCCGCCAGCACTGCACAACGGAATCGACCGCTGTGTGCATCCTTCGCTTCAGGCGCGCATTGATATCGGTGAGAGGCCATTCCTCATTCTGGATGTTCTGGACCCACTCGAAGTAACTGACCGTAACGCCACCGGCGTTGACCAAAATATCCGGAAGGACGGTCACGCCGCGATGGCTCAGAATGTCGTCCGCGGCCGGTGTGGTTGGCGCATTCGCTGCCTCGACGACGAGTTTTGCTTTCACCTGGTCAGCGTTGTCCTTGCGGATCTGATTGTCGAGCGCGGCCGGCACTAGAATATCGCACTGAAGGGTCAGCAGGTCTTCGTTGGTAATACTCGTCGTCCCGGGGAGGCCAACCAGTGTCCCGTGCTCGCGCTTGTGGGCGGACGCCAGATCGATATCTAGTCCGTCTCCACTATAGATGCCACCCTGTGTATCGCTGAGCGCGATCACTTTAGCGCCGGCATCAATGAAGGCTCGGGCCACTACCTCGCCAACCTGCCCAAAGCCCTGAATCGCCACGGCCGCACCGAAGACTTCGGTTAGTCCGGAGATGGGTTCAACCTCGAGGAAGCGCTCCGTCGCATAGTAGGCACCCAAACCGGTTGCCTCCCTGCGGCCAATAGAGCCGCCCAGTTCCAAGGGCTTACCCGTTACGACCGGCCGGTTGTTCTCGCCCGGATGCAGGATATCGTATGTGTCGTAGATCCAGGCCATGGTCTGCTCGTCCGTGTAGAGATCGGGAGCCGGGATGTCAGTATTGGGACCGATGTTATCGCCGAGTTCATGCACGAAACGGCGCGTGATACGGCGCAGTTCCGTGTCGCTCAACGCCTTGGGGTCACAGACAATTCCACCTTTCGCGCCACCAAACGGCACGTTCACCAAGGCACACTTCCAGGTCATGAGTGTGGCCAACGCCGCGACTTCCGCCTCGCTTACGTCTGGGTGGTAACGGATTCCACCCTTTCCAGGACCCAGAACGCGATTGTGGAGAATGCGGTAACCACGAAAGGTCTGGACCGAGCCATCGTCCATCTCAATCGGAAAGCAAACGCCGATAGAACGCTTCGGCGCCTTGAAGAATTCAATCAAGCCACGCTTGAAGCCAGCCAGATGACATCTTGCGCGGCGGAATTGCTCCGCCTGGGCCTCGAGCGGATCGATTGACTCCTGCGGGCACGTGCGGTTTTCGTTCTGTCGATTGATCAATGAGCCGGCCCATCCTCAAATAAGTGGGCCACCGTACGCTATCGTAGCAGCGTTCTAGATCGGCCCTTGAGGCCGTCATTCAATCAGTGTCCAGGAGCGAAAAAATTGACCTTCCTCAATTCACCCCAGATATTCGCAATGCCGAGGAAGGTCGATAGAGGTAGGTGGATTCACTTCGTCGCGCAGAAGTGTTTGTAGATGACTTCCATAACATCACGCGCTTCCTCGCTTGCGAGGGAGTAGTATATGACTTTCCCATCACGTCGTGTCCTGACAAGGTTATCGGCGCGCAGGCGGGCGAGTTGCTGCGACAAAGTTGGCTGGCGAATCCCCAAGAGCGCCTCAAGGTCTGAAACGGAGTACTCGCCCTCCGACAGGATGCATAGCAGCATGAGGCGGTTACCGTTGGCCAGCGCCTTAAGAAACCGCCCGGCATCATGGGTGTTGCGCGAGAGGCGCTTGAGCAACTCACTTGGCAGTGCGTCGCCTACAACATTATCCATAGCCTTATCCTTCATCCTGCCTGACGGTCGGCCGTTTCACGGGCCCGGCTACCTGCCCACGCGGCACAAAATCGACATAAGGCACCAATCACGGCCAGCCTTATCGGGTCAAGGGACGATATTCCATAGGCTCTAAGTGGTTGGATTACAACCTTTTGGCCACCGCCCCCTCACCCGCAAGTGCTGGAATCGCCATTGGGACGCTAGTTTCCTTGAATCTATCCAAACATATCCTTCGTAATTCCGGCATACCAGCCAAGGGATTCTTCATAGGTTTGCTTGCGCAACGCACTATCTTCGCCGGTCTTACTGATAAAACCCTCCGTCTTTGCGATCTTATCTTGGGTTGCCTCATAACGAGCCCCAACCTTCACACCATCGTCGGTCGCAATGAGGCTCCAGCAAGTGTTAGCAAACCGTGCGGGGAACAGTTTGGAATCAACGAGATCATTGCGTATGGCAGTCGCGGCGACCTTCGCCTGGCTGTTCGCAGAGAAGCCCGATTTCGGCATGTCACCCGCAATCGAAGAATCGCCGATCACAAACACCGACTCGTCCAGTTGACTCCGCATACTCTCGGCTACGATGGGGCAAAAGCCACTTTCGTTCGCTAGCCCGCTTGAAAGGGCGATCTGTCCGGCCGACTGGGCGGGAATCACGTTTGCCACGTCTGCTTTAAAGGTTTCCAGGTCTGTTTCGATCTCCATTGTCGAGGGATTGACTCCCGCGATGCCCCCTGAGATCGAGAGCGGAACCCACTCGATCATATCGGGATAGTGCTCCGCCCACCCTTCCTCGAACAAAGCCTGCTTGGAGAACTTCTCCTTGGTATCGAGCACGATGATCTTTGCACTCGGGTTGTTCTGTTTGAGATAGTGCGCCACCATCGAAATTCGCTCATATGGCCCGGGGGGACAACGATAGGGGTTGGGTGGCGCTACCATGACGAAGGTGCCGCCTTCCGGCATATTCATGACCTGCGATTTCAGTAGTTCCGTCTGGGATCCGGCTTTCCATGAGTGCGGCATCGCATTTTGAGCGTGGATACCGTAGCCGGGAATACTGTCGTACTTCAGATCGATACCCGGCGAGACAATTAGACGGTCATAAGGAACCTTGCCGCCACTGGCGAGAGCTATTTCCTTTGCGTCTCGGTCGATTCCCAGCGCCCAATCGTGCACAACATTCACGCCAGCGGATGCAAGCTTTCCATAGGTGTGGCCGATTGAGTCGAGATCCTGGAATCCACCGATATACAAATTTGAGAAGAAGCAAGTGTAATAAGTCCGGGTCGGTTCGATCAGAGTAACGCTGATCTCACCCTTCGAATCCTTTGCCACGTAGCGCGCCGCCGTGGCGCCACCAGCGCCACCGCCGATTACGGCGACCCGAGGTTTCGCCTGGGCCATAACGGCAGGTGCCGATAATACTGCACTCACAGCCGCCGTTGCCGCCAAGAACCTTCTGCGTGATGTCTTCATAGTTGTTCCTCCCTTCAGCTTACAGCGCGATTCTCGCCTTATTCGACTTCTCCGAAGTAAGCCGCGAGCGCGGCGATTTCTTCGTCTGACAGGATTCCGGCTACCATGCGCATGACGGGATGCGGTCTGGCTTTGACCTTATAGGCATGCATCGCACGAATGAAATCCGAGTTGGGCCATCCCGTTATAGAAGGAATGCCTTCATCGCCTCCATCAGGCTGGTGGCAGGTAACACATTCGGACGCCAGGTACTCTCCGTAGTCACGGTCGCCGTCCAGCGTAAGGAGTTCCGGTGGAGGTTCAGGATCCGTACGGAGAGCTGTCGGCTCGGCTTCGGGGATGTCTCTGGGGTTGTCAGAAAAGTCACGAAGGTACGCCAGGAGATCGGCTCTTTGCTCCTGCGTCTCGATCCCATCAAAGCTCATCTTAGTGCGGCTGACGAGATTCCTCGGATTTTCCAGAAAGACGTCGAGCGTTTCCCGTGTCCAAACAAGACCATCCGCTGAGGCACGGCGCATTGCTTTGGAATAGCTGTATCCCCGCACACTACCTGCGCGCCGCCCAAAAATTCCATTCAGATGGGGGCCGATAGCTTCAAGTTCTTCGGCGCCTTTTCCAATCGCGTGGCAGCTTGCGCACAACTCGAACGCCTCGTTACCGGTGCCTGCGTCTACAGCCTGCGTTTCAGATGGCAAAAGCGACAGCGCGAGCACTGCGGAAAAGAACATCAATGGATCGCCAAATCCCCCGCGACCGAGCTTACGTCCTGCGCAAAACACTGCAGAGAAGCAACAGAGTCGAATGCTCGCCGATTTGATTCTGTTTAGCATTTTCCGCAACGCATCAATGGTGATGTCAGAGGGGCCAACCGAAGGAGACCAATCGGAACTCTTAAGAGCGCATTGTGTACTATCGGAACTGTTTGGTTCATCCCCAACCCAGAAAATCAGATCGCCGTTAGAAAGCGATATCTTCTTCTATGGCCTCCATACCCGCTTGCGCGCAGGCTTCATCGAGACTTCCGCTTGGCGCACCCGAAATTCCGATCCCGCCGACGATCGAACCGGCGGCTTCGATCGGCAGGCCTCCGCCAAGAACAAGTGCATTGTCTACATAGCGCACGCCTCCGATTTCCGGATTCTCCTGGACCGCCGTAGACAGATCGACCGTCCCAGTCCTAAAGCTGACGGCCGTCCAAGCTTTCCGCGTTGCCGTTGAAGGCGTATGAGGGCCTGCAAAGCGGTCGCGCAGCACCACTTGTTGCACGCCGAAGCGGTCAACCACGGCGACCGCCACCTGATATCCATCATCCCGACAGCGCTCCATAGCTGCATTTGCTGCTTTAAGCGCCAAATTCGGACTCAACACCTTGAAGATCACTAGGTTTTCCTCTGCGCGGGCATGAAATGAGCCGAGCATCAGGAAAATACCTAACGTAGCGGCGCCAGTTAATTTGTGAAGTTGCATGCTTCGTTCCCACATCTAAGTCAGTTGTTTGACGAATTGAGTTTGCCAAGCAGAATGCCGAGCAATCCCCAAAAGTGGTCTGAACCCGGATAGCCGTTGATGCGGCCGATCTCGCGCCCTTCATCCATCACGACAAAGGTCGGCGTATAGACAACCCCTCGAATTGTTTTCAGGTCGTCCGGCCGCGGTGCATCGATGTCCACCCTCCGCAGCGGTGCAACAAGAGCCTCCGGCGTTTTATGATAGATGCCGCCGACGTCACGGTCCCAAGCATCGCACCAGTGACAGGATTCGGTTTCAAACATCACCAGCTCTGAAGCTTGGACCAACTTAGGCCCTACCAAGCAAAGGAAGCCGATTAGAACGATGCTTCCAATAGTCATTCGGTAACAGTCTAACGGTGAACCGAATTGAGTTTCGCCAAAGCTTCGCATCCGATTTTGAACTCCCGTTCTGGATTCAAGAGTGACATACATTCTATAAAATGTGAATATGAAAAATCTTCAATTTTTCGGTTGCGGTTTATGGATCGACCTTGCTGACTTGACCACAGACGCACTTCGTCATTCGAATCAAAGGCATCGAAACTTGGAGGATTTATCACCGCATATCATCGGGGCGCTTGCGGCCCTGCCCATCGGGTTCGTCTTCGGGGCCGTTGTTCAGCGTACGAACTTTTGCACGATGGGTGCAGTTTCAGACGTCGTGTTGTTTGGCGATTGGAGGCGCCTACGCTCTTGGCTGTTTGCGATCGCCGTCGCGATGGCAGGAAGTCAAGCTCTCTTGACCAGTGGCTTAATCGATCTCAACCAGTCGATCTATTTGAGCGGTCGTTTGTCTTGGGCAGGTGCCATCATTGGCGGAACCCTGTTTGGTATAGGCATGGTTTTCGCCGGCGGCTGTGGCAGCCGAAACCTAGCGCGCTTGGGTTCGGGTGACCTTCGGGCCTTCGTTGTGATCTTGGTGCTCGGCATCAGCGCGACAATGACGTTACACGGGTTGTTGGCGCTTCCTCGAGTAGGTCTCGAGAATACGACGGCAACGGATCTCTCCGGCTTGGGCGCCGAGAGTGAGGCACTTCCAGCCATAATTGCCGCCATGCTCGGTTTAGAAACCGAAGGACTGATCAGACACCTCGGATTCCTAATCGCCCTTTTGATCTTACTGTTCTGTTTTCTCAGCACGCCCTTTAGGCAATCAAGAAGAGATATGGTCGCGGGGATGCTCATCGGCCTTACTGTCATTTCCGGTTGGTGGGCCACTGGAGTCCTAGCGTTAGATGAATTCGATACTATCCGCTTGGAATCCCTGACCTTTGTGGCGCCAGTCGGCGACAGCCTGATCTACCTGATGACATTTACCGGAGACCGGATCAGTTTTGGAGTCGCAGCAGTCGCCGGGGTCATCCTTGGCGCCTTCTGTGTCTCCGCATGGCGCAGCGAGTTCCGATTTCAGGGATTTGCGGACAGTGCGGACGTCCTTCGCAGTATGTTGGGTGCCACCCTGATGGGGTTCGGTGGCGTCACAGCCCTGGGATGCACGATCGGCCAAGGCATTACCGGCCTTTCGACTCTGAGCCTGGGGTCCCTTCTCGCCTTTACCAGCCTGATTGGGGGCGCTGTCCTCGGCATTCATCTGCTTGAGCGCTTCAGCGAGTAGCGTTTACGGCCTCAGCTCTTCAAGGCCATAGATTCGAGTAATGGGCACCCTTACTTCTTGATACATCGAAGAAAACCAAAAAAGATGTATTCATGCTTGATAGAATATATATTTCGCATATGATTGACATAGATCCTTCGTCCGGCACAAGCCCGAAAGGCGCTTTGTGCCGGACCCAATCACGAAAAAGAACAAGGATCACAGGGTCCGCAGAGTGTTGGACGAAAGCATGCGGGAGGACACGTTGAATCGTACCATTTCAATGGCCGTCGCGATTGGCCTGATGGGTGTCGCAGCATTGCAGCCCGGCAACAGGGCATCCGCGGAAGAGCTGGTCGCTTACAACATCGTGGATGAGATCTCCATCCCGGAGGCACTCACCGGCAAGCCCGGCGACCCGGAGATGGGCCGGAAAATCGCAATCGACCGGAAGAAAGGTAATTGCCTTGCCTGCCATATCTTGCCGATCCCCGAGCAGTCATTCCACGGGGAAACCGGTCCGGACCTTCATGGTATTGCAAAACGCTATGAAGTCGGCGAACTGCGTCTGCGAGTGGTCGATCCAAAGGTAATCAACCCCGACACACTGATGCCCTCGTTTTACCGGACTGAAGGGCTCCATCGTGTCATGAAGAAGTTCCAAGGCAAGCCGATCCTGAGCGCTCAGGAAGTAGAAGACGTTCTCGCGTACCTGATGACCTTGGATTCGGAGTGAGCAGGGTCGCCAGCAAACAAAGCGCGGCTGGATCACTCCATGAGCTATAGCTGTAATGATGAGGATGGTGCCATGACCCATAATCCCCTTCGTGCTGCCCTAAGCCGGCGCCAGCTGCTGATATCGGCAGGTGTGGGCGGCTCGGCAATCGCGACGATGGCCTTGGTCCCACGGAGTGTTTTGGCGGATACCGCCTCAGTCGCAGAGTCGATGAAAGCTCTGATCGGCGACGCCGCTCCTAGTGAGGGCCGAATTGAGTTGGATCTTCCGCAGATTGCGGAAAACGGCAACACCGTGCCGATCATGATCTCCATCGACAGTCCGATGACGGATGACGATTACGTCAAAGCGGTTCACATTTTCGCCGATGGAAACCCAAGGCCGGATGTTGCTTCATTCTTTTTCACGCCAGCCTGCGGAGAGGCGACGTGCTCTACGCGCATCCGCTTGGCGAAAACCCAGAACATCATAGCTGTGGCAGAAATGAGCAACGGTGAAGTCTACATGGCGAAATCCGAAGTCAAGGTCACGATTGGTGGCTGCGGCGGCTGATCGGTAAGGAGGAGGATCAAAATGGCGAAGGCCAAGCCAAGGGTAAAGCTGCCCAAGAAGGCAACGAAAGGCGAAGTCATCGAGATCAAGACCTTGATCTCGCACAAAATGGAATCAGGCTTCCGTAAGGACAGCAAGACCGGCGAGCTGGTGCCGAGAAAAATCATAAAGAAGTTCATCTGCTCCTTTAACGGTGAAGAGGTTTTCTCGGCAGACTGGCATCCCGCGGTTTCCGCTAACCCCTATATGTCGTTCACTTTCCGCGCTCAGGAAAGCGGAACATTCGTCTTCCAGTGGGTCGACGATGACGAAACGATTTACAGCACTGAAAAGAAGTTGAAGGTCTCGTAAGAAGATCGGAACCTCAGTTGCAAAAAAGGGCACGGGAGGGCTCTTAGAATGAGGCGAGAATACACTATCGCTGCAATCGCAATGGGACTCACCTTTGCCGTGGTGAGCGCCGGACTGTCAGACGAAACGGACTGGGGCGATTATCAATCGGGCGATAAGCGTAGTGGGTACACCTACGCCAAGGCCGAAACCCAGGCGATTCAGGACGACGACTTCGAGAACCCTGGCTTTCTGTGGGTCGAAACCGGCGAGGAGCTTTGGGATACGGTGGATGGCAGCGAAGGCAAGGCCTGTTCGAGTTGCCACGGCGACGCCTCAGAGTCGATGGCCAAGGTTGGAACGAGCTATCCCGTCTTCGCAAAGGAGCTCGGCAAGCCCATCAACGTAGAGCAGAGAGTTAATCAGTGCCGAACGGAACGCATGGGTACAGACGCGTGGAAGTGGGAGTCACGCGAGTTACTCAGCATGACGGCCTACGTGAAGAACCAGAGCAGTGGCAACCCTGTAAACGTTGTCCTCAGCGATGAATTGATGCCGTTCTACAAGAAGGGCGAAGAGTTCTATAACCAGCGCCGCGGTCAACTCGACATGGCCTGCTCCACTTGTCATGTCAACAACACGGGTGGCCAATTGCGCGCCAACATTCTGAGCCAGGGCCAAGCCAACGGCTTCCCCACCTATAGGCTAAAATGGCAAAAGGTCGGCTCGTTGCACCGCCGTTTTCGCGGCTGCAACAAGCAGGTACGCGCTACGCCTTTCGCCAACGGGTCCGATGAGTACGTGAACCTCGAACTCTACCTGACCCATCGTGGCAACGGATTGCCCGTCGAGACGCCCGCGGTTCGCAACTAGACGGATCGTAGAACTCGACTTGCCGGGAAAAGGGGCCGCGCCGCGTGCGTCGCCCCTTTTCTACAGCTTGACCGCTATCCCGCTCTTGGGCGGGACCTGCACAGGAGGATACCGAACTTGATCAGTCGTCGTGATTTTCTGCAGGTCGCCGCAGCTACGGCGGCGCTAGGGGTTGCCCCGGCGAAGATGGCCAGGGCCGCCGCGACTCAATCCATCTCCCAGGCTGATCTCCTGTCGTTTGAGCCACTTGGCCAGGTGACGCTTCTGCACCTGACGGACCTGCATGCTCAACTTGTGCCGCTGTATTTCCGCGAACCGTCAATCAATCTCGGCGTCGGAGAAGTCGCTGGATTGCCGCCCCATATCACCGGAGCGGACTTCCTGGAGAGTTTTGGCATTAAGCGCTCGAGCCCTGAAGCCTATGCCCTGACGAGTGAAGACTTCGTGGCCCTTGCGAGCACCTATGGACGCATCGGCGGCCTCGACCGCATGGCCACACTGGCGAAGGCGATCCGGGCCGAACGCCCCGACAACACGCTGTTCCTCGACGGCGGCGATACCTGGCAGGGGTCCTATACGTCCTTGGCCACAAACGGCGAAGACATGGTGAAAGCCATGAACGCGCTTGGCATCGACGCAATGACGGCACACTGGGAATTCACTTACGGTACGGAACGCGTCGAGGAGCTCGTTGAACAGCTCGACTTCCCCTTCCTCGCCGGAAACGTCAAAGATACCGAATGGGATGAGGAGGTGTTTGACGCGACCGCGACCTTCGAGCGCGGTGGCTTGCAGATTGCCGTGGTCGGTCAGGCCTTTCCCTACACACCTGTCGCGAACCCGCGCTACAAGATTCCGACCTGGTCCTTCGGCATCCAGGAAAAGCTCGTTCAAGCACGAGTCACTGAGGCCCGCGAGAACGGGGCGGATCTGGTCGTACTCCTTAGCCACAATGGGTTTGACGTGGACCGCAAGCTGGCCGGTCGCGTCGAGGGAATCGACGTCATCCTGACCGGACATACTCACGACGCCTTGCCGGTGGTGGTCGAAGTCGGAAAAACCCTTCTTGTTGCCTCCGGCTCGCACGGCAAGTTCCTCTCGCGCCTCGATCTCGACGTAAAAGACGGGCGCATCAGCGACTACCGCTACCGCCTGATCCCGGTTTTCGCGGATGCCATTGATCCCGACACCGAAATGGCGACTCTCATCAAAGAAATTCGGGCGCCCTATGAATCAGAGGTGAGCCGCGTCCTAGGCCACACCGAGAGCCTGCTCTACCGGCGCGGCAACTTCAATGGCAGCTTCGATGACCTGATCTGCCAAGCGCTTCTCGAAGTACGCGACGCGGAAATCGCGCTGTCACCTGGTTTCCGGTGGGGTGCTACCCTGCTGCCTGGCCAGCCCATCACCGTGGATGACCTCTATTCCCAGACCTCCATCACCTATCCCAACGCCTATCGCACCGAGTTCACGGGTGCCTTCTTGAAAGAAGTTCTGGAGGACGTTGCGGACAACCTTTTCAATCCGGATCCTTATTACCAGCAAGGTGGCGATATGGTGCGTGTCGGAGGTCTGGGCTACACCATCGATGTTGCCAAGCCGATTGGAGAGCGCATCTCCAGTTTAATTCACCTGAAGTCGGGGCAGCCAATCGACTCAGCGAAGAACTACGTCGTTGCAGGGTGGGCTTCGGTCAACGAGGGAACTGAAGGCCCGCCGATCTATGATGTCGTCGCCCAGCATATCGAGCGGCATAAGGCTGTCCGGGTACCGACGAACGAGAGCATCAAGGTCATCGCTTAGGCCGAAACCAAAGAGGGCGACGTCACTTGGCCGGCTTCGAGGTCACCTACGCAGGCGCCTTCCTGGCGGGATTGCTTTCCTTTCTCTCTCCTTGTGTTCTGCCGTTGGTTCCGCCCTATCTCTGCTTTCTCGGTGGACTGACCATTGAGGATTTGGCGGCCAAGCAGGAAAGCGGAAGGCGCGTTGCCAGCCTGAGCGTGTTCTACGCGGCGCTGGCCTTCGTATTGGGGTTCACGACGGTTTTCGTATTGCTCGGCGCGTCGGCCTCTGCGATCGGAGGCGTTCTTGCGGATCACATGAATGTCCTGGGGAAGGTTGCTGGGGCTGTCATTATCGTGATGGGGCTTCATTTCCTCGGCATCCTGCGGCTTTCTTTCCTCTATCGGGAGGGCCGTTTCCATATGGCCGAGCGGCCGGCTGGACTTCTCGGAGCATACATCGTTGGCCTGGCCTTCGCGTTTGGCTGGACGCCCTGTGTTGGGCCAATCCTGGCTGCCATCTTGTTTGTGGCCGGTGCCGAGGAATCGGTCGGTCAGGGTGCGCTCCTGTTGACAGTCTACGCGCTCGGCATCGGCCTCCCCTTCCTTGCCGCGTCTCTCGCCGCGAGACCCTTCATGTCCTTCATGGCCCGGTTTCGGCGAGGAATGGCTTACGTCGAAAAGACCATGGGCGCATTTCTGGTCTTAACCGGCCTGCTCTTCCTTACAGGGTCCATGGCGGATATCGCCTATTGGCTTCTGGAAACCTTTCCAGCCCTCGGCGAGGTCGGATAGTAAAATCACATTCACACTTGATATTCTATACATCTAGAATATGATTATCGTAGGCTGAACCGCTGTCCAAATCGGTTCTATCAACCGCCCAAGTCAGGGGGCCCAAAGTCAGAGGGATCGACCGTGACGAGCAAGAAATCCGTGCCAACTTCGTTCCCAAACACAACGGACAAGAAAGACTCGGCAGCACTCGACCGTCGCGCCTTCCTGTCCGGCAGCGTTGCGGTGGGAGCAAGCGCGGGTCTGCTTGCCGGTACTGCTGCACGGGCGGCAAACCCGGAGAACCTGCCCCCAAACGTACCTGAATGGTCTCAGTACCTCGGGGCCGGTGTGGAAGATGCCCCATATGGATCTCCATCGGAATTCGAAGCGGAAGTAATCCGGCGCAACGTGCGTTGGTTGACCGCGACGACTGAGTCCTCGGTCAATTTCACGCCACTGCACGCCCTCGACGGAATCATCACGCCAAACGGATTGTGCTTCGAGCGCCATCACGCTGGTGTGGCGACGATTGATCCTGAAGACCACCGTTTCATGATCCATGGATTGGTGGACCGGCCATTGATTTTTACGATGCAGGATTTGAAGCGCTTTCCGCGTATCTCCCGCTTCTACTTTTTGGAATGCGCCGCCAACGGCGGAATGGAGTGGCGCGGCGCGCAGCTCAACTCCTGTCAGTTCGCGCACGGTATGGTGCATTGTGTACAGTACTCCGGCGTTTCTCTGCGCACTATCCTTGAAGCCGCCGGGCTGAAGGCCAATGCAAAATGGCTATTGGCGGAAGGTGCCGATTCCTCAGGTATGACGCGTTCCATACCTCTCGAAAAGGCGCTGGACGACTGCATGATTGCCTTCTCCATGAACGGTGAAGCGCTGCGCCCGGAGCAAGGCTATCCCCTGCGTCTGGTTGTGCCGGGCTTCGAAGGCAATATGTGGGTGAAGTGGCTCCGCCGCATTGAAGTCGGCGATCAGCCCTGGCACACGCGGGAAGAGACCTCGAAGTATACGGACCTGCTGGCGGATGGCCGCGCGCGCCGCTTCACTTGGGCAATGGACGCGAAGTCGGTTATCACATCCCCCTGCCCAGAGAACCCCATTGAGCACAAAGGGCACAATGTCATCACGGGGCTCGCCTGGTCCGGCCGCGGGCGAATTACGCGAGTAGATATTTCGATGGACGGCGGACGCAACTGGACGACCGCGCGCCTGGAGGATCCGGTCCTGCCGATGTGCCTCACCCGCTTCTATCACGAGTGGGAGTGGAATGGGGACAGCGTGCTGCTGGAAAGCCGGGCCATGGACGAGACCGGCTATGTCCAACCGACAATCGCCGAGTTGCGTAATGTGCGGGGCACGAACTCGATCTATCACAACAATCGCATTCAAACTTGGCTGGTGAATCCCGGCGGCGAGGTGGAAAATGTTCAGGTCTCGTGAGGGTGCGCCCACAAATTGTTCTTCGGGTCGGCGCCCGCAGCTGAAGCGCCTCCTGGTACACGCCTTCTGTGCAACCCTAGTCGTCCTTGCGGGGCATCTCCTCGTTCAAAGTAGCGAAGCTGGACAGGATTTCGGGCTTGGGCGGGTTGCCACCCAGAACGAGATCACCGGATGGGATATCGATGTGCGGCCAGACGGCCAAGGCCTCCCCGCCGGACGCGGCACGGCTCTAGAAGGCGAAGAGGTCTATCTGGAACGCTGCGCGTCCTGTCATGGCGAGTTTGCTGAAGGGGCGGGACGCTTTCCAGTCCTGATTGGCGGAGAAGATTCACTGGCATCCCACGACCCTGTAAAAACCATTAGCAGCTATTGGCCCTACGCATCGACTTTGTTCGACTACGTCTATCGCGCCATGCCTTTTGGTGACGCGCAGAGTCTGACACCTGACGAGGTCTATGCCATCACGGCGTTCTTGCTCAATGCCAACGATCTGATGGAAGAAGACCAGGAGCTGAACCAGGACAATTTCGCTGATGTTCTGTTGCCCAACCAAGAGGGCTTTGTAGACGACGACCGTCCGGACACGGCGGTGGGCGAACCCTGCATGAGCAACTGCAAGGAAAACGTCGAAATCCTCTTCAAAGCCAAACGTCTTGACGTGACACCGACCGACGAAGAGGCTTCGAACTGATTTCTTTTTCGGGAGTCCAATCAGATGCTCACGAGACGCCGTTTTAACTCATTCGCCGCGACGGGCCTGACTTCTTTGGCAGCCGGACTCTTGCAGCCGTTTGAGGCTCGCGCGGCGGAAAGCCCCGAGCTCGGTGATAATGGCCTCTATGTCCAGGATTGGTTCCTGGAGTCCTTCTTGGACATGAACGATGACCTGGCTGAGGCGTCGACGGAAGGTAAGAACTTCGCGGTAATTTGGGAGCAGCGCGGTTGCCCATACTGTCGCGAATTGCATCAAGTCAATCTGGCGCGCGAAGAGATCCGTAACTACCTGATGGAGAACTTCGTGATCGTTCAGCTCGATCTTTGGGGTTCGCGAGAAGTCACCGATACGGACGGTGAAGCCCTAGAAGAACGGGCCATGGCGCGCAAGTGGGCCGTCAACTTTACGCCGACCATACAATTCTTCGACAAGGATCCGAGCGTCGTTGAGGACAAGGCCGCCAACCACGCGGAAGTTGCCCGCATGCCTGGTTACTTCAAGCCGTTCCATTTCCTGGCAATGTTCGAATTCGTCCGCGAGGAACGCTACAAGAAGATCGGCTTTCAGCGTTTTCTGCAAGACAGATTCGCCGAGTACAAAGCCAAAGGGATCGATCCCAATGTTTGGTGAACCTCCCGAGCCCTAGGCGCTACTCGAACTCCATCTCTACGTAGACGCGGCCCGCGTTCTTCTTTGCCAGGAACTCGTATGTGTCGAGCATGGCATAGGGCGACTGATCGATCTCATAGGCCTCTTTAAGAGTGCCCCCTTCGTCCAGCAGTGCCCGCACCTTCTCCCGCAAATACTCGAGGTAACCTCGTGTATAGGTGTCGACAGTTGCTATGTCCGTAGGCCCGCCATGGCCTGGCACGACAATGGCGTCCTTCGCCAGGTCCGCGAAATCGGCGAAGGACTCCAGCCAACCCGCGGTATCGGTGTCCTCGAAGATTGGCAGCATGCGTTCATGAAAGGCCATGTCGCCTGCGATAATGACATTGCGCTCCGGCACCCAGACCGAAATATCGCCGGGCGAGTGCGCGGGCCCGAAGGAAATCAGCTCCGCCGTGACGCCGCCCAGGTCAAGGGACAGGCGGTCGGCAAAGGTTTCGTCGACCATCACGACCTCGCTGTCCCGCGCCTGCTCCTTGTTGACTCCTTTCATGCGCTCGAGAATATCCCAGCCTTCTTCTTCCCAAACCGCCGCCGCGTCTTCGTGGGCGATGATTTTGACACCGAGAGCCTTCCAATAGCCATTGCCCAACATGGCATGGCCCTGCCCATTCTCATTGACGACGGCAATGACAGGTTTGTCGGTGATCGCCTTGATTTCTTCGTGCAGAGCTTCCGCAAGAACAAACGCACCGCCGGCATTTACCACCAGGACCCCATCCTCTCCGATCACGAAAGAGAGGTTGTTATTGTGGCCGCTGTTCTCGTATGTCGGTGGCTGCGTCGCGCCAATCGCCGACCAAACCCCCTCGGCAACCTTGATCGGTTTGGAGTAAAGCGGCGAGTCCAGGTACCTGTCCGCCGTATCGTCCGCCAAAGCAGGACCGATTGCACAGGACCAGGTTACCAGCTGAGAGACGGTCAGGAGAGTGCCAAGGCGTTGGAGCATGAGGGCGCTTCCTTTTCGCTGAAGAGCGGTTGGTATAAAGCTCAATATATCATATTCATATATGATATATTGAGACCTTTAGGGAACCAAGACGATTCTTTGTGAGAAGCCTTAGCTCTCCCGTCCCACGGCGGCGTTTCGGGATAGTTTGCTCAGGAGGATTGGTGGAGATCGATTCGGCGGACCACGATCCGCCGTATCGTTAGCACGCTGCTGAGTGGAGAGGCGCAGGCTGAAATGCGGCTTCAAGGAAATGCTGACGGAAGCCAACGCTGCCATTGAGATCGTTTCGGCGCAGGACTCGCCCTATCACTTGGAAGACCCGCATACGGCACTCGTCGACGTAGAGGATACGCTGATACGCGAAGAGTAGAGCATTGCCCCAGATTCCACACATGCTCCCCTAGGACTCCTTGGGTTACTGACTGATCCGGACTTTTCGGTCTATAATATAGACTTGAAGCCAGAGGCTCGCGTGATCTGCTATTGTGGAACTGGAGGACAGCCCGTGCTTTCGACACAGACATTACTCGACATGGGCTCTAGCGAGACTTCATCTCTCACGGGCGGCTGCGATGCCTGCAAGCGCTCACAGAACGGACAAAACTCGCTGACGCCTTCAACCTTGAGATTGCTTGCCACAGCGCCCACTGGCGCCTCATGATCTGTAGCTCGGACATCGGTCTTGCCACACAACCAAGAACCCCCTGCCGCAACGACAGGGGGTTCTTGGTTTCGGGATTGAACAGTCCGATTTTATCGAAACCTTGAGGTCAAAATCGAAAGCCAAATTGTGAGAGAATGTCTGGCGACCGGCGAACGGCGATCCGCCTTTAGAGTCACCCAAAGTTAGGCGCTTCTGTCCAGAAGCGGACAATTAACGTACCTCGAAGCCGATACCACAGCGCCTAAACTCCGACCTCGGTGACAAACTTCGTGCGCAGGAACGCCTCAAGCCCTTCAATACCGCCTTCGGAGCCATAGCCTGACTCGTTCACACCGCCGAACGGGGTTTCGGGTGTGGCGACGAGCGGGTGGTTCACACCGACAAGGCCGACTTCGAGCGCGTCTTCCATCTTGGCGGCCTTGGCGCCATCCGAGGTAAAGACATAGGACGAGAGGCCGAAGGGCAGCGAGTTCGCCCGCTCCACCACTTCGTCGAACGAGTTGAACGGCGTAATCGGCGCGAGCGGACCAAATGGTTCATCGATCATGATCTTGGCCTCGTCCGGAACATCGGAAATCACGGTGGGCCTATAGAAATAACCCTGGTTACCGATCCGCTCGCCTCCGGTCGTCACGGTGCCGCCATGGTCCTTCGCGTCGGCAACGAACTGTTCCATGACATCGAGGCGGCGCTCGGCGATCAGCGGCCCCATCTGGATGCCTTCCTCCAATCCGTTACCGACCTTCAGCGCCTTGGCGCGTTCGGTGAACCCCTCGACAAAAGACTTATAGTTCTTGTCCTGAACGTAGAACCGGGTCGGCGAAATACAAACTTGTCCAGCATTTCGGAACTTAAAGCCCGCCATCGTGTCGAGCGCTTTCTCCACATCGGCGTCGTCGAACACGATCACCGGGGAGTGGCCGCCCAGTTCCATGGTACAGCGCTTTAGCGTATCGGCCGAGAGCTTGGTCAGGTGCTTGCCGACCGGGATCGAACCGGTAAAGGAGACTTTGCGCGGAATCCAGGAACCCAACACCTGCCGCGACACCTCGTCGGGAACGCCGAACACCACGTTGAGAACACCATCCGGCAGGCCCGCATCCTGAAAGCAGCGGGCGATGGCGACCGCGGTGCCGGGCGTTTCCTCAGACGGCTTGATAATCATCGAACACCCCGCGCCGAGCGCGCCCGCAACCTTGCGGATCACATTGGTCCCGGGGAAATTCCATGCAACGAAAGCGCAGGCCGGCCCGACCGGCTCCTTGACAACCATCTGGCGCACGCCGGGCATGCGGGCAGGGACCAGGCGTCCATAGGCGCGCTTGCCTTCCTCTCCGTACCATCGGCAAACGTCGATGACGAATCCCATTTCGATCTTGGCCTCGCCGAGCGGCTTGCCCATTTCCAGGGTCAACGTCTTGGCGATGTCGTCAATGCGCTCCTCCATGAGGCGCGCGGCCTGCTCCATGATCGCCTGGCGCTTGAGCGCCGCCGTGGCGCGCCATACTTTGTACCCCGCCGCACTGGCCGCCAGCGCCTCTTCGATGTCGGCGGCGGAAGCATGCGGCACCTCGGTAAGCACCTCTTCGGTCGCCGGATTGATGAGCGGCTCGGTCTTCCCCTCGCTGCCCCGGCGCCATTGGCCGTTGATCAGGAGTTCGATCTTCTCGGGATACATGGGTTCACCTTTCGTGTCGCGAAGGCAGATTGTTCTGAATTATTGACGCGGCATAAACGAGATGTTGGTCGCATACAAGCTCTTGGGTCAGTCGGGCGGTGCCCGCATTGGGTCACTGGTAGACGAGATTGGCTTCAGTTGGGGATGTCCGCTTCCGGGTTTCAATGCGATCGTTAGACATGAGGCCATACCACGTCAGCTAATAGCCAAAATGGACATTGGCGTGGTGGCGTCAGCACCGCAATCTGTTGTTCAACTCAATGGGAAATAATTCCTTTTTGCCTAGGCTTGAGACAAATGCGAATGTCCCGGCTGGCCACGGCCCTATCGCAATTCGCGCTAGGCGGTTGCCCAAACATTCCCTATCCTACTGCTGTTGAGGTGTCGGACGAACTTCGGTATTTGGACCTCACTCGTAACGTGACAGCGCCCCGAAGGGTCCGAGAATAAATGACTATCTGCCCCAATGGCGGCCGCAAATGTCTCCGACGGATCAAATCCGGCACTGCTGAGCCCTGGGTCGGGATGTCCGGAATGGGAGGCAAATCGGAGCTCGCTCCTGACAATTCGCGATGGACCGAGATATTTGAATCCGGTTAGAGCCATCGATCAGGCCGTCATCGGATCGGGGGAGATGGAGCTAACCTTCCATCTTCCGAAGGACTTGAAGGTTGATCGCCTCACTGCGAGTCTTGCCGCAAATCATGTCTCTCCGCCTGTGTGATTTCGGGCAGAGTGCGGACGGGGGGATTTGCGGGGGAGGGCTGGTGGAAATGCATAAGGCCCTTAACCAGTTGAGTTTAGGGCGTTGATTTGGTTGCGGGATTGAACAGTCCGGTGGACTGTTCGATGGATTTGAACCCTTCGGCGCGCTTACGCGAGCCCACTGGGCTCA
>Ga0207422_1000278_pt1 | contig 187577 bp, 199 predicted proteins | sample MarCyaLeptolynsp_FD_187757 | JGI IMG/M metagenome (GOLD analysis project Ga0207422, IMG submission 187757) | Marine cyanobacterial communities from Panama - species 1 Leptolyngbya sp. (SPAdes) | ecosystem: Environmental > Aquatic > Marine > Unclassified | place: Panama: Panama City | collected...
CCCGCGGCTATGGCATGGCCTGGGGCGTCGGCGGCTGGCTGCTGCCGAACTTCCTGGCCAAGGCCGGCGGCGAAGTCGCCGCCCGTCTGCAAGCCCGCGTCGCCAAGGAACTGACCACGACGTTTGCAAGTCACTACACGGACGAAATCTCGCTCGCCGACGCCCTGAACGCCGATACCATGAAGCGCTATCAGGCCAAGACCACCGGCGAGAAGTTCCTGATCTGCCCGCAGACATAAGTAACAAGTCTGCCCTCAGACCTAGGGCTTAACGTCCGGCGCAGAGAAGGCCGGGCCCGGGGAGACCGGGCCCGGCCGTTCTTTTGAGACAAACCCGACATGAAATGTCACGACGACCCGCCTATAGTGCACCCAAAGGGCTCCGCCCAATGCAGATGACAGTGCTAGGAGATGTCATGACCACCGGTACTTCCGCTTTCGTCAGCCGCAATATGCGTCCGGCACTTCTTGTCCTGCTGGGTGCCGTTGCGCTTGCCGCGTGTTCGGACGATCCGTCAGCGAATGCGGAAGCCGCGCCGCCCGTCCGCCCGGCAAAGCTTCTGGAGATCACGGAGACCCAGAACACCCGGGTGCTGAACCTGCCGGCGGTCATGAGTGCCCGGTCCGAGGCGGAACTCACCTTCGAGGTCAACGGCACACTGGAGGAGTTTCCCGTCATCGAGGGTCAGCAGGTGGCCGAAGGCGACCTCATTGCCCAGCTCGACCAGCGCTCCTTCGCCAATGATGTGTCGCAGGCGGAAGCCCAGTTCCGCAATGCCCAGTCGAATTTCAGCCGCGCAGCTCAGCTGGTGGAAAAGGGCACAATTGCCCGGCAGACCTATGACGACCGGCTGGCGGAGCGCGACGTCGCCCGCACGACTCTCGACAATGCCCGCAAGCGCCTGGAAGACAGCACGCTTCGGGCGCCATTCGACGGTGTGATCGCAACCAAGCATGTGGACCAGTTCCAGCAGGTGGCCACGCAGACGCCTATCGTCACCATTCAGTCGACGGGCGCGGCTGAAGCCGTCGTGCAGGTGCCCGCGACGCTGGTGGCCAACTCCAGCCAGATCGAAGCATCGGCCTCCACCGTTATTCTCGACGCCGCACCGGACCGGCCCATCCCGGCCGAACTCTTTTCAACCGCCACCCGAACAGACCCGCGCTCGCAGACCTTCGAAGTGCGTTTCTCCTTCCTGCCGCCGGACGATCTGGTGATCCTGCCCGGCATGACCGGCACCCTGCGCGCCGACATGACCGTTTCCAACGTAGACGGGAGCCTGTCGCGGATTGCCATTCCACACTCCGCCGTACTGGCCCAGGGCGACGACCTGTTCGTCTGGAAGGTCGACAGCGCCACGATGCAGGTTGCGAAGACGCAGATCGAGGTCAGCAAACTGCCCGAGCATGCCGGTGAGAACGTCACCATCGTGTCGGGTGTTGATGTCGGTGACACGATTGTCGCGGCGGGGGTTTCCTACCTCAGCGATGGCATGCAGATCCGCGCGTTCGACCAGTAGAGGCGCGCCCCATGAACCCCGCAGAATTCGCGATCAGGAACCGCCTGATCAGCTTCATCGTCATTTTCATCTCGCTGTTCGGCGGATGGATCGCTTATGAAAACATGCCCCGCTTCGAGGACCCGGAGTTCACGATCCGTGAAGCGGTGATCATCACGCAGTATCCCGGCGCAACGCCGGAAGAGGTGGCCAACGAGGTCACCGAACCGCTGGAAAGCGCCTTGCAGGAAATGCAGGAAGTCGAGGAGATCACCTCGATCTCGTCCTTCGGCCATTCACGCATTACCGTCGAGATCAAGTTCGAGTTTTCCCCCGATAAAGAGTCGCTGCAGCTTCTGTGGAGCAAGCTGCGCAACAAGGTGGACGATGCCACCGGCAATCTACCGCCCGGCGCCGGCACGCCGCTCGTCAATGACGACTTCGGCGATGTCTATGGCATCTATTACTTCGTCACCGGCGAGGGCTTCACGCCCAAGGAGCTGCATGAATACGCCAAGGACCTGCGCTCCGTCCTGCTGGCGGTGGAGGATGTGGGCAAGGTCGTCATCACCGGTGACGAAGCCGAAGCCATCTATGTGGAAATCTCCCGTGAGCGTGCGGCTGCTCTCGGCGTGTCCGTCCAGCAGGTCTATCAGGACCTCGCCGAGCAGAACTCGGTCGTGTCCGCCGGCACCGTGCAGATCGACGATCTGCGCCTGAACATCCTGCCCGGCGGCGAAATCGATAGCGTCAGTGCGATTGAGAATGTCGTGGTCTCGACCAGCACGTCCGACGGCAGTGCCTCAGACGGCGTCGTCTATCTGCGCGACATTGCAAACGTCCGGCGCGAAGCGCAGACACCGCAACGGTTCATCCTGCGCCACAACGGCCAGCGCGGCCTAGGCATCGGCATCGCCAATGTCACCGGCGCCAATGTGGTGAAGATGGGCGAAGGCATTGACGCTGCGCTGGCCGCCGAAGAATCCCGCCGTCCGCTCGGCATCGAGATTCACGAGTACTACCATCAGGGCAAGATCGTCGACGTCGCCGTCCAGGACTTCGCCATCAATGTCGTCGCCGCATTGGTGATTGTGCTCGTCACGCTGCTCATCTTCATGGGGCTGCGGTCCGCCATCACCATCGGCGCGGTCCTCATCCTCACCATCGCCGCCACGCTCGCCACCATGTATCTGGTGGGCCTGCCCATGCACCGCATTTCGCTGGGTGCTCTCATCATTGCGCTGGGCATGCTGGTGGACAATGCCATCGTGGTGACCGAGGGCATTCTTGTCGGCGTGCAGCAGGGGCGCAAGAAACTCGAAGTCGCCAAGGACATTGTCGTGCGTACATGGTGGCCGCTCCTCGGCGGCACGATTGTCGGCATCCTCGCCTTTGCCCCCATCGGCTTCGCGCCCGGCTCGACGGCCGAATACACCGGCGACCTTTTCTGGGTGATCCTGATCTCGCTGCTCTACAGCTGGGTCTTCGCGATCACCGCCGTACCGCTCTTCGCCGATCTGATGTTCACCGAGAATGAGAAGGTCGACGGCGCCGGCACGGGCGAGTCCGCCTTCTTCACGGTCTACAAGAACGCCATGCGCACGGCCCTCGATCTGCGCTGGGGCGTTGTCGCAGTTGCCGCCGGCTTGTTTGCCCTCTCGGTCTGGGGCTTCCAGTTCACCAAGTCAGGCTTCTTCCCGTCATCAACGACACCGCAGCTCGTGGTCGACTACTGGCTGCCCGAAGGCACCGACATCACCCGCACGGATGCTGACATGACCGACCTTGAGGCCCGTGTCGCCGGGCTGGACGGGGTCGAGAGCGTCACGACATTCGTCGGCCAGGGCGGCCTGCGCTACATGCTTGTCTACGGGCCGCAGTCGCAGAATTCGGCTTACGGCCAATTGCTGATCAAGGTGGGCGACTACCAGCGCATCAACAGCCTGCAGCCGGAGATTCAGGCGCTTGTCGACGCGCACTACCCCGATGCGCAGGGCAAGGTCTGGCGCTTCAAGCTCGGCCCCGGCGGCGGCTCCGAGATCGAAGTCGAGTTTACCGGTCCCGATCCGGCCGTCCTGCGCGACCTCGCCGATCAGGCCAAGGACATCATGCTGGCAGACGGCAACCTTGTGCTGGTCAAGGACAACTGGCGCCAGAAGGTGCCGGTGTTCGAGCCGGTCTATTCCGAGACCACGGGCCGGCGGCTCGGCGTGTCGCGCGAGGATTTTGCCAACGCGCTGCAGTCCAACTATTCCGGCCGCTCCATCGGCGTCTTCCGCGAGGACGACAGCCTGATCCCGATCATCGCCCGCGCGCCGGAAGCCGAACGCACCGGCATCGACGGCATCATCAGCATTCAGGTGCCCAGCAGCGCCACCGGCAACACCGTGCCGCTGCTTGAGCTGGTCAGCGACGTCAGTTCCGAATGGCGCGATTCACAAATCCGCCGGCTCGACCGTGTCTGGGCCATCAAGGCGCAGGCCGACGCCCGTCCGCCGGAACTGCCGTCCGAAGCGCTTGCCCGCATCCGCCCGCAAATCGAGGCGATCTCCCTGCCGCCCGGCTACACCCTCGACTGGCGCGGTGAATATGGCGACAGCAGCGAAGCCAACGAGAACCTCGCCACCACCATCCCCATCGGCTTTGCCGCCATGGTGCTGACCGTGGTGATCCTGTTCAACGCCCTGCGCCAGCCGCTGCTGATCTGGCTCGTGGTGCCCTTGTCCTTCATCGGCGTGGTCGTCGGCCTGCTTGTGACCAACTCGGCGCTCGAGTTCATGGCGATCCTCGGCGTCTTGTCCCTGTCGGGCCTGCTCATCAAGAACGCCATCGTGCTCGTCGACCAGATGGACCTTGAAATCCGCGAGGGCAAACCGCGCCACGACGCGGTGATCGACAGCGCCGCCAGCCGAGTGCGGCCGGTCATGATGGGATCGCTCACCACTGTCCTCGGCGTAATGCCCCTGTTCTTGGACGCCTTCTTCGCCGCCATGGCCGTGGTCCTCGTCTTCGGCCTCACCTTCGCCACCCTGCTGACCCTCGTGGTCGTCCCGGTCCTCTACGCGATCTTCTTCGGGATCAGCGCAGATGAAACGGAGAAGGCGGGGTAGTCGCAGCTCGACGACTTCAACGCAGCAGACGGTGACGCGATCCTAGAGTTCCTGCGCAAGGGAGCCCGGCGCAACCTGGACCAGGCGGTTGCGGTGCTGGACAACTACTTCGGTCGCTACAACACTGACAGAAGGAGAAAGGCTGAACTCCAGATGAGCGCGCCAATAACCGCCAGCCACAAGACAGACTTCGTGATCAGAGCAACAAGCTCCCGCAACCGATCCGCCCTGTGTCTGGCGGAAGCCTCGCGCTCTCTTTTAATGTCATCCCGTCGTCTCTGCTTGGCCTCCGACAGGAGTTTCTGGACAAATTTCTTGCGACCACCTGCTTTCGTTTCGTGGAACACGAGCGCCGTAGCAGCTCTTTCCTCAATCAATTCCACAAAGCGATCCGTCCCTACGACCTCTGTCGGTGGATCAGTCTTTACATACTTGGGGCCGAACCTTTGGGTCGTTTCATCAGACTCCCAAAAATAGGTGCCGTTCCAGACATCGAAGTTTTCAACGTACTTGGGATTCGTTTTGAACAACGTCCAGTGCGGACTCTGTAAGCTGAACAATATGAAAGACTCATAGTCTCTCAGCTCTGGTTCCCGCGCTACTTCCGGCACCACGAATTCAATGTCCAGATGCTCGATAGTGTAGTGATTTCTCGTTTCATTCATATGAGATATCCGCGGGTGCCATACAGCCTGGAAATCACTTCCGCGGAAACTCTCCGACAGCCGTTCCAGCAAGACAGTTTCCCAGGATTGGCGTTCACCGTGTCTTGCCTGGCCGGGTTCTGGCTCGTCTACGTTGATCGTGCCGGCTCTTGCCCTGTGTTCTTCAACCTTCTTGTCAATCGTCATCCTCGCGCCCCCGCTTGATAGCCAACCAAGGTCATCATGGAATGCACCTAGGCACCACGTCCATCATCTTTCCTGTTGCGCTCGCGCGTCCTGCACGTCCATCTCATAACGCTCGACGTCGATAACATACGCGTTCAGCCAGTCGTTCAATTCTCGGAAGTGGCTTTTCATGGGTTCCAGCTCGTTCCTCACAATTACCTTCGCTGCGGCTTCCACACGACCGAACCCTCCTGTGTTGTTGGGCACGATGAACATAAGCGGTCGTGGCGCGAGGTGACGCCAAGGGTATCGTCGCGGCGCGCGCCCTTGATGTTTAGGAGCTCGTCTTGGCTGCGACTTCGGAAATCGGCATGAGCTGGATGCCGTCATTCTGCCCACCGGCGGTGCGGATGAACAGGTTCTTGAAGTTGCCGATGCCCTTGGACTTCTTCAGCGCATCCTTGATGGCGTCGGTATCGTCTTCCGTGATTTGCGAGTCCGTAACGTAGAGAATGAAGCCGGCATGACTGCCGTTCTCATAGTATTTGCGGCGGAACAGTGTGGCGCTTTCGTTCAGCCATACCGAGTTGAGCCCGCCCATATAGGCTGGCCTGACCGACGATGCGGCGTCCGTTTCCTTTTGAGGGGGACGGATGGTAGCGGAGGCCCGCTACCGCATATCCCCCCCACGTTCACCATCCGCCTTTCAGCGTAGATAGCAGGCTAGATCTGAGATTTTGGGCCGGAGCAAGTTGTCTCGCTTCGGCCCTTTTGTATGGCGGCGTGTCGACTTCCGAAGCGCCAGAAAAGTTGGTGGGGCCATCGGAAACAGGTCACAAGGGTCACTTTGTTGTTCTGGCTTCTTAAACGGCTGTTGCTACTGCGTTTTCCGGAACCTGCCGAGGGTCACAATTGGGTAACAGGAGGGTCACACCGTTACCTTTTCACACTGGCACATCAGCCTCAAAAAAATGCAACAATATCAATAGGTTACTTCTTGTGACCTTTTGCGTTACCGTCTGTGACCGCTGCATGGTCACGGAAGTCTGTTATATATTTCAATGGGTTAGCGAGGTTGCGGACACTACGTGACCCTTGTGACCTGTTTCCGAGCCCCCTTGCTCCACCTTGCGTCACCAGCCCCGAGGCGCGTCCGCCGGTAGCCTCTGGCAGGCGCACGACTCCTTCAAAATCTGCAAAGCCTGGTCGGAGCGCCGGACGCCCTCAATCCCTTGTCACGTATGGTGTTGAGAGCGCCTGCGACCGCAAAAAAAATGGCCCATGAAGCGAGCAGGCGAGGAGGGGAGGAGAGCGCGCGGGGCGGGTTGGCGTCGCTGGCCTTGCCTGGCCTGCTGGATGGGAATATGTTCCTTTTTTGTTCTCTCGGCGCGGGCAGGCAGGCGTGCGGCGCATATGGCCCAAGGCGGTCCAGACGGTCGGTGCGATGCGCGATGCCGAGCGTGACGGGTCGGTTCTACTCAAGATGAAATGCGGGCGCTGCGGCGGCACCTTCAAGGTGCCTGTCACCCTCATGTGCGCGGCCTACGGCCCAGGTTTCAGCGTCATAGGCCGGCGCGTCGCCTGCCCGGCCCATGGCTGCACCGGATCCTGCGTGGTGCTGTTCAAGTGGCCCGGCACCAATCCCTTTGTCAGCCTGAGCGGGTGAAAATCAGGTGCCAGGCGGCACCACGGAAAATTTCGCCCGCGCAGGACCATAAATAGCTGCGGGTGCAATCCCGCACCCACCTTTGAACGGAGGTGGCAAATTGACCATCACTCACTTACTGACAACAACAAGCGAAACCGGAGACGCCTGGTACTACATCGTGGAAGCGCCGGACGGCAGCCGCCACGGTGAGATTATGTTCTACGATGCAGACTCGACTGATTGCGAAACCGAGATCGTGAGCGTTGGTGTGCTGGAAGCCCTGGTAGCCGCGATACGCAGTTAGCCTCGCGAGCCGGTACCCAGACTCAAGATCGCCTCGACCGGTCAGGCCGCGCCTCTTGCTCCGCCGCCTTGGCGACGTGGAGCAACATTTCTGAGGTGGTGACCATGCCCAGACCCTTGGCGTGGCGAGCGAACATTTCCATGACGGGCCGGATCTGTGACGCCATTTCTTCCGGTGTCTCAGGCCAGGTGTCCGTGTCCGTGGGCATCAGCGGAGTCATGCTGTTGCAGCCTCCGCATCGTCCAGGGCGATGGTCTCAGACAACGGCACGAAAACCTTGTCATAGATCGCCACCCGGTCCCGCATGTCGTGCAGCAATTCTTCCGTAATCGGATAATATCCCGCCACATATGTCCCGTCCGGGAATGTCTTGGGCGGTCCCCACAGTTCAACCGGATAGCCCACCGGGATCATGAACTTCTCCACGATGGCTTCATAGGTCACAAAGCTGCTGAACCGAATGCCGTGATGCAGCGACCATTCAATGTTGGCGATCAGCAATTGATTGCGCCAGGCAAGCTGCTCGTCTCTTGGAAGCCGCTGGTCTACGCCTGCGCGCGTTCCCTCAACCCATGTGGCATCACCCGGAAGCGTCTTGCCAGCCTCGACCAGCTCCGGCCAAAGCGACTGCATCATGTAAGGGCGGTTGCAGAAGATGCACCGTTGTGTGGCTCGCACCCTACCCGCTCGATCGCGCCCGATAAGATAGCGCGTCGCAAGGTTGTCGAATTCGTCAAACTCCATTCCGTCCGTGGTCGGCACATCCCAGCCGGACCCCTGGACATAGAGCGCGTGGCGCAGTCTGTGAGCTTCTTCCAGCGCGTTGCCGAAGCGCCATGAATTCGCAATGTCGATTTCGTAGATCATCCTGACCCCTTCCGGTTGAAGGGTCAGGCTTCATGATTAGCGCCTAGGCCGCGTCCCCTCTAGGGGGGATACGGAGCAAGTTACTTGCCCCAATCAGGAAGTGTGATGCGGCCACCATAGAACGCTTCGCGGATTGCGGTTGCTTCACGGCTGACCTGCAATTTTTGGTATATGTGCTTCACGTGGGTCCGGATCGTGCTTTCCGCGATGCCGAAGCGCTCCGCTATCTCAGCCCGCGTCCGGTCCGTCCACAGCTCTTGCAGGATCCGCATTTCCATGTCGGTGAAGTCCGGACCGTCGAACGCCTTGAAGTTGATATCAATGATCCGCAGATGCGCCGCCGCTGATCGGGCGAACAAGCGTTCCTTCACTGCTTCAACGTCAAAGCCCTTGCGGCTGCTAAAGCTGAACGCACCCAACAATCCGGCCGGTCCAGGTGTCGTGCCTGACACACCCTTGGCGCCAATGGCGTCGTCTGCGTCACACATGAATCGAAGTTCTTCACGACTTTCTAGCGGCACATCTTCCCAACTAAACACGTCCTTTGTTGCCTGCGCATGGGCAAGGATCGGATCGGCCTTGTAGCGCTCTGCTCGTAGATCCTTCAGCCAGTCTTCGCCATAGCTCGTGAGAAGCGACGGCCCCGGATTGCCGGTGTCCGACTGATAGGACCAGGCACCAAGCATGTAGTGCTCAACGCCGAATTCCTGGGCGGATGCGTAGAGCACCGCCGCGACCTGTTCTTGCGTGGTGCAGCGGTTCAGTCGTTCCAGGTAGTCGCTGAAGCGACCGCCGGACATAGACCGTGGCCCCGCAATCGGCGCGGGCCGCTTGAAGGGCTTGGTGCTCATGTTGTACCGCCCGCCGACTTCGCGCGGCCCGATGCGCGGCAACACGCCCAGGCGCGCGACTTCCGCTGCGAAGGCAATCTGTGACGCCTGTTGCATGTCAAGCTTCTTGCGCGCGGACAAAAGCTGCTTGTCGATATTGCCTGCTGTGCAGCCACGAATCGCCGCCGCTTCAGCGCGCCGCAGGCCATGGCGCACCACAAGATCTAGGGTGTCGAGTTCTGCGTTGGACAGATCACCACGCGCACGAACGTATTTTTCCGGCACAATCGAGCGGTTTTGCGCCTCTATTCCGGTTTCCTTCAATGGACAGGCCCTCTGGGCTAAGGACTACACTACAACCGAAAACAAGTATGACGGGATTATTGGGGGCCTGTCACCCTGTGCGGAGTGAGACATTGGCGATCGAAGACGCACCCCAGGCGAAGGAAAAAGCAGCCGTTCAAAAGCTCCTGGACCTGGAAGCGCCCTTGCGCGACGCGCGCGCTGCGGTACGGCTGCTTGAATATGTGCATCTCGACGACTTCAACGCAGTGGACGGTGACGCAATCCTTGGGTTCCTGCGCAAGGAAGCCCGGCGCAACCTGGACCAGGCGGTTGCGGTGCTGGATGCCGATGGCGGTGCGTAGAGTGGGCTAGGCGCGTAAGCCGAGATCCAAGCCCCGCGCCTCAAACACTGAGGTGGTGTTCACTCGATTGATTCTTCGAGTCGATAGAATCACTTACGCTGAAACGTGCACATCATCCACAGGGTGTGGATATCATTCCGGTGCATAACTGTGAAAACCACATCATTGTTGCTGCAACGGTTTTTGTGATGTGCAAAATGAAAAAGGCCGCAACGGACCCGGTTTATTAACAGGTTCCGCCACGGCCTTTCGACAACCCCGCCATTGCGGCAGCGGTCACCTTAGCCCGGCGAACGTGCCCCCACGCGAGCCGACCGTCAAGTCGCAATGGCCCCAACACTGGAACCATTCTCTATGGATGAACACATCACCCTGAAGGTTGAAGGCATCAGCGACCAACAGTACTCGATGCAGTGTGCGGCGATCCCCATTTCTATGGACCAATCCGTACCCGGAGTATTTCTTTACGTTGCGTTGGAGGTTGGCAGTTTTCGCCCGATATTTGTCGGGGAAACCGATGATCTGAAGGATTACTTCTGCGTCCGCCAAACAGAACACCCCCTATGGCAGGAGGTGTTGGATAGTGGCGCAACGCATGTTGCGTACATGACAGTGACCGGCCCGCGCGCACACCGACTTTCGATCCGGACAGACATACTCCACCGCTATCCGGACTTAATCAATGAACCGGATATCCCTGAACGAGAGGCGGGCCGCAAAAGCTAGAAACGTATGGGGCGGCTCAGGCCGCCCCGTTTTGTTTCTGCGTTGCCGATGGCGGCGCTCTACCCAACACCAACCCTGCCGGGTAGTGTTTGTGCCGCTATCGGTGAAGTCCGAGGGACAGAATGCGGCAACTCTTCAAGGCCAACGCGCGGATAATCACAACCACGGCGATACTCATTCTCGCCGGCGCATCAATAGCTGTCACCGCCTACTTGTCCGGACGGACTATGACAGAAATGGAGTTGCGCTCTGGCAACGCTGAAGCTCTTGCTTCCGAACACGGACAAGTTAACCGCGAGCTTCAAGACCTCACTGCACAACAGACTATGGCGGTATGGACCATGGTTGTTGCACTCACCGGGATGATATCTCTGGGCATCACTGCCGCCGGTGTTATTGCTGTGTGGCGCACATTGGAGGAAACACGCAAAGCCGTCGAAGCGACCAGCGCAGGAACCCAAGCGATGCGAGAGACCTCATCCCAAACTGAACGCATTGGAAAAGCTCAAGTCCGGGCATACTTGACACCAATCAAGGTAGAAATTGATAGGACGGAAGTCGGTACACGACTTGAGGTCACACTGAAAAACAGCGGTCAGTCACCAGCCTTCCAAGCCCGGATTGGAGTTCGCACAACCATAGTATACAAGAGCCCAGAGCCTCCAGGTGGTATCGATGTGGCGAAACTTCTTGATTCCTCCTCCGACTCTGAGGTTATAGCCGCAGGCGCCACATGCGTAACTACGCTAGATCTGCGTGTTGAACCAGGTCCGGCGGCGTGGATCTCTGCTTTTGCGCGAGCACCGGAAAGTGTCCAACGCAATATTGACCATCCGATCCCTGGGTGGATGAACTTCGAGAAAGATGTCGACGGCGTTGTCATTCAGTGTAACTGCATATGGCTCGATGTGTTCGGCCACAAGCAACAGCTCAGTTTCGGTGCACAAGGAGCTGGATATCCGCCATTAGGAGAGAAACAAGAGATGATGGTGGTCAGCGTTAGCCTGCAACACTAGCGGGACAACGCAAGCGGTACTATCAGACGTCAGCCTCTAGGGTCAGAGCTGGAGTCTCAAGACCCAAGTTGGAGCAACCCTGACCGTTACCTTTGGTTCATGGCTGCGTCCTGCACATCCAGCTCATAGGGCGCGAAGTCGACAACATCGGCGTTCAGCCAATCGTTCAGCTCGCGGAAGCGGCTTTGCAGGGGTTCCAGCTCGTTCTTTACAAACACCTTGGCCGCCGCTTCGACGCTGCCGAAGCCACCGGTGTTGTTGGGCACGATGCCCATCAGTGGCGGCGGCACGCGGTGCGCGGCCAGGATATCGTCGCGGCTGGCACCCTTGATGTTCAGGAATTCATCTTTGGCCGCGACTTCCGAAATCGGAATGAGCTGGATGCCGTCTTTCTGTCCGCCGGCGGTGCGGATAAACAGGTTCTTGAAGTTGCCGATGCCCTTGGACTTCTTCAGCGCATCCTTGATGGCGTCCGTATCGTCTTCCGTGATGTTGGGATCCGTGACGTAGAGAATGAAGCCCGCATGACTGCCGTTCTCATAGTATTTGCGGCGGAATAGTGTGGCGCTTTCGTTCAGCCATACCGAATTGAGCCCGCCCATATAGGCCGGCATGCCGTAGATCTCCTGCATGGGATCGGGCTCGACCAGGTGAAACACGGATCCGGGTTCAAACGTGTGATGGTCAAGCCAATCCTTGACCCAGACGTACTCGCCCTCTTCCTTCCCGCGTCGCGTGTGCAGGGCCGGTGACTGCTTAAGGCGCGCTGTGCCGCCGATGCGGTTGCCCAGGCGTTCAAGATAGCCGTTGCCGGTAATCAGGAAGTCCAGCGCCCAGGCCGCGAACTGTTGCCGCGACAACCACGGATGCGGAATGTAGGTGCCGGTGAGGATCTGTGCCTTCAGGCGGATGGCGCTTTCATGATGCGCGGTCGATCGAAATGACTTGATAAGATCCCGCACCGACACCGGCGGCTCATAGTATCGACCGTTGAAGGTGGTTTGCAGAAAGTCCAGCAAGCCGGCACGTTCCATGACCGGAACCGGATCGTCAAAGGTGAACACGGTGGCACGCGGCGCGGCGTCGGTTGCGTGTGTGGCGTCGCTCATCAAAAAGTCTCCACGGTTGCGCGCTGGCTGTGGCCAGCTTCATCAAGGGGAACAATGCTTTCGCGGGAAAGGGCATGCATGGCCGCCCAGGCCAGATCCGCATGACCCGTTTCAGCCGACCGGCTGGCCTGATAGGTGATCTTTCCGCCGGACGGTGTGGCGCTGCGGTGAATGCTCATAAACGCCTGAGACAGATCCGCCCAGCCCGCGTCATATTCAAGGCGTCGGTTGTCGATCAGGTGCTTGGCCTTGGCGACCAACAGGTTCTTCACGTCGACGGAATAGACGATCTTCTGCGCACGCGGGAAGAACTTCAGCACCAGCTCATAAAGGCCGATGCCCATGCCGCTGGCGTCAATACCGATATGCTGGACGTTGTAGCGCTCCGTCAGCTTACGGATGGCTTTGGCCTGCGCTTCAAAGTTCATGTTGTTGAAGCGCAGCTTCTCCAAACAGCGGAACTTGCCGCCTTCCTTCGCGGGCGGCGCGATCACCACGCAACTGGCATCGTCCCGCGTGCGGCTTGGATCATAGCCAATCCATACAGGCAGATCGCCGAAGGGGCGCGCGCGCATGCCCTGGTAGTCCGGCCAAGCCTCCCAGGCATCCACCAGGCAGAATTGAAGATCTTCCAGCTTGAAGACGGACAAGGCGTCATCAATGAACACGCACTCATAGAGGTTGGCGAATTCGCCCGGTGAGTGTTCCCGCTTCAACGCTTCGATATCGAACAGGTCACACCCGGCCTTCGCCGCATCATGGATGGTGACCACCTGGCGCCATTGTCCGTCCGCGCCCAGGTGGCCAGACTTCAGCACCTCATGCAGGGTGTTGACCGTCACCCTGTCTTCTTCGCGCCGCCCCTTGTTGTAGTCGGCACCGGACCAGAAGCCGTGCGCCTCATGGCCCAGGGTGGACGGGGTTGAGAAATACGTCTTGCGCCACTTCTTGTGCGCGGCCATGCCACTGGCGACGTGCTTCAGCTTGGCGAAGTTCGGGATCCAGAAATACTCGTCCACATACAGGTGACCGTGATAGCCCTGGGCCGTCCGGCTGTTTGTGGACAGGAAATAGAGCGTGGCCCCGTTCTCAAGTTCGATCGGGTTGCCTTTCAGCTCCTTGCCGGTGACCTCATAGACAAACTGGATGATGTAGGCGCGGAATAGTTCGGCCTGGGCGCGCGACGCGGAAAGGAAAATCTGGTTGTCGCCACTTTCCAGCGCATCCATGAAGGCTTCACGGGCGAAGTACCAGGTCGCACCAATCTGCCGCGACTTCAATATGTTCCGTACACGGCGTTTGATGTTGTCCCACCAGCATTGCTGATAGCCGAACAGCACGCGGCGAAACTCAATCTTCAGATTGGTTATGTCTTCATCGGTCAGGTGGTTCTTGTGACGTTTGCCCTTGCGCTTTTTCTTGTTGCGGTTGGCGACCTTGGGGTTGAGGTCAGCTTCATTGCCGCCGGCGGAAAACTTCTCTATCCGCGCCACACGTTCGAGCTGGCGGCTGAGTGTTTCGATCTCCGCAAGATCGCCCTTCGTCTTGTCGGGCTTGTCAACCAGCAGGCAAAGACGGCTTTCTATGGTGGAGCCCACCCGCGTGTGCACCGGCGCTTCACGCCAACCGTCACGGCGCTTCCAGCTATCAACGGTCGCGTATTTCAGCCCAAGTTTCTTGGCGATCTCGCTGACCGTGTAGGCCTGCCAGAAAAGCTGCGCCGCCCGTTGCCGCAGGAACGGGAGCTGGTGCTTTGCAGGGGGTTCCGGTGCATCGGCCATGGCCGGACCCTACCGCCCGCGCCCCCCTTCCCTTCCAACAGCGCTGGTTACAACTCGCTTGTGTAACCCGGCCCCGCTTGAGCATTCGGCGCGGCATCGCGGACGTTTGCGGCAACCGCAGCGCATCACCGCTGACTTGCACACCGCACCGCACATGAAGGGCCGCTTCCATGTCTCACAAAGCCGTTTCCAAGTTTGTCCGCGTCGCCACCGAAGGCCCCACAGTCGATGGTCGCGCGATCCCGGCGAAGCAGATTCAGGAAATGGCGGACAACTACGATCCGACCAAATACCAGGCCCGGATCTGGATTGAACACTTCCGGGGGCTGTTGGTGGAGTCTCAGTTTCCCGCCCTGGGTGACGTGGTTGCCCTCAAGGCAGAGAAGGGCGCAGACGGCAAGCTTGCGCTGTTCGCGCAGCTCGCACCAAACGACAAGTTCTTTGAGACGAACAAGGCAGACCAGAAAGTCTTCACCTCGATCGAGATTGATCCCGATTTCGCGGGCAGTGGTGAAGCCTACATGGTCGGCCTCGCCGTAACCGACACGCCCGCCAGTATCGGCACCGAGCGCCTGATGTTCCGGCAACAGGACAAGGCCAGTAAAGGCATGAACACACTGCTCATGCCGGCGGTTGAAGGCGACGTGCTGGAACTGACCAAGGAAGAAGAAAAGCCGGCGGTTGATACCGGCCCCTCCCTGGCGGAGCGCATCACCGCGATGTTCTCCAAGTCCACCAACAAGACAAACGAGCGTATCGACGCGATCGAAGCCGGGCTTATGGCCATGGCTGAAGGCATCGACCAGATGGGCGCGACCGTCCGGGAAACGGTCGCCCTTGCCGCTGCACCTGCCACGCCAGCACAGGCGGCAACCCCTTCAGAAGACGAAGTGGCCGCGCTGAAAAAGCAGGTGGAAGAGATGGCCGCGAAGCTGAACCAGGAACCCGACCCCACCACGCCTGAGCGCCCGGCCTCAACCGGCGCGACCACCTTCACACAAACCGACTGCTAAGGCGGCGTTCGCCTCGCTTCCTATCACCAGCCCACGGACAAGACCCGAGAACGGACAAGACCCATGAGAACTGAAACCCGCCTTGCCTATAACGCTTATCTCCACCAGCTCGCCACCATCAATGGCGTGCCGGATGCGACAAAGGCTTTCGCGGTTGAGCCGAGCGTTGAACAGAAGCTTGAAGAACGGATTCGTGAGTCATCCGACTTCCTGCAACAGATCAACGTCATTGGTGTTGACCAGCAGAAAGGCGAAGTGCTTGGCCTTGATGTGGCCAACCCCATCGCCAGCCGGACAGACACCAGCGGCGCGGGCGAGCGCAACCCCTCGGATCCGACCGCAATGGATTCGCGGCAATACGAGTGCGCGCAGACCAACTTCGATACGGCCATTCGGTACGAAAAGCTGGACCAGTGGGCGAAGTTCCCGGACTTCCAGCCGCGCATTCGCAGCGTGATCACCAAGCAGCAAGCGCGCGACCGGATCATGATCGGCTGGAACGGCACAAGCCGCGCCGCCAATACGAACCTCGCTGCCAACCCGCTGTTGCAGGACGTGAATATCGGCTGGCTTGAGAGCATGCGCGTAGAGAATGCGGAGCGTGTGACCAGTGCCATCAAGATCGGGGACCAGGCAGACGCCGACTACAAGAACATCGACCAAGCCGTGATGGCGAGCATCAATGCTCAGATCGCGGAATGGTACGCGGACGATCCGGACCTTGTTGTGATCTGCGGACGCAACCTGCTTTCGGACAAGTATGTGAGCCTCGCCGGTGACCACGATGCACCGACCGAGCGCGCCGCGCTTCAGATCATGCTGACCAACAAGATGATCGGCGGTAAGCGGACCATCATGGTCCCGTTCTTCCCTGCCAACGCCTTCATGGTGACCAAGCTGGCGAACCTGTCGATCTACTACCAGAACGGCACGCGCCGCCGCCGCATTGAAGAAGAACCGAAGAAGGATCGCATCGCGGACTATCAGTCCGTGAATGAAGACTACGTGGTCGAAGACTACGCGTGCGCCCTTCTGAGCGAAGGCATCCTGACGCCGGACGGAGTCGGCGGCTGGGCCTAAGCACTGAATTCACCGCGAGAGACGGGGGCGGAGCACGACGACCGGCCTGGCCGGCATGGCCGCCCCCAACGCTCGTTCGATACGCGAACCAGAGAGACCCAGAGGCCACCATGAGAGACCCATTCCGCACCCACTTTGAGACGGTGACCGCCGCCAAGGCTGCGGCCCAAACCGCTGCCAATCCCGCTGCCGACACCATGGAAGGTACGACGCTCCACGATCAGCTCATGGCGCAGCTCGCCACCCATATCAGTCAGTTGAAGGGTGTGCAGAGCACGGAACGCAAGGTGGCGATGAAGGCGGACTTCGTGGGCGCGTACCTGCCCTACATTGAAGGCGTGATGCGCGAAGAACCCGGTGGCGATGACCCCATCATGACGGAAATCATGGTGTGGCTTGTGGATCTCAACCAGTTCGAGAAGGCCGCCGAAATCGCGCTCTATGCCTCAGAGTACGATCTCAAAATGCCGCAGCGCTTCACCCGCGACCTCGCGGTCTGGATGGCCGAAGCCTTTGGCGAAGCGGGCATTCAGGCGGAAGCCGATGGCACGGACGGTCCTGGCCTGGAAGTCCTCAAGGACATTGCCGAGGCGACGGACGGCGCAGACATGCCGGACCAGGTAGCCGCGAAGCTGCACAAGGCTTTGGGCTTTGCCTTCGAGCACGCCGGCGACACGCAGGATCTCCGCGCCGCGTTGTTCCACTACAACCGCGCGCTTGAGCTGCACGAAAAGTGCGGGCTGAAGAAGCGCCGCGATGACCTGCAAAAGAAGGTGGACGCCGCCGACCAGGAAACCGGCGCCGGTGACACACCGGACGGCACACAGACACAAGAGCCGCCCGCTTAGCGGCTGACAGTCCTCTCTGGCCTCGCGCCAGACGGTCCGCCTGGGGAGCAAGGGATTGCTCTCCTGGACGCTTCCCAGGCGGGCCGATCCCATCTGTAACGGATCATATGGTGCGCACGACACCGCCATGAACACGATTGTGATACCAGCGGGCGGACCCGACGCCGGACCCGGTGACGTTACCAATCTGGCTTTCTTCCCGCCCCTGTCCGTCGAGGCAATGGGCAAGACCGTCCGTGTGCCGCCCTACCTGTCTCCGGACGTGGTGCAGTCGGATTTGCACCTGGCCATGATCCGCGTGAACCGCGAACTCGCCAGCTATGCAGCAACACAGCAGGACGACGGCAAGGCCTCGCTGGCGGATGTGGACCAGGACATCTATGGCGACACCGGGGAGCTGGTGACGCTGTATGAAAGCGCCGTCTATCACACAGCCAAAGCCTTTCTTCTGGAAAAGACCGTTGACACGGATCTGACCAATGACGGCGCGGACAATGCCGACACGGCAGAAGACGCCGCCCAGGACAGCTACCGCATCGCCCGGCAAGCGATCGCCGCCATTTCCGGCCGGGATAGCGGCAATGTGGAGCTGATCTGATGGGCGTCCGGCGCGAACCATTCCCGGACAGCGGCGTTGCCTACGCACGGCAAGGCGACACGGCGGACATCATCTGTGCACGCTATCTGGGCGAATGGTCCGGGGCCACCGAAAAGCTGATCGACATGAACCACGGGCTTGCGGATCTCGGACCGGTCCTGCCGGAAGGCACACCCGTCCGCCTGCCGAGCCCGACCAACACGACCCTGACCACGGATACCAGCGTGAAGCTGTGGGATTGAGAATGAACGACGTGCCATCAGCCACGAGCTACGCCGGAAGCGGCACCGCCACAATGATCGGTGTACTGACCTTCAATGAATGGATTGCGCTCGCAGGCCTCCTGACTGCGATAGCAACCTTCCTCGTCAACGCTTGGTACAAGCGCAAACACTTCAAGCTGGCCGAGCGCGCCTTGGAGCAAGGAAACGGAGACAGCAATGCTGGGTGAGATAATCGGTAGCTCTGTTGGTGAAGTGATCAAAGGTGTTGGCAGCCTCTTCACCACCGACAAAGACCGCCTTGCAGCCGAGAACATGTTGCGCAGCCACGAAGCAACCTTGATGAAGTCAGCGCTTGAGTACGAAGGCAAGCTTGCGACGGCACAGGCTGCGATCATTCAGGCAGAGGCGAACGGCAAGAGCTGGCTTCAGCGCAACTGGCGACCACTCACCATGATCACTTTCTTGCTGCTTATTGTGGCGCGATGGTTGGGGTGGACGGCAGGCGACATGAGCGAAGACGAACTTCTGTCTGTATACGAACTAATGAAGATCGGCCTTGGCGGCTATGTTGTTGGACGCAGTGCCGAGAAAGTGGTGCCATCGGTGATGCGCGCTTGGGCAGAAAACCGACAGCGATCCACACCCCAATGAAGCGCCTGGCCGACCTTCGCGAGCACCTGCTAGCCGCACCCCTGGGCTTCAAGGCGGACACGCTGGTGACGTTTGCTGATAGCGGCACCGTGCTGCGGTATGTGGACGGCGAAAGCCGCAGCCTGCGCCTGACCTACCGGGCAGACGTGCTGGCGGAGATGTTCACCGGCAACCCGGTCACCGTGGCCTTGTTCCTCTGGGACTGGCTGGAAGAGTTTCAGCCCGGCCTTGCCCCGGATGCCGTCACCTTTGATGCCGACATTCTCAACACGGACGCGGCGGATATCGCGTTCAGCGTGCCCCTATCGGAAACCTGGGCCGTTGAGACCGTTGACGGGGATCACCGCCTGACCCTTCAGCCGGAACCGCGCATTGACGCGGACAGCCTGACCGGCTTCAGCGAGGGCACCTGATCATGGATCTTGCGCGGGCTGAAGGCCTGGACAGATTGCAGGATTGGGTTGAGGGCGTGATTGCCAGCCTGGACCCCAAGGCGCGGGCCAAGCTGTTCACTGCCATGGGCCGGCTGCTACGGCGCATCAACGCCAAGCGCATCACGCAACAGACGGATCCGGACGGACGCCGGTGGGCACCGCGCAAGCCACGGCGCGACCAGGTGCGCCGCCGGCGCAAGATGCTGCTTGGTCTGCGCAAGGCCCGGCACATGAAGATAGACGCATCCGCAGATGGCGTTGCCGTCGGCTTTGAAGGCCGCACGGCGCGCATTGCCCGTATCCACCAATTTGGCCTTCGCGATCGGCTGAAGGGCAGCGACGGCGAAGCGGGGCCGCTTGTGCGCTACTCGCAACGCAAGCTGCTTGGGCTGGCGCATGCGGACGTGGAAGCCGTTCAGACGCTGATTCTCGATCACATAGATCCGGACCAAGCCCCATGACACACACTCGCCTCTCACCGCACTTCACCCTGCATGAAGCCATGCGCAGCCAAACCGCTGCCCGCCACGGCATCGACAACACGCCGCCCAGGGAGCTGCACCCGCGCCTTGAAGCACTGGCGCACACGATCCTTGAGCCCGTGCGCGCGCATTTCCGGATCCCGTTTTCCCCGTCGAGCTGGTATCGCTCGCCAGAGCTGGAACGCGTGTTGACCTGGCGCAGCTTCTTGCGATGGGCAAGCAAGCGCCGGTTGGATCCGCATGAAGACTCATCCTGGCAACTCTACCTGGACCTGAAGTCACACCCGCGCGGGGAAGCCGCGGATATCGAGTTGCCGGGCATTCCCAATCACGTCCTGGCGGAGTGGATCCGGGACAACCTGACCTTTGACCAGCTCATTCTCGAATTTCACACGATCGGCCAGCCGCAGTCCGGATGGGTGCATGTGAGTTTCAGCATGACGCACAACCGGCAACAGGTTTTGACCATCGGCAGGGGCGGCACCAGGGAAGGCCTGCCGACCTATAGCTAGGACCGCGACACGAAAGGAACGCACCATGACAGTGCCGAAGACGTTCATGCAGAACCAGACGGCGGACGGTGAAGCCGTGATCATGATCAAGGGCCGGCGCACGGTGCTGGTCTGGGGCACGTGGAACGGTGCCACCGTGACCATTGGCTACAGGGCACCGGACAACACGCTGATCGAGCTGGAAGGCGGCACCTTCACGGAAAACGGGTCCGTCCTGGCCCTTCCGGAAGACAGTCACCTTCCGCTTGTCGCCAAGGTCATCGGCGCCAGCGCGGGCACAGACTTGAACGTGATGGTCTGACCGCCATGCCCTTGACGGACTCCCTTGCTCCCGGCCTTGCCAACACTCTCGCTGCACCCCTGAAGCGCGCTGCCGACTTCCCGGCGGGCACCATATGGGCTGCGGACGCGGCGCGGGATCTGTCGCTTGTGGGAGGTCAGACAGGCGCATATGCGGACGCGTTCGATCCCCCACGCCTGGTGGATCTGTCATCCGGCCTGGATGTGATCACAAATCCGGATACGGTAGTAGCGAAGCGCGGACGTGGCGCTGACCAGTTTCCGCTTGCCGCTGAAGCACCATTCAATCAACTAGGAACAGGGTGGAGCGTCGATACTGAAAACGGGCGCTCTTTGATCCACGCGAGTAGTGGGTTCTCCCGTGGCGCGGCGCGGTATCTCGACTTTTTCATTGAGGGTGCAACCTTTGAAGTCGATTTCGACATCGACAATCAAGGCAACAACAATAGCGGTGCCGGGCTTACCCTTTCCGAAGGCAATGACGCGGCGAACGACCTAACGACCGCGTGGTCTGCCACGAACCCGGCAGAGGGCAACCACAAGGTCCAGTTCGTTGCCCGCTCGGTGACAACTCGCCTTGAGTTCAACTGCGCGTCTTGGGCCGGAAAGGTCACAATCAATGCCGTGAGGCGCGTCATTCCCTTCGATGGCTGGCTCGGCAAGATCGTGCCTGAGAGCCTTGGGACGAACCTAACCGGCGCGGTTGTCACAAACACAGCCGATGTGACGGAAGTGCCGGGCGGAATTGCTTTCGTTGGTGTTTCGTCAGGCGCCTTCGGCGGCTTCGCACTTGCCGACGACGTTGTGGACAAGATCGTCGAGGTCACCTACACGGTGTCTGGGCTGACTGCTGGTAGTTACAGCCCGTCGATCCGTGATGAGGCGAATGGGATCACCCAGTTGCCGGGAGTCGGTAGCGACGGCACGTATTCAGAGCGCATCCTCGTTGATGGGGGTGCGGGGTCTGGCAGCGTGACAAGCGCGCTGATCTTTCAGGCATCAGGTGGTGCCACCACAGGCAATGTCACTGATGTCACTTTGCGTGAAGTCATCCCGGAGCAAGTGGTCGGACCTAAGGCCCGCTACGTCAACTCGCCGGGTGCAAATGGCGACCTTATCCAAGCAACTGTTCCGGTGTCGGGCGCTACCAGCAGCGTGGTCATGCGGACCTTCGTGGTCGCAAATGACTGGACGCCTGCAACTCTCAAGGAGCTTTCGGGCCAGTGGACTGGCGGTAGTAACGGCCACGTCTTGAGGCTTGGAGGCGGGGGCGTGCTCTACTTCTACGCCTCGACGGACGGCAGTGACCAGCCTCTTGCGATCACGAACGCCGGTGTCAGCGCGGTGGATGGTCAGGGAGTGTGGTTCCAGATCAGTGTTGATGTCGCGAACAGTACTGCGACTTTTGAGCAGTCGCCCGATCCATGGGACACACCGGAAGAACTGGTCGGGAATTGGGAGTTGATTGGTTCAGCCAATCGCCCGTTCAATGCTGACATTTCAGGTGGACTTCACGCTTCTACAAGGCCGGTGCAGATCGGCGCGCGTGGCGGTCTTGATGTATGGGCGGGCAAGACCTTCCGCTCGGTCTTCTACGAAGATGGCGTCAAGAAATGGGACATGAACCCTGCGAAGATCACCGGCCCCGGCCAGACGAGCTTTGTTTCTGACACAGGCGAGGAGTGGGTGCTCGCAGGTGACGCCACGCTTGAGCATGTCGAGGGCATGGACGCAGGCGGCGTGATCGTCTGTGAGTTCGCTGTGGATGATCTGCTTTCGAGCACCTACCGTTACGCCTTCCAGATTGACGATGGCTCGTTTGATCACCGGATATTGCTTGCAGCCGTGACCAATGGCGCCATCCAGCTTGGCGCCACCGCTAATCCGGACGCTTACAGCAGCACAAACGGCCCCTCCGATGTTGTTCCGGGGCAAGTCCACAAAGCGGCCATCAAATTTGACGGCAATGAGATCGCAATGTCGGTCGATGGCGCAACTGTGTCGAGAGTGCTTCAGACCACCGAGCCATGGCGCTGGAACACATTCCGCCTTGGTCACACCTTCGGTGATCAGCAGTTCCTTTCGGGCGGTCTGAAGAGCATCGCCTTGGCACCCGACGCCACGGTATCGGATGAAGATCTACAGGAATTTGCAACCTAGGACTGGCCCCGTGAAACAATCCGTGTACCCACTATTGGCATTTCTTCTCATTGCCGCCTGCACACCACCTAAGCCTGTGACCAGCACACCCATTCCAACCGGTGAAATTGTGCCACCGCCCATCGGATGCACCGAGTACCGCGAGGACAACCCCGATGGCTGCTGACACACCCTTTGCCGCCACGCTTGGCGATATCTCCACGCTCAACACCATCAACAGCGCCGTGAACCGCGAGATTTGGCCAAGGCCGGACGCTGAAAAGTATGGCCGCTTGGAGAAGTGGGCCGATGCGGAGCTAGAGGGAGACGGCGAAGGCGATTGCGAAGACTATGTGATTGCCAAGCGCCGGCGGCTGGTGGATGCCGGATGGCCACGCGACGCCCTGTGTATTGCCGTGGTGCAGACACCAGCCGGAGAAGGGCACGCGGTGCTTGTGGCAAGGACGGACGCCGGTGACTGGGTTCTCGACAACCTGACAGATGACGTGAAGGCCTGGACGGCCACGGACTACACCTGGCTCATGATCGAGACGGCAGAGCGCGGGCCGGACGGCATGCGCGTCTGGCGAAAGGTCGCCTAGGCGGCACCGGGTTACAAGGCTGCGTTGTAACCAGCACCCCAATGACAAAGTGACGGGCGGTCGAAACGATGCCGCCATGTCCGGACCTGATCCATTCCAGCTAGCCGACCTGTTCCGCCGCGTTGAAAACATCGTGCGGCGCGGACGTGTGCACGCCCTCGACGCAGCGGCGGCACGCGTCAAGGTGGACCTGGGCGAAGACGTGATCACCGCTTGGCTACCCTTCTTTGCCCTCCGCGCCGGACAGGACCGCACCTGGTGGGCACCAAGTCCAGGTGAACAGGTTGTTGTCTTCAGCGAAAGCGGGGACACGGCCAATGGCGTGGTTCTCACCGGGATCTACCAGGCCGCCCATCCGCAGCCCGGAGATGATCCGGCCAAGGCGCTGGTGCGCTTCAAGGATGGCGCCGCAATTTCATACGACCACGATGCGCACACATTGACCGTGGACGTGGTTCCGCAAGGCGGGGCCATCACCATCAAGGCCGCCGCGAAAGTCATTGTGCAAGCGCCTGAAGCCCTGGTGGACGCGGACCGCGTGGACCTGGGCGGCGAAGGTGGCAAGCGCGTCGCGCGCGCCGGTGATCGGGTCGAGATCCTTTCCGGATCCAGCGCAGGTCTGACCGGCGTGATTCATGAGGGATCGGAGACCGTGCATGCCGTGGATTAGGTCACAGCACGGCGGGGAGATCCGCTCATGAGAGGCATGTCAGCCGGCACGGGTGCGCCGCTGGATGGCGAAGCCCATCTGCGCCAGTCAATCACCGACATTCTGACTACGCCGCTTGGCAGCCGTGTCATGCGCCGCGATTACGGATCTCTCGCCTTCTCCCTGGTGGATGCCGCGTCCAATGCCGCCGGAAGCATGTTGCTGAAGGCCGTGTGCGCCGATGCGCTGGCCAAATGGGAACCGCGTGTGAAGGTCACCCGCATCGAGCTGGTGAGCGCCACCCGAGACGGCAAGACGGAAATCGATCTGGATCTGGCCTATGCCGATGGCCACAGGGCGCGGCTGACGGGGCTGCTGATATGAGCCGCTTCGATTACATAGATCCGGCAACGCTGCCCAAGCCGGAAGTGCTGCAAGAGCTGGCCTATGAGGCAATCCGCACCGAACTGATTGCGGCGTTCCAGCTACTCTATCCGGACTTCACCGCCGCCCTTGAGAGTGACCCCGTGGTCAAGCTGCTTGAGCTGGCGGCCTATCGCGAGGTGCACTGGCGCGCGCGCACCAATGACGACGCCCGGCGGGTGATGCCAGCCTATGCCACGGGTGCGGATCTGGAACATATCGGCGCACGCTATGGCGTATCGCGCCTGTTGCTGGACGCGGGCGATCCGCTCGCCACGCCCCCGGTGCCCCCCACCTATGAAGACGACGAAGCCTTGCGCCGGCGGATACTGCTTTCCCCGGAAGCCCTGAGCGTTGCCGGTTCACGCGGCGGGTACATCTTCAACACGCTTTCCGCCGGCGAGACACCTGCGAACGTCGCTATCACCAGTCCGCAGCCCGGCACGGTCATTACCGAATACACATTTGATCCGGTGGGCATCGCCGCCCAGGTGAAACACGCCAATGCGTTTCAGTCCAATCCGGGTGAAATCACCGTTGTGGTCATGGGCTGGGATGGCGACGGCATCCCCACGATGCCTGTTCTCTCCGCCGTAGAAGCACATCTGACGGACGCCTATGTCCGACCCATGGGGGACACGGTGATTGTCAAAGCCGTGGACGTGGTGAGCTACACGATTGACGCCACCATTGAAGTCACCGAAGGCCCGCAGATCCCGCTTGCCCAGACGGCAGCGGAAGACGCCCTGCAAGACTACGTGAACGCACGCCACGCCATTGGACTGCGGGTGACGGAATCAGGGATCCACGAAGCGTTGACGGTTGCCGGTGTCGATAAGGTGACGCTGACGGGCTTCAACGATATCGAGCCGACAGGCGAACAGGCCGCCTACTGCACGGGCTTCACCGTGAATGTGGTGGTGCAGAATGTCTGACCTACTGCCCCCCAATGCCCAACCCCTTGAGCGCGCACTTGATGCCGCCGCCGCCGGCCGCTTTGACGTGGATCCGGGCATCCGCCTGGTCTGGGATCCGGAAGCCGCTCCCATGGATATCGTGCCATGGCTCGCCTACGCCTTCTCGGTGGATCTCTGGGACGATGGCTGGTCTGAAGACACCAAGCGATCGGTGACAGCTCAAAGCCTTCTGGTACATGCGCGCAAAGGCACGGTCGGCGCGCTCAAGGACGCCATTCGTGCCGCCGGCTATGGCGAATGCGACGTGTATGATGGGTTAGACGCGCGCCGCCGCGACGGCAGGGTGAAGCGCGACGGAACCCACTTCTACAGCGTCTACACGCATTGGTGCTGGTTCACGGTTGTCATGCGCAAGCCGGTGAGCCTTCCGCAGGCTGAACAAATCCGCCGGATCATCAACCTGGTGAAGCGCGAAAGCAATCGCCTGCACCAGCTTCGATATGACCGCGCTCTCAATACGCGCAACGGCGTTGTCATTCGCAATGGCGACTTCACACGAGGGGTGATTGATGGCCAATCTATCTGAAGATCCTGTCTGGGTAGATGGCATCTACCAGCTTGAAACAACTGACGTTGTATTGGGCGGACCGGACGGCATCGACAATGTGCAAGCCAAGGCGCTCGCCAACCGCACGGCCTATCTCAAGCAGGAAGTAGACGCCCGCGCGCCGATCGCGAGTCCCACTTTCACCGGCGCACCGGAGGCACCGACGCCGGCAGCCGGCAACGACTCGACCCGCCTGGCCACAACCGAGTTTGTTACACAGGCGCTTGCGTCGATCCTGAATGCGCCGCCGTCCACACTCGACACGCTGAACGAACTGGCAGCGGCCCTGGGCGATGATCCCAACTTCAGCACAACCATGATGACGCTGTTGAGCCAGAAGGCACCGCTTGCTTCGCCGGCATTCACCGGAACGCCTGAGGCACCTACTGCGAATCCCGGAACGAACACGACGCAGCTCGCAACCACCGCATTTGTTGTTGCCGCCGTTCTGGCGCAAAGCAAACAGAGCATAGGCTCCTATAGTTTCGCCCTCGCCAACCCCAGCCCCTCCCATTTCCTTGAGCTGAACGGTGCTACTTACAATCGAAGCACCTACGCGGATCTCTTCAACTTCGCTGATACCAACGGGCTACTGACCACGGAAGCGGCATGGTCAACGGCAAAAGGCCTGTTCTCTGACGGGGATGGTGTTTCGACCTTCCGCCTTCCCGATTACCGGGGTGCGTTTCTCCGCGTCCTTGATGGCGGCGCAAACCTGGATCCTGGGCGATCCCTTGGAAGCTATCAGGAAGACGAGTTCAAGGAGCACTCGCACCTCCAGTACTTCCGGCCCGCTCAACTCACCGGCGGCACCGACTATTTCAGTCGGGGCAACGACCCCGTGTCTCACGTCACCACACAGACGAACGGCGTACAGGCAAGCGGCGGCGCTGAAACGCGCCCAAAGAACTACGCCACTCGCGCATTCATTCGGTACGCTTAGGAGGCGGTCGTGACAACAATCTTCCACTTCGATGACGACGGCATCCTTCTCAACAGCACTGGAGCCGCGACAGATCCGAGAGAACCTGGCCGGCTTGTACTTCCGGCAAACACGACAACCCTGCCACCGCCTGAAGCGGTCGGACACACCATACCTGTGTTCAACGGGGGTGGATGGGACCTGATTCCGGACTGGCGCGGAAAGACGTACTGGCTACCGGACGGATCCGAGCACGCAATCCATACAGTCGGTGTGGAGCCGCCAGCCGATGCTTTGGACGAAGCGCCCGCGCCTCCACTCGACCAGATCCGCCATCAGGCTGGCGCGGTTGTTGATGCCGCAGCCGAGACTGCACGGCTTCTATTCCTCACACCTGGTGCTGGTCAGGCCATGACGTACCAACAGAAGGAAGTGGAAGCGGACGCCATCTTGAGCGACGGCGCCCCGAGCGCGACCGACTACCCGTTTCTCGCGGCCTGCATCGGTGTAGATGGCGACACGCTTGCCGAAGTCGGCAGCGTGATCCGCGCCCGGCGCGACGCCTGGGTCCTGGCCGGTGCACAGATCGAGCAAACCCGGCTGCATGCCAAGCAGGCCATCCGCGCGGCCACAACCCCAGCCGAAATCGACACCATCTTGTCCACCCTGACATGGCCGCAGCCGGAGTAAGGCCACACACCGCGCACCGCGCTTGAAGGAGACTGACCATGCCCAACGATTATCACCACGGCGTCCGCGTTGTTGAAATCAACGAAGGCACACGCCCCATCCGCACCATTCGCACGGCGGTCATCGGCCTGGTGTGCACCGGCCCCAATGCCGACGCCGCCGCCTATCCGCTGAACACGCCCATTCTCATGACGGACATTTACACCGCCATCAGCAAGGCGGGTGACACGGGCACCCTGCCCTTCGCTCTGGATGCCATCCGCGACCAGGCGAACCCCTGGGTGGTGGTGGTGCGCGTTGAAGAAGGCGTGGACGAAGCCGGCACAAATGCCAACATCATCGGCACCGTGGAAGCCGATGGCACCCGCACGGGCATGAAGGCGCTGACCGTCGCCAAGCAGGAACTGAACGTGGTGCCGCGCATCCTGGCCATTCCCGGCCTGGACACGCAGCCTGTTGCCACGGAGCTGGTCACCATCGCCCAGGAGTTGCGCGCCTTTGCCTATGTGTCCGCCTATGGCGCGACCAGCAAGGAAGAAGCCGTCACCTATCGTGGCAACTTCAATGCCCGCGAACTCATGGTGATCTGGCCCGAGTTTCAGAAGTTCAACACCACCACGCAGTTGAAGGACACTGCCTTTGCCACGGCGCGCGCCGCTGGACTTCGGGCGAAGATTGACAATGAGATTGGCTGGCACAAGACGCTTTCCAACATCGCGGTCAACGGCGTTACCGGGATCTCGCAACACGTCAATTGGGATCTTCAAAGCCCGGACACGGATGCGGGCTACCTGAACGAAAACGAAGTGACCACGCTCATTCGGGAAAACGGGTTCCGCTTCTGGGGATCCCGGACATGTGCGGATCCAACAAGTCTGTTCGCCTTCGAGAACTACACCCGCACCGCTCAGGTGTTGGCTGACACCATGGCGGAAGCGCATATGTGGGCTGTGGACGCCCCCATGAGCCTGCCGAATGTCAAAGACATCATCGAGGGTGTGAACGCGAAGCTCCGTAGCCTGACCAATAACGGCTATCTGCTTGGCGGACAGGCCTGGTTCAACCCCGAACTCAACCCGGTGGAAGAGCTGAAGGCGGGCAAGTTGCAGATTGACTACGACTACACGCCCGTCCCGCCGATTGAGAACCTGCAATTCAATCAGCGGATCACTGACAGCTACATCCTGGACCTGCAAGCCGCTATCGCCGCCGCGTAAGCGCGCGGCGATCGGCAACCGCGTCCGCCTACCCACACCTCTGACCCCTTTGATTAGGAGCTGACCATGCTTCCCGAAACACTGAAGAAGATGAACGTCTTTGTGGATGGCGTCGGCTATCTCGGTAAAGCCGAGGAAGTGACGCTTCCGTCAATCGAGCGCAACACCGAAGAATACCGGGGCGCAGGCATGGGCGGCCCGGCCATGGTGGGGCTTGGCTGGAATGCCCTCACCATGACCATCAAACTGCGCGAGCACACGCAATCGCTGCTCAAGGCGCTGGCCAAGCACGCCGCGTCTGACACCGGCGTGCGCTTTGTCGGTGCCTACCAGTCGGATACGCCCGGCGCGCCCATGGTGGCCATCGAAGTGGTGGCACGCGGTCGCCTCGACAAGATCGACCTGGGCACCGTCAAGGAAGGCCAGATGACGGATTCGGATCATGAGTTGTCGCTGACTTACTTCCGGTTCGATCGCAACGGCGAAGCGCTGGTTGAACTCGACTTTGAAAATGGTGTGGAGGTAATCGCCGGCGAAGACGTGCTGGCCGAAGCCCGCCGCATCATTGGCCTGAGTGAGTAGGGACACCCCTACCCGCCCCAATCGTCCAACAACACTGGAGCAAGACACAATGACCCACGGACGCAAGAACGGCGCTGAGACTTCGAAAGACGCAGGGCCGGGACAGGTGGCCGAGACACGTGCACCAGAACCGGTCAGCACTGAGGCCATCGGTGCGGCCACACAAGGCGTTTCGCATGCGCTCGCCACACCCATCACGCTTGGCGAGCAGCCGATAACAGACCTGCACGTTCGGCGGCCCAAACCTGGTGACTTGCGCGGCCTTCAGTTGGGCGCGCTGGTAAACGGGGACACAGACGCGATGTTGAAGCTGATCCCCAGGCTGACAACGCCCGCGCTGCCGGAAGAGATCATCTGTGAACAGATGAACGCACTGGATCTGATCGGCCTCACAGACAAGGTGGTTCAGTACCTCACGGTAAAGTAATTCCCGCCGACCTCACACAGGCCTACGCCTTTATCAACATGGTGTTTGGCGGCGGGTGGCCCCCTCACGTTCTCGATACGATGCCGCTGGATGAATTCTGCGACTGGTATGCGCAAGCGGTGAAGGAGAACGACGCACTCAGGAAAGCCATGGGCAAGGACTGACCCTGCCCATGGCCGCTGCTCATGAAAGGCCGCGCGACCATGAAAGACCTTAAGCTCCGCATCGGCGTTGAAGCCCTGGATAAGGCGTCAAAGACGTTCAAGGGCATCACGCAAAGCACCACCAAAATGCGGGATGGTGTGGCCAAGACCTCGAAGGAGCTGAAGGGACTTCAGGCGACACAGAAGCGATTGACCGGCTTTGCGAAGCTCAAGCGCGAAACCGCCGGCACCGCCAAACAGCTCAAGGCTGCCCAGGTGGAAGCGCAGCGCCTTGCCCAAGTGCACAAGCACGCGGTGCGACCGACAACAGCCATGGCCCGCGCGGCAAGTAAGGCCGCAGACAGTGTGCGGACCCTGAAGGAAAAACAGGCCGCGCAACTGCACATGCTTCAGCGTGAACGTGGCGCGCTTGGCAAGGCCGGGATCGACACACGCAACCTGGCGCATGAACAAAGCCGCCTGGCAACGCGGATCGCCGCCACGTCGCGCGGGCTTGATCGGCAGCAACAGGCGTTGAAGCGCGCGGCACGGCAGCAACGCCGATTGGCGGAAGCAGGTGAGCGATACCGCCGGACCCTGCAAACCCAATCCAACCTGGCGGTTGCAGGGGCCGCAGGTGTCGCGGGGGGCGCGACCGCCCTTCGCGGCCTGGCCGGCACGATTCAGCCGGGCATGACGTTTGACGAACAGATGAGCGCGGTTGGCGCCATCGGGCGCGTCAACAAGACATCGCAAGCATTCAAGGATCTACGCACCCAGGCCATCGCCCTGGGCAACACAACCGCCTTCAGCGCCACCCAGGCGGCGGGCGGCATGGAATTCCTGGCCATGGCCGGGTTTGAGGCAGCCGAGATCCTGGCCGCCATGCCAGGCATGCTGAACCTGGCGAAAGCCGGACGCACGGAGCTGGCACAGAGCGCCGATATCGCATCCAACATTTTGAGCGCCTTCAACCTGCAAGCCGGGCAGATGAACATGGTGGCCGATACGCTGGTCGCCACGTTCACGCGGTCGAATACCAGCCTGCAACAGCTTGGCGACACCATGACCTATGTTGCGCCGGCGGCGTTTGAAGCGGGCGCATCCATGCAGGAAGCCGCCGCCATGGCCGGACTGCTCGGCAATATGGGTATCCAGGCGAGCATGGCAGGCACGGTGCTTCGGAGCATGTACACCCGCATGGCCAGTCCGCCGCGACAGGCCGCAACGGCACTCGCCTCGCTCAACGTCCAAACCAAAGATGCAGCGGGCAACATGCGCGCCATGCCGGAGATCCTGGCAGAGATCGCGCGCAAGACGGAAAGCATGGGCAACGCGGAACGCCTGGGCCTGTTCACGGCCATTGCCGGCAAGCAGGCCGGTAGCGGCATGGCCGCCCTTGTGCGCGCCCAGGGGGCGGAAGCCATCACGCAGTTCGTGGATGTGCTGAACAAGGCCGAAGGTGAAGCGCAACGCGTGGCCACGCTCATGGGAGACAACCTGTCAGGCGACGTGGTGGCCCTGGGAAGCGCCTGGGAAGGCCTGAACATCGCCATGGCGGACACACAGACATTCGGCCTGCGGAACCTGGTGCAGGGCATCACCGGGCTTGTGCGTGGCATTACGGCATGGTCACGGGAGAACCCGCGCCTTGCCGGCGGCCTGTTCACCGTCGCGGGTGTGCTGGCAACGGTCTGGACCATTGCCGGTGGCCTGGCGATCGGCGTTGCCGGACTGCTTGGCCCCTTTGCACTGGCGAAGTTCGCGTTCGTGACGGTGGGACTCAAGGCGGCGGCCCTGGCCACCGGCCTGAAGATGGTTGGCGGCGCGGTGTTGATGCTGGGCAAGGCGCTGCTACTCAACCCCATTGGGCTCATAGCCGTGGGCATCGCCGGTGCGGCCTATCTGGTGTGGAAGCATTGGGACACGATCAAGAGCGGCTTCATGAGTGCAGCGGCGTGGTTGCGTGGTCTCACGGAGAAGTTCAACGCCATTGGCAGGGATATCGTGTCCGGATTGATCACCGGCATTACCAGCCGCATTGGGCGCGTGATGGAAACCGTGAAAGGGCTTGCCGGACGCATCAAGACGGCCTTCGCGGATCTCCTGGGCATCAACAGCCCAAGCCGTGTCTTTGCCGCTTTCGGCGGGCACCTGACCCAAGGGCTCACCCTAGGTGTTGAACAGGGCCAGAGACGCGCCCTGAACGCCGTGCAGCAATTTGGTAGGGATCTACCACGGGTGGCCGCCGCCGGTGCTGTGGCGGCAAGTGTGAGCGCCGTTCCGGCCTATGCCGGCCTGCCCGCCGCCCCGGCCCCTGTGACACAGACAATCGAGATCCACGTTCACGCCGCACCGGGCATGGATGAACACGCCCTGGCCCGGCTGGTGGCGGACGAAGTGGAGCGACTCGAGCGCGACCGTGCCGCATCAGCCCGTGCGGCCTTCCATGACCAGGGGTAGACACCCATGATGATGAGCCTTGGCCTGTTTGTGTTTTCCGTGCCCACCGTCGCCTATCAGCAATTCCAGCGCGACACGGCAGAGCGGTTTGCGTCCAATGACCGGTTTGGCGATCGAGCCGCAAGCCAACACCTTGGACCAGGCACGGACACAATCTCGCTTTCCGGAGATCTGTACCCAGGCACAACAGGCGGATCCGCGGATCTGCAACGGCTGCTGGACATGCAGGCGACGGGCACCGCCTATCTGCTCATGGACGGCATCGGCAACGTCCTGGGTTACTGGACCATCCGCAGCGTGCAGCAAAGCCGCAGCATCTTCCTGCGCGAGGGGCAAGCACGAAAGATGAGCTTCACCCTGTCGCTACGCCATGAGCCGGACGACACGCTGAACAAGGCGGACCTGACACCTGAAGATATGGCCATCGCACGCCTGGCCGGCAACATCCAGCGGGGCGGCGCATGACTCCTGATTTTCTCATCACAGTCGCGGGCACCGACATTACGCCGCAGATCAACTCGCGCCTTGTGACCCTCACCCTGACCGACAAGCGCGCCTTTGCAGCGGATGAGCTGGTTCTTGTGTTGAGCAACACCGATGGCCTGCTTGCCCTGCCCGGCATGGGCGCATCGGTGACGGTGCATCTGGGCTTCCAGGAAACCGGCCTGATCAACAAGGGCAGCTTCGTTGTCGACGAAATGACGGACACCGGCCCGCCGGATCAATTGAGGATCCACGCGCGAAGCGCGGACTTTCATGCGTCGCTGAACGAACACAAACGCCGCAGCTTTGACGGCATCCCACTTGGCGAGATCCTGCGCACCATCGCCGGGGACCATGGCCTTGAGCTGGTGGTAGCGGAAGCCCTGGCCTGGCAGAACCCCGGCCATATCGACCAGGCGAGCGAAAGCGACGGGCATCTTCTCACCCGGCTTGGACGGCAGTTTGACGCGATTGCCACCATCAAGGCCGGACGGCTGCTGTTCGCCAAGGCCGGATCCGGACAAAGCGCCGGCGGCACGCCGCTGGATCCTGTGACCCTTACCCGTGGCGACGGCGACCGGCACACCTTCAGCCGCAAGCAGGGATCCACCGACTATTCAGGCGTCAAGGCGCAATGGCATGACGTGGCCAATGGCGTCCGCAAGATGGTGACCGCCGGCGGCGGATCCACGCCGGAGAAGTTGAAGACGCTCGCCACGACCTTCAAGGACGCAGCAACAGCCCAGGCGGAAGCGGACAGCGAATGGGCGCGCATTCAACGGGCACGCGACACCATGTCTGTGACCTTGGCGATCGGGCGGGCAGACCTGATGGCGGAAACGCCGGTGACCCTCACAGGATGGCGGCCGGAAATTGATGCGATCGCCTGGATCTGCGGACGGGTGACGCACACGCTGAACGGCAGCGGCTTCATGACCGCAGCGCAGCTTGAGAGGAAGGCGTGAGTCACACCCTTACGACGACTCGCGGTAAAGCTCCGCTTGAATCAGCGGGAGGTATTCCCGCATCTGGTCTGTGCCGCCTCCATCTGTAGTCGCCCAGTCGGTAGCCGTATACAGAACAACGTTGATCGCGTTCTTCAAATCCAGGTGTTCTAACCGCGCCTCAGGGTTTTTGCGTTCATGCTTTTCCAACTCTTCCCGCAGCGCCCGCATTCCGGCAGCCCAATCGGCCATGGGTCCATCGGAGTGGATACCGTATCGGTGAAATTCGGGATCGTATCGGACAGCGTTTAACTCCCGCCAACGCAGTCGCAGTTCGGAGCGGACTCTCTCCTGATACGTATCCGTAGTCATATCGACCGTCTGATGTGTCGACGGCAGTTCAGTTGATCCCGAGAACACCCCAAGCGCTGTAAACACTGCAAGGCCCACGAGCAGCACCGCGATGAAAAAAACAATCCTGGTCACCGCCCAAGCTCCGCTTCAATGTCCTGGATCATGATTGCTGTATTCGCGTCACCCTGACCGGCGGTGCGCGTCCAGTCCATGCCGACCGTGAACATGTAGTGGATCGCCGGGCCAAGCATCACGTCTTCAGCGACGCCGGGACCGTTGCGCGCATAGTCCAACCATTCGGTATAAAGTGCCTTGCGTTGCCGTTCCCAATCACCGAAGGGACCGGCGGGCGAGAAGCCGAACTGGTGGAACTGACTGTTGTAGCGCGCACCCTTGAGCTGCGCCCAAAGCGCCGACGCCTGTTGACGGGCCTGGGCCGGAAACTCCGGATCAAAGGCCGGTTGCGGATCCTGCGTCTCGACGGGGGCATTCGGCGCGGCGCGGACAACCGGGTCCGGCGGCAAGTCCCTCTCAACCACAACCGGTTCCGCTTCGTCCGCCTCGATCACATCTTCTGGCGCCGTCGCGTCCTGTGTGGCGTCCGGATCCGGCATCTGAGAGACCACGACCGCAAACCAGACGATCACGGCACCAACAACCATCCACCCGCGAAAGCGTCGGCTATCCTTGTATGAGGGGAACGCGCGCGCCGTTCCCGGCGGCGACAGCACAAACGCCATGACCGCGAAAAGCAGCCCGGCCAACACGTTGCCAAGGGTGAACTGCCCGATGGCGAAGAAGGCCATGATGCCGGCAACAATCCACATGATCACACTCATGGATGCACCCTTACCGCGACACGAACATGCGGGCTGCTTCCAGCAACAGCCGCTTGTTCTCTGTCCCGTCCACCGACATGAACAGCTCGATCAATTCCGCCAGCATGACGCTGCTGGCACTGGCTGAGGGGCCTTTCGAATCACTTGTTGATTCGGAAATCTGCACAGGATTGGGTTCGCCGGTCGCCAACCAATACATATCGACGCCCAGGGCGCGGGCCAGCGCAGCTAGGTTTTCAGGGCGCGCCCCTTTGGACGTTCCGGCCTCCAACTGACTTATTGCGGACCCGGAAATACCCCCGGCATTCCGCGCCAATTCAGCCATCGAGAGCCCGGCGCGTTCGCGCGCAAGTTTCAACCGGTCACCAAACATCCGGTTAAGTATACTAAACCTTGGGTTTAGCATGCTTGACCTTTTCGTTTAGCATGCTTAACGGCGTAACCATGCTTAAGGAACACGCCATCGCCCTGTTTGGTTCGTGCACGGAGCTTGCGAAGGCACTCGGTTACTCGAAGTCCTTCATCTCCCAACTGCCCGACACCCTCCCTCAGAAATACGCCGACCAGGTGACCGGCGCGGCGATCCGCAACAAGAAATCTGCCGCCGCAGTCAAGCGCCTGAGACAGGGCAAGCACCCCTTCCCATCGTCCGTGTCCGGAGCGTCGCAATGCGCGTGAAGGAACACAAGCCGACCATCAAGCGGATTCCATGTCCGCACTGTGAGCACAAAACGCGCATTCGCAAGACGCGAGAGTTCACGCCCATCTACAGGGAAATCACCTGCCAGTGCCTCAACGACAAATGCGGTTGCGTATTCGTCTGCGCGATCACCCCCGTCCGCATTCTCACACCGTCCGCCGCGCCCAACCCTGACGTTCACATCCCCCTATCCGAACACGTCAACGTCCAGCAACTCGTTCTCTCCCTGAACGAGCCCGTGAAACGCGCCTAGCTGAAGGAGCAAGCCATGCGCCCGACATCCTACGAAGCCGAGAACCTTCAAGACTTCGCCCGCGTCGCACTGCATCGCGCAATCAATGCCGGCGTGGATGATCGAGAAGGGCAGTTTGACGCGGTGAAGCGGTCGCTAGTGCGCGACAAGAGCACGACCGTTGATAAGGCCGACACCATTGCCGCAATGGTGGTTGCCGATCATGAGGCGCTCGGGTCCGACACCCTCATTGACATAGACCGCAGCACAAGCACTTGCGTCTTTGCGATGGTGGACGGCAAGCGCGTCGCTGTATCCGTCCGCGACATTGAAGCCATCGTGCGCAGCAACGCGTAGAGACGCAGCGCCATGGCAACGCCCAACCCTCAACATGTGCGCGACTTCGCCGCCCTGCGGCCCGCCGGTGGCTTCTCAGTCGTTCTGGCGGACCCGCCTTGGCCCTTTGAGACGCGTTCTGAGAAAGGCACGGGCAAGAGCGCATCGGCGCACTACCCGACCATGGACATTGCTAAGATCTGTGCCCTGCCGGTCAGCACTCTGGCAGCGCGGGATTGCGCACTGTTCTTGTGGGTGACATGGCCGCTTCAGCCTGTCTGGCAACGGGTGCTGAAGGCTTGGGGTTTCACGTACTCAGCACTTGCGTGGGAGTGGATCAAATACAATCCGCAGACACGTAAGTACGCATTCGGCGGCGGATACGGCACCCGGAAAAACCTCGAACCATGCTTGCTGGCGACACGCGGCAACCCGCAGCTTCGCAAAGGATGGGAAGCCAATCTGCTGGACGAAGGCCACCAACCGGATGGAGTCCGCAGTGTCCGCGACTTCATCCAATGGTCCCCGCACGACTGCGTGCGCAGCCCGTCCCGCGAACACAGCCGCAAACCACCGGAACAATACGACCGGATAGAGACGCTTTTCAGCGGCCCCTACATAGAATTGTTCGCCCGCAACACGCGCTCTGGCTGGACCGCCTGGGGCAATGAAGTCGGCAAGTTTGATGCGGAGGAATCGGCCTAATGCCCGCCTCTCGCCAGCGCGCCCTTGAACTGTTGCGGATGCACCAGGCAACCGCCCGCCTCGACCAGTCAGTGGGTGGCTACACCGTCGCCTATTGGAAGGGCACTACCTGCAAGCACGCCAAAGCCGTCATTCCCGAGCGCGTCATGAATGCGCTGATCAGGGACGGCCTGGCCGAGAAACGGCGGCGGTTGGCGACGAAGGCCCCGTTCACCGCCATCGTCTTTGTACAGATCACCCAGGCCGGACGCATCGGCAACGGTCCTGTTGCGCCCAATCGTCCGGCGGAAACCCGCCTTCCCTACGTCGACTAACTGGCCTCGTGAAAAGGAGCATTCACAATGGCAACAGACGCGTTCCCCCTTGCATGGCCTGAAGGATGGCCGCGCACCCCGGACCACCAGCGGCAAGACGGCAGCTCACGTTTTCGGCGTAGTGACTGGACCGGCGGTTACAAGCAACCGTCTATGCACGCTGCATGTGAGCGACTTGTAGCAGAGCTGCGCCGCCTCGGTGTCGAGTACATCACAGTGTCTTCCAATGTCGCACTTCGCGCGGATGGCATGCCACGGTCCGGCCAGCGGATTCCCGACGATCCCGGCGTTGCGGTCTACTTCGAGCTTGGCGGCACGCCCAAGGCGATGGCGCGCGACGCGTTCCACCGACCAGAGCACAACGCAACGTCACTGGCCTTGGCTGTGGAAGGCATGCGGCAGCTCGATCGGCACGGCGGCGGTGTCATGATCCACAAGGCATTTTCTGGTTTTGATGCCCTACCTGCGCCCATCGCACAAGGCGAGCGACACTGGACGCAGGTGTTGGACGTGACGCCAAACGCGAGCAGCGCCGTGATCAACGCTGCCTTCCGGGAGAAGACAAAAAAGTGTCACCCGGACGCTGGCGGAAACAAGGCTGCGTTTCAGGAGTTGGTTGCAGCTCGTGACGCTGGCCTGAAGGCCGCAGGGGGGCGCTCATGAGCGCCGCAAATACAGCCACCACGGATCTACATGGGCTGATCATAGACAGCTTTGCCGGCGGCGGCGGTGCTTCCACCGGCATTGAAATGGCCTTTGGTCGCTCGCCGGATATCGCGATCAATCACGATGCTCAGGCACTCGCCATGCATGAGGCAAATCATCCGGATACCGAGCACTTTGTAAGTGACATCTGGGCGGTCAACCCGATTGAGGCTACGCGCGGTCAACCCGTTGCATTCGCGTGGTTCTCACCGGACTGCAAGCACTTCTCCAAGGCCAAGGGTAGCAAGCCAGTGAAGCGCCACATCCGTGACCTGGCCTGGGTTGTGATCAAGTGGGCGCGGTTAGTACGCCCTGCGGTGATCGCACTTGAGAACGTGGAAGAGTTCCGCGATTGGGGGCCGCTTGGCACAGACAAGAAGCCGTGCCCGCGCCGAAAGGGTCAGACATTCCGGCATTGGGTAGAGGCCTTGCGCCGGATTGGGTACGAGGTCGATTGGTGGGAACTGCGTGCATGTGACTATGGCGCACCGACGATACGGAAGCGCCTGGTACTGGTGGCGCGGTGCGATGGTGGCCCTATCACAAAGCCTGAGCCGACACATGGCCGGCCCGACGATCCGCGCGTTATCGCTGGCGATTTACAGCCCCACCGCACGGCGGCGGAGATCATAGATTGGTCGATCCCCTGCCCGTCAATCTTCCTGACAAGCGACGACGCACGCGAGCTGCGCCAGTCACATGGCATCCAGATAAAGCGCCCCCTTGCTGAAAACACAATGCGCCGGATAGCTCAAGGAGTGGTCCGCTACGTTCTGGAAGATCCAGACCCCTTTCTTGTGGTCTGCAATCACAGTGGCGATAGCTTCCGTGGGCAAGACTTTGGCGCGCCCATGGCTACCATCACTGCCAATCGCGACGCGCATGGCTTGGTGATGCCCTACTTCGTTCCGCGATATGGAGAGCGTGACGGTCAGGAACCGCGCACGCGCAAAGTCACAGACCCGCTCCCTGTGATCGTTCCGACCGCGAACGGTGCATCGCTCATTGCTCCGTTCCTGGCGCAACACAACACGGGTGTTGTGGGCCACGACGCCCGCACGCCGGTCAGCACCATCGTCCAGCGCGCCACCACGCAGGCAGTGGTTGCACCACACCTTGTGAGCCTGAAGGGCAGCGACAGGCGCATGCAACCCGTTGATGCCCCGGCACCGACGATCTGCGCTGGGGGTGGGCACGCCGCCGCAGTAGCTGCATTCCTGGTCAAATACTATGGAACGGATCAGCGTGGCTCGATCACAGATCCGGCAGCCACTGTCACAACGCGCGACCGCTTCGGACTGGTGACTGTCTCGATCGCCGGCGAACAATGGATCCTTGCAGACATTGGCATGCGGATGCTCACCACACGCGAGCTGTTCCGCGCCCAAGGCTTCCGCGACTCCTACATCATTGATCATGGCCCGGACGGTTCGCCCCTGTCCCTCACCGCTCAACGTCGCATGTGTGGCAACTCTGTCTGCCCCGACCTGGCAAGCGCTGTGGCGGCGGCAAACCGACCGCGCAAGCGCGGTGCCGTGGCGCACCAGTCACCGGATCAGCTTGAACTAGGGGTGGCGTGATGGTCGCGTACAACTTCTTGGCCAAGTTCGTCCCTGCGATCAAGACAGGCCGGAAGTCGCACACTTTCCGCGTCTATGGAAAGCGTCGCCATGTGCGCCCTGGTCGGCTGGTGCAGCTCTACACCGGAATGCGCACCAAGGCTTGCCGGCGCATCGCGGAGACGACTTGCACACACGTGGACCGCATGACCGTGGGTGATGATTACATCATGCTGAACGGTCAGATCCTTGGTCACATCCGCCTAAAGAAACTCACCCAGGCCGATGGCTTTGACACACCCGCAGACTTCTTTGCCTGGGTGAAGGCAACCCACGGCTTCCCTGCCGAAGGCGTCCTTGTCCATTGGGATCCGGAAGACGTTATCCGGCAAGCCGACACTGACACCTAGACCGGAAAAGCCGTGCGCAACCAAGAACTACAAAACGAGATCCTGAAGCGGCTGAAATCCGACTACCGCATGAAGGATGCAGGTGACTATCTGCGCCAAGGCACGTGCCCTGCATGCGGTCATCGCGAGCTGTACGTATCCAAGGAGAAGCCCTGGACCGCGCGGTGTGGGCGGCTGAACAGGTGCGGCGCCGAATTCTCCGTGAAGGATCTCTACAAGGATCTGTTTGAGGGCTTCAACAAGCGCTTCCCGAAATCGCAGGAAGACCCCAACGCGACCGCAGACGCTTACATGACATACGCGCGCGGCCTGCCTGTTGAGAAGCTACGCGGTGCTTACCGTCAGGAGGCCTACTACAATCCCTCCGCAATTGGCCGCACCGGAACCGCGACCGTCCGCTTCGATATCGACCGCGCCAACGAAATCTATATGGAGCGCTTTGTTGAGCCCATCACGGTTGAGGATGACGGCAGGCGGACAATCCGCAAGCAGCACTTCGGCGGCAAGCACAAGGGACTTTGGTGGCAACCACCAGGACTAGAGATCGAAGACGGCGATACCGTCTGGTTGGTTGAGGCCTGCATAGATGCGGCCAGCCTGCATTGCGCTGGCGTGAAAGCCGTCGCCACTCTCTCGGCAGGCAACTATCCCGAGATCCGGCTTGCGGACCATGCCGACAAATCCGTGAAATGGGTGTGGGCGCTAGACGACGATCGGGCCGGACGCCGCGCCGCCACCAAGCATGTGAAGCGCATGCAGGATGCAGGATTTGACCAGGTGGTAGCGGCCTTTGTCCCTGGCAAGAACGGTCAGAAGCGCGACTTTAACGACGCCTTCAAAGACGGCGAGCTAGAGCCGGAAAATCTCAAGCACTACCTGTATCGCGGCGAGCTGCACTTGGCGAAGACGCCCTTAGAGAAGGCCCTGATCCGTTACCGTCACACCGGACAGTCATGGTTCAACTTTGAGTTCAAGGACCGGCTGTACCATTTCGGCCTGGACCTTGCTGCCTACAACGCCGCGCACCAAGCGTTGAAGGATTCCGAACACGCCGCCAGCATGGATGAAAAGGAGCTGGTGGACGAAGCCGCCAAGCAGGCGGGAATGTTGAGTGAGATTGCAAACTGCTATCCAGAGTTCCTGTATTTCCAGGTCAACAAGCTCACGGACGAAAGCTGGTACTACACACGGATCCGGTTCCCGCATGGCGCAAGGCCTGTCAAGAACACTTTCACCGGCGCACAACTGTCCGCTCCAACAGAGTTCAAGAAACGCCTGCTAGGCATTGCAGCCGGTTCCATCTTCACCGGTTCCAAAACGCAGCTCGACCAGTTTCTTAAGGACAAGCTGCATGGCATCAAGACCGTTGAGACAGTCGATTTTATTGGCTACAGCGCCGACCATCAGACTTACGTTTTCAACGACCTGGCCATCAGAAATGGGGCAGCTATAGAGCTGAACGACGAAGACTTCTTTGAATTGGACCGGCTATCAATCAAGAGCCTGAACCAGTCCGTACACCTGCATATCGGAGACGAGCGGGAGTATCAGGACAAATGGCCTGGCTACATCTGGGAGTGCTTTGGCGAGAAGGGAATTGTCGCGGTCGCCTTCTGGTACGCGAGCCTGTTCGCTGAACAGATCCGTGCCACGCAGAAGAGCTTTCCGTTTCTAGAGATCGTGGGTGCACCTGGGGCGGGCAAGTCCACCCTCATTGAATTCCTTTGGCGGCTTGTAGGACGATCTGACTACGAAGGCTTTGATCCGTCAAAGTCCACGCCAGCCGCGCGCGCCCGCATCATGTCGCAAGTGGCGAATCTCCCGGTTGTCATGATTGAAGGTGACCGGGATGAGGACACAGCACACAGCAAGAAGTTCGATTGGGATGAACTGAAGACGGCTTACAACGGACGGGCCAGCCGGGCCACCGGCGTCAAGAACAATGGTAACGACACGCGCGAACCACCGTTTCGCGGATCCCTGGTCATAAGTCAGAACGCGGACGTGGATGCCAGTGAAGCCATGCTTCAGCGCATCGTGCACCTGTCCTTTGATACGTCCGGTCATACGCCGCAATCGAAGATCGCGGCGGAAGCCCTAGAGGCGATGCCTACAAGCGCGGTGAGCGCCTTTCTGCGGCGAGCATGCGCCGGCGAGAAAGAAGCCGTGGCGACGATCCTTGAGCGGTCGAAACACTACCAGTCAGAGTTTGCAGGACTGGACGGCCTAAGCAGCGTGCGGCTGGCAAAGAACCATGCGGTGATCATGGCGGCAGTAGATGCCTTGGCCCCATTGGTCAATCTTACAGATGACCAACATGCCGCCATCTTCAGCCAAGTGTGCGAACTAGCCGTTCAGCGCCAAGCCGCCATATCCGCTGACCACCCAGTTGTCCGCGAGTTCTGGGAAACCTTCGAGTTCCTGAACGAGGGGCCGGACGGCAGGCCGATGTTGAACCACAGCGGAACACCCGGTGTGGTCGCCGTGAACCTCAATCACTTCGTCCAGGTTGCCAACAACCGCAAACAACAGATCCCGCCTATCACGGATCTGAAGCGGCACTTGAAGGCTTCCCGTAGTCGGAAGTTCCAAGGCATCAAGACTGTCCGCTCGCAACTCTCTGACCTTCTCGACAAGGGCGAGGGCTGGACCTGCAAATGCTGGTGTTTTGCGGGGGAATGATGGCAGGAAAACCGACCATACAGCCCCCTCCATCACTCCCGCGTCCGCGCCGGCCGGAAGAAATCGAAGCTGCCAAGGCTCTGGCGCGCGCCCTTGCGCGGAAGGTGGCCCGCATGGACTATAAGCAGCTGAGAGACGGCAACTAGGACGGAAGGCATCATGCGCGCGGCAATCTACGCCCGGTTCTCTAGCGAGCTTCAGAAAGAAACCTCGATCGATGACCAGAACCGACTGTGCAGAGACTTTGCGCGGTCGGAGGGCATGAAGGTCGCCGCACTGTTTGAAGACCGTGCCAAGTCCGGCGGGTCCATGCAGCGGCGCATGGGCATTAAGGGCCTGTTGCGCGCGGCCAAGGGCAACAGCTTTGACGTGGTGATTGTTGAGTCGCTCGATCGCCTGTCACGCGACCAAGAAGATCTGGCACACATCTACAAGCAGCTTAAGTTCAACGGTGTCGAGATCCGCACGGTCCACGAAGGGCGCGCGGACCACATTCAGATAGGCGTTCGCGGCCTTGTCGGTGCGCTCTATTTGAAGGATCTGGCAGAGAGGGTGCACCGTGGTCAGACCGGTGTAGTTCTGGACGGTAGATCCGGTGGCGGACAGGCCTATGGCTATCGGCCCACACCCGGCGCTCCTGGTGTTCACCGCATCGTTGAAGATGAAGCGGCCATCATTCGGCGTATCTTTGATTCCTATGCCGCCGGCAAGTCACCAAAGGTGATCGCCAGTGAGCTTAACGCCGAAGGCATTCCGGCCCCACGCGGCAAGACGTGGCTGGCGTCCACTATTCGCGGCAACAAGAAGCGAGGCGCGGGGATCTTGCGAAATCAGCTCTACGCCGGGCGCATTGTCTGGAACAAGAACCGCATGATCGCAGATCCCGCCAACGGACAACGGCTATCTCGACCACGCGACGCTTCCGAGTATGTGGAGCATGAAGCCCCCCACTTGCGGATTGTTGACCAGGACGTTTTCGACGCCGTGCAAACCCGCTTGGCCGAGGCCAGCCAACTAAGCAATCCATATCACCATCGGCCAAAGCATCTGTTGAGTGGGCTTCTAAAGTGCGGCCATTGCGGCGGCGGCATGTCCGTCAAGGATCGCCGCAAGGGTGTCGTGCGTGTGCAATGCACGCAGTCGCGTGAAGGTGGCCGGTGCGATCACCGGACAAGCTACGTTCTCAACGACATTGAACGGATAGTGCTTGGCGGCCTGTTGGACACGCTTCAGGATCCGCAGGTGATTGAGGCCTTCGTGTCCGAGTACCACGCGGAAATGCAGCGCCTATCCGCAGACGCGAGACGAGAGCGCCGGGCGCTGGAACGCCGGCGGACCACACTTGGCGGGCAGAATGAACGCATGGTGGACGCCTTGGCGACCGGATCCATGGAAATCTCAGCTATCCGCGATCGCCTTGAGACCAATGAAAGCGAGTTGGCCGAAGTGACCGCGCGACTCGAGGCCTTGGACCGTGAAGAAGAAAGCAACGTGGTGCAGATCCACCCGGCAACCGTCGATCGCTATCTGCACGTCATTGCTGAGTTGCGGGACCACGTAACCGGTGAAGACGTGGACCAGGAGTCCAGAGATGCCCTGCGGCTGCTAGTCGGCTCCGTGACCGTCGATAGCAGCATGGCGCCGGGCGCACGCTTGAGCGTCCAGGTAGAAGGCCTTCTGTCCGGCCTCACCGAAGATCCGGCGTCGATTTCCTATTTGGGGGGGACGGGTGGTAGCGGAGGAGAGACTTGAACTCCCGACACGCGGATTATGATTCCGCTGCTCTAACCAACTGAGCTACTCCGCCACATGTCACCGTCATGCGGGTTCCGGCATCTGTCGTTGGTCCGAACCGCAAAAAGCCCCGAAAAACAGGCTATTTGGGCGGTCCGGCGCGCCGGAAAGACGGGCATATAGACGCCGCCGCGCGCCACTGTCAAGCAATCCCCGAGGGGCGGCGGAATCCCGCGAAATACCCCTCCAGACCAAAGGGGAAGCGGCAGCTTTGCCACAGCAGCTGATCAAAAATTAGGCATAACACCCGGATTTCGTGGCATGGCATACCTCAGGGCGTGTAGTGGTTGTGTATTGCGACGGCCCGGTGACTGATTCACGACAGGGGCCGGGCGACAATCACAAGGCGGATACCGCCCGTGGAGTTTAGGGGAAGAAACACATGACCAAATCACTTGTTGCCGGCGCAGCGTTTGCGGCGGCCGCACTTCTCGGCACGACGGCTGCCCATGCTGACGACGCCCACTGGTATGCCAGCCTCGGTGGCGGCGTGAACTGGGTGAACGAAGTTTCCGGCAATGGCGTCACCATGGACTTCGAAGCCGGCTACACCATCCTGGGCGCCATCGGCTATGCCTATGCCGACGGCGAGATGGGCCGATTCCGCGCCGAGGCTGAAATCAGCTGGACCACCAATGACCTTGATTCAGCAACCGCGCTGGGCACAACACTGAACCTCGGCGGTGAGCTGGATCAGTTCGGCTTCATGGTCAACGGTATCTACGACTTCCTGCCCGACAGCGGCATCCGCCCATATCTGGGTGTCGGCATCGGTGTCGTTGACGGCGACATCTCGGCAACCGTGGCGGGCCGGACAGTCGATTCCGACGGCACCAACTTCGCCTATCGCGGTCTTGCCGGTGTCGGCATCGCACTTGGTGACACAGCCACTCTTGATGTTGGCTACCGTTTCACCGGCGTCACCGCTGATGAAAACATCAACAACAACGCCGCCGTGGCGCAGGTGCGTTTTGCCTTCTAGGCGGCAACGCACACAGACTTCTTCATCGGGAAAGGGCGCCTCTTGCAGGCGTCCTTTCTTTTTGCCTTGCCAGAGAGTGTCAGGGCCGGCGGCGAAAGCGCATCAGTGTGAAGGTGCCGAAGATGCCGAGCGGCTTTTCCTGGATCAGCTCAAGATCGGCATGATTGAGCACCCGTTCGCGCCCGAAGGCCGGGTGCCAGCCAATCAGCGCCGCCACGCGCTCCAGCTTGCGTTCGAACCACAGTAGCCAGCCATCTGACTTCGCGAAGTGATTGACGATGACCACATCGCCTCCGGGCCGGGTGATGCGCGCCAGTTCGTTCAGCACGGCCTCCGGGTCCGGCGCCACCGACATCACATACATCGCCACCGCACAGTCATAACTGCCGGTGTCATACGTCAGCGCGCCCGCATCCATCTCTTCCAGCGCTTCCACATGACCCAGCGCCTGCTCCGCCACGCGCCGACGCGCCAGTGCCAGCATGTCCGTCGACAGATCAATGCCGGTAAGGCGGGTTGAGCGCGCATAGCCGGGGAGCGAGAGACCGGAGCCGACGCCCACTTCAAGGACACGCAGGGGATCAGCGCCGGTGTGTTTCCGGGCAAGGGCATTGACGGCCGCCACAGCCGCGGCACGCCCCGCATCCGTGACCGGTCCGACAACCGCATCATAGTACCGCGCCCAGCGGGCATAGGCCCGCCGGACCGCGTGCTCATCAAGTGCCTGGCTTCTACCTGTCATCCCATACACGTAACGGCGGCTCAGCAGGATTTAAAGGCGCAGACGCACGAATTGCGCTGGATCATGGCGGGCCTATGCCCAATGGGATCAGCCGCCCGTGCGCCGGATCCAGCCACCGCCGAGCACCCGGCTACCCGGACCACCCATACCCGCAGTGGGGTCGTAGAAGACGCAGGCCTGTCCCGGCGATACACCCTCTTCCGGATCCGTCAGCGTGACCACTGCCCGGTCAGGCGCACCGTCGACGCAGGCAACCGTTGCATCAAACAAACGCCCCGTCGATCTCACCTTCACGGCGACACGCTGCGCTGCATCCGTAAGGGCGGTGTCGCCAAGCCAGTTAACGTCGCTCAGATGCACCTGCGTCACGCCCAGCGCCGAGCGCGGGCCGACAATCACCCGCCGCAACTCCGGATCAAGCCGCACCACGAACAGCGGCTCGGCATTCTCGCCGCCGGCATCCGTGTCGCTGATGCCCAGCCCGCGGCGCTGGCCGATCGTGTAGCGGATGATGCCCTTGTGCGTGCCGAGCACGCGACCATCCAGATGCACGATCTCGCCGGGCTCGGCAGCCTCCGGCCGCAACCGTTCGACCACCTGGCTGTATTTGCCGTCCGGCACAAAGCAGATGTCCTGGCTGTCCGGCTTGGCCGCGACGGCAAGGCCCAGACGCTGTGCGATGGCCCGCGTCTCGTCCTTGGGCAGCCCGCCCAGGGGGAAGCGCAGGAAGGCCAGCTGCTCCGGCGTCGTCGTGAACATGAAATAGCTCTGGTCGCGGCTGTCATCGACAGCGCGGTGCAGCTGCGGGCCATTGGCGCCCTCGAAACGCTGCACATAGTGGCCGGTCGCCAGCGCGTCGGCGCCGAGGTCGCGGGCGGTCTCCATGAGGTCGCGGAACTTCACGCGTTCATTGCAGCGCACGCAGGGAATGGGTGTCTCACCGCGCGCATAGGCATCGGCGAAATCCGTCATCACCGAGTCCTTGAAGCGGCTCTCATAGTCGAGAACGTAGTGCGGGATATCGAGGCGCTCGGCCACACGACGCGCATCGTGAATATCCTGGCCGGCGCAGCAGGCGCCCTTCTTCTGCACGGCCGCCCCATGGTCATAGAGCTGCAGGGTGATGCCGACCACGTCATAGCCGGCCTGCGCATAAAGAGCGGCCGTCACGGAGCTGTCGACCCCGCCGGACATGGCCACCACCACGCGCGTCTCACCCGGCGCCTTGCCGGCGGTTACCGGCGGCAGGTCGAGGGCGGGCGCATTCTGAGCATCCATCAGCGTCATGGCGCGGGACTATAGCGCCCGCCCCCTTGGCGGCAAGTCAAACCGGTCTCCCACCCGGCAAGAGCGCACCGGACCCGGCAGCTTTTGCCGGGCAGGTCCGGCACTCCCGCACCGTCGCCCTGCCGTGGCGCCGGAGAAGACCGCAGAAATCCGCGGGTTTCCGGCATTGGTCGACTTGGCCTCCTGCTTGCTCATGGTTGCCCGAGACAATGCGTCTGCGCTGGCCCCAGGGGTCACCGAAGCAGGCGACGGGACATGAAGACCGATACGGGACGTAACACCGGATGACCACGACAGAAACACTCCTCGCCAGCCAGGCCCGCAAGGCGGAAGCAGGTGCGCAGCCCAAGGGTGCCGAACCACGCCGCGCCGAGGACGATGGCCGCTTTGCCGAGGAACTGCGCGCGACCCGCGCAGAAGAAACCCGCCAGGCGGAAGACCGTGCCCGCGAAAAGCGCCTCGACGAAACACGCAGCGAAGAAGCGCGCCGGGCCGATGCCCGCGACCAGGATGCGCGCGCAGAAGATGTCCGGGCCGAAAAGGCGCGCGATGAAAACGACCGCACCGAAGCAGCCCGCGACCGCGCCGCCGAAGACAAGCAGCATGACGCTGCCCAGGGTGAAACGGACACCACAGACGCGGATGCGGAGACGGCCGGTACAACGGCATCGCTGGAAGACGACGCATCCGCCCTTCTGGATGCGGATACGCCTGAAGTCACGGATGCCGAAACAGCTGACGCACTTGCAACTGCTGCGACAGATACCGAGACCACAACACCTGAAGATGCCATCGTCACGACATCGGCGCAGACCGATGATGCAGCGCTGGAAGCAGATGCACAGGCTGCCTCACTCGCCGGCGCCCAACAGGCTGCCGACAAGGCCGCTACCACGGCCAAGACGGAGACGGCAGCCGGCAAGACGGCAGACACCACGGCACCTGATGCGGTCCGCGCCGCCTCGGCTCCGGACCAGCGGGCGCAACCCACGACGCCGGATGACGTCGCCGACCGTGCGGCAGGCCAGGCCCAGGACACCGCCGCCCGCCAGCAGACGGCCCAGCGTGATGCAGCCGCACCTGTCACCGACCCGGACGCGGCCCTCGCCACAAAGGCTGCGGAACTCGGCGCCAAGCGCGGACTGGGCCATGCCGCGGCTGACGCCATGCAGGACGGCAAGGCGGAGACGAAGGCAAAAACACCGGCTGGCGCTCCCACGGCGCAGCAGTCTGCCGCCGCTGACACAGGCACGAGCGCTGACAAGGCATCAACGGTTCAGCCGGCACAGCGGTCAAGCGCCTCCGAGATCGCCCTTCAGGCCCTCCTGGCCAAACCCGCCAATGCCTCTCAGGACATCCGCGTTGGCGGTCCGGACATGGGCGGCATGACCTCAAGCCAGTCGGCTGACGCTGCAGCACCTCAGCCGAGCACCACCATCCGTGCGATCGTGGCGGCAACGTCGCAGCCAGGCACCCCCGCCCAGCCCCAGACACCGGCCCGCGAGATTGCCGTTAACATGGCCCGCAACCTCGCCAACGGCACCAACCGCTTTGAGATCCGCCTCGACCCGGCCGAACTTGGCCGTATTGACGTGCGCATGGAGCTTGGCACCGACGGCCGCGTGCAAGCGCATCTGACGGTCGAGAAGCCGGAAACCCTGGACATGCTCCAGCGAGATGCCCGCGCCCTTGAAAAAGCGCTCAGCGATGCCGGTCTCGACATGGAGAACGGCAGCCTCGGCTACTCCCTGCGTGACGATGGTGACGCGAATGGTTTCGCCTCCAACGGAACCGGCAGTGACAGCAGCGCTGATGCAACGGCTGGCGAAGACGACATGACCGCCGATCTGACCTCCGTTCAACATATCTATGCGCTCAAGGCCGGCTCCGGCACGGGCGTCGACATCCGCATCTAGGACGGACCGACCATGAGCATCGAAGCCATCTCCGCCGCCCAGGCCGCCCAGAGTGCCTCGCAGGAAGCGTCCTCGAAGCTGAACGCAGACTTCGACACCTTCCTGACGCTGCTGACCACGCAGCTGAAGAACCAGGACCCGCTGGAGCCGCTGGACAGCAGCGAGTTCACCAATCAGCTCGTGCAGTTTTCGGCGGTCGAACAGAACATCGCCACCAATGAGAACCTGGAGCAGTTGCTCAATCTCACCTTCGCCAACTTCGCCACCGACGCTGTCGGCTATATCGGCAAGGAAGTGGTTGCTGAAAGCCCGCGCGCCGTCCTCACCGACGGCAACGCCCAGTGGGGTTTCGAGCTCGATGGGCCGGCTGACAATGTTCAGCTTTTCGTAACCGATGCGGCAGGCCGTCTGGTCTATACGGAAGACCGGCAGAACATCAGCGGCAACCAGACCTTCACATGGGACGGCAAGGACACGACGGGCCGCCAGCTGTCTGACGGCACCTATACCCTGCGGGTGATCGCGCAGGACGCAGCCGAAAACGAAGTGCCCGTCACCATGAAGCAGTCCGGCGTGGTCAGCGCTGTCGAGTTCGACAACAACACCCCGGTCCTCACGGTCAACGGCTCCGGCATCCAGCTCTCCGACGTCATCACCGTACGCGACGTTGCCTCCGGTTCCTGATCCATTGCGTCAAAGCGGGACAGGGTTTTTGGGCAAAGTTAAGCCGGTGTTCACCATGGCATTTAGCCCTTCCTTAAAGGCCCCAGCTTTAGTCTGCACGTCATCGCACAGGACGTGCGACGCCAGGAAATCAGGAAGTGCTTGAGATGGGCATTCAGTATCAATCGCGGGTGAGCTACGTGATCGGGCCGGACGGAAGTCCGCTGACGATCGCCGACCTGCCGCCGCCGGAAACCAAGCGTTGGGTTATCCGCCGCAAGGCCGAGGTCGTGGCTGCCGTGCGTGGCGGTTTGCTGTCTCTCGAAGAGGCCTGCCAGCGGTATACCCTGACCGTCGAAGAATTTTTGAGCTGGCAGCGCTCGATCGAGCGGCATGGTCTGCCGGGCCTGCGCGCCACCCGCGTGCAGCAGTACCGCGAACACTAGACAACACAATATACGGGTCTGCCATATGGATCGGCCCCCAAGATAGCCATCAGGCTTGCGTACTTGTGCGCCGTAGCGCCGGGGAGCTTCACCGCTCTTCGGCGCTTTCATTTTGTCGCCGCAACAAGCTTTGACCAAATGCCCGGCAAATTTTGCCGGGTTTTCTGCCGCCGTTAAGACGTTGTTTAGCGCTGCCGGGTAAATCTTGCCTAGCTGGATTACACCGGACACGGACAAAGCCGCCAAGGAAGAGCGCGGACATCGTGACCGGAACCTTTTCCGGCGCGATGATCCACAAGGCCCAGGACGAGCCGGAGCAATCGCGCAATCCCGACCATACTTCCGGGGGTGCGCCGTGAACGGCACATTTGGGTTTCTGAAGGGACTGGGTCCCACAAGGCTGATCGCGCTCGCCGGCGTTACCGCCGCGCTGATCGCCTTTTTCGCTGTCATCATGATGCGGGTGTCACAGCCCACCATGGCGCTGCTCTATAGCGGCCTGCCCCTGAGCGACAGCGCCGAGATTGTCGCCAAGCTTGAATCCATGAACGTGCCTTATGAACTCAAGGGCGACGGCACGACCATCATGGTGCCGAAGACCGAGGCCCTGCGCCTGCGCATGAGCATGGCCGAGGCCGGCCTGCCCTCCGGTGGCTCCGTCGGGTATGAAATTTTCGACGATACGTCTGCGCTCGGCACCACCAGCTTCGTGCAGAACATGAACCATCTGCGCGCTCTTGAAGGCGAGCTGGCGCGCACGATCCGCGCTCTCGATACAGTGCAGGCGGCACGCGTGCATCTCGTCATGCCGGAGCGCGAACTGTTCAGCCGCGAGCGGCAGGAACCGACAGCCTCGATCGTCATCAAGTCACGCGGCGGCCTGGGCCGCAGCCAGGCCAAGGGCATCCAGTTCCTGGTTGCTTCCGCTGTTGAAGGCCTGAACGCCACAAACGTCTCCATCATTGACGAGACCGGCACCATGATCGCCGGCGGGACGGACGGCACATCCATTGGCGCGTCGTCACTCGATGAACGCCAGCGGGATTATGAAACCCGTCTGCGCCGTCAGGTGGCGGACATCGTCGCCAGCGTTGTCGGCGCCAACCGCGCGCGCATTCAGGTCGCTGCCGAGCTTGATTTCAACCGCATCACCCGCAATTCCGAAACCTTCGACCCGGAGGGCCAGGTCGTCCGCTCCACCCAGACGGTTGAAGAATCATCCTCCGCCGTCGAACGCGACAACCAGGCCGGAGTGACCGTCGGCAATGATCTGCCCGATGCCATCGGCCAGGGCGGCGGCGCCGATGACGCGACCTCGAACGAAAGCAATGCGCGCGTCGAAGAGACCGTCAATTACGAAATCTCACGCACGACGACGACCGAAATCGTCGAAGCGGGCCGCGTGAAGCGCCTCTCCGTCGCCGTGCTTGTCGATGGTGTGTATGAGACAGCAGCTGACGGCACCCGCACCTATGCAGCGCGTACACCGGAAGAGCTTGAAATGATCGGCCGCCTTGTGCGCTCGGCCATCGGCTTCGACGAGACCCGCGGCGACAGCGTCGAAGTGGTCAACCTGCCGATCAACGACACCATGGTCGAGGGTTTCGGCGACGAGGCCGGCGAGGCCGGTTTCGTGGACGGCCTGATGGCCAATCTCGACATCATGCGCCTGGCCGAGCTCGGCGCCCTCCTCGTTGTCACCCTTCTTGGTGTGTTCCTCGTCGCCCGCCCGCTGATCAACAAGCTGACGACACCGGGCGTTCAGGACGGCGGCCAGGCCGCCATCACCAGCGCCGCGCCAAGCAACGCGCCGCAGCTGCCAAGCCCGGAAATGCAGCAGATGCTGGCGCAGGCCCAGGCCGACGGTCAGGAAGTCATCACTTCGCCCGATGGCACGCCCATCGCCCTCGCCGCCCCGACACCCGAACAGCAGGCCGCCATGATGCTGGAAGACAATTCCGGCGCGATGATCGACATCGCTCAGATCGAAGGCCAGGTGCGCGAAAGCTCGGTGCGCAAGGTCGGCGAGCTTGTTCAGAACCATCCCGAGGAGTCACTCGCAATCCTGCGGACGTGGCTCCACGAACCCGCTTAAGCGCTGAGAGTCGAGACAATGGTCGTTGCAGCAAAAGCAAAGATGGACATCAACAAGATGTCGGGCGGTGACAAAGCCGCCGTCATGATGCTCGCCCTCGGCGAAGAGCATGGCGCCCAGCTCTGGGAGATGCTCGACGACGATGAGATCCGCGAGCTGTCCATGTCCATGTCCAATCTCGGCACCATTGATGCCGAGCTGGTGGAAAAACTGCTCCTCGACTTCGTGTCCAAGATGTCGACCACGGGCGCCCTTGTCGGCTCCTACGATTCAACCGAGCGTCTGCTGTCGCGCTTCCTGCCCGACGAGCGCGTCACCCTGGTGATGGAAGAGATCCGTGGCCCCGCCGGCCGTACCATGTGGGACAAGCTCGGCAATGTGAACGAAGTCGTTCTCGCCAACTATCTCAAGAATGAATACCCGCAGACGGTCGCCGTGGTGCTGTCAAAGATCCGCGCCGACCATGCCGCCGCGGTCCTGGGTGCCCTGCCCGAGGACTTCGCCATGGAAGTGGTCAACCGGATGCTGCGGATGGAAAGCGTGCAGAAGGACATCCTCGACAAGGTCGAGCAGACCCTGCGTCAGGAATTCATGTCCAACCTCGCACGCACCAACCGCCGCGACAGCCACGAGACCATGGCGGAGATCTTCAACAATTTCGACCGCCAGACCGAGAACCGGTTCATGTCGTCACTGGAAGAACGCAACCGCGATGCCGCCGAACGCATCAAGGCCCTGATGTTCACCTTCGAGGATCTGGCCAAGCTCGATCCGGGCTCCGTGCAGACGCTGCTGCGCGCGGTCGAGAAGGACAAGCTGGCGCTTGGCCTCAAGGGGTCCTCCGACACGCTGCGTGACCTGTTCCTGTCCAACATGACGGAACGCGCCGCGAAGATGCTGCGTGAAGACATGGAAATGATGGGTCCGGTCCGCCTCAAGGATGTGGATGAAGCCCAGATGATGATGGTCAACATCGCCAAGGACCTTGCCAACAAGGGCGAGATCATGATGGCCGACGGCAATTCGGAGGACGAGCTGATCTACTGATCCGGCACCGGATCACGCTGATCGCAGGCAGACATCATGAGCAAGCCCGCTGTCATCACCACTGACGAGGCCACCCGGTTCGAGTTTGATCTCGAGCTGTCCTCCGGTGCTGTCGTCCATCCGCGCGCTGAACGCAAGAAGACAAAGTGGACCGAGCAGGAAGTGGAAGCGATCCGCGCGGAAGCGTTTGTCGCCGGCGAGGAAGCGGGCCGCTCAAGTGAAGAGGCCACCCTCTCCCGCCAGATTGCCGCGGGCTCGGAACAGGTGGCCGAGCGTCTCGGCGCTCTGCTTGAAAACCTGACCACGGAGCGCGCAGCTCTGCGCGAGGAAGCAGCCGAAATTGCCCTCGCCATTGCCCGGAAACTGATGCCGGCGCTCATGGAAAACGCACCGGCCCAGGAAATCGACGCCGTGGTCGAGCACGCGTTCGCCCTGCTGCGCAACGAACCGCGTGTCGTCATCCACGTCGCGGCAGATCAACTTCAGCTGCTGGAAGAGCGTATCTCCGGCCTCGTCTCCGAGGGCGGCTTCGAGGGCAAGCTCATTCTGCGCGCTGCTGAAGATGTGGCCCTCGGCGATGTCCGCATCGAGTGGGCATCCGGCGCCATCACCCGCGACACCCCGGCGCTCGACGCCAGCATTGAACAGATCGTCCGCACCTATCTCGCCGCCCCCGGCGTTGATGAAGGCGGTCAGACAGACTTCTTCGCCCTGTTGGGCAAACCGCAATAACCCTGCCCTCACCGGCCGGTGCATCGGCCAAGGGGAGCAGTGCTTAGGAGAGAGAGCATGAGTGACGAAACCGAGATGCAGCTGGACGAGCTGCCCGCAACAGATACGCCGCCGGACGGCGCACTGGCAGATCCGTCCGCGGACCTGCCGGTCCCGGCTGAGGGTGAAGCCGGCCCTGCAGAGGACGGCCAGGAGCGCTACGCCGCGGACCTGGAAGCCGTCTTCGATGTGCCGGTGCATGTCTCAGCCGTGTTGGGCAAGACGCACATGGAAGTGAGCCAGCTCCTGAAGCTCGGCCGCGGCGCTGTCGTGGAACTCGATCGCAAGGTCGGCGAAGCCATCGACATCTATGTGAACAACCGCCTCGTCGCCCGCGGCGAAGTCGTGGTCGTGGACGAACGCCTCGGCGTCACCATGACGGAAATCATCAAGGGCGGAAACGCCGCCTGACACCTGACCACGCCGGATACGGAAACACACGGACACCCAATGCGCACGTCACTCACAGCCATCATCGCCTTTGTCGCAAGCTTTGCCTTGCTGGCAGCGGCCCTCATGCTTGAGGGTAATGGCTCGGCCTTCCTCGACATGCGTGCCGCATTGATCGTGTTCGGCGGTACGGTCGCCGTGACCATGATCTCCTTCTCTCCGGTAGAGGTTCTGGTCGCCGCCCGTGAAACCTGGTCAGCCATCGCCACACCGCGCGTTAACCGCCGCGGCGCTGCCGACCGCATGCTCAAGATCGCCGAGCGCACCCGCAAGGATGGCCTGCTTGGTGTCGAGCGTCTGCTGCCCAAGCTGCGCCATGACCCGTTTCTGTCCCGCGCCCTTGGCATGCTGGTCGACGGCATCGAGGTCGACGAAGTCGAACGCATGCTCGAGGACGAGCGCCTGTCCACGGCACAGCGCCGCGCCGAGAGCGCAGAGGTGCTGCGTCGCGCGGCTGATATCGCCCCGGCCATGGGCCTGATCGGCACCCTTGTCGGTCTCGTGCAGATGCTGAGCCAGCTGGACGACCCCGCCGCCATCGGCCCGGCCATGGCTGTCGCCCTTCTCACCACATTCTACGGCGCGGTTCTGGGCACCATGGTGCTCTCCCCGCTCGCCGCCAAGCTTGACCGCATCTCCGGCGATGAACGCGACATGCTCGCGATCTACGCCGCTGGTGCAGCCGCCATCGGCCGCAAGGATCACCCCCGCCAGGTCGAACACACACTCAACGCGCTGCTGCCCGAGGCCGAGCGCGTCCAGTATTCCCGCTAAGGAGCTAACCCATGCGTTTGCTGATTGTAGGTAGCCTCAACGGCCAGCTCACCACCGCCACCAAGATGGCCATGGAAACGGGCGCCAAGGTTGCGCAGGTCGACACGGGCGAGCAGGCCATGGAAGCCCTGCGCGCCGGTCAGGGTGCCGATCTGCTGATGGTGGAAGTTTCCAATGACATCGGGTGGCTCGCCGCCCAGCTTCAGGCCGAGCGCATCGCCCTGCCGATCGTTGCCTGCGGCCTCGGCTCCGATGCCCGCGCCGCCGTCAATGCCATACGTGCCGGTGCCAAGGAATATGTGCCCCTGCCGCCGGACGCCAAGCTCATTGCTGCTGTTCTGGAAGCCGTCGCTGACGACACCCATGCCCTCATCTACAAGGATGAGATCATGGCGGATGTCATCCGCCTCGCTGATCAGATCGCGCCGTCGGAAGCATCCGTGATGATCACCGGCGAAAGCGGCGTCGGTAAGGAAATCATGGCGCGCTATGTCCACCGCCATTCCAACCGCAAGGACAAGCCGTTCATCTCCGTGAACTGCGCCGCTATCCCTGAGAATCTGCTCGAGTCAGAGCTGTTCGGTCACGAGAAGGGCGCCTTCACCGGCGCTGTCTCCCGGCGCATCGGCAAGTTCGAAGAGGCCGACGGCGGCACGCTGCTGCTCGATGAAATCTCCGAGATGGATGTCCGCCTGCAGGCCAAGCTGCTGCGCGCCATTCAGGAGCGCGAGATTGATCGCGTGGGCGGTACCAAGCCGGTCAAGGTCGACATCCGCATCCTTGCAACCTCCAACCGCGACCTGGCCGTAGAAGTGCGCAACGGCACCTTCCGCGAAGACCTGCTTTACCGCCTCAATGTGGTGAACCTGACAATCCCTGCACTCCGGGATCGCCCGGCCGACATCCTCGAGCTGGCGAACCACTTCGTGAAGCGCTACGCCGACGCCAATGGCGTGCCCGTCCGCCCATTGTCGGAGAACGCGAAGACGCATCTCACCCGCCAGCACTGGTCCGGCAATGTGCGCGAGCTGGAGAATACCCTGCATCGCGCGGTGCTGCTGGCCAATGGCGACGAGATTGACGTCGATGCCATCCGCCTGCCCGACGGCTCACGTATCGACCAGACCATCGCCGTCTCGAGCAATGATCCAGCCGCCCGTGCCGCGCAGGTGGCTGAGAGCGTCAGCCGCAACCTGGTGGGCATGACCGTTGCCGACATGGAGCGCGACCTGATCCTCAATACGCTGGATCACTGCCTCGGCAACCGCACCCATGCCGCCAACATTCTCGGCATCTCCATCCGCACCCTGCGCAACAAGCTCAACCTCTACACCCAGCAGGGCGTGAACGTCGCCGCGCCGGGCGAAGCCCGCGCCGCCGGCTGAGCCGGTTTGACCGCCTAACCCAAGCCGGAGCGCCCCCGCGCCATGTCAGACGCGACACAGACAAGCGAAGCCCCCGCAGGCGGCCTCTTTGGAGGCCTGAGCCTCAACAGCATCGGTGCCGCCATCGGCGCCCGCTCGGAGCTCGCGCTTGCGCTCGGCGTGATGACCATCATTGTCGTCCTCATCCTGCCGATGCCGAGCTGGATGCTGGATTTCGCGCTCGCCATCTCCATCACCTTCTCGGTGCTGGTGATGATGACGGCGCTCTTCATCAAGAAGCCGCTCGAATTCTCGTCCTTCCCCACGGTGCTGCTGATCGCCACCATGTTGCGGCTGGCCCTCAATCTGGCATCCACCCGCCTGATCCTCTCGGACGGCCACGAAGGCACCCACGCCGCCGGCGCCGTGATCGAGGCCTTCGGCAATTTCGTGATGCAGGGCAATTTTGTCATCGGCATCATCGTCTTCGCCATTCTGGTGATCGTGAACTTCGTGGTGATCACCAAGGGCTCGGGCCGTATCGCCGAAGTGGCGGCCCGCTTCTCACTAGACGCCATGCCCGGCAAGCAGATGGCCATCGATGCCGATCTCTCAGCCGGCCTGATCGACGAAGACACTGCCCGCCAGCGCCGCGCGGATCTTGAGGCCGAGAGCGCCTTCTACGGCTCCATGGATGGTGCCTCGAAATTCGTGCGCGGTGACGCCATCGCCGGTCTGCTGATTACCTTCATCAATGTGATCGCCGGTGTGATCGTCGGTGTCGCGCAGATGGACATGTCCTTCGCGGACGCCTCCACCACCTACACGCTGCTCACCGTTGGCGACGGTCTGGTCAGCCAGATCCCAGCCCTCATCGTCTCCACCGCCGCCGGCCTGCTGGTCTCCAAGGCGGGTGTTGACGGTGCCGCGGACGAAGCGCTGTTCGGCCAGCTTTCCGGCTACCCGCAGGCGCTCGGCATGTCCGCCGGTGTCATGGTCGTCATGGCCCTGCTGCCCGGCATTCCCATGGTTCCGTTCCTGCTGCTGGCCGGATTGAGCGGCGGGGCCGCCTGGTATCTGACCAAGGATGCAGAACAAAAGGCCGCCGACGAGGAGGCCGCCATCGCCGCTGCTGCGGCAGAAGAAGAAGCCGCGCCTGTCGAAGAGCCGATCTCGACAGCGCTCGCCATGGACGAACTGCGCCTCGAACTCGGTTTCGGCCTCCTGCCGATGCTTGAAGGCGATGGCGAAGGCCATTCGCTGACCGAGCAGGTCAAGGCGCTGCGCCGCCAGATCGCCCAGGACATGGGCTTCGTCATGCCGTCCCTGCGCATCCTCGACAACATGCAGCTGGAATCGACCTCCTATGTGCTGCGGGTCAAGGAAGTGGAAGCAGGCGCGGGCGTTCTCTATCCGAACCAGTTGATGGTGATGGACCCGCAGGGCGGTCCGGTCGATCTGCCCGGCGAGCACACGACGGAACCGACATTCGGCCTGCCCGCCACCTGGATCGATCACACCCAGCGTGAAGAAGCAGCCTTCCGTGGGCTGACGGTCGTTGATCCGGCAACGGTTCTGACGACGCACCTCACAGAGATCATCAAGGCCAACATGGCCGAGCTTCTGTCCTACGCGGAAGTCCAGAAACTGCTCGACGACATCGGCTCTGACCACCAGAAGCTTGTCGAAGACCTGGTGCCTGACCGCGTCTCGGTCACGACCGTTCAGCGCGTGCTGCAACAGCTCCTGACCGAGCGTGTCTCGATCCGCGATCTGGCAACCATTCTCGAATCCATCGGCGAAGCCAGCAGCCATACCCAGAGCGTCACCCAGATCGTTGAGCATGTGCGGACGCGCCTCGCCCGCCAGATCTGCCACGCCAATCAGAGCTACGCCGGCTACCTGCCGCTCATCGCCCTGTCACCGGAATGGGAAGACGCGTTCGCGAATTCTCTCATCGGCAATGGCGAGGACCGTCAGCTGGCCATGGCGCCGAGCGACCTTCAGAACTTCATTCAGGGCCTGCGCACAGCCTTCGATCAGGCGTCGGCCTCCGGCGACGTCCCTGTGCTGCTGACAAGCCCCGGCAACCGGCCCTATATCCGCTCGGTCGTCGAACGCGTGCGTCCGCAGACCGTTGTCATGAGCCAGGCCGAAGTGCATCCCCAAGCGCGTCTCAAGACGCTGGCACAGATTTAGGGACGGGCCGGATAGATCATGCGTCTGCGCCGTTTCAAAGCTCCCTCCATGCGCGAGGCCATGAGCCGTCTGCGCGAGGAAATGGGCGACACCGCCATCATCGTGTCGACCGAAGACCTACCCGGCGGCGGTGTCGAAGTGACCGCCGTCAACGAACGCCGCGGCGACAAGCGGGCAGGCGATCACAACACTTTTGATCCCGCACCTGACCAGATGGAACTGCGTCTGAAGGCACGGATGCGCGGCGAAGCCCGGGCTGCCCATGCGGATGCCGCACCCCCTTCCGTCTTTGCCGCAGCCGACCTTGAGCCCGTCCTCGCTGATCACCGGGTGCCGGAAAAACTCGCTGCCCACATCGTGCAGGCTGCCCGCGCCCATGATCAGGACGATGCTGAGGCCGCCCTCGCCCACAGCCTCGGGATCACGCTTGATTTCCAGCCCATCGGCGAACGCCTGTCAGGGTCGCTGATGCTGATCGGCACCCCCGGTGCGGGCAAAACGGTGACGGCTGCCAAACTTGCCGCACGCGCGGTTTTGGCGGGACAACCGGTCGATCTCATAACGGCGGACGCTGTGCGTTCCGGTGCCCTCGCCCAGTGCCAGGCCTATGCGGATGTTCTCAACCAGGATGTCGCCGAGGTGCGTGGGCCGGATGAGCTGGCTCTGATGCTCGACACCCGCGCAGAGCTTGGCCGCAACCGCCCCTGCATCATCGATACCCCGGCGACCAACCTGCATGACCGCGCCGAACTCGATCACACCGCGCGTCTCATCCAGGCCTGCGCCGGCGCAGATCCCGAAAGCCGCGTCGAGCCGGTCGGCGTGATCGCCGCCGGTAGCGACATGGAAGACATGACGGATGCAGCCCAACTCTTTGCACAACTCGGTTGCCGCCGGGTCGTCGTCACCCGCACGGACGCCACAAAACGCCTTGGCGGCGTTCTGGCCGCGCTTGCAACGGCCCGTCTGGCGGCTGCCGAACTCGGCATCAAGCCGTATCTCGCCGGTGGTCTTGCGGCAGCAACTCCGGCTCGTCTCGCCGATCTCATTCTGACGAAGTCCGCCACAAGCGCGCCGCAGGCTTCCGTCCTGCCCCGCCGCTCGATAAGCGCAGCACCTGCACCCGCCACTCAGACGGACAACCCGGAGCCGACATCCGCATGAGCACGCCCCTGTCACACACGTCCGCCACCGATGCAGCGCCTGCCGCCGGCAAGATCATTACAGTTGCCTCCGGCAAGGGTGGCGTCGGCAAGACCATGCTGTCTGCGACCCTGGCCCACAGCTTTGCCTTTGCCGGCGCGCGCGCACTGTTGGTCGATTGCGATCTCGGTCTCGCCAATGTCGACGTGCAGCTCGGCATCACCCCTGCGCACGATCTGGCCGATGTGGTGGATGGTTCTGTTGCGTTCGAAGAGGCGATATTGCGCGTAGCCGGTGACGGCTCCGCAACCGGCCGCGGCGGCTTTGACGTCATGGCGGGCAGTTCCGGTTCGGGCGCCCTCGGCGCGCTCGCGCGCACCGAACTCGCGCGCCTGCGTCAGGGACTGTTGCTGATCGCCGCCCACTATGACCGGGTCATTGTGGATCTGGCAGCGGGCATCGACCCCGCCGTCACGATGTTTGCCGCCATGGAGGGACCGACACTCGTGGTCGTCACCGACGAGCCCACATCGATTACCGATGCCTACGCCTTCATCAAGGTGGCCTCCATGGCACCTGGCGACGGCACGGCGCCAACAGACATTCGCATTCTCGTGAACCAGGCCGAGTCGGTCGAGGCGGGCCGCAAGACATATGAGGCGCTTTCGCGGGCCTGCGGCAACTTCCTGGGTCTTGCGCCGCCGCTGGCAGGCATTGTCCCCAGAGATACGGCGGTCAGGGACGCGGTGCGCCACCAGACGCCGCTCCTGACCCGCAGCCCGAATGCACAGGCCGGGTCGGCCATTGCGCAGATCGCCGAACGCCTGTCCGTCGGCGCCTGACCGCGACCCACGGTTTTCCGGCGTTTTTTCGGCCCGTTCACCCTGCCTTGTTGCCAAGCCGCCACACTGTCTGTGCAAAGCCCCGTGTTGCGCGTAGTCTTGCCAAATCATCCATGAGCGCGGTCACACGCGTGAAAAAGAACCGGGCCATGGTGATGGGAACGACGAGGAATTGAGCCTGAAGGGGGGTTCTCAATGGAAGACGCTATGCAATATGTCCAGCCGGTGCTGGATTTCTTTGCGGCCGGCTTCAACCAGGTCAATGCAATTCAGGGGATCATCATTGGCGTGCTGGCCGCATTTGTTCTGCGGGAGTACCGGCGCATTCTGGTTATCGGGCTGGTCGCCACACTCATTCATGTGATTGTCGACACGGCGCTGCCGGTTGTTCAGGGTGCGGAGCTTAAACTGCCGCCGCTGGCCGATATGGCCTGGTGGCAATATGTGGCCACGCTCTATGTGGGCTATCTGGTGGTCATCACCGTGTTCTACATTCTGAAGAAGGTCCTGATCCGCAGCTAACGCATACAGCGCGCGACCAGCGACAGCATGTTGAAACAAAAAGAAGCCGCTGCAAGTGCCACAGCGGCTTCTTTCATGTCTCAATGGTCCGGACGGTCAGCGGACTTCCGCAGCGCCGCCCCGATGCATGTTCATGGCGATCTCGTCGAGTTCTGACTGCTCGCGGCGGCGCTGTTCAGCCTTTTCGCGATTACGTGCGGTTTCATCCACCTGCTCGACTTTCTTGAGGTCTTCAAAGGCCTCAGCAAGCCTCTCACGCTCAGCATCAACCTGACGGCTCAGCTCCGTGATGGACTGCGTGAGGTTCTCCGCCCGCATGGACGCGTATTTCGCATAGGTCGGATAGGCGTAGTGCGCCTCGTCCGAAATGCCTGCCTTCTTCTGCTCGTAGCGCACGCGCTGCTCAAGGTCTTCCTGTTCGCGCCGGAAGTCGTCGAGCATGCGCTCAAGATCGGCAACACGGCGCTGAATCTCCTGCACCTGAAACCGCTGCACTCGGATCAATGATGTACGGGACTTCATGTCACTTCCCCCAGTTCAGGTCTGCTACCCAGCGTAACCATCATGCGCTGCCCCATCTTCTTCCCCGGGCAGGGCGTCTTGCGTTTGAGTGGACCCCAGAATGTCAGCGAGCCGCGCAAACCCGTCATCCATGCCCGTGGCATCACCCTTGGTCTGGGACAGGAACGCTTCAAATTGCGGCATCAGCTCGATCGCCTCGTCGACCAGCGGGTCTGACCCGCGGCGGTAGGCACCAATACGAATGAGCTCTTCCATGTCGGTATGCGCCGACATCAGTTCTCGGGCGCGGCGCACCAGCGCGAATTCATCGTCGCTCTGGCAGTCCGGCATGGTGCGCGAAACGGATTTGAGCACGTTGACCGCTGGATAGCGCCCGCGTTCCGCGATCGCACGCTCCATGACGATATGGCCGTCGAGAATGGACCGCACCGCATCCGCAACCGGTTCGTTGTGGTCGTCGCCTTCCACCAGCACCGTGAACAGACCGGTGATCGAGCCGGAGCCTGCACGGCCCGGCCCGGCACGTTCCAGCAGCCGCGGCAACTCGGAAAAGACCGTCGGCGTATAACCGCGCGTCGTGGGCGGTTCACCGCCCGACAGGCCGATCTCGCGCTGCGCTGTCGCAAAGCGCGTGAGGCTGTCCATGAGACACAGGGCATCCAGCCCATGATCGCGGAAGTACTCCGCCAGCGTCATGGTCAGATAGGCCGCCTGACGGCGCATTAGCGCTGTCTCGTCGGAGGTCGCAACGACGACGACACTGCGCGCGAGACCCTCCTCGCCCAGATCGTCTTCAATGAATTCCTGCACTTCGCGGCCGCGTTCACCGATCAGCCCGATGACGGACACATCCGCCGAGGAATACCGGGCCAGCATGGACAGCAGCACGGACTTGCCAACGCCGGAGCCGGCAAAGATGCCCATGCGCTGGCCGCGGCACAGGGTCGTGAAGGCATTCAGCGACCGCACGCCAAGATCAATGCGTTCGCCGACGCGGGCCCGGTCATGAGCCGGCAGCGGCTGCGCGCGAAGCGGATAGGGTTCGCCGCCCTGGGCGATCGGTCCCTTGCCGTCGATCGGCTCACCCATGGCATTGACGACACGGCCCAGCCAGGCCGGGGACGGATGCATGATCGGCTCTGCGGCATCAAAGCGTGCCTGCGCGCCCATGCGCAGGCCTTCGATTGCCGCAAACGGCATGGCCAGGGCCCGGTCATCGCGAAAGCCGACTACTTCGCACGGTACCGCCTGGTCGCGTGCACCGGGAACGGTGACGCGGCTGCCCAGGCTCAGGGAGGTGAGCGGGCCTTCCAGCTCAACCATCAGTCCGCGCACGGCAGCCACCGTGCCGTACTGCTCGACGGTCGACAGACGTTCGATCTCTGCCAGAAGCGGCTTCATCACCAACGGGCCCCATGCACACAAGATGTCGGCAGACGTCCACTGCGGGCGCGGTCTGCCGGTTCATGCTGCAAAGTGTGCCGCCGAGGCGCTTAAGGCCCGGTAAACCCTATTGAGGGGTTACGGCGAAATCGCCCTTTTCAGGTTTGTTTTTTCCTGCCGGCAGAAAAATCTTGCCCCAACCTGACCCGAAAGCCGCAGTTTTCCGGGCAATGCGGAAAGGCTTCGGAAAGAGGCATTAAAAAAAGTAAGCGCCGTTAAGCTTTGTTAACCATTTGCTCTTACCGTCCGAACAGGGATTAACTGGGGTATCGGCGAATCACCTGTTTTGCCGGTCCGAATTGGCACAAATGGCCCAACCTCGATGGGCCACCGCGACGCCGCTGAAGGGGGAGACAGAACATGCGGGTTCTTCTCATCGAAGACGATAGCGCTACCGCCCAGAGCATCGAGCTGATGCTCAAGTCGGAAGGCTTCAACATCTACACCACCGATCTAGGCGAAGAGGGCATCGACCTCGGCAAGCTCTACGATTACGACATCATCCTGCTGGACCTGAACCTGCCGGACATGTCGGGATACGAAGTCCTGAAGACGCTGCGGCTTGGCAAGATCGGCACGCCGATCCTCATTCTCTCCGGCATGGCCGGCATCGAGAACAAGGTGCGCGGCCTCGGATTCGGCGCCGACGACTACATGACCAAGCCCTTCCACAAGGACGAGCTGGTCGCCCGCATCCACGCCGTGGTGCGCCGCTCCAAGGGCCACAGCCAGTCGGTCATCCGTACCGGCCGCCTGACGGTCAACCTCGACACCAAGACCGTGGAAGTCGAAAACCAGCGTGTGCATCTGACCGGCAAGGAATACCAGATGCTCGAGCTTCTCTCCCTGCGCAAGGGCACGACGCTTACCAAGGAAATGTTCCTCAACCACCTTTATGGCGGCATGGACGAACCGGAACTCAAGATCATCGACGTCTTTATCTGCAAGCTGCGCAAGAAACTGGCCGCAGCGACAGGTGGCGACCACTACATCGAGACAGTCTGGGGCCGCGGCTATGTGCTGCGCGACCCGGTCGAGGAAGAAGTGGCAGAAGCGGCTTCCGCATAAGCCTCCTCACTTCGGGACACAAAAAGGGCGTCTGCTACGGCAGGCGCCCTTTTCGTTTGTGCTGCCGCTGGCAGAGGACCAAGCACACAGGCTCGTGAACCTGCTTGTTCGGCTTGTGACTTCCCTGCCCTACGACTTACGCCAATATGCCAGTCAATGACGCGGCATGTCGCAACCACAGGGCCGCAGGGATTGATGGAGGGTTTCATGTCAGCCGACACACAGCACGACGGTCAGCCGGCCCCGGTCAAGATCACGCTCTACCGCTGGGCGGGAAAATGGGGCCCCTTCAAGGTCAAGATCCCATGTGGCGAATGCGCCCTCACCAAGGACGTGATCCAGGACACGATTGAAAACGAGCTGCGCAATGCGTCTGCCGCCAACGCCATTGAGCTTGAAGTTCTCGACTGGTTGTCCAACTGGTGGAAACCCCTGCGCAAGGGCGGCTGGCATGCCCCGATCGTCCTGGTCGAGGACGAAATCATCAGCCAGGGCGAAGCGCTCAACCGCGGTGTGCTCGCCGAGAAGGCCATCAACGCCTACACCAGCCGCTTCCCGATAACCGGCAATCAGGTATTCGGCAAGGAGAACTGCCCGCACTGCAAACGCGCCAAGCAGTATCTCGACGACGCCGGAATCCCCTACACCTATCACGACGTGGTCAAGAGCCCCGGCGCCCTCTACGAGATGCTGGCGCGGGTAAAGCCGATCGTCGGCCCCAAGACACCCATTACCGTTCCGCAGATCTGGCTCGACGGCACCTATATCGGCGGCGCCGACCACCTGCAGGAAAAACTCGGCATCGACGTCGAACCGAACACGGAGCGGGGCCATTCGTCCATGTCGCCCAAGACCCTCAAGGCCGCATAGCCACGAGTGAGAGTGTCTTTGAGATCAGCCGGGTTTGGCGCTACCGTCTGCAGCACCATGGCCGAACTCAAGACAAAACCCACCGGGCAAAGCGTGACCGCGTTCCTCAAGACCGTGGAGCCGGCCCGGCGCCGTGCAGACGCGAAAGTGATCATGCCGATCATGCGCCGCGTCACCGGCAAGCGCCCGGTCATGTGGGGCCCGTCGATCATCGGCTATGGCAAGTATCACTACAGATACGACTCAGGCCGCGAAGGCGACTGGATGCTCACCGGTTTCAGCCCGCGCAAGACGGCCCTGACGGTGTATCTGATGCGGGGCTTCGCCGGTAAGGATGCGCTGCTCGCCAGACTGGGCAAGCACAAGATCTCGAAAGCCTGTCTCTATATCAACAAGCTGGACGACGTTGATCTTGCCGTGCTCGAGGACCTCATCGCCGCCGACGTTGCAGCCATGCGCAAAGCGTATGAGACGGATTAGGCCGTCTTGCTGAGCGCGGCGCTGGGACGGGCGATCGGCGCTGCAGCCGGTGCCGGCGTTCCAGCAGCAGGTGTTGTCCCAGCAGCAGGTGTTGTCCCAGCCGCCGGTGCAGCCGGCTTGGCGGCGCCGGAATAGAGTTCCGGGTTGCGCGCATAGAGCCCGCGGGCGCCCGCGACCGGCTTGAAGGCATCCGTGATACCGACAACCGTTTCGGCAGCCCCCAGCAGCAGGCAGCCATCCTCAGGCAGCATCTGCGCCATGCGCTCCAGAACCATCTTCTTGGTCGGCTGGTCGAAATAGATCAGCACGTTGCGGCAGTAGATGATGTCGAACTTGCCGAGATGATCCAGCGGCTCTAGCAGGTTGTTTTCCCGGAACTTGGCCATCCCTCGAATACGGGCATCGATCTGCCAGCTCTCGCCAACCTGGGTGAAGTACTTCATCAGAAGCTGGATCGGCAGGCCGCGCTGAACTTCAAACTGCGTGTACATGCCGCTCCTGGCGCGCTCCAGCACTTCCCGCGACAGGTCGGTCCCCAGAAGGTCGAAGTTCCAGCCGGCGGCCTCGGCACAGTCGTCGATCAGCATCGCCAGGGAGTAAAGCTCCTGACCTGTCGACGCAGCCGCGCTCCAGATGCGCACCTTCCGCTGCGGGCGCGACTTCAGCATGTGTGGCAGGATTGATGTCTTGAACAGATCAAAAGGCGTCTTGTCGCGGAAGAAGAATGACTCGTTGGTGGTCATTGCTTCCGTCACATCAACCGCCAGCGCTTCGTTGGTCCCCTTGCGCAGCTCTGCGACCAGCGCGGTGACGCCGTCGAGGCCTGCCTTGCGGGCCACCGGCGTCAACCGGCTTTCGAGCAGATAGGTCTTGTCGCTCGACAGGACGAGACCGGACCGCTTGCGCACAAGCTCGGACAGGAAATCAAATTCTTCTGGTTTCATTTTGACCCCCCGCTGAACTGGCGGATGATCGCCGAACTCAATTGGTCCAAAGGATAGACACCGGCGCAGATGCCGGCTTGGGCACAGGCGCCCGGCATGCCCCAGACGACACTGGTGGCCTCGTCCTGCGCATAAATCGTACCGCCGGCATCGGCGATGATGCGGCCGCCATCGCGTCCGTCATGGCCCATGCCGGTAAGAACAACGCCGAGTGCAGCCGGGCCGAAGATGGCCGACACGCTTTCAAACATCGGATCGACAGCCGGGCGGCAGAAATGCACCGGCGGTTCCTGATCCAGGGTGATCGCGATGCCCGGTCCGTCCTTGCGCAGTCGCATGTGATAGTCGCCCGGCGCCACATAGATATGACCCGCCTGCAACCGGTCGCCATGCTCACCTTCCTTGGCGGGCAGGCCCGACAGCTTGCCAAGCTTCTCGGCAAGGATCTTCGTGAAGGCCGGCGGCATGTGCTGGGTAATGACAACCGGCACGGACTTGACCGACGGGCCGATCTTCTCGAACACCTCGAACAAGGCCTGTGGCCCCCCGGTAGAGGAACCGACGGCGAGAATGCGCGGCGGCACAGCGGACGCCTTGCGGAATTCGATCTTGTCTGGCGTTGGCCCCAAAGCGACGTCAAGGCCGGTGACACTGCCCGGCTTCGCCGCGGCAGCCGCTCCGGCGTTCGGCCCTGCACGCCGCTTTGCGGTCCGGCCAAGCGCCTGGACCTTGACCATCAGCTCGCGCCGGAACTCGTTCGACCCGGCAATGCCGCGTGCGCTGTCCGGCTTGGGCACGTAATCCGTCGCCCCGAGCGACAGCGCCTTGAGCGAAATGTCCGCGTTCCGGAGCGTCAGCGTCGAGGCCATGATGACCTTGGTATTTGGAGACGCAGCCAGAATGCCCGGCAGGGCTTCCAGCCCGTCCATCTCCGGCATCTCGATATCCAGAATGACCACATGCGGCTTGACCTTGCCGGCGGTCTCCACCGCCTGGCGGCCATTGGCGCAGGAGCCTGCAACTTCAACGCCGTCGGTCTCTTCGATCCAGCGCTTCACCAGACCGCGGATAACCGCGCTATCGTCGACAACCATGACCTGGACGGCATTGGACGACGCCGGCGTCACAGCAGCGGCTGGTCGTGCAGCACGAGATGTGGGGGCAGCTTGCTCCATTGATCTAGACGAGGCCCGCTTCTGCAAACTTGGCCTGCACGATGTCCCGGTCAAAGGGCTTCATGATGTACTCATTGGCGCCGGCGCTGATCGCCTCGCTGATATGCTGCATGTCGTTTTCTGTGGAACAGAAAACGACAACCGGTGCTTCACCACCCTCGCGCTTGCGCAGGGCCATCAGGAAATCCAGGCCGTTCATGACCGGCATGTTCCAGTCGAGCAGCACGGCATCAGGCATCTTCGCGTCGCATGCTTCAAGAGCAGCGGCGCCGTCGGCAGCTTCTTCGATGTTGAAGTTCATCTCTTCAAGAATGCGCCGGGCCACCTTGCGGATCACTCGGCTGTCATCGACCACAAGACACGTCTTCATGGGTTGTCTGGCCTTCTGCTCAGCACCGGGGCTGATGACGCCCGGGCAGTTACACACATCGGTTCTCGGTGCGGTCGGCCCCTCAGGCCGCGGCGACACCGTTTTGCATTTCCAGCGCCTTGGCCACGTCCAGAACCACCATCAGCTTGTCGTCAAGCCGGTGGACACCGCTTGAGACCTGCTGCCAGCGCGTGTCGAGATTGGCCGGGCTGCGTTCCACATCCTGCGCGGGAAGGCTTAAGACTTCTCCAACACTGTCAACCATGAGGCCGAAGGCCTCACCGCCTTCTTCAATGCCCACAGCCATGCGCGAAACACCGTCCTCCAGCGTCGGAAGACCGAGCCGGATACGCATGTCGATGGCCGTCACGATGCGGCCGCGCAGATTGAGCACCCCACGGACTTCCGGGACCGAGAGCGGGACGCGGGTCAGCCCCTGCACCTCGAACACGTCCTGCACGACCGTGACCGGGATGCCGAAAAGCTGGTCGCCGACATAGACCGTGATGTACTCGATGAGGTTGCCGTCGAGATGCACCAGATCATGCTGGCGCTCAGTCATCTCTGTGTTCAGCTCCGCACTCATGCTGCTGCTCCTTCACCCTGAAGTGTTTCGCGAATGACGTCGATCAGGCCATCGCGATCAGTCTTGGCCACGTAGTCCGCGAAGCCCACTTCGTGACCACGCTGAATGTCCTCACGTGACGTGCGCGATGACAGCGCGATAATCGGCGTGGAGCCCCAGGCTGCATCGTCGCGCAAGCTCTCGGCCAGATCGAAACCGTCCATACCCGGCATTTCGATGTCGCTGATGATCGCATCAAACTCGGCGCCGGCGTCGCGCAAGCGAAGTGCATCGTCGGCGTCTTCTGCCGTCGTGACGCGATACCCTGCCGCGTTCAGGAGCGGTGCCAGCATGTTGCGGAAGAAGGGGCTGTCATCGATGAGCAACAGCCTCTTGCCGGTCGCGGAGTCGTCCCGATCACCATCGGCACGCGCGAACCAGTCCTCGAACGCCAGCGTCAGGAAGTGGCCGACATCAATGACCTCGGTTGCTTTCTCACGCACAATGGCGCTGCCAAGCATGCCCGGTGTTTCCGACGTGATGTCCATGTCGAGATACTCGTCGATGACATCGACGATCTCGTCGACCACGAGGCCCATGGAGCGCCCGTCATCGGTGAAGACCAGGATCGGCTGGCGGCCTTCCGACACCAGTTCCTGTTCCGGCGCAACTTTCTGCAGCGGCATCAGCTTGCCGCGATACTGAACCACCGGCTTGTGATCAGAGGTCTCGATCTCATCGACCACAATCTCTTCCAGACGCGTGACCAGTGAGAGCGGCACCGCCTTGGGTTCGCCGCCGCCGGCACGGAAGATGAGCAGCGACGTCTTCTCGTTGTCCACAAGCACATTGTCCTTCTCGGTGACGCCATCTGCATGATCCACCGCCTCGCGGCTGACGCACTGGGCGATGCCGTTGGGATCGATGATCATGATGACGCTGCCGTCGCCGAGGATCGTGTTGCCGGAGAACATCGTGATGTCGCGCAGCATGGAGGCTGACGGCTTTACGACGATTTCTTCGGTGTCGAAGACCGTGTCGACCACGATACCGAACTGGGCATCACCGACCTGGGACACGATCACAAAGCTTTCGCTCCGCTCCGCAGTCGACGGCGGCACATTGCCGTCTTCATCAGGCTTGCGGTTCTTGTTGAGAAGCAGCAATTCGTCCAGATAGACCAACGGCAACAGGTTGTTGCGCAGGCGAAGCACCGGCGTGTCGTTGATCCTCTCGATGCGGGCTTCCGAGTCGGCCTTGGCACGCACCAGTTCCACCACCGCAAGCTGCGGAATGGCGAACCGCTGGGCACCGGACTCGACGATCAGCGACGACACGATTGCCAGCGTCAGCGGGATCTTGATCGTAAACGTCGTTCCCTTGCCGGAGACAGAGTTGAGATCAATGCTGCCGCCAATGAGCTCGATATTGGTGCGCACGACGTCCATGCCGACGCCACGGCCAGAGACACTGGTAACCTCTGCTGCAGTCGAGAACCCCGGAGCGAAGATGTACTTGTGGATCTGCGCTTCGGTCTTCTCGTCCATCTCAGCCGCTGTGGCCACACCGTTCTCGATTGCCTTTTCGCGGATGCGGGCAGTGTTGAGACCGTGGCCATCATCGGCGATCTGGATGATGATGTGACCGCCTTCGTGGTAGGCGCGCAGCGTGATGTTACCCGTTTCCGGCTTGCCGGAGGCAAGGCGTGCATCCGGCATCTCAAGGCCATGGTCGGCTGAGTTGCGGACCATGTGCGTCAGCGGATCCTTGATGAGGTCCAGCACCTGACGGTCCAGCTCGGTTTCCGCGCCTTCCATGTTCAGGTCGATCTTCTTGCCGAGTTCGTTCGACAGATCGCGGATGATCCGCGGCAGCTTCTGCCAGGCATTGCCGATGGGCTGCATGCGCGTCTTCATGACCGCTTCCTGCAGCTCGGCCGTCACATTGGACAGGCGCTGCAGCGGCACCTTGAACTCCGAGTCATCGAGACGGCGCACCATCTCGAGCAACTGGTTGCGCGACAGCACAAGCTCGGAAACCATCGTCATCAGGTTCTCGAGCGTATCGACATTCACGCGGATGGACTGGTTGGCGACAGAAGACTCGCGCTGCGGGGCTTCCTCACTCTTGGCAGCCGGCTTCGCGGCAGCCTTGGGTGCCGGGGCGGCCTTCGCCTCTGGCGCAGGTGCTGCCTCTGCCGCCTCTTCCGGTGCGGCGGCCTCCGCTACGTCAGCCTGGGCCGGCGCTTCATCGGGACCTTCAGCTTCCTGGAAAGCACGCTCGAGCTCGTCGAGAGAGACTTCGCCGGGCTTGAGTTCGCGCTCAAGTTCCTGAACGACGATGGGAGCCTCTTCTTCCGGCGCGGCCTCGACCGGGCCGGCCTCTGGCACAGCTTCGCCACTCTCTGCGGCGCGGGAAAACGCTTCAAGCTGTTCGATCAGATCAGAGTCATCGCCGGCCGGCTCTGCTTCCGATGCCTCGAGTTCAGCGAGAATGTCTTTAATACGGTCAAGTGTGTGCAGGATGATGGTCACCCCGTCGCCGGTCACTTCAGCACCGTCACGGTATTTGCCCATCAGGGTCTCGGCAGCGTGCGCCAGCGCCTCGAGACGCGGCAGACCAAGGAACCCGCAGGTTCCCTTGATGGTGTGCACCAGCCGGAAGATATTGGACAGAATGGCTTCGTTGTTCGGGTCCTGCTCGAACTTCACCAGCTCCACGTCAACGACGTCGAGACTCTCAAAAGTTTCCGTCAGAAACTCGCGAAGAAGATCATCCATGGTTTCCCCACCCCTGGAATTGTCGGGACGGCCGCCAAAAACGGGGACCGCCTCATCCGACCGGAGTTTTGGCGGGAAACCTTAAAATCAGGTGAAATCTGCGTGCGATGATCCTGGACACGCAACCATAGGATGTGCGGTCAGCCAATCATGCCGTCATCAACGGTGGCATTCGGCCCATAACTGATGGCAAAGGTGACCGGGCCCTCCTCCATCGGCTGTTCCACCTTGAGCGAGGCATCAAGCGGCTTGCAGAGCAAACCAATGAGATAGGGCTGGATCGCACGGCTGTCAGGCAGGCCCGTCAGGCCCTCCCCCTGCGCCAGATCCGCATGCTCGGGAATACGTGCTTTCGGGCCTGTCGCGACCACAACCATGCCCTCATTGCCGTTCTCGACAATGATGTTGAGCTCCCCGCCACGCGGAATAGCACCAGTGGCGAACTGAATCACGTTCATGAGCAGTTTCAGGCGCGTCTTGTGCAGCGCCGCCGGCTTGGTGTCCCAGGCCAGTGTGATCCGTCCGCCTTCCATCAATCCGTCGGCGGCGCGTTTCGCATCGGCGATCTCTATCTGTGCCCCGGCGGACCCTGACGCACCAAATGCGAGCCGCGCGAACTGCAGTTTGGCGGAGGCCTGAAGCGCACTCTTGGCGATGAGCAGGAGCGCGTGCTCGCGCATCTCATCGTCCTCTTCCTCTTCAAGGACCTCCAGGCCGTTGACGATTGCCCCAACCGGGCTGATCACGTCGTGGCAGACCCGCGAACAGAGCAGGGCTGCGAACTCAAGATCGTCCGGCGCATCCGAACCGGCAGGGCCGCCCGTCGTGCCGCCTGCCTGATTGTCATTGGTCGCAAATCCGCCGGTCATGGCACCGTTTCTCCCTTGCCGCCCTTCTACGGGCACGAATCGGTTGATCCAATTTTTGATACACTTCGCAGACTGATCGTGCAAAGAAAGGGCCCCTTCTGGACCCGCCATACCATCAGGACCTTGCCCTCGCCGGTTGCCGTGGCGGTCTTAGCCCCATTCACCTTTCCATCGCGAGCACACGCGTGTCTGATTCCTCTGCCCTGCCCGAACTGACGGACATCTCCATTGATGCCGGCGCCCGCATCATGACGCTGTACGAACGCCCCATCGCAGTGACGGAGAAAGACGACAAGTCTCCGGTGACCGAAGCAGACCAGGCCGCCGAAGACATCATCCTTGAGCGGCTTGCCCGCAGTTTCCCCAGCATCCCCGTTGTGTCAGAGGAAGCGGCGGCAGCGGGGCATATCCCCGACTTCGGGGACCAGTTCTTTCTCGTCGACCCGCTGGACGGCACGCGCGAATACATCAAGCGCAACGGCGAGTTCACGGTGAACATCGCGCTGATAGAAAAAGGCGTGCCCGTAGCCGGCGTTGTCTATGCCCCCGCCAAGTCGCTGCTGTATGCCGGCGAACAGGGAGCCGGCGCCCGGGAAATCAAGGTGGACGCCCACGAGCCGGCTGCAGCTGAACCGGGCCGGGAAATCCGCACGCGGCAGTCTCCGTCAGACGGCCTCATCGCAATCGCCAGCCGCAGCCACCGGGACCACAAGACCGAAGAGTTCCTCAATCACTACAATGTTAGTGATATCGTCGCCGCAGGGTCATCGTTGAAGTTCTGCGTGGTCGCCCGTGGCGATGCTGACATCTATCCGCGCCACGGCCGGACCATGGAATGGGACACTGCCGCCGGCCACGCGGTACTGGCCGCAGCGGGCGGCAGCGTGACACGCCTCGACGGGTCGCCGTTGCTCTACGGCAAGAGTGAGGATGGCCTCGCCAACCCGTTCTTCATCGCAAAAGGTGATCCGGCGGCTTACTGACGCGGCGGCTCCCGGACGGCTTAGGCCCCTTCGCCTGCCGCAATGGCATCGATCATGTCGAAGTCATTGATCTCGACCCGATTGCCTTCCTTGAGCGAGATGACGCCGGACGTCTTGAGCTTGGTGATCGATCGGCTGACTGTCTCGACAGTAAGTCCCAGATAATCCCCCATGTCTCCGCGGCTCATGGGCACGCGCACAGGGTTTGACGGCTCGCCTCTTTCTTCCGCCCGGCGCGACAGCCACAGCAGGAAAGAAGCGATCCGCTCCTGCGCCGTCTTGCGGCCCAACAGAAGCATCTGTTCCTGGGCAACTGCCAGTTCCAGCGATGCAAGATTGAGCAGGCGGTTCGACAGCTTCGGATAGGCGTCGATCATGTCCTGCATCTTGTCGGACGGCAGCGAGCAGGCCCGAACGGGCTCCAGCACCTCAGCCGTGTATCCGTATTCCTCGTCCGGCGTCAGACCCAGGAAGTCACCCTTGAACAGAAATCCAGTGATCTGCCGCCGGCCATCAGCCATTAGCTTGTAGAGCTTCAGCGCGCCGTCCTGCACGATGAAGCAGGCGCCCGCCTCATCGCCTTCAAAGAACAGCGTCTCGCCCACATCATAGGTGTTTGTCTGTGTCGTCTTCGACAGACCCGTCAGCTCTTCATCCGAGAGCACGGCGCAGACCGCGCGTGTCCTGACATCACAGTTGAGACACGGGCTCGACACATCACGCGGCAAGGCCGGCGCATAGTCCCCCATGTCCTGTATGTCGCTTGTGCTGCGGTCCGCTGAATATTCCGGCATAGACACACCGAATGCTGAAAATTGACAAAAATGATCTGGATCAAGCTACCGCGCACACACGCGTATCGGCAACCCGCAGAAACGCGATCAAGCCGTTGAAGACACGTACAAATATGACCTGGGATCATATTGGAGTGGGCCGGCCGCGGCTCCCAATTCAGCCCCCCGACATCTTGGGAGCCGCGCCAGCCCCGCTTCCGTCGATGGCTCGCAGGCCACATGCGGAAGCGAATGGGTACAGAAGCCGCAGAACCCGCCAGTTCCAGAGGGCGATGGCTGTTCCCGACATCTGCGTGGCGTCCTGAAATGTCCCGACAGGCACGCACGGTCGGGAAGGTGCAACCGCCATGCCGCACAGACCGCCTCAGACGCCGCCGCGGGGAACCCCCATGAATGCAGGCAAATTGCCGCATCTGCGGCAGCCGGCATCTTTTTCAGGGGTCAGCAGGACAGGTCCATTCCCGTCACCAGACATGTCGGGGCGGGATGTGGTGTTTCAGATTAGGACAACCTGTGCGGTGTCTGCCGGGCCTGGCTATTTCCGGCGCCACCCGGAGCCATCATTCACGAACTGGCCGGCAGGGGCCTGCTGCACGAGTTTCTGGCCCGCAAGCTGTTCGACGACGGACAGGGACGTGCCCTGGCTCGCGGCAATCTCACCGTAGCGGGCCTTGCGCGCGAGGTTCACCCCGTCGCCCAGTTGCTTCACGGCAGCGGTCGGCGCTGACGGATAGCCCACATAGCCGGTCGACATCTCACCGACGACACCCTGCGCTTTCGCCTGGTCCAGCGTGAGTGCATAGGCCGGGCTGAGTGAAGCGGCAAACAGTGCGAGCAGACCAAACAGGCCGGACAGAAACAGAATGCGACTCCCGGCGCTTCGGCGGGCAGCAATCGCAGGCGAGGTGCGTAGCATCATGGTCTTTGTCTCTTGCATGTCTCGCCCCTAGAAAAGATCCGGATTGTTGGCGAACAGATCATCAAGCTCGCGGTCAACCTTGATGCGGATTTCCTGTTCGATCTTGACGTTGAGATTGATCTCGATGGGCTTGTCCGGGGCTTCAACCTTTACCGTCGGCGTGCAGGCAGCGATACCGAGCCCTACAGTGCCCGCAACAGCAAGGCGCCAGCCGGTCTGCCGGAAAAAATCGATCGCTGCTTCTGCCATCTATGGGTCCTGTCTTGCTTCTTCGGGCCACGTGGCACCCGAAGCATGGGTCAATCTAGGGACGCGTCGCTGAACCGCAAATGAACGCCACCATTTGTCTCAGGTTATGGCGCGGGCCCGACGCGTTCAACATCCAGACCATCGAGATTTTCCTTCCCGGTCACAACATCAAGCGCCCGGAAGCCAATCGTGCCGCGCCGGAGGAGGTCCAGGAACGCCCCTTCTGTGGTGATGTTGAGATGCACAGGGTAGCCTTCCAGCAGATCCGGGTTGGCGCCCTTGAGTACGATCCGCACTGACAGATCACCATCCACCGGCCCGTCGACCTCTACACTGAGCACTTCAAAGTGGAAGTTCTCCAGCGCCTGAAAGGCGATGTTGGCGCCTTGCGCCGTTTGCCCGGCCGCATCGGTGCTCGCATTTGCATACCGGATGACGCCCCCGGGCTCGGCAGCAAGTTGGGCGGACATGACATAGACTGACCCGTCGCGAATTTCGATCGGCACGGCGCCGCCCAACATGCCTTCGCCCGACAGGCCATCCATGTCTATCAGGGTCAGAAGTTCGGTGAGATTGACACTGACAGCCGCAAGTTCCGCACGCTGAACATCCGCCTGCGTATTGAGTGCACCAGACGTGAGGATGAGCTGCCCGCCGGCAAACGGCCATTGGGCGTTCTCGATGATCACGTCTCCCCCGCCCTCGACGCGCACAAGCGCAGTCCCGCCTTCCAGCGGAACACCGGCATCCACGACGCCGATCGACACAGCCTGCGTGCCTTTTGTGCGCACCGGCACAAGACTTGAAAAGTCCAGTGTCCCGTCCACTTGTGAAAACCGCGCCGCCGATGCCTGCAGGCCAACATTCTGCAACACCGCCTGGGCACGTGACGCCGTAAGCCCGCGCCGTGTCCACGCAAGCGAACCCGTCACCGACACATCGCCCGACACCGCTGCGACCACGCCGCGGAGAACAGGAGCCAGCGTCTGCGGCTGCAACCTGTCTTCCGCAAAGGTCAACGAGCCGGTCCGAAAGCTGAGACGACCGGCACCGGTCTCCAACTGATGGGAAAGCGTGCCCACCAGCAGCCTCTGCCCCGCTGGCGTTGCGACGGTGACGGGCCCCTCCAGGCGCCCTGCGATCAGACCGTCCTCTCCAAGCGCATCGAGCGACAGGGCTGCGCCGGCATTGACGGGCGCAAAGCGCGTTGCCTCCTGAAGGTCCGCGATCTGAACACTGTCGATATCGATCCGGTCCCGCTGGCCCGCTGTACCGGGAGAATATGTCACCCGGCCATCAAGGTCCGTCAGACGGATCTGCTGCCCAGGTAGCGTGAGCCGTCCGCCATCCAGCTCCAGCGCGATCCGTGTCTCTCCACCGAGATTGTGCATCACCCGCGCATCAATGTCCGGCAACTCCCCGGCGATGATGGATCCAACCACTCCGGTGACAGATGGCACGGTGAGGCGGGACTGGAGCATCGGGGTTTCACCGGCGACATCCACAGTGACAATCGGATCATCGCCGTGGGGGCACACGGTCAAAGCGTCAACAGACCAGGTCGCACTCACCGCAGGCTCAAGCGAGACAGGAATGCAGTCGGCAATTCGTACAAGACCGACGCCGGCTGACATGTCAAAGCGGCCTGCAAGCGCCAACGGCATCTGCACCTGTTGCACGGGAAGGTCGCTGCCCTCACTTGCGACGAGCGCCATATCTGTTTCAAGCCGCAGCTCATACTCGGTGCCGCCGGTCATGCTCATGTCCGCGCGAAGCGCCGACGCGGAGAGGCGTCCGGGCAGCAACGGATGGGCGCTTTCCACCGATGCATCCCGCACCGCTATGGACACGCCGTCGTGCGTCCGCGCCGCGCGGATATCCGCTTTTGCGGTCATCAAGTCGCCGTCAATCACAACACGGGTGTCGGCATCAAAGGCAACGCCATCCGCAGTTGTGTCTCCATGTCCTTCAAGACGCCCATCGGCGGTCAGACGCAATTCGCCGTCTGGAGTCTCAAGCACAAGCCTGGCGCGCTCGAACTTGACGATGTCGATAGGCAGCCCGCCGCCCTGGGCTTCCTGGACTGGCGGGTCCATCAGTTGCCGGATCAGAGGATCAAGCGCTCCGAAACTCAGCTCGCCGTCCGCATAGCGGCCACTAACGGTCAGGTCGCTGACGGAGACGGCCTGCACCCGGCCGGCCAGAATGTCCGCCACCGAATAGCGGAGTGTTACCGGACCCGAGCTCAACGACGGCTCACCCTGACCATCCGCCTCATCGGCCACCGAGAGGCCCGAAACAACTGCCTGACGCCAGCCAATGCGCTCAATAGCGACATCAAGCCCTGCAATCCCGAGGTCTGCGGCCGCGGCCTGAACGACCGGGCGGACCAGGACCGGCAGATAATAGGCGGCAACCCAGATGCCCCCCAGTATGAACAAAAGGACAGCCAGCACCCACCAGCGTATCCGGCGCAGCCAGTTGGATCCGGCGCGGTCACTGGCGTGAGTGGCAGATGGCACGTCTGATGGGTTACTCATGGCCGGACGGACTGCATTGCCTTAAAGATGCCCGAGACGGGGGTTAGCCAAACGAATATGCCATTTACCTCGTGCACAAATGCGGCATGTACAACAGGCCACACGCGCGATATCGAGAGTACGAAATATAGGGGATGCAGAACATAGATGTCGGTATATCGCCGGATCCGGACGTCCGGATCTGTGGCACACGCCAAACGAGACATCAGCCCCCTGACATGAGGAAGATCAGACCATGACGACTCGTTTCCCGCAGCGTATCGCCTCCCGCATGTTTGGCGGTCTGTGCCTTGCTGCCGCAGGCACGGTAATGATGCTGACCCTGTCAGCTCAACCTGCAAGCGCCCAGTGGGTTTCCACGAAGGATTTGGTGGACATCTATTGCGCAAACGAAAGCGCTGAAGAATCGGCATTCTGCGCCGGCTACATCGCCGGGTCATTGCATGTCCTGATGGCCCCGCCGGAGCTCATGCCGGCAGGCCAGTTCTGCATTGAAATCGACAAGCAGCCGAAGCTCGCCGCCATCGCGGAACGGCTGGAGATCTTGCGCAACGAACAACCCGAGCTGGAAAACACGCCGGCCTTTACAGTGATCGCCGCCATCATCGAGCGCGGTTTTCCCTGCCCGGAAGAAGTACTCGATCCCAATGCACCGTCGATCCAGCAACCAGCAGAAGCACCACAGCCGAGCACCCCGTCAGACCTCTTCGGCCTGCCATCCAGCGAATAACCCTCACGTCAGGAGAGACCTCCATGCTCTATGCCGCAGCCACTTCCAGGAAGACGTCCTCCGGATTTCTTGTCGCTGCGGCCGCAGCGGTTCTCATGGCCCTAACGGCACTACTGCCGGCGCACGCCATTGCCGATGACGGCACCTACTCGGAAGACGAAATTCTTGAGGCCGTGCGCGGCTTCTTCGGAGATGTATCTGAAGACATGGCCAAGGCGGTTGCCCGCGTCTTCGAGGATCAGGGCCGCCCCAACGCGTACATCGTCGGCGAAGAAGGGGCCGGCGCCATCGGCGTCGGACTGCGGTACGGCAGCGGCAGCCTCAACATGAAGCCGGGGCGCGTGCAGAAGGTCTACTGGCAGGGTCCGTCCATCGGCTGGGACCTGGGCGGCAACGCGTCCAAGGTCTTCACGCTGGTCTACAACCTGCCCAATGTGGACGGCATCTATCGGCGCTTTCCCGGCGTTGAGGGGTCGCTCTATGTGATCGGCGGTGTCGGGGTCAATTACCAGCAGGCCGGCGACATCATCCTCGCACCGATGCGTGCAGGCGCAGGCCTGCGGGCCGGCGCCAATGTGGGCTATCTGAGTTATACGCGTGAACGCCGCATTCTGCCGTTCTAGGTAGCCTGAACCACACCCGGCTACTGCTCGGCAGAGAAATCGGGATCGTCTTCCTGCCGGGCTGCGTCGTCAGACACAGCCTCATCCTCTTCGACGGCCTCATCATAGGTCTCGACGACCGATCCTGAGTCGAACGCGCCTTCAATCATGACGTCTTCTTCGATGAAATAGTCATTGGTGAAGAAGCTGCCGTCCTGCGCCAAAGCAGCACCAGCGCCAAACAGCACAATCACGCCGGTCAGAACCACCGCCCGTCCTGTCTTGTGCGTCATGTGCCCCCCTTGCGCCCGGCTCAAGCTGTGACCGTTTGAGTTCCGGCCCTGTGTCGCAAAAAAAAGAACGGTCCGGCAAGCCCCCTGAGGATCGTGCCGGACCGCCCGTGAAATCGCATGATCGGAACGCCTTTGGACCGGAGGCCAAGAGGCGTGCACCCGCAAACGCTATTCGTAGACTTCTTCGATGATTTCTTCTTCGTAGGTCTCTTCGATGATCTCTTCCTCGTAGACCTCTTCGACGACCTCTTCTTCGTAGACCTCTTCGATCACTTCTTCTTCGTACACTTCCTCGTAGATCTCCTCAGCCTGAGCTGTGGACATCGCGATAGTCGTGCCGAATGCCAGACCGAAAGCAGCTGCGGTCACGGCGCCGAAATTCAGAAATGAATTCATGTTCATCTCCCCCATTGTCACAAAACAGTTGCAAACCGAGTTGATCCCAACCGGACCGATTGCGCAACCACGCTTTTGGAACAACGGAAGATCGCGGCGCCTGACCGTCAGCTGCTCTGACGTCGGCGTTTCAGTTCGCCCCGCACCACCGCGATACCGCGAACACAGAAATAGGCGACAGCACCACTCACCAGCGCAACGAAGGGCCAGTCCGCAAAATAGCCTGTGAGTTGCATCGCGGCGTAGCTCAGCACGGCAACGCCGGCCCACACCCCCAGCGCCGTCTTGCGGCCACCGTCGTCATACCACTCCGCGGGAACCTCCGGCGCGGGGTCAATCGGCTCCACATCCGCGAGCGGCGGCTCTGTCGCCACCGGTACAGCCTGCGGAGACGCAGGAGGCGCCGAAACGCCCGACGGGTCAGGTGTGTCGCTCATGCCACCAGTTTAACGGTGTTTTGCCAATCAGGTGGCAACTTTCCTGCGATTTTGGCAATCTTCCCGGGCTGGAACGGCATGGGGGCCGGAACCCGGCGCGTAACGAAATGCGTGATCCGACCTGGGGTGGTGGCGATCCGTATCGACTGGGGCTGAGTACACGATGATTGAAGCGCTGATGCTTGTCCTGCTGGGCGTGTTGATCATGGCGCTTGCCTCGCTCGCCCTAGCCCCGATCCTCTGGGCCCGTGCCGCGCGGGTCACCACGGAACGCCTCCACAACGATGTCCACTCCGCCGCCTTCAACGAGGCGAGCGAACATGTGTCACGTCGCTACGAAGGCGAACTGGCCCAGCGCGAAGGCGCCCTGCGCACCGAGATCGAGCAACTGGAGGCCTCCCGGGCCAAGATTTCGACCGAAGCATCAAGCCGCGTCTCCACCCTGGAAGAAGAACGGGCCCGGCTGGAGCAGGAAAATGTCGACCTCAAGCAGACCGTCGCCGACCAGGATGCCCGACTTGTCGAGAGCGAACAGGTCCTCGCCACCCTCACCGAAGGTCTGAGAGGTCTCGGCGACCGCGCACAAGCGCTGGTAAGCGACGCCACCGAGATCAGCGACCGGGCTGGATCGCTCGGCACTGAACTGGCCGAGTTGAGCAGTTCCCACCAGGACGTGGCCGCATCGTTGGCTGCGCCGGCAGCGGCCACATACGACGAGCCCGCCGTGGCACCAGAAACGGTTGCGTATGAAGAACCGCAGGCAGCGGAATCAGCGCCTGAGGCAGATAATCTGCCCCCTGAACCCGTGGCAGCCGTGGCGGAACTCCCTCCTCAGGAAGATGGTCTCGTTGGCAGCGCGGGTGACGAAGCGGCACTGCCAGACGACACCGTTGCCGAAGCCGAGCCGGAGACCCAGCCGGAACCTGAGTCACCTGCCGGACAACCGGAAATGAGCCTGTCGGACCGAATCCGGGCTCTCCGCGAGGGTGTGTCTGCCTAACAGGACCCGGTATCGGAACACCATTACGGCCAGTTCAGTCAGCTTGTGTTCATCTTCGGGCATCTAGCCTTTACGGTGAGGTATCCCGTCATTTCGGAGACATTCTGCTGTTTCGAACCGCTTTTCTTGCGCTCGCCCTTGCCGCACCGGTGTTCCTGGCCGCAGTCGCAATCTCACCCGCTCACGCCACCCAGGCGCCCTTCGACCAGTGGTTCAAGGTCAAGAACGACGCTGGCGAAGACCTGGAGGTGGTTATCCAGCGTGGCGAGCAGGAACGGCGGTCCAAGACCATTGGCAATGGCAAGACCAAGACCCTCAAGTTCAATCACCTCGGGTCACCAAGCGAACTTGGTGAGAAGAAGTATTTCAGCCGCACCTACACCCTGCTGATCCGCATGGTGGACCAGCCGAAGGTCACCTACGCCAATGGCCGGGGATACAGGGAGCGCAGCTGCGAATTCATCATGAACTATTGGACGACCGGGAAGGGCAACAAGGTGAAGAGCCGTGCCTACAACAGCGCCGATAGCGGATGTGGCGATGATTTCACCGTCGCCAATGACGACGGCAAGACCATGGTGATCAAGCTGAGCGGCACGGACCTATAGCGCGTTTGCGCCACGCGAATTGGTGACCCCTAGGGGAATCGAACCCCTGTTTCCGCCGTGAGAGGGCGGCGTCCTGACCGCTAGACGAAGGGGCCAGCGGTGCGGCAATGCGGAACCTCGGATGGTTCGCTACCGGGAGGCCGCGATATATACGGTGCCGCTGCGTGATTGCAAGTGGCAGGGCGCAGCACTGCCTCTAGGGCACGTCCGGTGTCAGCACGAGCGACCGGACCACCTGCCCGCTGCGCGTATTCACGACCATAATCCGCTCGGGCTGGCCGGGATTGACCAGGTGGATGACCAGGCGGCGCTCGTCGCCCGTCACCGCCCGCACCTGATATCCGGCGGGGACCGGCACTTCGAAGTCACCCGCCGGGGTCGTGAGCACCGGCGCCGCCGCAACGGGCTCGGCCTCGTCCCCCGAAGATGATATGCGTGAGGCAATTGTCGCGACCACAATGGCGAACCCGATGATCAGCAGAATGCCCAGCACGATGACCGTGATCAGCAGCACCCGCTGGGTGCGCGCGGCAGCGGCGTCAAACTCTTCGGCCTCTGCTGCAGTCTCGCCTGCTGCCGTCTGTCCCGGGGTCTGATCCTGCGCGGCCATGACCGATCCTCATTCTGCTTCATCTCCTGACACGCCATATCGCGTTGAGACGCTGGATGCCAGCGACTTCGACACCGATGACGGCCAGGCGCCTGACACCGTCATGCGGGTTTATGTACCCGAAGAAGAAGCAGGCATACGTGTCGACAAGCTGCTGGCTCAGGCCCTGCCCGCCCTGTCCCGCGCGCGCATCCAGGCCCTAGTCACGGAAGGCCAGGTGACCGAGCGGCAGGCTCCGTACACGGAAGATGGCGGTCAGGTTGCTGACGAAACCACCGTGACCCTCATTGCCAGCGCGTCTCAGAAGACCAAGGGCGCGACGGTGCTGGACGTGGCCCTGCCCGCTCCAAGACCCGCGGAGCCGCAGGCGCAGGACATTCCGCTGGACGTGCTCTACGAAGACGATGATCTCATCGTCATCAACAAACCCGCCGGTATGGTGGTGCACCCGGCCGCCGGCAACGAAGACGGCACGCTGGTCAACGCACTGCTGCATCACTGCGCCGGGTCCCTTTCCGGCATCGGCGGTGTCGCCCGTCCCGGCATCGTGCATCGCCTCGACAAGGACACGTCCGGCGTCATGATCGCGGCCAAGACGAATCAGGCCCACAAGGCGCTGGCAGACCAGTTCGCCAGCCATGGCGCCGATGGCGCGTTGGAACGCGCTTACCTCGCACTGGTCTGGGGTGCCCCCAAGCGCCAGAAATACACAATCGATGAGCCGCTGGGCCGCCATTCGCAGGACCGCAAGAAGATGGCTGTGGTGTCCGAAGCCGCCGGCCGCCGCGCCGTCACCCATGTCACTGTCCGTGAGCGCTTCGAGCCCGGCGGCAAGCCCGTCGCCGCACTCGTCGAATGCCGCCTGGAAACCGGCCGGACCCACCAGATCCGTGTGCATCTGACCCGCGAGGGAACCCCGGTCATCGGCGACCCGGTCTATGGCCGCAGCCACCTGACCATGGCCAATACCCTGCCCGACCCGGCGAAAGGCGCCGCCAGAGCCTTTTCGCGGCAGGCTCTGCATGCCTACCTGCTTGGGTTTACACACCCAAAAACCGCAGAAAAGCTGGTTTTTGAAGCGCCACTACCCGCAGATATGGCTAATTTGCTCGCTTCTTTAGAAGCGTTGTAAAAAACTTGTGAACGCCGCCTTCAAAATTCACACATCTCTCCCTAAATATGAGAGGCTTCAGGGTGACCCTGCGTAAGCGACGTATGCTTGCGGCCCAACGGGAAATCTTGAATGCCAGGCCCAGACCAAAACCAACCGGGCCGGAGGGGAGACTTTCTCATGGCGACCAAATCAATTCCCAGCCTGACGCCGGATGGCAGCCTGACACGCTATCTGCAGGAAATCCGCAAGTTCCCGATGCTGGAACCGGAACAGGAATACATGCTCGCCAAGCGCTATGCCGAGCATGAGGATTCTGATGCCGCGCATCAGATGGTGACGAGCCATCTGCGCCTCGTGGCCAAGATCGCCATGGGCTATCGCGGCTACGGCCTGCCGATTGCCGAAGTGATCTCCGAAGGTAATGTCGGCCTGATGCAGGCCGTGAAGCGCTTCGACCCGGAAAAAGGCTTCCGCCTCGCGACCTATGCCATGTGGTGGATCCGCGCGGCGATCCAGGAATACATCCTGCGGTCGTGGTCACTGGTGAAGATCGGCACGACGGCTGCACAGAAGAAGCTGTTCTTCAACCTGCGCAAGGCCAAGAGCAAGATCGACGCGCTGGAAGACGGCGACCTGCATCCCGATCAGGTGCAGGCGATCGCCACCAAGCTGGGCGTGCCCGAGCAGGACGTGGTCAACATGAACCGCCGCATGTCCAATGGCGGCGACCAGTCGCTCAATGCGCCGCTGCGGGCTGACGCTGATGGTGGCGAGTGGCAGGACTGGCTGGTGGACGAGAGTGAAAGCGCCGAGGAAGTCGTTTCCGAAAACGAGGAACTCGACCGCCGCCGCGAAATGCTCGCAGCCGCCATGGAGACGCTCAATGAGCGCGAGATGCACATCCTCACCGAGCGCCGCTTGAAGGATGAGCCCTCGACGCTGGAAGAGCTGAGCCAGGAATACGGCATCAGCCGCGAACGCGTCCGCCAGATCGAGGTGCGTGCCTTCGAGAAGCTGCAGAAGGCAATGAAGGCGGCCCACAAGGACGAGATTCGCGCCACCCGCGAAAAAGCGGAAGAATACGCCAGCTAGGGAACACAAACCCGAGGGGGCAAGATGGCCGGCACAGCGTCGGACACATCCGCAACGCAATGGTGGCTTGATCCGGCCGACGCGCCCTCACGCGCAGCCTTCCGGCGCCAGGCCGCTCTGTTCACCTGCATAGCCTTCGCTATCACCTATGGCGTCGGCGTGCTGGCCTTCCTGTTTCCGTCCCTCATGATGGGCGATGGTGGGCTCAGCGGTCCGCGCGCGCAGGTGTTCTTCTTCCTTGCCGTCTACGGGCCGACCCTCGCCGGCCTCTTCCTCATCATCAGCGACAAGGGAGTGCGCGGCGGGCTGGCGGATGGCTGGCGCGGCGTCATTGCGCCCGGGCGGCCGGTTGCCTGGATCCTGTGGCTTGCCGTGGCGCTCGCGATCATCCCGGCCGGCTGGCTCGCCGTCGACCTTCTGGCCCATGTCGGCCTGGGGGGCGCACCGGTCGGCCTTGTCGACCTCGGGCTGCTGGCCAGCGTGCCGGTGCTCATGGTCACCACCACAGCGCTGCTGGCCGACCCGGGTCCTATCGGTGAGGAATATGGCTGGCGCGGCTATCTCCTGCCGCGGCTGATCGTGCTGCTGGGGCCGCTCAGGGCCAGCATCCTTATCGGCATCGTCTGGGCCATCTGGCACCTGCCGATCTTCTTCTTCCCCGGCACCAATCAGGCCAGCCTGAGCTTTGTGTTCATGCTGGCCAACTGGATTGGCTGCAGCATCGTCATGACATGGGTCTTCATCCGCACCGGCGGCAACTGGCTGCTGTCCGGTGTCGTCGTGCATGCGACCCTCAACATCAGCCTCGCCATCGGCGCCGCCGCGGTCGACCCGGTCTATGCCCTTGGCAGTATTCTGCTGGCGAGCGCCATCCTGCTGCTGCGCGGCCCTGATCTTGACCTCGATCGGATGCGCCGGAAGCGCTAACGGCTGACGTCGGCCATGTCGACGGCCTTGCAGCTGCGGCACCGTAGCTGGATCGTCGACCCGTCGGTCCCCTTGAACTGCATCTTCACCCAGCGGCCGTCGGTGTCGTACCAGACCTCGTTGTCGATGGCGCCGGAATACTGGTAGCGCGTGGCGGAAATCACACCATGCGTCGTGTCGATCTGCTCGAGCCCGCGCGGCGTGAGGTCAACCTCGGCAATGCGCCCGGTGAAGGTGTCGAGCACGCGGGTGGACCCGATCACGCCGGCGTTCCAGTGATTGGTGGGATAGATGCCCACGGGGGCTTCGTCTGCTCCGCCAGGTCCCCGGACCGTCAGAATGCCGTCAGCCGAGCCAGCTTCGATCTCACTGACAGAGCCGCCGTCATCGGTGCGCGCGGTCATCGACACCAGCGCCCCGTCCCGCCACAGGGCATCCGACACATACTCGAAGCGGTACACGGTGATGAACAAAGCCGAGACGGACAACTCGGTCGCCGTCTGCACCCGCAGGCCATCCGCAACCTGCTCAAAGGCGACAGTGTGCTCACCAACGGGAGCCTCATTGCGGTAGACACCAAACTCGATACGGTCGCCATACAGCGCGCGGACATCGTCCATGGAGGCGGCAGAGGCCACCCCGGCGCCGCTCGTGAGGGCGACAAGCAACAGTGCAGAACTCAGGAAACGCGTCATGACCGGCCTCGCATGATGTGCAGGATCACCAAGATCTCTACGCACCATGAAGCGCACTGGATTTGCGGCTACTCGCTGCCGGGCAGGAGAAATTCCGCCTCAATCATCATCTCGACCCGGTCGCCGACACCAAGGGTCGAGCCTTCAGCTGGCAATCCGTTGGTGATCCCGAAGTCAGAGCGGTCAAAGGCGCCGGTGGCCGAAAATCCGATCAGTGCCTTCGCCGACCCGAAAGGGTCATTGCCGTACCCTCCGTTGAAGGTCACGTCGAGCACCACAGGCTTTGTCACGCCGTGAAGTGTCAGTTCGCCAGTGACCCGCGCCGTCTGTGCGCCGGTCATGTCGATGGCCGTCGAGACATAGGAGATCTGCCGATGCTGTTCCGCATCAAGCCATTCCGGCCCGGTCAGCGTTGCGTTGAAGTCCGGCTCGGCAAACGGAAACTGGGTTTCCAGTGACGCCGCATCGACTGTGACGGAGAGCACGGCATCAGCAGGCGCGGCAGGATCAATGTCGAGGGTCGCATCCAGCTGCGTGAACCGCGCGCGGTAGGTCGACAGGCCCAGATGATCGACACCAAGGATCAGGCTTGTGTGCGAGAGGTCGAGCTCATATTGACCTGCCGGCAGTTCCGCCACCGGCGTCAGGGTCATTGCCGGCGGGTGGTCATGCCCTTCATGAGACAGCCCCGGTGCCACCAGGGCGATACTCAGCCCGACCACAGCGGCAAGCGCCGCCACCAGGCTCGGCACGCGAGTCATCATGGTCCCCTCCGCAAAGAGACAGAGCCGGTTCTATTCGGCCGCTTCAACCCCGGTCCCGATCGGACAGGTCACGCCGGTGCCGCCCAGGCCGCAATAGCCGTTGGGATTCTTGGCGAGATACTGCTGGTGATAGTCCTCGGCGAAGTAAAAGTCCGGCGCGGGACAGATTTCGGTCGTCACCGGTTCGTAGCCGCGGCTGCCCAGCTCACGCTCATACATCGCCTTGGATGCCTTGGCAGCCTCGAGCTGGCCATCCGTATACGTATAGATGGCCGACCGGTACTGCGTGCCGACATCATTGCCCTGCCGCATTCCCTGAGTCGGGTCATGGGCTTCCCAGAAGGTCTTGAGCAGTGTCTCGAACGAAACCTTTGAGGGATCGAAGACCACCAGCACGACTTCCGTGTGCCCGGTCTGGCCGGAGCAGACCTCCTCGTAGGTCGCGTTCGGCGTATAGCCGCCCGCGTAGCCGACAGCGGTCACATGCACGCCGTCGAGCTCCCAGAACTTGCGCTCCGCCCCCCAGAAGCAGCCCAGCCCGAACTGCACCTGCTCAAGCCCATCCGGGTACGGCCCCTTGAGCGGCTGGCCGTTCACGAAATGGGTGTCGGCGGTGGGAATATCGAAATCGCGGCCCGGCAGGGCAGCGTCCGGCGCCACCATCTCGGCCTTCTTGCGCAGAAACATCATGGAACGGCCTCCTCAAAGGGCGTGATCACTTGCCCTTAATGTAGGGGCGAATGCCGCCTGCGGCCAGTCATCCCGGTCTCACGAAGCCGCTAGTGCCTGACGAGCAGCACAACGCCCGTGGCCCAATCCAGCTGGGTGAACGCATATCCGTCGCGGGCCCGCAGGTCCGCAAGATAGCCATCAACAGCGGCCTGATGCCCGTCCGGCCAGTTGGGCTGCGGCAGCAGGTCGTCGACCACATAAACGCCGCCGGGCCTGAGCGCCGCCAGCGCCTCATCCAGATGCGAAAACTTGCCCGGCCAGGCATCGGCAAAGATGAGATCGAACGCGGCGTGCGCCGTGCGCTCCAGCACCGCGCCGCCGTCTTCCAGGATGAATGTCACCCGCCCGTCATCGCCGAGTAGATCGCGGGCAATGGCCTGCGGAGCCTCGTCTGTATCGACGGTGATCAGCCTCGCATCCGCGTCCATGCCGCTGAGCAGCCACGCGGCCCCGAGACCGCAGCCCGTGCCCAGCTCCAGCATCTGCCCGCCGGGCTTCGACGCCGCCAGCGCGGCGAGCAACTGCCCCACCTGCCAGCCGGAATTCATGTCGAACCCCAGCGCGGCGGCGCGGGTTTCTATCTCCGCCAGCTGCGGCGGGTAGCCCCGGTCCATACATATGCTCCTGAACGAAAAGAGGGGCCGCTCTGGCGCGCTGCCAGACCCGGCCCCTCTCCGTGACTTCAGCGGGGTGGAAACCCCAGGCTAAAAGCACTTCCGGCTAGCGGACCCCCTCAGAGGCTGCCCCAATAAGACCCGCTTTCCACAAGGACCCAAAGCCCCGCTGCGTGACACTCGACATTGGATCACCTCCTTTCAATACGTTGAAACCGCCTATGAGGCTGAGGTGATTTGCCGGTTTTGACAAGCGGGAAGTTGGCAACAGTTTTGCGACTCAAAGGGGATGCAATCTGGCCGGTATACTCACAAACGCGCAGGCGAGAACGCTTCACACCCCATCGTGAAGCCAACTATTGATTGCCTCGGCACACGCAGGTGCATCCTCGAGCTTGAGCGCGGGTGACACCGCCAGCACCTGCTTGGTCGCATTTGACCGCAGGATCACCTGATGTGCCGGACCAGTCTCCGAGTTTTCGACCCGTGCGTCAGAGATCCAGTCCTTCGGCAAGACATCGACCCGCCCGACCCAAGTTCCCTGGACCAGCAGCGCATCATCAAGCACCCTCACCGCCCCGCCACCAAGAAAGCGCGAACAGACACCATCAACCAACGCTCGGTCAAAAAGCATACTGGCTAAGATCAGAAAAAGGGGAGCTGCTACAACGATACCATCGAACCTTCCCTGAAATACTCCGGAGCCCAAGAAAACGAACAGAGGGATCCCAACAAGGAGGATGAGTCCAACTAGAATTCCGAATCCAACCGCGTTGGAAAAAGTCGGTGCCAGAAATGGTTCGCGCGCAAATTGATAGATAGCTACCGCTTCTCGCGGAATACGAAAGCCGATGTAGAACGGCGGGCGCACCTGTTCGCCACCAGTATGATTTCGCAGTCCGCGGACCATCCGCTCACGCGCAAACCGAATTGACGAAGCGGCAGCCTCAGCGGCTCGAAGCGGAATGTAGGAGCTGGAATAGATGCTCGCGGCGCGAATCTCCCAATGCAGCGTTATTTTCGCTCCCCAACCATTTCGATAGCGCCCACCCCTTGCGTACTCGAATTCTTTCCATCGATAGAAGTCCGGTTCTCCAAAAGGGATGTCCTGAAAGTAAACGCCCTTCTCGTCAGCCAGAATGCGCCGCGCACGGACCTCATTGGGTCTGGGCCAAACCCGAACCACACTGGCGGCGAGTTTGGCGACGTAATAGAGAAACAGGAGCGAAATGAGAAAGAACAGTCCCAGCTCGGCAATGTTCAGACTTGAGATGTATCCAACTGTTGCACCTGCCTCCCCTCGCAATACCCGCGCAATGAAGGCAATCAGGAACATCACAAGGGCAACCACGACAAGAGGCCCGAAGACCTGCCGCAGTTGGCCGTGATAGGAAAATATCAGCTGACGGTTTCCATCAGTCACAACGGTTGCGCTCGTCGCCCCTACCCCTTCAGCGCCTCGTTTGACACCTTCACCTGTTCCAGCTTCTCCGCGTCCTGATAGATTTCGCCGCCGGTGTTGCGGAAGGTTTCGGCCATCTTTTCCATGCCTTCTGCCGCTTCCTTTTCGGCGGCGTAGTCGCGCACGTCCTGGCTGATCTTCATTGAGCAGAATTTGGGCCCGCACATGGAACAGAAATGCGCCACCTTGTGGGCTTCCTTGGGCAGGGTCTGGTCGTGGAAGTCGCGCGCCCGCTCCGGGTCCAAAGCGAGATTGAACTGGTCGAGCCAGCGGAACTCGAAGCGCGCCCGTGACAGGGCATCGTCGCGCAGCTGCGCCCCCGGATGCCCCTTGGCGAGGTCGGCCGCGTGGGCAGCGATCTTGTAGGTGATCACACCCTCCTTCACGTCGTCGCGGTCTGGCAGACCCAGATGCTCCTTCGGCGTCACGTAGCAGAGCATGGCGCAGCCGAACCAGCCGATCATCGCCGCGCCGATGCCCGACGTGATGTGGTCATAGCCCGGCGCGATGTCGGTGGTGAGCGGCCCCAGCGTGTAGAACGGCGCCTCACCGCACTCCTTGAGCTGCTTGTCCATGTTGACCTTGATCTTGTGCATGGGCACGTGGCCCGGCCCTTCGATCATCACCTGGCAGCCCTTGTCCCAGGCGATCTGCGTCAGTTCGCCCAGCGTCTCAAGCTCGGCGAACTGCGCCTCGTCATTGGCGTCGGCAATGGAGCCCGGCCGCAAGCCATCGCCCAGCGAGAACGACACGTCATACTTCGCCATGATCTCGCAGATCTCGTCGAAGTGCTCGTAGAGGAAACTCTCCTTGTGGTGATGCAGGCACCACTTGGCCATGATCGACCCGCCGCGCGAGACGATGCCTGTCACGCGCTTGGCGGTGAGGTGGATATACGCCAGCCGCACGCCCGCATGGATGGTGAAGTAATCCACTCCCTGCTCCGCCTGCTCGATCAGCGTGTCGCGGAACACTTCCCAGGTCAGGTCTTCGGCCACACCGTTGACCTTCTCCAGCGCCTGATAGATCGGCACCGTGCCGATGGGCACCGGCGAATTGCGGATGATCCATTCGCGGGTGTTGTGGATGTTGCGGCCGGTCGACAGGTCCATCACCGTGTCGGCGCCCCAGCGGATCGACCACACCATCTTATCGACTTCTTCCGCCACCGATGACGTCACCGCCGAGTTGCCGATATTGGCGTTGATCTTCACCGCGAAGTTGCGGCCGATGATCATCGGCTCCAGTTCCGGGTGATTGATATTGGCAGGAATGATCGCCCGCCCGCGCGCGATCTCCTCACGCACGAACTCCGCCGTGATGAACTCGGGAATCTCCGCGCCGAAGCTCTCCCCCTGCGCCACGTCCTGCGCGGCATCTTCCAGTGCCTGTTTGCGCCCGATATTCTCGCGCAGCGCCACATATTCCATTTCCTTGGTGATGATGCCCGCCCGCGCGCATTCAAACTGCGTCAGCGGCCGCGACCTGTCGCCAGCGAGCGGCGCGTTCACCACCGGGAAGGCCCGCGCCAGTGCGCCGTCGGAGACATTGCCGTTGTCTTCGGGCTTCACCTCGCGGCCTTCATAGGCAGCAACGCCACCCAGCGCCTGAGACCACGCCGTGCGCGTGCGCGGCAGGCCGGCCTCGATATCGATGGTGACATCCGGGTCGGAATAGACACCCGACGTGTCATAGACCCGCACCGGCGGTTCCATGGCGGAGGGTTCAAGCTCGATCTCGCGCAACGGCACGCGCACATCCGGGTGGCCGTCCGGCGACACATAGACCTTGGTAGAGGCCGGCAGCGGGCCGGTCGTCACATCATCCGTTGTCGGCGCATTCGGTGTGGAATGAATGTTCATGGTTCTTGGTTCCCTTACGCGGCTGCCGGGGTCTTGGCGGCGATACTGCCCGCAAGCCCGATCAGCGATGACACAAATGCCGCGCCGATGAGCGCGGTCAGAAATCCGATTTCGATATTGGTGGTGGCGGCCGCCCGGTTGGTTTCGTCAATGAGCTTGCCGAAGAACGAGCCGTAGAGCATGCCCGCCGTCGCCGCCCAGGCCGCGGAGAAGGCGCAGCGCCGCCCGACGGTCGGCGTCGACAGCAGGATCGCCGTCACCACGAGCGGAATGCCGATGAAGAAGTCGTCGAGCACGAACAGCGGGTGCCGGTCCTGTCCCCAGGAGCGGATGGTCTCGCCGATCATCAGCGAGGCCCCCAGCAGGATTGCCCAGACGCGCCAGAACATCATCGCACCGCCTCCTCATCTGCCGACCGGTCAAGGTCGATGAAGGGTCTTGTGCGCGGCGTGACGCCCCTATGGGGCGGTCATGTCCTGGAGATACGCCACGTCCCAGTCCCTTCGCCGGCATGACCCGGATCAGGTTCAAAGGGTTCGGCTTTCGGCCATCTCAGCCCCTACACAACGTAGGGACACCCCTTGGAACACGGCGCAGTGTGACTCCGTTTGCCAGCGAGGGAAAGGACTATCGACGCTGCTAGCCCGCGAGCCCGTAGCCCATCACGGTGATCCAGCCGCCGAGCGCCAGAAACACGGCGCCGCCGACAATCAGCGTCGACTTGGCGGCCGTGCCGAGCATCATCTCACCAAGCGCCTTGACCACGCCCGGCATGACGATGCGGACAAAACCGGCCGCAACGAACATCCAGCCAAGAAAGGTGATGACGCCCGGCCAGTCCGCCACCCACATGTTGTGGAAGGTAACAATGACAAGTCCGTAGGTAAGCGCGATGAAACCGGAGAAATAGATCAGCGCCGGGCTGTTGATGAACTCTTCGCCCATCGCGCGGATCGCTTCCGCGTTAAGCGCCATGCTGAGTCCCATGACAAGCATGGCCGGCCCCATGATCTGGGCCAGGATAAGTGACGTTTCCATGAGCTGTTGCCTCACTGATGACATCGGTGACCCCAGCCACCAGTGAGTCTAGGCCCAATCGCGCACAAATCCCATACCCGGGTCAGGGCCGGCAAGGCCTGCCTGGCTAGTTCCTGTCGCTGATCTTGCAGCGATTGTTGTTCTGCGAGGTGCCGCCGGAGCGATAGACAACGCGGGTGATGCTGTCGGGATCGTAGATGAATTTCGTGCCGTCCTTGCGACAGCTTCTATCCCGGCCACCGACAACCATGACCTTGCCCCACACCTCCTTGCCCGCCGGGATCGGGCCACCACAGTTTTTGATGTCGCCCTGGTAGACGCCAAACGACTCGTCAGTCAGGTCCATCTGCTGCTTGGCGCCTGTCTTTTCGGTCCCCCAGCTGTAGACGCCGCAAGGCGACCCATTGTTGTTGTAACGGATCATCAGATACGCCGAGTAATCACCGTTGTTCTTGTAGTTCATCTTGCTGATTCTGTACTCGTCGGCCTGGGCCGCCCCGGCCATCAGGACGAACCCGATGAGCCCGGCAGCAGCCGCACTCAGCCGCGCGGCGTTGATGGTGAAGAAACGCATTTCCCTCTCCCGAATGTGGCAAATTCGAAAACAACGGACACCCGCCGTGAGACTACCAACTATCGGTGTGCCCCTCCGCGCCTAATTGCCCTGTTTGTTGCACCAGCGTCTCAAACAGTGCCTCCCACCCAGGCAGGACGCGCGGCTTCCTCGCGCAAGCGTTATTTGACGCAGCGCAGCATCGCGCGACACTCTGTGAAATACGCTGGTTCACATCCGGGCACGCCATGGAATCGATCTACTGGGTCCTCAACTGGGCCTGCCACCGCAAATGCACCCACTGCTACGAAGACCGCTTCCGCCCCTATGTGCGCGATGCGCTGGAAAATGTCGTGCGCGAGTCGGAAGAGGCCTTTCCGAAGATCATCGCCAATCTGCCCGAGCGGATGACCTACCTGGATCTGGCGTCGCCCGATGACAGCGCGGAAGGCTATGTAGAAAAACGCGGCCGCATCATCATGGCCGGCGGCGAAGTGCTGGTGGACCCGGTGCGCGAGCGGGTGCTCTACCCTGTGCTTGAGGCCTTGAACGCCAAGTACCGCAACGCCGGTGGCGTCGACATCTCGATCCAGACCACCGGCGATCTTGTCACCGAGACAATTCTCGAAGAGCTGCGCGAGCGCGGCATCCGCATGATCGCGATTTCCGGGATGGATGATTTCCATGTCGGCATGGAAGGCGACAAGCGCAAGCCGCTGATCGAGAAACTGCACCGGATGTTCGAGAAGACGGGGTATACGGAACATTCCGCCCGCAGCGGATTCGGCGAATGGCAGAAGAATGACGGGCCGACCTATCTGTTCTTCGGCGCCACGGAAGACGAGTGGATCGGCAAGATCTGGCCACGCGGCCGCGCATGGGAGAACGGCCTTTCCCGCGCCACCATCAAGGACAACTTCTGCAACGCCTGGTCGGGCGGGCTCAACTTCCTGAATCACAAATATTCAGGCTCGGAAGTCTCCATCGACCCCACGGGCGATGTCTTCCCCTGCTGCCTCAAGACCAAGGCCCCCATCGGCAACGTCACCGAGGAAAAGCTGACCGACATCCTCGACAGCCTGGTCGGCCACCCGGCCTTTGAGGCGATCAACATGGGCCACCCGGAACGCATGGGGCTCAAGCACGGCTGGGACGTCGAGACTTTCTATGACAAGTCGCGGACCACCGACCCGAAGGGCAACGCCTACAGAAACCTCTGCATCGGCTGCGACAAGTTCCACGAGGAAGTGCTGGCCCCGGTGATCGAGGACATCCGCCAGGAACGCCTGCGCGCCATCGGCGTCACCTCAGGGCCGCTGGTAGCTGCGGAGTAAGGCCGCGGGCTCCGATAGACCCTCCGGTCAAGCCGAAGGGAAGGCGGTGAGAGGTAGGACGCGCACCCAAAAACCCGCTATCCCTCTGGCTTGACCAGAGGGCCCATGTGAATCAGAAACACTTTCAAAAGGCGGATAGATTAGCAGTGCGTTCAATCAGTGCGTGAAGTCCAAGACCTAATCCGCAAACGGATCATGCACCAGAATCGTATCTTCACGTTCCGGGCTCGTTGACAGCAAAGCCACCGGTGCATCGATCAGTTCTTCGACCAGCCGCACATATTTGATCGCCTGCGCCGGCAGGTCGGCCCAGGAGCGGGCGCCTTCGGTGCTTTCGTGCCAGCCCTCAAGCGTGACGTAGTCGCACTCCACGCGCGCCTGGCTCGGCGCATCGGCCGGCAGGTGATCCAGCGGCTCGCCATCGAGCCGGTAGCCCGTGCACACCTTGATCTCGTCGAAGCCATCGAGCACGTCGAGCTTGGTAAGCGCGATGCCTTCGATGCCGCCAGTCTTGATCGCCTGGCGCACCAGCACCGCATCGAACCAGCCACAGCGGCGCTTGCGGCCCGTGACGGTGCCGAACTCGTGGCCGCGCTCGCCGAGCTTTTGGCCGGTCTCGTTGTCCTGCTCGGTCGGGAACGGGCCTTCGCCGACGCGGGTCGTGTAGGCCTTGGTGATCCCCAGCACATAGCCGATGGAGCCGGGGCCGACGCCCGCGCCCCCCGCCGCCTGACCGGCGGTGGTGTTGGACGACGTCACGAACGGATAGGTGCCGTGGTCGATGTCCAGCAGGGTGCCCTGCGCCCCTTCGAACAGGATGCGCTTGCCCGACTTCTTGGCCTCGTCCAGCACCAGCCACACAGGCTTCGCGAAGGGCAGCACCCGTGGCGCGATCTCCTTCAGCGCATCGACGATGGGGGCTGCGGTGATCTCGTCGAGATTGTTGCCCCGGCGCAGGGCGTTGTGATGCACCAGCAGGTTCTCGACCTTCGCGGTCAGCGTGTCGGGGTCCGCCAGATCAATGACCCGGAGGCCGCGGCGTGCCACCTTGTCCTCATAGGCCGGACCGATGCCGCGCTTGGTCGTGCCGATCTTGGTGCCGGAATTGGAACTCTCGCGCATGATGTCGAGCTCGCGATGCACCGGCAGGATCAGCGTCGCATTCTCGGCAATCATCAGATTGTCCGGCGTCACGGCGACGTCCTGGCTGGCGATCTGGTCCACTTCTTCGGCGAAAGCCCACGGGTCCAGCACCACGCCGTTGCCAAGAATGGAGAGCTTGCCCGGCCGCACGATCCCTGACGGCAGCAGCGACAGCTTGAATACTTTGCCGTCAATCACCAGCGTATGGCCGGCATTGTGCCCGCCCTGGAAGCGCACCACGACGTCAGCGCGCTCCGACAGCCAGTCCACGATCTTGCCCTTGCCTTCGTCACCCCACTGGGAGCCGACGACCGCTACATTCGCCATCGCTAGAGATTCCTTACATGTCCGGAAAAAGCGGCGGGACTATACCCACAACGCCCGCAAACTCCAATGCGCCAGAAGCAGAACCCCACCCCAGCAAAAAGGGGCGGCCGCCGCAGCAACCGCCCCCTTGTCCAACGCCGTCGGGTGCCTGATCCTAGAATTTCAGCGCCTTGGCCTGCTTCACATTCGGCAGCGCCATCACCTTGTCGAGCACGTCCCCGCCGACGGCCTGGTCCACATCGATGAGAGCGATCGCATCACCGCCTTCAGCCACACGGCCGAGATTGAACGACGCGATATTGATGCCCGCATCGCCGAGCACTGTGCCCAGACCGCCGATGAAGCCCGGCTTGTCGTCATTGGTGACATAGAGCATGTCGTGGGTCAGCGAGGCTTCCATGCCGATGCCCTTGACCTGAATGACCCGCGGGGTTCCGTCGCCGAAGACCGTGCCGCCGACGGAACGCGTCTGACGCTCGGTGCGGACAGACAGCATGATGTAGCCCTCATAGGCACCATGCTGACCCTTCTTGGTCTCGTTCACCGCAATGCCGCGGTCCTTCACGATGGCCGGGGCCGACACCATGTTGACGTCGGTCAGCATCGGTTTCATCAGGCCCATCAACAGGGCATTGACCAGCGGCTTGGTATTGAGCTCGGCGGCGTCACCGACAAACTCGATGGTGACTTCTTCGACACCCGTCTCAGTCAGCTGACCGGCAAACAGGCCGAGCTGTTCTGACAGCGTGATCCACGGGCCCAACTTCTGCGCGTCTTCCGCAGACACCGACGGCACGTTGATGGCGTTGGTGATGGCGCCGTCCAGCAGATAGTCAGCCATCTGCTCGGCCACCTGCAGGGCCACGTTTTCCTGCGCTTCCGACGTAGAAGCACCCAGATGCGGCGTGGCGATGAGGTTGTCCATGCCGAACAGCGGGTTCTCCTTGGCGGGCTCTTCCTCGAACACGTCCAGCGCCGCGCCGGCGACCTTGCCGCTTTCGAGCGCTGCCTTGAGGTCCGCTTCGACGATCAGGCCGCCGCGGGCACAGTTCACGATGCGCACACCGTCCTTCATCTTGGCAAATGCCTCGGCGTTGATGATGCCGCGTGTCGAGTCCGTCATCGGCGTGTGCAGCGTGATGATGTCGGCACGCTTCAGCAGCTCGTCGAGTTCGACCTTTTCAATGCCCATATCCTTGGCGCGCTCCGGCGTCAGGAACGGGTCAAAGCCGATCACCTTCATCTTCAGGCCCAGTGCGCGGTCGCACACGATGGAGCCGATGTTACCGCAGCCGATGACGCCCAGCGTCTTGGCGGTGAGCTCGACACCCATGAACTTCGACTTCTCCCACTTGCCGGCATGGGTGGATTCGTTCGCCTGCGGGATCTGGCGGGCCAGCGCCATCATCATGGAAATGGCGTGTTCGGCAGTCGTGATCGAGTTGCCGAACGGCGTGTTCATCACGATCACGCCCTTGGAGGTCGCCTGCGGAATGTCGACATTGTCGACGCCGATGCCCGCTCGGCCGACAACCTTGAGGTTGTCTGCCTTCTCCAGCACATCCGCAGTCACCTTGGTGGCGGAGCGGATGGCAAGGCCGTCATACTGGCCGATGATGGAGAGCAGCTCCTCCTTGTCGAGGCCCGGCTTGAAGTCCACGTCGAGACCACGGTTCTTGAAAATCTCCACGGCGGCGGGAGACAGTTTGTCGGAAATCAGCACCTTGGGCATGCATCGCTCCTGAAAGGTGAAATGTCGGGGATAGGGTGAAGGGCGCGCGGCAGGCTCGTTGGCCCGCCGCGCATGTGTTTCGGTCGACCGTCAGGCTGCGTCGGCTCTGGTGGCTTCCGCATAGGCCCAGTCGAGCCAGGGCAGCAGCGCCTGCATGTCGGAAAGCTCGATGGTGGCACCGGCCCAGATGCGCAACCCCGCCGGGGCGTCGCGGTAGGCACCGATGTCATAGGCCACACCTTCAGCATCCAGCAGGCTTGCCAGTTTCTTCGACGCAGCTGCCTGCTGCTCCTCAGTGAGGGCGGAATCAACAATCGTCAGGCACACGGAGGTGTTCGACCGGTTGGCGACGTCCCGGCACAGGAAATCAACCCACGGCGTGTCGTCGACCCATTTGGTCAGTGCCTGCAGGTTGGAGTCCGCCCGGGCCATCAGCCCCTTGAGGCCGCCGATCGACTGTGCCCACTCCAGAGCGTCGAGATAGTCCTCGACACACAGCATGGACGGCGTGTTGATCGTCTCACCCTTGAAGACGCCTTCAATAAGTTTGCCGCCCTTGGTGAGGCGGAAGATCTTCGGCAGCGGCCAGGCCGGCGTGTAGCTCTCAAGCCGCTCAACTGCACGCGGGCTCAGGATGAGCATGCCGTGCGCCGCCTCACCGCCCAGCACCTTCTGCCAGGAATAGGTGACGACATCGAGCTTGGCCCAGTCGAGATCCTGCGCAAACGCCGCCGAGGTGGCATCACAGATCGTCAGCCCTTCGCGGTCGTCGGCAATCCAGTCGGCGTTGGGCACGCGGACGCCGGAAGTCGTACCGTTCCAGGTGAAGACAACATCATGCGCAGGATTGACCTGGCTGAGGTCCGGCAGCTCGCCATAGCCCGCTTCGATCTTGCGGGCGTCGTCAAGCTTCAGCTGCTTGATGACATCCGTCACCCAGCCGGACCCGAAGCTCTCCCAGGCCAGCATGTCGACGGGACGCGCGCCGAGAAGCGACCACATGGCCATCTCGACAGCGCCCGTGTCCGACGCCGGCACGATGCCGATCTTGTAGTCAGCCGGCACGCCAAGCACCTCGCGCGTCAGGTCGATCGCGCGCGCCAGCTTGGCCTTGCCCGGTTTCGACCGGTGCGACCGGCCAAGACATGCGTCTTCAAGTTTTGAAAGGGACCATCCGGGGCGCTTCGCGCACGGACCGGATGAGAAATTGGGGTTCGCCGGACGGATGCCCGGTTGCGTCAAGTCTGCCATGGTTTGTCTCCCTCCTTGCAGAGGGTCGCGCTTCGTTGGGGAAGCGTGGCCCGCGCCGTACTTAGGTGAGGCGGCCCGAAAGGTCAAATGACTGTTTCGCGGCACTGCCATGCGAACTGGGGCTTGTATGAATGACCACCGGTCATATTTAATCGGGGAAGACCCGGCAATTGTGGAAGGAAAGTCTTATGGGCTGGAACGCGAATGACGTCCCCGATCAATCGGGCAAGCACATCATCGTCACCGGATCGAACAGCGGCATCGGACTGGAAGCCGCAAAGGTCCTCGCCGGAGCAGGAGCCCATGTCACCCTCGCCTGCCGCAATGCCGACAAGGCCAAGGACGCCCAGAGCCTGATCAAGAAGGCGCACAAGGGCGCCAAGGTGGAAACCGGGTCACTCGACCTTGCCAGCCTCAAGTCGGTTTCCGCCTTCGCGGATGCCTACCGCAAGAAGCACGGCAGGCTCGACATCCTCATCAACAACGCCGGCGTCATGGTGCCGCCTTACGGCAAGACCGAGGACGGGTTCGAGTTGCAGATCGGCTGCAACCATCTGGGACACTTTGCCCTGACGGCCCAGCTGATTGACCTGGTGAATGAGGCCGACGAAGGACGCGTCGTCTCCGTCGCCAGCCAGGCCCACCGCGCCGGGGCGATCAACTTCAACGACCTGCATTGGGAAAAACGCTACCTGCCGTGGCCGGCCTACGGTCAGAGCAAACTGGCAAACCTCCTCTTTTCCTATGAACTCGACCGCCGCCTGCAGGTTGCGGGACACGAGACCCGCGCCACTGCAGCGCATCCCGGCTACGCGGCCACGAACCTGCAGCGCACAATGACGGCAGGCGGGCTGATGAACGCCGTGTTCGCCCAGAGCCAGGCAGCCGGCGCCCTGCCGACCCTGCGGGCCGCAACGGACCCGGACGCCGCATCAGGCTCCTATTGGGGCCCCAACGGCATCATGGAGATGCGCGGCAGTCCGGTGCAGGTGAGTTCCAACCGCCGCTCGCGCGACAAACGAGTCGCCAGGCGCCTGTGGGACGTCTCTGAGGAGCTGACCGGCCAGACATTCGAGCTGTGACCAACCTGGCTGCGGCCGGGCATGTCCACAAGGCATCTCCGGATTAATGATATCCATTGATTTGGGGCAGCGTCCTCGGCATTGTGCCTGTCCAGACGAATGGCCCGTTGCGCAATGGCGGTGCCGGTACGGGAGGCACCATGGGCCGCAACATCCTTCTGATCACGACCGACCAGATGCGTTACGACGCCCTGGGCTGCACCGGCGGCACCATCGCCCGCACGCCGCATCTCGATACGCTGGCGCAAAAGGGCATCAACTACACGCGGGCGCACAACCAGTGCGTCACATGCATGCCGGCCCGCGCCAGCATCATCACCGGGCAGTACCCGGCCAGACACGGCGTCTGGACCAACGGCGTGCCTTTGCCCGAGGACGCCCCGTCCGTCGCCCATGTGCTGAACGACGCGGGCTACCGCACAGCGCTCATCGGCAAGGCCCATTTCGAACCCTGGTTGTCACCACCCGGTTTCTACGAAAACGACATGGCCAGGAAGGGCGAAACCGGTCCCCACCGCGGCTTCGAGCGCATGGAGCTTGCCAACCATTTCATGACCGGCAACTTCCACTACGACCTGCACATGATGGGTGATCACAGGGAACAGACGGGCGGCTTCTATCCGATCGTCACGCCTCAGGGCCAGCAGAACCATGCAGGCGGCGGTGATACCGGGGCCATCCAGTGCTGGGTCAACGACATGCCCCGCGAGCTCTATCACACGGACTGGGTGGCTGACCGGGTCATCTCCTTCCTCGATGATCTGGATACGGACGAAGACTGGTTCATCTGGATGAGTTTCCCGGACCCGCACCACCCCTGGGACCCGCCGGCCTCAGAGCTTGACCGCGTCAACTGGCGCGATCTGGACCTGCCATCTCTTTATGCCGCCACCGAAAGCGAACGCGTCGCACTGCTGGAGCAGAAGCCGAAGCACTGGAAGGGCGCCTGGGACGGGTCGCTCCGTACCAATTTCGAGTTTCCGCCGAACTTCCGTCCCTGCGATCTCACCGATGACCAGGTACGCGAGATCAACGCCATGACGCATATCGAGAACGAATTGATCGATGAAGCCTGCGGGCGCGTCTTTGACCGTATTGCAGCACGCGGCTGGGATGAGCGGACTGACATCTTCTTCACCACCGATCATGGCGAACTGCAGGGCGACTTCGGCCTGATGTTCAAGGGCGCGTTCCACGTGGACGCGCTGATGCGTCTTCCCTTCCTCTGGCGCCCGGCACCGGAAAGCGACCCAGTCGCTGCAACCCTGCCGGACCCTGTCGCGCATATCGACCTGGCGCCGACCTTCTGCAGGATCGCCGGCGTCGATGTACCTGAATGGATGGACGGCACGCCCCTTCCCGCATCAACCGGTGACGCCCGCGCCCAGGGCCGGGACAATGTGCTGACCGGCTGGGACAGCGTGCATCGCAATTCTGCCGACGCGGAGAAACGCAACCTCACCCTCTCCCTGCGTACCATCACCACGCAGACACACGCGCTGACCGCCTACCTGCCCGGCACGATCTATGAGGGCACGGAGGGCGAGCTGTATGACATGACCGATGACCCGGAACAGCGGGTCAACCGCTGGGATGATCCCGCACTGGCCGCGCTGCGGAGTGATCTCCTTGCGCATATGCAGGACATCTGGCCCAAGGAGGCTGAACCGCGCCGGGAGCGCATTGCTCCTGCGTGAGGTGATGGCCGACTTGCAGGGATCGCCGTTGACTTGACCAGCATGGCGCGGCCACATGCGGGGCCATGTCTGACCCAGCCCTGATCCCCGACCAGCGACACCTGTTCGATCTCCCTGAGGACGTCGCCTACCTCAACTGCGCCTATATGGCGCCAAGCCTCAAATCGGTGACCCAGGCGGGCATGGCCGGCGTGACGCTCAAGGCGCGCCCATGGGACGTGACCGCTCCGGATTTCTTTGAACCGGCGGATCGCGCCCGCAGCCTGTTTGCCCGGCTCATCAACGCAACTGCCGACGATATCGCGATCATCCCGTCAGCCTCATACGGGCTGGCCACAGCGGGCCGTAACCTGCCGCTCAGCACCGGCCAGACGGTCGTGACCCTCGCTGAACAGTTTCCCTCCAATGTCTATGTCTGGCGACAGGCAACGGCAGACGCAGGCGCCGAAGTCATCGCCGTCGAAAAACGGCAGGATGGCTGGACCGACCCGGTTCTTGACGCCATCACAGACAGGACGGCCGTTGTTGCCATTCCGCATTGCCACTGGACCGATGGCGCCCTGGTCGACCTCGACGCCGTGCGCACGCGCACCCGTGAAGTCGGTGCCGCCCTCGTCATCGATGCCTGCCAGTCGCTCGGTGCCCTGCCCTTTGACGTAACGCGGTATGACCCGGATTTCATCGCAGCCCCCTGTTACAAATGGTTGCTGGGCCCCTACTCCATGGGCTTCCTCTACGTCGCGCCGCGTCACCATGACGGCAAACCGCTTGAACAGACATGGACCGCCCGGGAAAAGTCAGAGGACTTTGCCCGCCTGGTGAACTACGCCAGCGGCTTTCAGCCTGGCGCCCGCCGGTTCGACATGGGCGAGCGCGCGCAGTTCCACCTGCTGCCCATGGCCACCGCTGCGCTTGAGCAGTTACTTGACTGGGGCATTGAGCGCATCGCCGCTACGTTGCTTGAGAAGACGCGCCGGCTGACACGCGATGCAGCCACGCTCGGGTTTGCTGCCGAACCGGAAAGCCGACGGGCCGGCCATTATCTCGGCCTGACCCGGGACGCACCGCTTCCGGACGATCTGCTCACGAAACTTGCCGCCGCCAATGCCTATGTGAGCGTGCGTGGTTCGGCGATCCGCGTGACGCCGCATCTCTACACATCGGATGCCGATATGGAACGGTTTCTCACGGCGTTGGAAGTTGCCCTGGGAGCCACACGGTGAGCCCTGCCCGCAGCCGGACCGCCTGGCTGCTCCTGGCGGCACTGACCGGCTGCTGGGCGTCGGCATTCACCTTCACGGCCATGGCGCTTGAAGGTATCTCTCCGGAATGGCTGGTGGTCTTCCGTCAGCTGATCGCCGCGCTGATGCTGTTCCCGCTGGCACTGATGATTGGCCGCCTTACCGGTGTCCCGGCATCAGCGTGGGTCTGGCTCACGGCACTCGCGGTCGTCGGCAACGTCGCCCCCTTCTACGTGATCAGCTGGGGCCAGCAACATATCGAGTCGGGCCTTGCAGCCATCTTCATCACCACCATGCCGCTGATGACCCTGGCCCTCGCGCATGTCTTCGTGCCGGGCGAGCGCATGACCACGCGTCGCGTCATTGGCTTCATGATCGGCCTTGCCGGCGTCGCGCTCATTATCGGGCCGGAGGTGCTTTTGGAGGTCGGCGTCAGCGACGTGGAACTCCTTGCTCAGGCAGCGGTGCTGTTCGGCGCAGTGCTGTTCGCCGCCAATGCCATCATCGCGCGCAACATGCCTGCGATGGATCTGTGGGGCCGCTCGGCCTTCACCAGTGGCCTGGCCTTCATCATCATGCTGCCCATAGCACTCATCACAGCACCCTTGCCGGCACAGATGCCGGAACCGGTCGCACTGCTGGGGATCGTCGGCACGGGTATCTTCGCCAGCGGCCTGGCCACGGTGATCTACTACCGGCTCATCGATGAAGCCGGTCCGACTTTCATGTCGCTCACCAACTACCTTGTGCCGCCGGTTGCCCTGCTGGCCGGTATCATCTTTCTCTCAGAACAGCCCGCCGTATGGGCATTGCTCGGCCTTGGGCTCATCCTGATCGGTATTGCCGTCGCGGAACTGCGGATGGGCCGGACCTCACCGGACACCGCCGATGCGTCAGACTGAAATCTCGCCTTTGAGATAGTCGGCGCAGGTGCCCTCCAGAAACACCCGGTCACCCTCAAGGCGGCACCAGACCGTCCCGCCGCGCGGCGATATCTGCCGGGCGATCAGCGCATCCTTCTTCAGCTTGCGCGCCCAGTAGGGCGTGAGGTCGCAATGGGCGGACCCGGTCACATGGTCCTCATTGACCCCATGCGCAGGCGCGAAGAACCGCGACACGAAATCATATCCGCTCCCCTCATCGCCCGGCGCCGTCGCGATCACACCCTGATTGCGAGGTTTCGTGTAAGCGGCAAGCGGCTCGATGGCCGGCTGAAGCCGTGCCACGTCGGCAGCGCTGTCAAATACAGCGATGAGGTTGGTCCCGTTGAGCACAATGCGCGGCGCGGCCCCAAGCATCGGTCCCAGTTCGCGCGGCACCGGCATCGGCTTTGATGGCCGGGCAGGAAAGTCCATCACATAGCGGCCCTTGTCGCCGCGCGACACCGTCAGGCGGCCGGACAGTGTCTCGAAGGACACGTCCGCGCGCTCCGGCTCAAGGTGGGACAGGATCACATGGCCGGACGCCAGCGTGGCATGGCCGCACAACTCGACCTCGACTGTCGGCGTGAACCACCGCAGGCGATAGCCATCACCTTCGGGCACAAAGAACGCCGTCTCGGCCAGATTGTTTTCCGCCGCAATGGCCAGCATGCGGTCATCCGGCAGCCAGTCGATCAGCGGCACCACGGCAGCCGGATTTCCTTCGAAGGGTCCGGACGCAAACGCATCAACCTGAAAAAGGGGAAGTGACATGAGGCAGGCCTGCAGGCTGGCATCACTTACGAGGGATCGCGCAACACCCAGCCGTGGTCGAGCGGTCCCGCACCGGCGCCGATGCCCGGTGCATGCTTGATCGCCATATGAACATAGTCCCGCGCTTCTTCCACAGCATCGATCACATCCCTGCCCTGCGCCAGCAGGGTGGCGATGGCGCTGGCCAGTGTGCAGCCGGTGCCATGGGTAGAGCGCGTGTTGATCCGCGGGCTTGTGAAAGTGCGGATCTCGGTGGGCGTGGCCAGCACGTCCACAACCATGTCACCGCCGAGGTCACCGCCGGTGACGAGCACCGTATCCGGTCCGGAGGCGAGCAAGGCGCGCGCCGCATCCCGCATGTCGCCAGGTGTCCGCACGGCGCGGTCCGCCAGCACTGCAGCCTCGTGAATGTTCGGCGTGGCCATGAAAGCGAGCGGCAGCAGGCGGCCGACCAGAGCGTTCTCGGCATCCGCCTGCAGCAGACGATCGCCTGACGTCGCGACCATCACCGGATCCACCACCAGCGGCGGCACGTCGTCATATGCCTCGACGGCATCCGACACGGTTTCAATAATCTCAGCGGAATGCAACATGCCGGTCTTGATGGCGTCCGCACCGATATCCCCCATCACCACCTCCATCTGCCGGCGCACGACGTCCGGTGTCAGCCCTTCGACCGCATGAACGCCCGTCGTATCCTGAACCGTGATGGCTGTGATGGCTGTCGCCGCGTATCCGCCGAGTGCGGTCACGGTCTTGATGTCCGCCTGGATGCCGGCACCACCGCCCGAGTCCGACCCGGCTACGATGAGTACGCGCGCCGGGGCGCCCTGACCGGTGTCACTCACCCGGCGCGTGCCTCGATCACCGTACAGATGTCATTGACCACCCGGTTCACCAGCGCATCGTCATCACCTTCGGCCATGACGCGGATCAGCGGCTCGGTGCCGGATTTCCGGATCACCAGGCGGCCACTGTTGCCGAGTGCCTGTGTGCCGGTTTCGATCGCGTCCTTCACCTGATCGTCTTCAAGCGGTGCGCCGTCTCGGAACCGCACATTGCGCAGGATCTGCGGCAGCGGATCGAACAGGTGGCAAATCTCGCTCAAGGGCTTCTGCGTCTCCGCCAGCACCGCCATCACCTGCAAGGCGGCAATCAGCCCGTCGCCTGTTGTGGCAAAGTCCGACAGCACCACATGGCCTGACTGCTCGCCACCAAGGTTGAAACCGTTGGCGCGCATGTGTTCGACCACATACCGGTCGCCGACCTGGGTGCGCGCCAGCTTGAGGCCCTGACCTTCGAGATAACGCTCAAGGCCGAGATTGCTCATGACCGTCGCAACGATGCCGCCGCCCTGCAGCATCTCCTTGGACGACCATGACTGCGCGATGGCCGCCATCACCTGATCCCCGTCGACGGTCTCGCCGCGCTCATCGATGATGATGACACGATCCGCATCGCCATCAAGCGCAATGCCGATATCGGCACGCAGTTCGCGCACCTTGCCCGCCATCATTTCGACCGAGGTCGAACCGCAGCCTTCATTGATATTGGTGCCGTTGGGCTCAACACCGACGGAAAAGACTTCCGCACCCAGCTCCCACAGCGCAGCGGGCGCCACCTTGTAGGCGGCGCCATTGGCGCAGTCGACGACCACCCGAATGCCTTCAAGGCTCAGATGCCGCGGGAAGGTGCGCTTGGCAAACTCGATGTAGCGCGCCTGGGCGTCGTCAATGCGCTTCGCCCTGCCGATCTTGGAGGGAGCTGCAAGTCCCTCACTCAGACCGTTGTCCATGTGGTGTTCAATGGCATGCTCCACCTCATCGGACAGCTTGTAGCCGTCCGGGCCAAAGAGCTTGATGCCGTTATCGCCAAAGCTGTTGTGAGAGGCGGAGATCATCACGCCAAGGTCGGCACGCAGCGAGCGCGTCAGCATCGCCACCGCAGGTGTCGGCAACGGGCCGAACTGGAACACATCCATGCCCACTGAGGTGAATCCGGCAACGAGCGCATTCTCGATCATGTAGCCGGACAGACGCGTATCCTTGCCGATCACGACGCGATGCCGGTGGTCGCCGCGCGTAAACACCCGCCCGGCCGCCATGCCTACTTTCAGTGCCGTCGACGCCGTCATTGGTTCAAGGTTGGCCCGGCCGCGGATGCCGTCGGTGCCAAAGTATTTGCGTGACATCAGATGTCCCCCGCGCAGTCTTGTGCCGGCCTTTGGGCCGCTTATTGGCGCGCACTATAGACAACCCCGTTGATCACGAGGTTAACGTTTGTTTTCAGCCTGTTACCCGGTTGGACCGCAAGGCGGTGGCCACCGCCAGCGCATCCTTCAAGGCACCCGGCGCATGGGTGCGGATATATCCGGCGCCGGCGTCCGCTGCAAACATCTCTGCCGCCAGCGTTGCGGGGCCGATATCGGCCACATCACGGCTTGTCATTGCCCGCAAAAAACTCTTGCGGGAGACCGAAATCAGGAGCGGCAATCCATATCGCTCCGCAAGACGTGAAACGTTGCGCAGGACGGTCAGCGACACTTCAGGGTCGGTGCCGAGAAAGAACCCCATCCCAGGGTCGAGAATAAGGCGCTCCCGCGCAATTCCGGCAGCTTCAAGACTAGCGAGCCGCTCATCGAAGAACGCAAACAACCGGTCCCAGATGTCGCCCGGGGGCACATCCTGGCGCTTTGCGCGTCCGCGCCCCTGGACACCATGCATGATGATGAGCCTGGCCGATGCGCTGGCCAGCGCCGGATAGATGTCGGAATGCGGAAAACCCTGAATATCGTTGAGATAGGCGACGCCATGCCCCAGTGCCCAGAGTTGGACATCGGGTTCAAAGCTGTCGACGGAAACCGGATAGCCACGTTCGACAAGCGTCGGGATGACACGGCCAAGCCGCGTGATCTCCTCCGCTGCACCCACATCCGCAGAATCCGGATGGCTCGAGGCGGCTCCGATATCGATGATGTCCGCACCCTGCGCCATCAGCGCATCCGCGTGAGCCAGCGCGCGCTCCGCATCGAGATATCGCCCGCCGTCGGAAAACGAATCTTCCGTCACATTGAGGATGCCGAGAAGCGCCGGTGTCATGGACAAGTGATCTCTGAGAACGGGGGACAAAAAGAAGAACCCGGCGGGAGAAACCGCCGGGTTCAACTATCGCACAGTCAGATGGGCGTATCAGCCGTATCAGGTACCTTGCGGTTCGGCACCCGGCGGCACCGATCCCGACGGGCGGCGGCCGGCGGACGGCACCGAGGACGGTGTGCCCTGTTCAGGCGTCACGTCATCATCGGTGTTGCGCTCGGGCTTCTGGCCGGCGAGCAGCGCCTTGATCTCATCACCTGTCAGCGTCTCGTATTCGAGCAGACCCTGACCGATGATTTCGAGCTGATCGCGCTTCTCTGTGAGAATGCGCGTGGCGTCCTCATGACCGGCCTTCACCAGGCGTGCAACTTCCGCATCGATCTGACGCGCAGTCTCTTCGGACATGTTCTGGTTGCGCGCCACCGAGTGACCCAGGAAGACTTCCTCCTGGTTTTCACCGAAGGCCAGCGGACCCAGCTCATCGGACATGCCCCAGCGCGTGACCATGTTGCGGGCCAGCTTGGTGGCCTGCTCGATGTCAGATCCGGCACCGGCCGTCACCGCGTCGTGGCCGAAGACCACCTCTTCCGCCACACGGCCACCCATCAGGATCGCCATGCGGGACGCCATTTCCTGGCGGCTCATCGACAGCTTGTCGCTTTCCGGCAGCTGCATGACCATGCCCAGGGCACGACCGCGCGGAATGATCGTCGCCTTGTGGATCGGGTCCGTGGACGGCACGTTGAGCGCCACAAGCGCGTGGCCACCTTCGTGATAGGCGGTCAGCTTCTTCTCGTCATCGGACATCACCATGGTGCGCCGCTCGGCACCCATCATGACCTTGTCCTTCGCGTCCTCGAACTCCGACATGGTCACCAGACGCTTGGCGCGGCGGGCAGCAAGCAGCGCCGCCTCGTTGACGAGGTTGGCGAGGTCAGCACCGGAGAAGCCCGGGGTGCCTCGCGCGATGGTACGCGGGTTCACATCCGGCGCCAGCGGCACCTTGCGCATGTGAACCTTGAGGATCTTCTCGCGGCCAACGATATCCGGGTTCGGCACCACGACCTGACGGTCGAAGCGGCCCGGGCGCAACAGCGCCGGGTCCAGCACGTCCGGACGGTTCGTGGCGGCGATCAGGATGATGCCTTCATTGGCTTCGAAGCCATCCATCTCGACCAGCAACTGGTTGAGCGTCTGCTCGCGCTCGTCATTGCCGCCACCAAGACCGGCACCGCGATGACGGCCCACCGCATCGATTTCGTCGATGAAGATAATGCACGGCGCGTTCTTCTTCGCCTGCTCGAACATGTCACGCACGCGGGACGCACCGACACCGACGAACATTTCCACGAAGTCAGAACCTGAAATCGTGAAGAACGGTACATTGGCCTCGCCCGCGACAGCACGTGCAATCAGCGTCTTACCGGTGCCCGGAGGGCCCACCAGCAGCGCGCCCTTGGGGATACGGCCGCCCAGGCGCTGGAATTTCTGCGGGTCCTTCAAGAACTCGACAATCTCCTGCAGGTCGTCCTTGGCTTCATCGACCCCAGCAACATCGTCAAAGGTCACCCGGCCATGACGCTCGGTCAGCAGTTTCGCCTTTGACTTGCCGAAGCCCATGGCCTTGCCGCCACCGCCCTGCATCTGCCGCATGAAGAAGATCCACACCGCGATGAGCAGCAGCATCGGGAACCAGGAGACAAGCACGCTCAGCAGCGTCGGTGAGTCGGAGGAACTCGGCCGCGCCGAAATCTGGACCCCACGCTCATACAGGCGCTCGGTGACATTCGAGTTCGGCGGCGCATAGGTGGTGAAGCTGCGGCCATCGGCAAATGAGCCGGTGATCTTCTCGCCCTGAATGGTGACATCCGAGACGGCGCCCGCATCGGCTTCAGCCAGCAGTTCCGAGAAGGTGATCTCCTGAGACCCGCCCTGCTGGGCCGGGGCCTGGAAAAGGTTGAACAGCGCGACCAGAAGCAGCGCGATAATCACCCAAAGCGCAAAATTGCGAAAATTGTTCACAGGATGTTGGTCCTTGTCAGCGCTTGAGCACCGGGAGGTGGCGCAAAAGCAGCAGTTTCCTTGATGAAAGGCAGCATATTGAAAGATAGGCGCCCAATAAAGGATTACCAGTCCTTAGAGCAATTCCAAAACTGCTTAACAGCCCTGAAATCACAAGACCTTAGCCCTGTCCCAGTCAGGGACCTCGCGATGAACGGCCGTTGGCGTGCAGCCTAACCAGCACTGGAAAGCACCGGGACCTTTTCCAGACCGGCCCGGGCAGGACCGATAAACGCCGTGCGGTAGTGCGGGGCGGCATCATCGGCGCAGTAGCCAAAGGCAGGAACCTCAAGCACCTCACCACGGTCAAACACCGCAGGAAGTGTCGCAAAGACCTCTTTCGGCGCATCACCCGCGTCCAGCCCCTGAATACGCTGGAGGTCCCGGAAACGGTCAGCCCCGAGCGCACCGACCACAGTGCCGGGCCGTTCGGAGCCGCGGGCGTGGCTGATTGCGAAGCGGTTGTCCCAGATTGCAACGGCATCCGCTCCGGCCGGGACGCGTGTTGGTTCCGATACGGCGTCCAGCTCCCGCGCCACGTAAACAAGACCACGCCGTGACAGGAACCGGACACCCGCAAGCGTCGCTCCCGAGAAGTCCGGGCTTTTCAAACGCTCGAGAAGCGCCTGTGTCTTCACCAATCGTGGTGGATAGGTGATGGCGCCGACTGCCTGAATCACCTGGACGATGGCGCGCAGGCCGATTTCATCAGGCACATCAACAAAGGGCGCGCGCTCGAACTGCCCCCAGCCGCCATCATGAAACTGCACGCATGCGGCAAGGTGAGAGCGCGTCCACCCCGCAAGGGCGTCACGCGCGCGGCTCATGCGGTCTGCCGTGTCCGCCAGCCGCTCGACGGTCAGCCCTTCTGCGGCGAGATCCGGCATCAAGGTGCGCATGCGCACGCGGGCATGCTGCCGGTCGTGGTTGGAGGGGTCTTCGAGAAAGGCCTGACCACGCGCGTGCAGCAGAGACAGTAAGCTTTCACGGCGCACCCGCAAGAGCGGCCGCAGCAGCCGCAGCCCATCCTGCATGGTGTCGGCACGCATGGCAGCCAGTCCGTCGACGCCACTGCCCCTGCCCATGCGCAGCAACAGGGTCTCCGCCTGGTCATCCATGCTGTGCGCCACGAGGATTCCAGCAAGACCAGAGACGCCGTTCGCCCAGTCGCGGATCAGCCCATAGCGGATGTCGCGCGCCGTTGCCTGAATGTCTGAACGCGGCACAGGTCCTGTGTGTGTGAGCGTGGTGTGGCGCACGCCCAGGTCGGCAGCCCATGTTGCGACCTGTTCAGCTTCCGCCTGCGCCGCTTGCCGCAGACCATGGTCGACCGTCACGGCAAGGAGCGTCCGGCCCGACCGCTTCGCTTCGTCAGCGGCAAGCACCAGAAGTGCCATCGAGTCGGGTCCCCCCGACACGGCAACAGCCAAAGGCGCAGAGGCAGGCACCGCGAAGGGCGCGATCAGTGCATCAAAATCAATCTGGTCGACATCCGCCATCGGCGGATCTTACACGCACCCGGCGCGGCTGCGTTCCTGTTCCGCACGTGCCTTTACACTCTGTGGCGCGCCGGGGAACGTGCGCGGGACCTCAGCCAGCGTGATGCAGGCGTCCTGGGTCTGACCCAGCGCTGCCAGCGTGATACCCAACTTCAGCAGGCTGTCCGGCGCTTTCGGGCTGGACGCATACGTCTGGTAGCCGGCCAGGAAGGCGCGTGCGGCATCCTGATACTGTTCGCGGACATAGTATGTTTCGCCAAGCCAGTACTGGGCATTTCCGGCCAGGCTCGTATCCCCATAGGCTTCAAGGAACTGGCTGAAGGCCGCCTCCGCAGCACCATAGTCGCCCTGACGCAGGAAACTCATGGCGTATTTGTAGGCTTCGTCAGGCCCGCCTTCCGGCAATCCGGTCGTGGCGGCCGACGACAACTGCCGTGGAGGCGTCAACTGTCCGGTCGACGCGGTGGCGCTCTGAGACACCCCGCCAAGTGTGCCGACCGTTGCCCGCTGCGCGTCGGTCAGGGGGCGCTCTGTCGGCGCCGGTGCCGTGCTCGCAAGTGGTGCGGGATCCTGCCGAACGGGAGGCTGGCCGCCCGTTCCCTCAAGTTCCCGCAGCCTGAAATCGGTATCGGCGGCGAAATTGTCGATCTTCTGGTTGGCCTGCCGCAGCTCGAACTGCAGCCGCTCGACCTGTCCGGTCATGTCGCGCAGGGAGGCCTCTATCTGGTCGAGCCGGAGCGAAATCCGCGCCGCGTCTGTCGGGTTCATGTCCACCGGTGCAGGCTGGGCGCCCGGCTGCGCAGGCGCGCCGCCCTGATAGACACTGCGCTGCACGTCCTGAAGGTCACGCTCGAGCCGCAACAGGCGGTCATACAGCGCGCGCGTATCAGTTACGGACTGTTGCGCCATGGCCGGCACCACCGACAGGGCCGCCACCATCATGGCAAGACCGAACACCGGCACAAACGCAAAAGCGGGCACAAGTGCCAGCACATGTGGCACCGCATGCGATGGCGATGTCTGACGACGGGGCGGAAACTGGGGCATGGCACTTCTCATGGGGCGCAAATCACTCCACAAGCTTGGCAAAATTGAGGCCCCGGCCATAGCCCCAAATTGCCATTCCCGGTCACAGTTTCGTCTGAGCCTGCGCACCAAAAAGCGCGCACCCCGGTGCGGGGCACGCGCTCTTCAGGTGTCGGCAATCTGTGCCGGTACTTAGGAGCCGGCGCCCTGTGTCACGACCGTGACGGCCCGGCGGTTCTGTGCCCAGCAGCTTTCATCAGAGCAAAGCGCCACAGGACGCTCCTTGCCGAAAGAAATCGTCCGGATGCGGGCCGGCTGCACACCAAGGCTCACCAGATAGTCCTTTGCCGAATTGGCGCGGCGCGCGCCCAGGGCCAGGTTGTACTCGCGCGTCCCGCGCTCGTCAGCGTGGCCTTCCAGCGTGACGCGCACATTCGGGTACTGGTTCATCCAGGCCGCCTGCCGCTGCAGCGTTGCACGCGCATCCGCACGCAACGACGACTGGTCAGTGTCAAAGAACACCCGGTCGCCGACATTGACGACGAGATCCTGTTGCGTGCCCGGCGTCGGGCCGGAAGGTGCCGGGGCAGTCGGCTGTGTCGTGGTCTGCACGACGGGCTGCTCAGGGTCGGAGCTGCAGGCTGCCAGCGTCAGCGCAGCAAGACCGGCAATGGCCATCTTCACTGCGCGGCCTGAAACACCCCCAAAACCGATTGTCCGTGAACGGATCAAAGCTGCGGTCATCAAAAAATTCTCCTGCATTCACGGACCGGTCGCGGTCCAGATTCGTTGCACCCCAGGAACCGCAAACCCAAGAAAACACCCCTCGCATTCCCGGATGCCTTGATCTGCCTGCGTCCTGATCTTGTTGGCCGTCTCCCTCGATTCAGCCGTCAGGTCAAAGACTTAGCGACTGTATCAGCGGTTTGTGACGGTTGCCTGAGAAACACCCCAATACGGTTAAAACGCGGCGGTTCCCAGCCGTTCAGACGTTTTCTTGGATCCCTTCCGCGACGTTATCCGCAAGCAGCCTAGCGGATCAAGGGAGACCAGGCCGGATCCGACCCGAATCCGGGAGTCGGCACCTGCCGCTCGTTGTACCCGGTCAGATCCACCGACCACAGGCTCGGCCCGCCGCGCGGACCGGGCGTTTCGCGGAAAAACATGAGAACACGGCCATTTGGCGCCCAGGTCGGCCCTTCGTTGTGGAACCCTTCGGTCAGGATGCGTTCCCCAGTCCCGTCCGGCCGCATAACACCGATCAGGAACCGTCCCTTGTACTGCTTGGTGAAGGCGATCATGTCGCCGCGCGGCGACCACACCGGCGTTGAGTATCGCCCCTCACCGAAACTGATCCGCCGCACGCCCGATCCGTCGGAGTTCATCACGTAGATTTGCTGCGTCCCGCCCCGGTCGCTTTCGAAGGCAATCTCCCGGCCGGCCGGGCCATAGGTAGGCGATGTGTCGATCGATGGCGAATTGGTCAGCCGCCGGGTCGCCCGCGTCCGCAGGTCGAGCTCATAGATGTTGGCGTTGCCGCCACGCTGCAGGCTCATGATCACCCGGTCGCCATCCGGCGAGAAACGCGGGGCAAATGTCATGCCCGGAAACTCACCAACGACTTCCTGCTGCCGGGTTTCGATATTGAACAGATAGACCCGCGGGCTGCCGCCCGCATAGGAGAGATAGGTGATCTCCTGATTGGTCGGAGAGAAGCGCGGCGTCAGCACCAGTGCCCCGCCATTGGTGAGGAAGCGCGGATTGTGGCCGTCCTGGTCCATCAGCGTCAGCCGCTTGACCCGCTGCCCTTTGGTGCCGGTTTCGGAAACAAACACGACCCGCGTATCGAAATAGCCCGTCTCGCCGGTGAGCCGCTCATAGATGGCATCGGAAATGATGTGGGAGACCCGCCGCCAATTGTCCGGCTTGGTGAAGTATTGAAGGCCGATCAGCTGCTCTTCAGCGAACACGTCCCACAACCGGAACTCGACCCGCAGACGACCATCCGCTTCCTGGGTCACTGAGCCCGTCAGCAGGGCCTGCGCGTCAATGATGCGCCAGTCGCCAAACCGGGGCGCACTGTTGGGATCGGAAATCTGCTCGATGAACGCAGCTTCACTCAGTGGGCGGAACAATCCGGACCGCTCAAGATTACCGCGAACGACAGCGGACATCTTGTCGCCGGTCTCGCCTGCCGCGTCATCGCTGCCAACAAAATCCGTAACAGCAATCGGAAACGGTTCGATGGTCCCCTGGGTAATGTCAATGCGCAGCTGCGCCTGTGCCGCGCCCGGCACCACAAGCACAACCACCGCCATGAGTGGCGCGAGCCGTTTCAGATATCCCGTCAGAATTTGCCTGTAACCGCGCATTCCCAAAGCCTCTCGTAGCCTTCAACCCGTTAACGACCTAACATGTGGCTGGGCTCAAAGCTCATCTCAATCTCCCGCCAGGTCGCATATTTTGCGACTGGCAATCGATAGGGTGCACACCGCTGCACCGCCCGCAAGGCTGCATCAAAAGCAGCCTGCTGCTCACGAGACAATGTACCTTTGTTGTCCCGCAAAGGCTCAGCGCCCGCAAACGATCCGTCAGGAAACAATCTAAGTCTAATGGTAACGGCCAATTCAGCCGCATTTGTGGCACCGACCGGCGGCGACCAACAAGAACCGACCCGAGCCCGAAAGGAATCAGTTTCAGAGGCACTCAACCTAGGGTATCTGCGACGCCGAATATCCCTTTTTACTGTGTCCGGGATTTCTAGCTGCTCATACCGTTCCCAGTTCCACTTGTATTGAACCGCGTTTGGGTCTGATTGCGCTTGCTCAAGCATCTCGGCAATCTTCTCCGCGTCGAAGGCTGGAAAGTCTTGTTCTTCAGGTGCCTTGGCATCGCTCTTACTGCTTGTAGCTTCTTCCGCGTTTCCCACAGCTGGTGGCATAAAAAGTAGTAGAGGAAGGACGGCGCAAAAAATCCGTTTTCTCACAATGCCCCCCAAAGTCCTGTTACGCGAGTTGCACTAGCGGCCAAACATCTGACTTGGATCGAAATTCAAAGTAATTTCCTTCCACGACGCGTACTTCTCCGGTGGCAACTTATAGGGTTCACACTTCCGAACGGCACGCAATGCAGCCTCATTTGCGGCCCGCTGTTCAGGAGACAGAATGAAACTACCACCTTGCACCTGCGGATCGCGTGACAAAGACCCATCTGGTCTGAGCCAGATGATCAACACAACACGTAAGTCAGCCGCATTCACAAGGCCGGTCGGCGGCGACCAGCATTGAACTACTTGTTGGCGCATAAAGTCGATCTCAGAAACCGTCAGCGACGTCTGTGCCCCCAAGCGCGACTGATCAGGCACCTGGCGCGTCGGCGCGGGCCGCTGGGGCGCCGGCTGCTGGTCTTCCGGCAACTTGTCGAGCAGGGCCGCAATCCGTCCCGGGTCAAATGCCGGACGCTCCGGCTCGCGCGGCCGCGGCGGTGTGGGCCGCAGGCGCGGCGCCGGCGGCGTCGGCGGGGCGACATTCACCTTCTCCACGGGATCGGGTTCGGGCGCAGGTTCCGGGTCCGGTGCAGGTTCCGGCTCGGGCGCGGGAGGTGGCGGGGTCGGCTCCGCAGGGGCTGGTGCGGGTGCCGGAGGTGCAGGCTCTGCGACCGGCGCAGGTTCGGGCTGAGGCGCTTCCTGCGGCTCTGGTTCGGGTTCCGGCTCTGGTGGCGCAGGCTCGGCTTCGGGCTCGGGCGCGCGGGTGATGCGGGTGTATTCGTCGATCTCGACGATTTCGATCGGCAGCGGTTGCGCGATTTCCACCGGCTCGAGCTTCGGCGCAGGCAATCCGATCACCGCCACCGCTATGACCGCGATGTGCAGCAGGACGGAGAGGGGAACACCGCCGCGCATCTCTATGGGCTATCCTTCGTCGCCAGCGCCGGCATCGTCCGGGCCGCCTTGTTCGGTGACCATGCCGATCCGCCTGAACCCGGCAGACGACAGCGTACCCATGACATTCATGATCGTGCCGTAATCGACGGACCGGTCGCCGCGCACATACACGCGCTCTTCGTAGCCGCCCTCAGCGATGGCCAGGAGCCGGGCCGCAAGCTCCGGCAACTCGACCGGCGTTTCCTGCAGGAACACCTGCCCCTCGGCATTGACCGATACCGTCAGCGGCTCGTCATCTTCCTGAAGCGGCTGTGAACTTGTTTCCGGCAGATCGATCGGAACACCGACCGTGAGCAACGGCGCCGCGACCATGAACACGATCAAAAGCACCAGCATCACGTCCACGAAGGGCGTGACGTTGATTTCGCTCATGGGCGCAAGCGTGCGGCGGCCCCGGCGGCGCGGCGACCCGTTGCCACCATTGCCGTTGCCGTTCTTCATGGTTCCGGCAGCCATGACTAATGCCCCTCGCGGGTTTCATCGATCTGCCGCGAAAGGATCGCCGAAAATTCATCGGCAAACCCGTCAAGGCGGGTCGCATAGCGGTTCAGACCGGTCGAAAAGGCGTTGTAGGCAATCACCGCCGGAATGGCGGCGAGCAGGCCCAGGCCGGTGGCGAACAGCGCTTCGGCAATACCGGGGGCCACGACAGCGAGATTGGTATCACGTGTAACGGCAATCGCCTGGAACGAGTTCATGATGCCCCAGACGGTTCCGAAGAGACCGATGAAGGGCGCCGTCGCGCCGACTGTCGCGAGGAACAGAAGGCCGCGCTCAAGCCGCGCCGTCTCACGTGCGATCGACACGGTCATCACCCGGTCAATGCGTTCCTGAAGTCCGAAGATCGCTTTTGACCCGATCTCGGCTGACCGGCGCCACTCACGCATCGCGGCCACAAACAGGGTCGACATCGGGTGGTCGGGCCGGTGGCCCATATTCTGGTAGATGTCCTCAAGCGACTGCCCGGACCAGAAGACCTGCTCGAACTTCTCGGCCTTCTTGTTGACCGAGCGCAGCCGGCCCCACTTCTCGAAAATGATCGCCCAGGTCCAGATCGATGCAGCAAACAGACCGATCATCACTGCCTTGACGACAATGTCAGCTCTCAGGAACAGGCTGAATAGCGAAAAGTCCGTCTCGGCCGCATGCGCTGCCGCAGTTGTGATGAGATCCGGCTCCATCGTCGAAACTTCCTACGTCAAGTTTTTGCGCTTCGGCGCGACCGGCACATCACCACACCGACCGGGAGCGATGGCCCCTGCGGGACATCCCGTCTTGTCGTGCGCTTTTGTGTCGAAACTACGGCGCGAAACCGCCGCGAAAGGGAGCCGAAACCAAGTTGAAGTCCAAAGGTGCTACGCAACATAAGGGGCAAGTGCGTCACGCACAAATGCCGGAATCCTGCGGGCTCTGCCAGTCTGATCCAGGACGGCGATTTCGACCTCGGCTTCGAAGAGTTGGTTGTCACCGCGCCACACCGTCTGCGTTGCCCGGATACGTGCCCCACGCACCTCGGTGAACTGCGTGCGCACCTCCAGCGCATCATCCAGCCGCGCGGGGGCAATGAAGCGGATCGCCATCTGACGCACGGCGAAGGCGGTCGAGTCCGCAGCATCCATCATCCGCCGGTGGTCGAGCCCGGCGCAGCGCAGCACGTCTGTCCGCCCGCGTTCAATGAAGCGCAGATAGTTGGCGTGGTAGACAATGCCCGAGGCGTCCGTGTCCTCGTAATAGACACGCACCGGCATCACGTGATGCCCGTCCGGGCCCAGCCGGCCTGCCGGACCCAGATCGTCAGCAGCCGGATCACTCATCATCAAACAACCGGGTCTGCGCGCCTTCAAAGGACGCGGGAACAGCAACACCCAGATGTTCGAATGCCGCACCGGTCAGCAGGCGGCCCCTGGGTGTCCGCTGCACAAAGCCTTGCTGGATCAGATAGGGCTCGATCAGTTCTTCGATGGCATCCCGGGCTTCCGACAAGGCAGCGGCAATCGTCTCGACACCGACTGGGCCGCCCCCGAATTTGAGCGCGACGGTGCGCAGATACCGGTGATCCAGACTGTCGAGACCACGATTGTCAACTTCAAGACGATTGAGCGCCTTGTCCGCGACCTCTGCATCGATTTCTGTCACATCCGCGACGGAGGCGAAATCGCGCACCCGCCGCAGCAGGCGGCCGGCAACGCGCGGAGTGCCGCGCGACCGGCGCGCAATCTCCATAGCCCCGTCGGATGTGAGCGGTGCACCCAGAATGACAGCCGCACGGCTGACGATCTGTTCGAGCTCTTCGTTGGTGTAGAACTCAAGCCGCACCGGGATGCCGAACCGGTCGCGCAAAGGCGTCGTCAGCAGGCCAGCCCGCGTCGTCGCACCAACCAGCGTGAAGGGCGCAAGGTCGATCTTGACCGAGCGTGCCGCCGGCCCCTCCCCGATGATGAGATCAAGCTCGAAGTCCTCCATCGCCGGATAGAGGATTTCTTCGACAGCGGGCGACAGGCGGTGAATTTCGTCAATGAACAACACGTCGCGCGGCTCAAGATTGGTGAGCAGCGCCGCGAGATCGCCGGCCTTTGCAATGACAGGGCCTGAGGTCGACCGGAAATTGACGCCCAGCTCACGCGACACGATCTGCGCCATGGTCGTCTTGCCAAGCCCCGGAGGGCCGGACAGCAGGACGTGATCCATTGCCTCGCCGCGCGCCCGTGCCGCCTGAATGAAGACGCTGAGATTTTCCTTCGCCCGCGCCTGGCCCACAAAGGCATCCAGCGCCGCCGGGCGAATTCCCTGCTCGGCAGCATCATCGGCGTTGAAGTCTGCATGCACGACACGGTCAGACATCATCCCTCCCTAGGACGCCAGTTCCTTGAGGCCGACACGGATGAGTTGCTCCGGCCCCGGCGCATCGTCACCCGCCTTGGCGATCGCACGCGACACGGCCTGCGCCGCCTGCGCCTGAGCATAGCCCAGATTGACCAGCGCCGAGATGGCGTCAGCCTCTGCCGAGCTGGACGGCGCGGCATCACTATCGCTCACAGGCGCACTGTCCTTGCCGGCGACCGCAAGCGACGGCGGCACCTTGTCCTTCAGTTCGGCGACAATACGCTCGCCCACCTTGGGCCCCACCCCCTGTGCCGTGGCAATGGCCTTGGCATCCTTGAACGCGATGGCCCGCGCCAAGGCCTGCACGTCCAGCGCCGACAGGATGGCCAGCGCCGCCTTGGCGCCGACGCGCTGTACACCCAGCAGAAGCCGGAACCATTCGCGCTCGGCCTCCGTGGCAAAACCGAACAGCCGCAGCTGATCTTCTCGCACATAGGTTTCGATATGCAGGATCGCACTGTCGCCGGGCCCGCCGATCTGCCGCAGCGTATTCGCGGAACACGACGCGAGGTAGCAGACCCCGCCGACATCAATCAGCGCCCAGTCAACGCCGGTTTCGTCGACGACCCCTTTGAGCTTGCCGATCATCGCACGTCCCCCAGTGCCGCCGCGACACGGGCCGCCCCTGCAGAGCCATGCGCATGGGTGATGGCTACTGCAAGCGCATCCACCGAATGCTCCGAATGCGGCGTACAGTTCGGTAGCAGCATCGTCACCATGGCTGCCATCTGCCGCTTGTCCGCATGACCGGCGCCGACGACAGACTTCTTGATGTGATTGGGTGCGTACTCGGCAACATCAAGCCCCGCCTGTGCGGCAACGAGAATCGCAACGCCGCGTGCCTGACCCAGCTTCAACGTGGCCTGACCATCCTTGTTGACGAAAACGCTCTCGATGGCCGCTTCCTGTGGTGCATGCGTCTTGAGAACGCCAGTGAGCCCGTCATGCAAAGCGCTCAACCGCGCGGCCATGGGGTCGCGCGCACGGGACGTCACGGTTCCATTGGCCACATGAACCAGCCGGCTGCCGGACACGTCCACAATGCCCCAGCCCGTCGCGGTCAGCCCGGGGTCAATGCCCAGCAGCCGCCGTGTATGCATGGATGGTGTCATCTGCCTGCGCCCTGCCCGGCCAACGGGCCGGACAGCGCCGGTCAACTGGTCAGGCTCTCAAGAACCGAATCGGAAACTTCAAAGTTCGCATAGGTTTGCTGGACATCATCATTGTCGTCCAGCGCGTCCAGCAGCTTGATCAGGGTCGACGCCGCATCACTGTCGACCTCGATGGCATTCTGCGGCTTCCACACCAGTGCTGATTTGCGCGGTTCGCCGAGCTTTTTTTCCAGGGCCGTCGAGACTTCATTGAGGGAATCCGGGGCGCAGATGATTTCGTGCTCTTCGTCGGATGAGGTCACGTCATCGGCGCCGGCCTCGATGGCCGCGTCAAACATCGCCTCGGCATCCGCCACCTCGGTCGCATACTCGATCCGGCCCACCTGATCGAACATGAAGGATACCGACCCGGTTTCGCCGAGATTGCCGCCGTTCTTGGAGAAGGCCGCCCGGACTTCGCTGGCCGTGCGGTTGCGGTTGTCGGTCAGCGCTTCGACGATCACCCCGATGCCGCCGGGACCAAATCCCTCGTAGCGGACGTTCTCGAAATTCGCCTCGTCGCCGCCCTGGCTCTTCTTGATGGCCCGCTCGATGTTGTCCTTGGGCATGTTCTCCGCGCGCGCCGCCTGAATGGCGGACCTGAGACGCGGATTGGCCGCCGGGTCCGGCATGCCCAGCTTCGCCGCCACGGTGATTTCGCGCGCGAGTTTGGCAAAGATCTTCGACCGCTTCGCGTCCTGCGCGCCCTTGCGGTACATGATGTTCTTGAATTGTGAATGGCCGGCCATGGGCTCACGCGCTCCGGATCGTCGTCAATCGGTCATGAAGGGGCCAGTTTATAGAGAATAGACGCCGCTCATGGCCAGCCCGTCGGCCGGCCGAGCCGCGGTCACCCTCAGATCGCGAAGGCCGGTTCCGCCGGCGCGAGCCGTCCACCAAGGCGCACAGGGTCTACCCGCTTCGCAAGCCCCGTCGCATCGTCCGTTTCGACAAACACACCGCACACGGTCGCGGCGCCGTCCGCAGGCTGAAACCGGCCGCCGGAAATCTTGCGGGTAAAGCGGTTCAGGGGTTCGTCCTTCTGCATGCCGATCACACTGTCATAGTCACCGCACATGCCGGCATCGGTCTGGTAAGCCGTGCCGCCGGGCAGTATCTGCGCGTCCGCTGTCGGCACATGGCTGTGCGTACCCACCACCAGCGATGCGCGCCCGTCGCAGAAGTGCCCCATCGCCATCTTTTCCGATGTGGCTTCCGCATGCATGTCGACGATGACGGCGTCGGCCACATCGCCGATGGGCGCAGCACCGAGCTCCTTCTCGACCACGGCAAAGGGGTCATCCAACGGCTCCATGAAGACACGGCCGAGCACGTTGACCAGCAGCACACGCTTGCCATTCCGCGCTTCGAAAAGGCCGGCACCACGACCGGGCGTGCCTGCGGGATAATTGGCCGGGCGCAACAACCGGTCTTCGCGTTCGATGAACACGAGCGCCTCGCGCTGGTCCCACGAGTGATTGCCTCCGGAAATCACATCGGCGCCGGCATCCAACAGCTCGGTGGCGATCTTCTCCGTGATCCCGAAGCCGCCCGCGGAGTTCTCACCGTTCACGACAACGAAATCGAGGTCCAGGTCCTGACGAAGCCCGGGAAGCGCCGCAACCACCGCATCGCGCCCTGACCTGCCGACAACATCCCCAAGAAACAACAGCCGCATCGGCCTACTTTCTGCTCAACTGCCCGGTGAAGACGCGCGCAGGGCGCGGCGCTCGGTGGCAATGAATTCAACACCCGTGTCATGTGCTTCAAGATCAAGCAGATCTCCAAGCCCCGACTCGTAAGTTAGCCCAACACAGGTCGGCTGCCAGCCTCGGCGCAGCGACGCCAGTGTGCGGTCATAGAACCCGCCGCCATAGCCGAGCCGACCACCCTGCCGGTCAAACCGCAGACCCGGGACGAGCACAAGCGAGGGCGTGACCAGCGGCGCCGACAAACCGGGCGCGGGGATATTGTAGGGGCCGGCTTCAAGCGGATCGCCGGGACGCCACAGGCGAAAGGCCAACGGTCTGTCCGGGCCCTCGACCACCGGAAGCGCCAGCCTGTGCCCCAGCAGCGCAAGACCGATCATCGCGGGCAGCGGATTGATCTCCGAACGGACCGGCCAGTACCCGCCAACCGTCTCCGCCGGCCGCAACGGGATCTGCGTGAGAACAATGGACGCAAGCGCAGACCCGGCGGTCCGGCCCTGCTGACCGGCACTTTTGTCACGTGCCTTGAGTGCCTCTTGTCGGGCCGCCTGCTTGCTCGGCAATTGCATCGGGTATGTCCGAAAAGGGCGAGAGAGTGGAGCCGCCATGGCCGCTGGAGCAGAAATCCCCGGGAACCTACAGAAGTAGGTGGGCGCCGTGATGCCCGGGCCCACGAGCCCAGGCAGGGACAGCTCCCTAGGAGACCGTAAGGCCCCGAGCAATGTGGCTCCTGGCGCGCCAGGCAGCCCCACTCTTGTAGGTTGAAAACCTAGGAAGCCTCAAGCCGTCCGGCAATGTCTTCGAGGCGGCGTGCCGCAGCTTCCAGAACTTCAGCAACCTGGTTCTCGGCGTCCTGGCTCTTGGTCGCGGCGCCGGCACGTGCATCCTTGAGGGCGGCAACTTCGTCCTGCAGGTTCTTCACTTCGCCCAAAGCTTCGGACAGTTCATCAGCCACCAGGAGCCCGGCCATCAGCATCAACCGCTGATCCCCGACCTGGCCGACGCCCTGCGCCAGGTTGGTCACATGCTTGTCCAGATAGGCGGCAAGACCTTCCAGGTGCGCTTCTTCACCCTCATCGCAGGCCAACGTGTAGTTGCGGCCGTTTATCTTGACAGTTACCTGCGGCATCCCGGCCCCTATGGCTCCAGCACAGCACGAATGCCGGCAATGGCGTCGTCCAGACGGTTTGAGACATCGCCCGCTGTCTCATCCAGCTGCCGCGCCTGCGCCTTCACCCGGTCCAGCTCATCCGCAAGCCGCGACCGGTCCTCGCGCAGCGCCGCAAGTTCCTTTTCCGCCGACGAGGCGTTCTGCATCTTGATGCCGCGCCGGTTTATGCCGGCTTCCAGCTGGTCGAGGGCGGCGGAGAACCGCTCCATGGCTGCATCAAGCTTGCTCATCTGGTCGACTTGGATGTCCCGTCCAAACTGAAATGGATGCCGCAGCAGCAGGTTTGATACGCTGCCGATGACCGTCCATGCGGCGCGGCGAATATGCAACAGGTGCGAGTCATAACGTATTCATCGCGCCCGACACGGGTCAACGCCGCAGAATCCGACATCCGCACCCGGCATTGAGGTGCCACGGGCATGTTGACGTTGCAAGACCACATGGTCATTCTCCCGCCCCATTCTGAACAGGGGCTTTCTCGGTCGCGTCAGAAGCAGGTTTTTGACATCGGGCCGGTCCGAATCGGCCCAGTATGTGGTCCGAGACGGCACAAGACCGTGGCAGGGCAAATTTGAGGCAACCGCGACATCGCTTTCAACAGGGGCGCGCGGACCAAGGGCAACCGAAAAATGACAGCAGCAAACAGTGCGGCCGTATCAGCAGATGCGGACACTCAGGCGTCTTCTTCCAATCCTGACCATGCGATGATGGCGAACGCCATCCGCGCTCTCGCGATGGATGCCGTTGAGCAGGCCAAGTCGGGCCATCCGGGCATGCCCATGGGCATGGCGGATGTCGCCACCGTCCTATTCACCAGGTTCATGAAGTTCTGTCCGCAGGATCCGTCCTGGCCTGACCGCGACCGCTTCGTGCTCTCTGCCGGCCACGGCTCCATGCTGCAATATGCCCTCCTGCATCTCCTCGGTTTCGAGGACATGACAATCGACCAGATCAAGAGTTTCCGGCAGCTGGGGTCCCTGACGCCGGGGCATCCGGAAGTGGATCACACGCCCGGCGTGGAGATGACGACGGGCCCACTGGGTCAGGGCATCTCGACCTCTGTCGGCATGGCGCTGGCCGAGCGGATGCTCAACGCCCGTTTCGGCGACGACCTTGTCGACCACTTCACGTATGTCATCGCGTCCGACGGCGACCTGATGGAAGGCATCAGCCACGAAGCGATCTCGCTGGCCGGCCATCTGCAGCTCGGGCGCCTGATCGTCCTGTTCGACGACAATGGCATCACCATCGACGGCGCCCTCGACCTGTCCGAGTCCGGTGACCAGATTGCCCGCTTCGACGCTGCCGGCTGGGAAACCACCCGTATCGACGGCCATGACCCGGATGCCATCGCAGCCGCGATCGAGCAGGCGCGCAAGACTGACAAGCCTTCGCTGATCGCCTGCAAGACGAAGATCGGCTACGGCGCCCCCACCAAGGAAGGCACCGCAGGGTCGCATGGTGCCCCGCTGGGCGCCGAAGAGATCGAAGGCACGCGCCAGGCGTTGAACTGGCCCGCCGCGCCGTTCGAAGTTCCGGCAAATGTGCGCGACAACTGGCGTGTGGCCGGCCTGCGCGCAGCAAAGGACCGTGCCGCCTGGCAGAAGCGCCTGGACGAAGTTCCCGAAGCCCTGCGCGCGGAATTCGACCGTACCCAGGCAGGCTCTCTTCCCAACGAGCTGCATGCCGCAATCAACACAATGAAGCGCAGCTTCACCGATGAGAAGAAGGCAGTGGCGACCCGAAAAGCCTCGGAAGCTGTCATCAATGGCCTCGTCGATGTCGTGCCGGAGCTTGTCGGCGGATCCGCAGACCTGACCGGCTCAAACAACACCCGCGGCAAGGCGCAGACATCGGTGACTGCCGACGACTATGCCGGCACCTACATCCACTACGGCATTCGTGAACACGGCATGGCCGCTGCCATGAATGGCATGGCGCTGCACAAGGGTCTGATTCCCTACGGCGGCACTTTCCTTGTCTTCTCTGACTACTGCCGTCCATCAATCCGCCTCGCTGCACTGATGAACCGGCGGGCAATCTATGTCTTCAGCCATGATTCGATCGGACTTGGGGAAGACGGGCCGACGCACCAGCCGGTGGAACATCTCGCTGCGCTGCGGGCGATCCCCAATCTCAATGTCTTCCGCCCGGCGGATGCGATCGAGACCGCCGAAGCCTGGGAGATGGCCCTCAAGTCAGTCGACCGGCCGAGCGTGATCGCGCTGACCCGGCAGAACCTCGCAACCGTCCGCACCAAACACACCGACGAGAACCTGTCGGCGCGCGGCGCATACGAGCTGTCACCGTCTGACGGCGATGCCAAGGTGACACTGCTCGCCACCGGATCGGAGGTCGAGATCGCGCTCGGCGCTCAGAAGCAGTTGCAGGCCGAGGGTGTTGCCACCCGCGTCGTATCCGTCCCCTGTCTCGACCTGTTCAAGGAGCAGCCTGCCGCCTACCGCGAAGATGTGCTGCGCCCAGGGCCCGGCATGGTCCACGTCGCGGTTGAAGCCGGCATCGAAATGGGCTGGGAACGCCTGATCGGCGACAAGGGCGGCTTTGTGGGCATGAACGGATTTGGTGCCAGCGCTCCCTACAAGCAGCTCTACGAGCAGTTCGGCATCACAGCAGAGGCTGTGGCTCAGGCAGTCCGCGAGCGGCTGTGACGGCCCGTCGGGCGTCCAGGCCGGCGCCCTGACCGGCGTCCTCAGAGGCAAATCGACGCTAAGCCCCCCCTGCATGGCGGATTCCCTGCAAGCGCGCCTTCCATCGCGCTGGAGGTTTCGCTATACCCTCGCCCAACTGAAGCGGGCGAGTGCTGCCAGGTGCTGCCAAAGCCGCGAAAAGTCACACTGCGAAAGGTGAAATCATCATGCCTGTGAAGGTCGCGATTAACGGATTTGGACGCATCGGCCGCCTTGTGCTGCGCGGTATTGTCGAGTCCGGCCGTAAGGATATTCAGGTTGTGGGCATCAACGACCTGGGCTCTGCGGAAGCCAATGCGCACCTGCTGCAGTACGACACGGTACATGGCCGGTTTCCCGCCAAGGTGTCCAACACCAAGGATTCGATCACGGTCGACGGCAACAAGATCAAGGTGACCGCCGAGCGTGACCCCGCCGCCCTTCCGTGGGGCGACCTCGGTGTCGACATTGCTCTCGAATGCACCGGCATCTTCGCATCCAAGGACAAGGCATCTGCCCACCTGACGGCCGGCGCCAAGCGGGTGCTCGTGTCCGCACCGGCCACCGGCGCAGACCTGACGGTCGTCTACGGCGTCAACAACGACGCCCTGCGCAAGTCGCACAAGGTCGTGTCCAATGCCTCCTGCACGACCAACTGCCTCGCTCCTGTTGCAAGGGTTCTGGACGACACGTTCGGCATTGAGCGCGGCTACATGACGACAGTGCACGCCTACACGGGCGACCAGCCGACGCTCGATACGCTGCACAAGGATCTGCACCGCGCCCGCGCCGCTGCAGCCAATATCATTCCGACATCGACCGGTGCTGCGAAGGCCGTGGGCCTCGTGCTGCCCAAGCTTGCCGGCAAGCTTGACGGCACCGCAGTCCGCGTCCCGACACCCAACGTGTCGATGATCGACCTGGTTTTCACCGCCAAGAAGGCCCTCGACGTTGACGCAATCAACGATGCCATGAAGCAGGCCGCTCGGACCAAGCCATTGAAGGGCGTTCTGGCCGTCAATGACCGCCCGCTGGTTTCCATGGACTTCAACCACAGCCCGGCATCATCCACCTTCGACCTCACACAGACACAGGTGATCGAAGGCAAGATGGCCCGCGTGCTGTCCTGGTACGACAATGAATGGGGCTTCGCGAACCGCATGGCCGACACTGCCGTCGCCATGTCAAAGCTGCGCTAATCGCACGACCCGAACAAAGGATCAGGACCCGCGGCATGAGTGAAAAATCGTTCTCGACCCTGGACGATCTATTCACCGCGGGCGACCTGACCGGCAAACCGGTACTTGTGCGTGCGGATCTGAACGTGCCGCTTCAGGACGGTGCCGTCAGCGACGCAACCCGCATTGAACGCATCGTCCCCACCTTGCGCGAGTTGAGCGCAAAGGGTGCCGTCATCGTTCTCCTGTCACATTTTGGCCGCCCCAAGGGCGAACGGAACCTCGACTACTCACTCAAGCCCGTCGCCTCGGCGGTGGCAGATGAGTCAGGTCTCGAGGTGAGTTTTGCCGATGACTGCATCGGGGAAGCCGCGTCGGCTGCTATCTCGGCGGCCGCACCCGGTACGATCGTGCTGCTCGAGAACACCCGCTTCCACAAGGGCGAAACGGACAACGATGGCGCATTCGCCGATGCCCTGGCCGCGCTTGGCACCGCCTATGTGAACGATGCGTTCTCGGCCGCCCATCGGGCCCACGCCTCCACCGAAGGTATTGCCCACAAGCTGCCCGCCTATGCTGGGCGCGCCATGGAAGCGGAACTGACAGCGCTTGAGAGTGCGCTGGCGAAGCCCGAAAAACCGGTCGTTGCCATCGTCGGCGGCGCCAAGATCTCGACCAAGCTCGATCTGCTCGGCAATCTCGTCTCGAAGGTCGATTACCTCGTGATCGGCGGCGGCATGGCAAACACATTCCTCGCCGCCACCGGTATCGATGTGAAGGCATCCCTGTGCGAGCATGACCTGGGCGAGACAGCGCGCAGCATCCTTGCCAAGGCGGAAGCCGACGGATGCCAGGTTCTGTTGCCACGGGACGTGGTGGTCGCAGCCGAGTTCAAGGCGATGGCGCCCTGCAAGACTGTGCCGGCGGATGAAGTTCCGGATGGGCACATGATTCTGGACGTCGGTTCGGATACGATCGCGGACCTCGCAGCCCGGTTTGAGGCCGCGAAGACCGTTGTCTGGAATGGGCCGCTTGGGGCATTTGAGATTGCCCCATTTGACAATGGCACCAACGCGGCAGCCCGGCATGTGGCCATGCTGACCAAGATGGGCCAGATGAATTCCGTCGCCGGTGGCGGCGATACTGTCGCGGCGCTGAACAATGCGGGCGCGGCCGATGATTTTTCTTATGTGTCCACCGCAGGTGGCGCGTTCCTCGAATGGCTTGAGGGCAAGGCGCTACCGGGGGTCGAGGCACTCAGCCGCTAGCCGCGGCACAGGCGAATTGGATGGGGAGAGATATGAGCGAAACTCTGAAGGACATTGCTGAAAAGATGGTGGCGCCCGGCAAGGGCATCCTCGCAGCCGACGAAAGCACCGGCACCATTAAGAAGCGCTTTGACTCGATCAATACCGAGTCGACCGAAACCAGCCGCCGCGATTACCGCGAAATGCTGTTCCGCACCGACGAAGCCATGCGCGAATACATTTCCGGTGTCATCCTGTTTGACGAGACGCTCCGCCAGTCGGCACAGGACGGCACGCCACTGGTCGAGATCATCAAGGCCGCAGGCTCTGTCCCCGGCATCAAGGTCGATGCCGGCGCCAAGGACCTCTCCGGCAAGCCCGGCGAGAAGGTGACCGAAGGATTGGACGGTCTGCGCGAACGATTCGCTGAGTACCATGGTCTGGGCGCCCGCTTCGCCAAGTGGCGTGCAGTCATCGACATCGGGCGCGGCGGTAACCGGTCGATCCCGTCCCACAACTGCATCCACGCCAACGCCCATGCCCTCGCCCGGTATGCGGCTCTGGCGCAGGAAGCGGGCATCGTCCCCATCGTCGAGCCGGAAGTGCTGATGGATGGTGACCACGACATCGACACCTGCGGCGCTGTCACGGAATGGGCGCTCAAGGAGCTCTATCAGGAGCTGTACTTTGCAGGCGTCGACCTGGAAGGCACTGTGCTCAAGCCCAACATGGTGATCTCCGGCAAGCTGTGCCCGACCCAGGCGGGCATTGACGAAGTGGCAGAAAAGACCGTCAGGGTCCTCAAGGCCTGCGTGCCGTCCGCTGTTCCCGGCATCGTATTCCTGTCCGGCGGCCAGTCTGATCACGACGCGACAGCGCATCTCAATGCCATGAATGCCGGATATGACATGCCGTGGAACCTGTCGTTCTCCTACGGCCGCGCCCTGCAGGCAGCCCCGCTGGCAGCTTGGGGTGGCGACAACAACAACTGGTCAGCCGCCCAGTCGGCCTTCCTGCACCGCGCCCGCATGAACGGCCTGGCAGCGACGGGCAACTGGACCGAACAGGTGGAGAAAGAAGCTGCCTGACGGATCACGTTTGCGCTGCAGACTCTATCTGATCACGCCGCCGCGTCTCGACGACGTGGCGGCGTTTTCGCGCGTGTTCGACAGCGCCCTGCGTGCCGGCGACGTCGCATGCGTCCAGCTGCGTCTCAAGGACGTGCCCGACGCAGAGATCGTCAAGGCGGCAGAAGCGCTGCTTCCGATCACCCATGATCACGATGTCGCTTTCCTCATCAACGACCGGCCTGACATTGCACTCAAGGTCGGTGCTGACGGCGCTCATGTCGGCCAGCAGGACACGTCCCTGGCCGACGCCCGCGACATGCTCGGGCCGGACGCCATCATCGGTGTGACCTGTCACGACAGCCGGCACCTGGCCATGGAAGCAGGCGAACAGGGCGCCGACTATGTAGCCTTTGGCGCCTTCTACGACACCGGCACCAAAGATGCTCCGGCGCGGGCCGAACCGGAGATTCTCTCCTGGTGGCAGCGCCTCTTTGAACCGCCCTGTGTTGCCATCGGCGGCATCACACCGGCCAATGCGGCCCCGCTGGTCGCCGCCGGGGCAGATTTCCTTGCTGTTTCATCTGGCGTATGGTCTTTCCCGGAAAAGGATGGGGGTCCGGGCCAAGCCGTGAAGGCGATCAACCAAGTGATCGACAACACGCCAGTGAAACTGCTGGAGACCGATGCATAACCCCCGACCGACGTTTCGTGTGGCAGCCACATGCCTGGTCGCAGCGGCGCTCGTCCTGCCAGGCGCGCTCTCCGCAGCTCCGGAAAACGCCGAAACGCAAGCCGAAGAAACGCTGCCGGGACAACAGGTTCGATATGTGTCGCCTGAAGTCGCCCAAGCGGTGGAAGCTATGGAAGCGGGTGACGGACAGCGTGCGGCCGCTTTCCTGCGTCCGGTCGCCGAGAAAGGCGACCCCTCTGCGCAGGCGCTGCTCGGAGAGCTGTATCTGGGCCGCCACGGTTTTGGAACAGACCTGTATGAAGCGGGACGATGGTTGCGGTCAGCGGCCGCCAATGGCGAGCCGCACGCAGCCTTTGCGCTGGCGGAACTCACAGCCGACCGCACGCTCAAGCAACCCGGCATCGACCCGTCAGACGCCGACGCCGTCGAGCGTGAGATCATGCGGCTTTATCTGCTCGCAGCCACAAACGGGTCGCGCCTTGGCCAGGTTGCGGCCGGCCTGAGATATGCCCAGGGCGTCGGAATAAGTCAGAACATGCTCGAAGCAAGCCGCTGGTTCCGCGAAGCCGCAAATGCGGGCGACGCCAACGCACAATTCAATCTAGGCGCCTTGCACGCAGCCGGGGCGCTCACCGGCGGCACGCCGGACCATGCAGCAGCCCTGCCCTGGTTCGAGAAAGCAGCAGCCCAGGGGCACCCCGATGCGCAGTACAATCTCGGCCTGGCGGCAGCCCAGGGGTTGGGGCGCGAGGTGGACAATGCGGTTGCCGCCCGTTGGTTCGGTGCGGCTGCGTCCCGCGGAGTTGCGGACGCCCAGGCCGGTCTTGCCTACCTCACCTATCAGGGCCTCGGCACGCCCAAGGATGAGCAGAAGGCGGCTGAGCTCTATGCCGCAGCTGCTGAGCAGGGCCACCTGATCGCTCAGAACCGTCTGGCCCGGCTCTATGTCATGGGACGGGGCGTCCCGAAAGACCTGGCCGAGGCCTGGAAGTGGCACAGCCTGTCTCAACGCGCTGGCTTTGAGGACGCAGAACTCGACACACGCTTCTCCACCGCCCTAACTGCAGAAACGCGTGGTGACGGTGACGCGCGGGCGGCCCGATGGCTCGAGCAGAAGTCGGCTGAATAGGCGGACTGCGACTTGCCCGCTTGCACCTGCCCCCTTGCACCTGACCGCACAGTGGTGCATGTCAGGCGCGCTCCACCGGACTCCGCCGGTGGCTCAGACAGAATTCGCGCAAAAGGCCCCGTGTCCCATGAAGATCAACGGCAATGAAATCCGCCCCGGCAACGTGATTGAGCACAAGGGTGGCCTGTGGGCCGCAGTGAAGGTGCAGAGCGTGAAACCGGGCAAGGGCGGCGCCTATGCGCAGGTCGAACTCAAGAACCTGATTGACAACACCAAGCTCAACGAGCGTTTCCGGTCATCTGAATCTGTCGAACGCGTGCGTGTGGATACAAAAGACTTCCAGTTCCTCTACGAGTCCGGCGACATGCTGACCTTCATGGACAACGAAAACTACGAGCAGATCGAACTCGCCCGTGACTTCGTCGGTGATCGCGCAGCCTTCCTTCAGGAAGGCATGAACGTGACCCTCGAGATGTATGAGGAAAAGCCGATCGGCATCAATCTGCCCGAACACGTGACCCTCGAGATCACCGAGACCGAACCAACCATCAAGGGTCAGACCGCCGCCTCGTCCTACAAGCCGGCCGTGCTTGAGAACGGTGTCCGCACCATGGTGCCGCCCTTCGTGACCGTCGGCGAAAAAATTGTCGTCGACACCAACGAAGTGACCTATGTCCGCCGCGCGGACTAGGGATCAGCCCACACAAGCGAAACGCATACATGCCGCTCAATTCTCCGGTCATCAATGTCATGGTTGGTGCTGCCCGCAAGGCAGCCCGCAAACTCGCACGCGACTTCGGCGAGGTTGAGAACCTACAGGTCTCGCGCAAAGGCCCGGGTGACTTTGTGAGCGCCGCTGACCTGCGCGCCGAGAAGACGATCTTTGAAGAGCTGTCCAAGGCCCGTCCCGGCTACGGTTTCCTCATGGAAGAGGCAGGGACTGTCGAAGGATCGGACAAGACCCACACCTGGATCATTGATCCTCTGGACGGCACAACGAACTTCCTGCATGGCATGCCGCATTTTGCCATCTCGATTGCCCTTCAGCGCGATGGCCAGCTGGTCAATGGCGTGATCTATAATCCGGTTACGGATGACCTCTTCGTGGCCGAGAAAGGTAACGGCGCCTATCTAAATGACCGCCGCCTCCGGGTTGCCGCCCGCACGCGTCTCGACGACGCCGTATTTGCCACCGGCATCCCTTTCAAGGGCATGGACTGGCACGAGACCTTTGCGTCAGAACTTGAAATGATGATGCCGGAGGTCGCAGGCGTTCGACGCTTTGGCGCCGCATCGCTTGATCTGGCTTGGGTTGCTGCCGGTCGTTTTGACGGTTTCTGGGAACACGGGTTGCAACCCTGGGACGTGGCCGCGGGTGTCGTCATGGTGCGCGAAGCCGGTGGCTTCGTCACCGACATGACGGGTGGAGACCGGCTCCTGGAGAGCAAGGGAATCATCGCGGCCAACGCGGATCTGCTCCCTCAACTCCAGGACATCCTCAAAAAGGCTCATCGCAGCAAGTAGAGCAGCGTCAGGCATTTCGACGGTCGGGGTTTACGTGTCGGCCCGAAGCGGTTAACCCGTTAGGAACCCCCGGTTTCCGGAGGTTGCCTGGACACCCACAACGACGCGGATCGCGCTTTCCCGGCATGACCTACTCAACATCCCTCAAGACAGCGTCCACCATCCTGCTGCTTGTAGGCACGCTTTGCGGCCTTCCGCATATGGCAGCCGCCCAGAGCAACGATGATGTGAGCGTCAATCTGGAAGCCCTGGGATTGAGCCCGACGCTGCCCGGCGGAAGCGAACCCCGCCTCATTCTGAAGTATCCGGGATCGGACACCGCAACACGGCAGGTCCCTCAGTTGCGCTACCCGACAGTACCCGAGCCCACGGCACGTCCGACACCGCCCACGGCACCCCCCAAGCCCGCAGCAACGGTGAGCGCACCCGCAAAGCCGGAGGCGCCCGTGACAGCAGCCGCACCCACGGCCAGTCCGGACACCCAACCCACGCCCGCCGCACCGCGCCCTCTAGCCCGCGCCGCGGCGTCACCGGCTCCCGCACCCACACCACCTGCACCGGTTGATGAACCCGACACTGCGCCGCAATCAGCGTCCGCGCCTGTAGAAATTACATCCGCACCGGCAGAACCTGCGCCTGTCTCAAACACAGCACCTCCAAGCACTGACCCCAGGCAGGAGGTGGCCGCACTCACGCCGCCACCCGAGCAGACGGCTCTCCCGGACCCGGCGCCGGCCATTCTGCGCGTCATGTTCAATCCTGATGCGGTCGCAATCGGCAACTCGGCGCGCCGGGAGCTGGACGCCATCGGCGAGTCGCTGCGCTACGACCCACGCCGCATCGAGCTCAAGGCCTATGGCGGCACGCCCGGCGACAAGCAGAGCGACGCACGGCGCCTGTCGCTGAAGCGTGGCCTCGCAGTGCGGGCCTATCTCATCGGCCTGGGGATCGACAGCCGCCGCATTGATGTGCGTGCGCTCGGCGGCGTGACCGATACAGGCGCCTCGGACCGTGTGGATGTGGCCTACTCCGGCACCTAAGCCGGCCATTTACCAAGACACACACCGGGTCACACTCCTGCCCTAAACTCGGTCAGACTGCCGCTTTCCCGTTTGGCGGGGGCGGGCCATGATGGCCGCCAGTCGACGCACAGCCGCACAGGAGGCCTCCATGGCGAAAGCGCAAGGCACGGACACCCTGAGTCTGACCCAGCCGAGCCGCCATATTTCCCGGATGCTGACCTTCCTGGTCATTGTCGGACTGGTCCTGGCCGTCCTGTGGCCGCAGCTTTCCGATGCATTTCTGGCCAATGTGGTGCTGAACGGCCTCATCGCCGGTGTCCTGCTGCTTGGCGTGCTCTACACCCTGCGCCAGGTGCTGGTACTGGGCCCGGAAATCCGATGGGTCAATGCCTTCCGCCGCGCCGATCCGGGCCTCACCCTGCCGCCGCCACCACGCCTGCTGGCGCCGATGGCAACACTGCTGGGGGAACGCAAGGGCCGGGTCGCCATTTCGGCGCCGGCCATGCGGTCGATCCTGGATTCGATCGCCTCGCGGCTTGACGAGGCACGCGACATCTCCCGCTACATGATCGGCCTGCTGATCTTTCTGGGCCTCCTCGGCACCTTCTGGGGCCTCCTGGACACAGTCTCGTCGGTGGCCGACACAATCCGCACGCTCAGCCCCGCGGGCGGCGGTGCAAATGATGTGTTTGAGGAGTTACGCGCCGGTCTCGAAGCACCGCTGACCGGTATGGGCACCGCCTTCTCATCCTCGCTGCTGGGTCTTGGTGGCTCGCTTATTGTCGGCTTTCTCGACCTGCAGGCCAGCCAGGCGCAGAACCGCTTCTACAACGAGCTTGAAGAATGGCTCTCCACGGTGACGCGCCTTGACGCCTCCGATGGCGACGACAATCCGCTGCTTGGCGAACTGGCCAAACGCCTCGACCAGATGCAACGCGACCTGGGCGGGTCGTCGGGAGAACGGTCTGCGACCGCAGCCTCTCTCATGGCATTGACCGAACGCCTCACCATCCTGTCCGACCAGATGCGTGCCGAGAGCCAGGTACTCAATCAGGTCGCGAACAATCAGGCCGATCTGAAACCGGTGCTGGAGAAGCTGGCACAGCTGGCGGAACAGAACGGCCCCAGGAGCTGATTGATGACGCTCGCATCCCGCCGCATCCGTCAGGGACAAGCCGACTACTGGCCCGGCTTTGTCGATGCCATGGCCACGCTACTGCTGGTCATCATCTTCCTGCTGTCGATTTTCATGCTTGCCCAATTCTACCTGAGCCAGGCGATCTCGGGACGCGATGCGGCACTTGAGTCGCTGCGTGCCCAGATCAGCCAGCTAACAGACCTCCTCGCCCTTGAACAATCCAAGTCCGCCGATCTTGAAAGCTCCCTCGCCGCAATGACCGCGTCGCTGGCCAATGCCGAAGACGAGAAGACCCGGCTGGCCGGACTTCTGGCCGATGCGGAAGCCGGCGGCGAAGAAGCCCAGGCACTGCGCGCCCAACTGACGGAGCAGGAGCAACTCACCGCCGAAGCCCAGGCGCAGGTCGAACTGTTCAACCAGCAACTGGCCGCCCTGCGCAGCCAGCTCGCCAGCCTTGAAGCGGCCCTGGAAGCTGCCGAGGCCAAGGACAAGGAGAGCCAGGCGCAGATTGCCGATCTCGGTCGCCGCCTGAATGCCGCCCTCGCGCAGAAGGTTCAGGAACTGGCGCGGGCTCGGTCAGAATTCTTCGGTAGGTTGCGTGTGGCGCTCGGCAATCGTGATGACATCCAGATCGTCGGCGACCGGTTCGTGTTCCAGTCCGAAGTGTTCTTCGACTCGGGCTCGGCGGCCCTCAACCCGGCAGGTCAGACCGAACTCAACAAGATTGCGTCCGCAATCAGGGAAATCTCCGGCGACGTGCCGGACGACATCAACTGGGTGCTGCGGATTGACGGCCACTCGGATTCCCAACCGATCTCGACAGCGGAATTTCCGTCCAACTGGCATCTGTCCGCAGGCCGCGCGATCTCCGTCGTGCGCTACCTGACTGATCAGGGCGTGCCGCCCAACCGGCTTCTGGCGGCAGGCTTCGGCGAATACCAGCCGCTGGCTGCCGGCAGCACCGCCGAAGACCTGCGCCGCAACCGCCGGATCGAGTTCAAGCTGACCGAGCGCTAAAGGCGGGCAGCTTGCCTCACTCGGGCAAGGTGCACACCAGCACAGCGGACTCGAAAACGGCGCCCACCACGAGCGTCGGCCCGGCAACGGCACCAACGCTGGATGCAGACAGATTGCCTTCGAGATCAATCAGCTTGTTCTCCACAGCTCCCGTTTCCGGGTCGATACGAAGCACCTGAGAGGGAGAGATCGCCGACGGGTCCTGCGCATGGGCCAGGAAATCGAAAACGTTTGGATGAGCGCCAACCCAAAGGGCGCCGTCTTCTGCCATTTCAATATTGTCCGGGCCGGTGTCGACCGGGATCGATGACCGGAATGTCAGCTCACCGCTCTCAACATCACGGTCATACACACTGATCTGCCGGGCCAACACTTCCGCAATGTAGAGCGTCTGCCCGTCATCACTCACATTGATACCGTTGGCAAACGCAAAACCCGTTGCAGCCGTGTTGCCGGTCTCACCGTCCCAATAGACGGCGCTTGCAAGGGGCAGCGCAAAATAGGTCTCGATCAGGTTGAGTATACCGCCGACAAAGCCGCGGTCATTGGAGGCATAGAAGCTCTCGGGCCCAACGGCCACCAGATCATTCGGTGAGTGCATCTCGTCAAACGAAACCGACGTGACATGCAACAGTGTGGCGTCCGCCGCGACGTCGAAGATCTCCACCGTGTGGCCGCCAGCCTTTGGATGATTGATGACGAACAGACGCTTCTCGTCGCCCGCTCCGTTCCAGAGACTGATGCCATGCGGCCGGAAATCTGCCGGTACGTTGCTGCTCACCTCAACTGGCGCAGGATCACCATCAAGGCTGAAGGCATAGATGCCGCCTCTGGGCAGGGACGGATCACGCCGCTCGGCAGATGAGACGAAAACGGTCCGTGTCGCCTGGTCGATCGTCACATCTTCCGTTCCCGGACCGACCTCGACGCGCGCGCAACTCTCGGTGTTCGTCTGCTCGAGCGACAGCAATGCACCCGAGGCCGGGATCATCACCCACACCAAGCGGCCCACCGCCACGAGAGCCAGTAATAGAACGATAATCAGCAACCTGCGCATGTCCCCTCCCCCTGCAACAGAAATCGTCCGTCGGAGTCATGCCCGCGACGGGTCACGGACTGTAGCGCAGTCACAAAGCACGTTGTGAGATTTGTTAGGGGCGACCGGCCTCGACGGATTGCTCAACCGGAAACACCTGTGCGTTGCCCATGTCACAGACCAGCACAGCCGGGTCAAACACCGCGCCGATCACCAGAAGGTTCTCATAGGTCGCGCCAACAGACGAAGCCGAGAATTCTGAGCCGTCATCGAGATAAGCCGTCGCCGCCTCACCACCGCCACCGGCAAACTCACGCACCACCAGTATCTGGCTGGGGCTAAGATTGGCCGGGTCGCTGGCATGCTCCGCGAAAGTGGCCAGTTGCGGATGCGCACCTATCCACACCGAGCCGTCCTCGGCGATGTCGATATTGTCGACGCCCGTCCCGAGAAACACCCGCTCGACCTGCGTCAGGGTGCCCGTTGCGGCATCGCGCGCGTAGATGCGCATCGTCCGGCCCAAAGTCTCGGTTACATAGACCTTGGAGAGATCAGCCGACACTGCAACACCGTTGGCCAGTGCCAGCTCGCTCGCCGCGACCTGTGTGGTTTCTCCGTCGTGATACGCCACCGTCGTGATCGGCGAAGCAAAGAGTGCGGCTGCCATGCGGCCGTCCTGTCCGGGGCGGTCATGATCATTGGTCACGTAGAACGCGTCCGGCGAAACCGCGGCGACATCATTCGGAGACATGATCAAAGGGTCTTCGACCGTACGGAGATGTGTCAGGACATCGTCGTCTGACAGCGAGAATATCTCGACAGTGTGCCGGTCACCGGACGGGTGATTGACTGCCATGAGTGTCCGCGTTCCGTCTTCTGCGGTGAACAGGGAAATCCCGTGCGGACGGAATTCTTCCGGCATCAGAGGCGTTATGGGACGCAGGAACAAACCTGTTGGATCGGTCTTGAGGTCCATGACATAGATGCCGCCACGGACGCCGGCAGCCCCGGGATCATCGCTGGCCGCAAGCCGGCGGTCATAGGCCGAGATATAGGCAATGCCGCGGTTGCGATCGATCGCCAGATCTTCAGGGCCTGGGACGCCCTGCACGCGCGTACAGGCTTCGCCGTCAAACTTGCGGGTAATCGTTGTGAACTCACCCATCCAGTTCATGGTCCGCACATAGAAAGCGCTGGCGAGCACCACGACGATGCCGCCCACGATCAGGCCGATTTTCAAACCCCGGTTCATTGATTGCTCCCCCTATGCCTATTCGCCCGCAGCCGCATTCGGCTCGGCGGTAGTCAGGCTTTCGTCCAGATTGTTCAACGCTGTGGCAGGATTGGAAGTGCGGTCAGGGTCGAACTGAAGCTTGGCCAGCCGACCATAGAGGCCGCCCTTCGCCACAAGCTCTGCATGGGTTCCCTGCGCGACGATCCGGCCACCATCCATAACAACGATGCGATCCGCGCGAGTAACGGTGGCGAGGCGGTGCGCAATCACGAGTACCGTTCGCCCGGCCATCAGATGGTCGAGTGCGCTTTGAACCAGCGCCTCGCTTTCCGAGTCGAGAGCACTGGTCGCTTCGTCCAGCAACAGGATCGGTGCGTCCCGCAGGAGCGCGCGCGCAATCGCCAGGCGCTGACGCTGACCGCCGGACAGCGTCACCCCGCGTTCGCCCAGCTCGGTATCGTAGCCATCAGGCATCTGGACAATGAACTCGTGCGCATGCGCGGCTTTGGCAGCAGCTTCGATGTCGGCAGCCGTCGCATCCGGACGGCCATAGGCAATGTTCTCCCGGACGCTGGTTCCGAACACCACAGTATCCTGCGGCACGAAAGCAATGCGCCGGCGCACGTCTTCCGGATCAGCTTTCGTCAGATCAACCCCATCCACTGCGATGCTTCCAGACTGCGGATCATAGAAGCGAAGCAGCAATTGAAAGACCGTGCTTTTGCCGGCACCTGACGGGCCCACAAGGGCAACCGTTTCGCCCGGCGCAACATCCAGCGTTATGTCGTCGAGGGCTGAGGCCTCCGGCCGCAAAGGGTACCGGAAGGAGACGCCGTCAAACCGGACGCTCCCCTGGGCCGGAACCGGGAGCGCGGCGGGATGACTGACGACCGGGATGTCCGATTTCGCGTGCAGCAATTCAGACAGCCGTTCAGCCGCACCTGCAGCCATCTGGAACTCGCCCCAGACCTCACTCAGCGCCGCCATGCTGGATGCGCAGATGACCGCATAGATGATGAACTGGCTCAACGTGCCGCCGGTCATGTCTCCGGCAATCACAGCCCGTGCGCCCATCCACAGGACGCCGACAATGCTCGCGAAAGCGAGCGTGATGATGACCGCTGTCATGATCGAGCGCGCGGTCACATGCCGACGCGCAGCCTCATAGGCCCTTTCGACGACACCGGCATAGCGCGTGCGGTCCTGCTGCTCGTGATTGAAACTCTGAACGACCTTGATGGCCTGCAGTGCCTCGGACGCAAAGGCACCTGTGTCAGCCAGGCGATCCTGGCTTGCACGCGACAGCCCGCGGATCAGGCGCCCGAAACCAATGAGCGGCAGGATGATGACCGGAAGCGCCAACAGCACCATGGCGCTCAGATCCGGGGCCGTCAGGGCGGCCATAACGGCACCGCCGACGAACAGGAACATATTGCGCAGTGCCACCGACATACTGGAAGTCAGCACCGTCCGCACAAGGGTCGTATCGGCCGTCAGCCGCGACAGGATTTCGCCGGTCCGGACCGTCTCATAGAACTGCGGCGCCAGAGTCAGGAGATTGCCGAAGACTTCCGACCGCAGGTCCGCGGTCACGCGTTCGCCGAGCCGCGTCACGAAGTAGTAGCGAGTGGCAGATGCCACCGCCATCGCGACGGCCAGCACCATGAGGAAGGCGAAAGCCTGATCGATCGACTCCGCGCTTTCCGCCGAGAACCCGTTGTCCACCATGCCGCGGACGCCAACAGGAATGGCCAGCGTGGCAACAGTCGCCGCGACGAGGGCCAGCAAAGCGCCCGCCAGCTGCCATGGATACCGCATCACCAGCGGCGTCAGGCTCATCAGAGGCTGCAAGCCACGGCCCTTGGGGCGGCGGTCGGGATCAGCAACGGAGATTGACGCTGAGTCGCTCAAGAAAGGCCCCACATCGGCGGAAAAATCCCAGAATACTGCCGCAAAAGCGGCTTCGACGCGGGCGTTTTATCAGCTGCGCCTCAATCGCAACATGGGGCCCGTGGCCGCAACCGGCAAGCGGGTTTTCAAACCGGTGGACGCCCTGAACCCGGCCACACAGCAGCAGCTTGCGCAATCGGCCTCAAACCGGTATACCGCGCGTCTTCTGACCGAAATCGACAGATTTCCGCGACGGGCGGCGGGACGCACGCTCCCAATTGCTCAGGCGCGGCGTATGAAACAGACCCCATTTGAAGGGACCAGGCCATGAAGGCAGATATCCATCCGGACTATCACATGATCACCGTGGTCATGAATGACGGCACCGAGTACCAGACCCGTTCAACCTACGGTAAAGAAGGCGACCGTCTGGTCCTCGACATCGATCCGACGACGCACCCGGCCTGGACCGGCGGCGAACAGCGCCTGCTCGACCGCGGCGGTCGCCTCTCGCGCTTCAAGGACAAGTTCAAGGGCTTTGTGTAAGCCACAGCTGCGCGGCACCTGCCGCGACGCAACACCCCACGAATGAAGGGCCGGTGCAGGTGCACCGGCCCTTTTTCATTCTGTCATCTATCCCCGGCTCCCCCGGGCGCGCTGCTAGTGAAGCAGGTCGTCTGCACGCATCTGCCGGAAGGCGCTTTCGATCTTTGAGAGCTGACGTGCGACCGCCGTCTTCGGCTCAACCTCAGATGCGTCTCCATGCATCATCTTGTCGAGACGGTCGACGCGTGCATAAAGGCGCCGCGACCGCGAAATCATGTCGGCGAGGGGATGCGGCAGTTCATCCGCCCCCTCGATCGGGCGTGCATAGCACAGCTCCTTTGCACCGAGGCGATACCGCTGGGTGCGTGCCTCCTCGAGCGTCATCTCCCCACGCGCCACAGCGCGCTGCACGAGCAACCATGAGGCAACCTGCATCAACCGCGTCGTCAGCCGCATGCTCTCTGCCGCATAGGCCAATGCGCCCTTGCGCGATAGCGTCTTGGCATGCTCCCGGCCGTCTCCATCGAGATAGGCGGCAGCCTCCTCGACCATCGCCATGCCGTCCTTGAACATCAGTTCAAACTGCGTTGTCTCGGCGAAATTGCGGACACCTGTTACCAGGCCCGCGTCATTCAATGTGCCGTCAACCGTGCCCATCAAAAGCCCCACTGTTCCGTTCTAAACCCGTTTCGGCACACATCGGCAGACCGTGTGAACCAATCACCCCGGGAGTTACAAGAACGGTGCCAGCCCACCCCAAGAGGGCCAGCAACGGCTGAGACCCTACGCCAGGCGCGAAAAATCCGCAAAACCCGGCCATCGGGCACAAAAAAAGAGCCGCGGGATGAGCGCGGCTCTTAAAGTTCAACAGGGAGGCGTCAAATGGGTATGGCGGCAGCCACCCCAAAACCCGGGCAAACCGGATTACGCAAGTACCACCCTAGGTAGCAGGTGCTAATAAATGGTTAACGCCGGTTAACTCTGTTTCGCCCCAATGGGCGCGTCCGGTGCCAAAACGGGGCAGTCTCTCCTACCCGCGATATGACGGCTACTTCCCGAAAACCGCTTCCGCTGCCGATTTGCTGTCTTTCTTCTGGGCAATCAGCCCGCGGGCCCGTTCTATCTCAGCTTCCAGCGCTGCAATGCGCTCCTCGAGCTCGCCGACAGACAGTTCCTCGATTTCCGCCTTTGTCAGACTCAGAATGGGCGGTGGAGACGGTGCGTCATCGTCCTGCATCTCACGTTCCTGCGCTTGCGCCTGTCTGGGACAGTTGCCAATTTGTCGATCAATAATTCTCCGCCGACCCTCCCCTCATGACAAGGCCGATCTCCCGATGACCTCACTCCCCACCGCCATGAATGCCGTCGAGATCTCCGAGTTCGGCGCGCCAGACGTCCTCAAGCTTCTTGAACGCCCCCTGCCGGAACCGGCACATGGCGAAGTGCTCATCAAGGTGGCGGCCGCCGGCGTGAACCGTGGCGACTGCGTCCAGCGCATGGGCTTCTATCCTGCCCCGCCCGGCGCCTCGGACCTGCCGGGACTGGAAGTCTCGGGCACAGTAGCGGCGCTCGGCCCGGGTGTGACGCTGTGGAAGGAAGGTGACGAAGTCTGTGCGCTGATGGCGGGCGGCGGATACGCCGAGTACGCCACTGTGGATGAGGGCAGCATCCTGCCCAGACCGCAGAACGTCTCACTCGTTGATGCGGCAGGCCTTCCGGAAACCACCATGACGGTCTGGACCAACGTGTTCGAAGACGGGCAGCTGCGCCCCGGCGAGACCCTGCTGATTCACGGAGGTACATCGGGTATCGGCACGACAGCAATCCAGCTTGCCGCAACGCTCGGCATCAAGGTGCTGGCAACAGCTGGCAGTGCCGAGAAGTGCAAGTCCTGTGAGGACCTGGGCGCCACCCGGGCCATCAACTACCGCGATGAGGACTTTGTCGAGGTGGTTAAAGACGTCACCGAAGGCCACGGCGCAGACGTGATCCTCGACATGGTGGGTGGCGACTATGTGGCCAGAAACATCGCTGCGGCCGCGCGCCAGGGCCGCATCGTCAATATCGCTTACATGTCCGGGTCGCGCGTTGAAGTCGACCTTCTGCCGGTCATGTTGAAGCGGCTCACCTTGCGGGGGTCAACGCTGCGTGCGCGCGAAATTGCTGAAAAAGCACGGCTCACGGCCGAAGTCCGCCAGCATGTCTGGCCGTTGGTGGAAGCAGGCCGTGTTGTGCCGGTTATCGACACCACATTCCCGCTGGCCGAGGCGGACAAGGCCCATGAACGCATGGAATCCTCCGGACATGTGGGCAAAATCCTGCTGACGACCTGACCGGAGCTTTCGGTACCTCGCGGGGGCCGATGCGTTATCAGGCTTCCCTAAGCCGCCAGCAAGGCCTATAAGAGCGGCAATCCCTTCAACCTATTGGATGAACAGGGGCCGTATCGGGAAGATGCGGCGCGACCGGGCCCTATGCTTGGTTGCCACCGGCTCCGCACATCCACGCGACAGCGAAGGAAACGCCCAATGACCGCACCCCTCATGCCGAAAGCGACCGCCGTCTGGCTGGTCGACAACACCTCTCTCACCTTCGACCAGATCGCAGAGTTCTGCGGTCTGCACCCGCTCGAAGTGAAAGGCATCGCGGACGGCGATGTCGCCATGGGCATCAAGGGCCAGGATCCGGTGACGGCCGGCCAGATCACGCGTGAGGAGATCAAGCGGGGCGAAGAGGATACGTCCTATGCGCTACAGATTTCCAAGCCCAAGCACGACATTCCCGAGCCCAAGAAAGGCCGCAAGGGACCGCGCTACACGCCGCTTTCACGCCGTCAGGAACGCCCGGATGCCATTGCCTGGCTTGTGCGCTACCACCCGGAGTTGACCGACGGCCAGATCGGCAAGCTCGTCGGCACCACGAAGCCGACGATCCAGTCCATCCGCGACCGGTCGCACTGGAACATGGCCAATATCAACCCGGTTGACCCAGTCACGCTCGGTCTGTGCACACAGATGGAACTTGATGCGGCCGTCCAGAAAGCTGCCCGCCGCCGTGAACGCGAAGCCAAGAAGGCCGGCAAGTCACTGGAAGATATGGGCACACTGGCGCCTGCGACCCAGGCACTCGCTGACGCAGCAGCCGGCAACGCCCCCGCAGAGGACGATTTCGGCCAGGTGCTGGATCCTGGAGCTCCCGGCGCGAGCGAGGAAGCGGCCGGCGGCGACAGCCCAGACGCAGATTCCGTGTTCTCGAGCCTTGGCGGCGGGTCTGTAGCACCCTCGGACGACGACGACACGCCACCTGCCTGATCCATGACAGTCTAGGTCTGGCCTTCAACTGTCAGGTTGAGGGCCAGCCTGCCCCCATCGGCATAGATGCATTCACCCGTGATGTAGCTGGCGTCATCTGACGCGAGGAAAGCCGCCACGCCGGCGATTTCGTCAGGCGACCCGATTCGGCCCATGGGCGTCCGCGACATCAGGCGGGCACGCCCTGCCTCATCGGCGTTAACCGCGCGGAGCATACCCGTGGAAATCGAGCCTGGTCCGATGGCGTTGACGCGGATGCGGTACTTCGCAAGGGCCACAGCCATGACGCGGGTCAGCTGGTTGAGCCCGCCCTTTGCGACCACATAGGGCACCTGGTCCGGGATCGCCACTTCCGCATTGATCGAGGAAATATTGATGATCGCGCCTTCGCGCTCATCCGCCTCATATTGCCGCTTCATTTCGCGTGCCACTGCCTGGCCGGCAATGAAAGCGCCGGTCAGATTGACCGACATCACCCGTTTGAAATCGTCCTCTGTCAGATCAAGAAAATCAGCTGCGTGGGTCACAGCTGCGTTGTTGACGAGGACATCAATGCGTTCATGCGCTTCAAGGGTCGCGGCCACCAGATTGTGGACATCCAGACGGTCAGCCACGTCGCAGGCGACAAACTGTGCGTCGCCTCCAGCTTCGCGGATCACGCTGGCAGCTTCCGCTCCCGTCGCTTCATCAATGTCGGCCAGCATCACGCGCGCACCTTCACGCGCATAACGCGAGGCGATGGCGTAGCCGATGCCCTGTGCGGCACCGGTGACAATGGCAACCTTGTCTCCGAGATCCATCGGACTTACGCCTCTTTGCGCGATGGAACGGCGGCATAACCCCGCGCAACCACCGCCTCAGTGATTTCGTCGAGGATGGCCGGGTCATCAATCGTCGCCGGCATCTTCCAGGCCTCGCTGTCGCAGATCTTGCTCATCGTACCGCGAAGGATCTTGCCGGATCGGGTCTTGGGCAATCGTTGGACGACAATGGCAGTCTTGAAGGCGGCCACAGGTCCGATCTCCTGCCGCACAAGCGCGACGCAATCACGTTCAATGTCCGCTACTTCGCGGTCGCATCCTGCCTTCAACACCACGAAGCCCAGTGGCAACTGGCCCTTGAGGTCGTCTGCCACACCAATCACCGCGCATTCGGAAACATCCGGCAGCGCTGCCAGGACTTCTTCCATCGCGCCGGTCGAAAGCCGGTGTCCGGCAACATTTATGATGTCGTCCGTCCGCGCCATGATGAACAGATAGCCGTCTTCGTCACGAAACCCCGCATCGGCCGTTTTGTAGCAGCCGGGGAACTCCGAGAGATAGGCTTCCTCAAAGCGCGCTTCGTTCTGCCAAAGCGTCGGAAGGCATCCAGGCGGGAGCGGCAGCTTGACCGCGATGGACCCGGTTGTTCCCGCCTCAACGGGATGACCTGCGTCGTCGAGCACATCGACTTGGTAGCCAGGCATGGCAACTGTCGGCGACCCATGCTTGACCGGCAGCAGACCAAGTCCCGCCGGATTGGCCGCGATGGCCCAGCCCGTCTCCGTCTGCCACCAATGATCGATTACCGGCACCTTGAGCTTTTCTTCGGCCCATTGAACCGTCGGCGGATCTGCGCGTTCGCCTGCGAGAAAGAGCATGGTGAACCGGGACAGGTCGTAATTCTCGATCAGCGCCCCTTCCGGGTCCTGCTGCTTGATTGCGCGAAATGCGGTCGGCGCCGTGAACAGCGCCTTGACCTTGTGCTCCGAGATGACCCGCCAGAACGCCCCCGCGTCGGGCGTGCCCACCGGCTTGCCTTCGTAAAGGACCGTCGTGCATCCAGCCAGCAGCGGGCCATAGACGATGTAGGAATGGCCCACGACCCAGCCGACATCTGATGCAGCCCAGAAGACGTCTCCCTGCTGCATGCCGTAGACAGCGTGCATGGACCAGTTGAGCGCCACCATGTGACCGCCATTGTCGCGCACCACGCCCTTGGGCTGACCGGTCGTCCCGGAAGTGTAAAGAATGTAGAGGGGATCGGTCGCCGCGACGGGGACCCAGTCGGCACGCTCTCCGTTGGCCTTGGCATCTGCAACAGCAGACGACCAGTCGATGTCCCGGCCGGACACCATGGATGCCTCCTCCATCGGGCGCTGCAGGACCAGGCATGTATCAGGCTTGTGAGCCGACTGGTCGATGGCCGCATCTACAAGCGGTTTGTAGGCGACAACACGCCCCGGCTCGATGCCGCAGGACGCGAGCAGGATGGCCTTCGGTTTCGCATCGTCAATGCGCGTCGCGAGTTCATGCGCTGCAAAGCCGCCGAAGACGACCGAGTGGATAACCCCAAGCCGCGCACAGGCCAGCATCGCAATGGCGGCTTCCGGAATCATCGGCATGTAGATGATCGCCCGGTCACCGGCTGCAAGCCCCTGCGCCGCAAGGACCGCGGCAAGTACAGAGACCTCTTCAAGAAGCTCTGCATACGAATAGGTCTTCTTCGTGCCGGTGACCGGGCTGTCATAGATAAGTGCCGCAGTGTCGCCGCGCCCCGCATCGACATGACGGTCAAGGCAGTTATAGGCCGTGTTGCACCGCGCGCCTTTGAACCATCGGCCATTCGGCTGCTCTGTGGTGTCCAGGACAGACTCCCAACGGTCCACCCAGTCAATACTTTCGGCGGCCTGTGCCCAGAAACCTTCCGGATCATTTTGCCAGTCGGCATAAGTGTCGTGATAGGAGCTCATGGCCTTCCTGATATCTGAGCCGCCTTGGGGAGCGGCCTTGTCTCTTTGCGCTTCGCGATGACTTGCCGTATAGCGGCAGGCAAGACTGTCTCACTGGCCCAAGGGTGCATGCAAGCGCTCTTCGAATTGCGCGCGGCACCAGCCTTTCATGATCGACGACCCCCTCTTCTATCTCGCAGCCGTTCCTGCCGTTCTGATCGTCGGAATCTCAAAGGGCGGCTTTGCCGGCGGATTTGGCATTCTCGGCGTTCCGCTCATGGCGCTGGTCATTTCACCCATCCAGGCGGCTGCGATCCTGTTGCCAATCCTGATGGCAATGGATCTCGTCGGACTGTGGGCCTACAGGCGCAAGTTCGACTGGCCCAATCTACGCATCCTTGTTCCTGCCGCAGCGGTGGGCATCGGCATCGGCTGGATGACAGCAAGCCTGGTGCGGGAGGAACATGTGGCGCTGATCGTCGGTCTTGTGGCTCTGGCATTTGCCGCCGACTTCTGGACGGGTCAGCGGCGTGAAGGTGTCCCAGGGCGCTCGGTGCCCAAAGGGGGACTATGGGGTGCGATCGCCGGCTTCACCAGTTTCGTCGCCCATGCCGGCGGCCCGCCGTTTCAGGTCTACATGCTGCCGCAACGGCTCGACAAGACGATCTATGTCGGCACCAGCATCGTCTTCTTCTGGGCGGTAAACCTGATCAAGGTCCCGCCATATCTGGCACTCGGACAGTTTGATACGACGAACCTGATGACGGCTCTGGTCCTCATGCCCCTGGCGCCGATTGGAATTATGGCCGGCGTCTGGTTGCACAACCGCATCCCCGAGGAGCCGTTCTATCGGCTCTGCTATCTCGGGGTCACGCTTGTGGGACTCAAGCTGGTCTACGACGCCTCTACGTCTTTGATTGGCTAGCCACGACGCGCTCGGCGACATCGCGGCTGTTATCCAGCTCGATGCGGACCGCCTGCAGGGTCGGGATCAGGCCTGCCAATGAAGCAAGGTCCAGACGCCGCGCCATCTCTGACAGAAGCGGATGCAGATTGGCGATGGCGGTCTCACGCATCTCGCGACCGGAGGCAGTGATGTCGATCTTCTTTGAACGCCCGTCATGCGGATCTCGCTCAGCAACAATAAGACCTGCCTCGTCGAGCCGCTTGAGTGTGTTTGTCATCGTCGCGCGGCTTACCTGAAAGGAAGAGGCAAGCTCGGCTGGTGTGCGCGGCCCCCCGAGCCGCACAAAATGGTTGAGAACTGAAAATTGCGGAACGGTCATGCCTTTCGGCAGTACGCGTTCAAAAGCCGTTCGCGCCAGTTGGTCAATGATGCCTATTTCATTGAAGAAGGTGAAAAGAGTTGGATCACTCAGACTGGACGCCGGTTTGTTTTTTTCTTGGTCCATGAAACTCAAATACGAAATTGAACTATGTAATCTTCGCGTCTATCGGCCAACGCGGACTGACCGGTACGACGGGGCCATATCCGACCCGCGCGAACATTTGCACGCGGGCCCCTTGCTGGCCAAGCCTTTCATGCAGGTCAGCGTAAAGAGAATCCATTTCGGGATACTCCTGCAGCGCCTGGCTGAGCGGATGAATCGAAATACCAAGTTCAGTCGCTTTGAGGTTCATGCGAAGCCAGTCGCGGCCGGATGCAATCTGATCGCGGCGCGAATTCCCGGATGTCGCGACGTAAACGTAGCCCATCGCTGAGTTGATGATGGCGTCGTACATGTCGATACCTTGCTGGTACGCATCTGACGTCATGTCTGAGAGCGTCTGGTATGTCAGCACGCCGGCGAGATTCAGCGCTTCCAAAAAAGCACCGCCCATATCGATGCCATCCGGGTTGGCGTTGATCTCAGATTTGCCAAACCGCATCACATCGACGCTCTCCATGTAGGTGCGCGGTGTTGTGACCTCGACGAGATGCGCGTCCCAGGTAATACGCCGCAAGTCAGCGATCATGGCGGCGTCAGCGACGGTACCGGTAATCGCACCGGCGCCACTTACACCGACGATGGCGTCCATATCGCCCTGCGCGATGGCCCGTGTGACATCAAACGGTTCCTTGCAGGAGCGTCGCGCAAACACCTGCGCGAACAGGGGGGAACGAGCAACCGTTTGATCCTGAACCAGCGTCACCTGAGCAATCGGACGCCCGTCGAGTACCGGTTCGGGTTCCCCCTCTGGAAAAAGCACAACGTCTGCGCGATAGCCGTCTTCGGCGGCAGCCATCCGCATCAACTCAAGGAAGCAGCCAAGACCGATCACTATCTGGCGGTTGAACGGGTCCGTATGCGGCAGCATGCGCTCAAGATCGTAGGACAACGTAAACCGGTCCTCCCCTTCCAGCGTCACGAGCCACGGCTGCTGATTGTGCGGATTGGGGGCCAGAACGGCATAGGACAGGGCCCGCTTTCGAATGTCTGAGTAACCGCCGGCGTCGCTCCACGGGGCCAGCGCTTTTTCAGGCGTGCGCGTGAGGGCAAAGCCCGTCGCCCCGGCTGCAGCGATCACTGCGGTTGAACCGGCGATTCGAAGAAACTGGCGGCGCGACTTGGACATATCTGGCTCCTTTAATTCGATATCGTATTATTTAGTATGATATCGAATTATTACAAGCCGCCTATGCCGGAATCGAAAAGCGCCAGACTTCTGTCTGGCGCTTGCCGTACGCTCGAAACTGATTGGGGACGCTGATCTGTGATCAGGCAGCGGTTTCCACGTCGAGAGAGAGCCGCTCAATCTCTTCCTTGAGCCGCAGTTTTCGCTTTTTCAGTTCCGAAATCACCAAGTCATCACTTGCAGGACTTTGAAGCTCCTGCTCGATTTCCGCCTCTAGTAGCCGGTGCCGCTCGTGAAGTTCGTTGAGGTGGACTTCAAGTGACATACGTCGGGCCTCCCATGTTGGTGTTGACGGACTTGAAAGTCTGACTCCTTTTCACAGTGCTGTTAAGGAAAATCGGAGCCGGGCTGTAAGCACCTCATTTCGCTGCCAAAAACAGCCGCAAACGCGCCAAGAAAACGGAGGTCGCAGCCTGTGATTTGGTCCCTTGCGGCCCCTTCGCGCCCACGCTAGAAGGCATGCGGCTTCGCGGGGAGCCCAAGGGAATCGGGGCGCACGGGATCTCATGGATCAGGACGACTCAGCAGACGAAGACATGCTGCGTGCAAAGCTCGTCCAACTCCGTCAGCAACATCGCGACATGGACGCAGCGATCGAGGCCCTGGAAGCCAATGGGGTCGCCGACCCTCTGCGCATTCGCCGCCTGAAGAAAATGAAACTCGCAATCCGCGATGAGATCGGCTTCATCGAAGACCAGCTGATACCCGACATCATCGCCTGAACGACGGATCCCACAAGGGATCAGAGCGTCAGCCTTTCGGCTCACCATCCTTGCGCCTCCGCTTGGCGGCATACATGGCTTCATCAGCCCGTGCGAGCGCCGCGGCGGCATCTTCGCCGGGCTTGAACGCAACGGCGCCCGGCGAAACAGAGACGGGAATCTTGTGCCCCATGATCTCGAGCGGCTTGTCCGCGATGAGATGCATAAGACGTTCCGCCTTATCCATCGCGTCATCCTCGTTCGCCTGGGCGAGGATCACGGCAAACTCGTCACCGCCAATACGCCCGACAATATCGGACTCGCGCACATGCTCGACCAGAGCGCCGGCCACATACTCAAGCACCGCATCGCCGGCTGCGTGTCCATAACTGTCGTTGACGGTCTTGAAGTTGTTGAGGTCGATGAAGACAAGGCTCGCTGGCGTCCCGTAGCGTTCCGAGTACGAGATCATGCGCGACAGCTCCCGCACGAACGCACGACGATTGAGCACCGGCACCAGCGAGTCAGTATCGGCCTCCTGCTGCACGGCCGCCAGCCGGCCCTTCATGGTCGTGAGTTCCCGACGCAGCGCATCCACCTCGGACATGAGGGTCATCAGCGCATCACGCACCTTGGGAGTGATTTCGGCTTCCGGGATCCCCATGATGGACGCGGTATCGGATATCTGCCGGGGTGCCGATGCCCGGCCTGCCGCACCGGCGGCCTGGGCACGGCCCGCACCGGAGACACCGCGTACGGATGACGCGCTTCCCGGCTGCCGCGTTCCTCCAACCTTCATGGTCTTCCCCGTTTCCTGCGTGCCCGGTCACGGGCGCCTTCTGGCAAAACACGGCTCAATGGGGAGCCGCTATGCTCATAAGACAGCAAAAACATTGAAAAACTGCCTATTGCCGCCCCTCCCACCTACGTGAGCAGCGTTAACAATAGATTTACGGCCAGGGCGCGCGGGGGCAAGCCCGGCCCGTTTCAGCACAGATATCGCCCCAAGACACCACCACGGCATTGCTTGCCTTCCGCACGCTGCTGCCTATACTCCCCCGCTTTCCCGCCCGGACCTGTTCCGGGCGCACGTGTTTCTGGCGCCGCACCACGGAAACGGCGGCCAATGCCAAAGGGCTCAGGGACCAAATGAGCGACACACAATCAGGCACAGCCCCCCTGGTGGGCGTCATCATGGGCAGCCGGTCCGACTGGCCGACCATGTCCCATGCGACAGAGGCCCTTGCCGCCCTGGGCGTGCCGTTCGAAGCAAAGGTGGTCTCGGCCCACCGGACGCCGGATCGCCTCTATGACTATGCGCGTAGCGCCAGGGACCGTGGTCTGAAGGTGATCATCGCGGGCGCAGGCGGTGCCGCCCATCTGCCGGGCATGGCAGCGTCCATGACATCTCTGCCTGTCCTCGGTGTCCCGGTAGAGAGCGCCGCTCTCAAGGGTCAGGATTCGCTGCTGTCGATTGTGCAGATGCCAGGTGGCATCCCGGTCGGCACCCTGGCGATCGGCAAGGCCGGCGCAAAGAATGCCGGCCTTCTCGCTGCTGCAATTCTGGCAGTGTCCGACGAAGACCTTGCGGCACGTCTGGATGCATTCCGCGCCGAACAGACCGCCTCCGTACCCGAGACCGTTGAAGATGCCTGAGACCTCGGGCCCGCTGCTTCCGGGCAGCACAATCGGAGTTCTCGGCGGCGGCCAGCTCGGCCGCATGCTGGCCATGGCTGCAGCGCGCCTTGGTCTGAGGACTCACATCTACACACCGGAAGCCGACAGTCCGGCCGGTCAGGTCGCTGCGCGCGAGACCGCCGCTGCCTATGACGACGAACAGGCGCTCATCGCATTCGCAGGCTCGGTCGATGTGGTGACCTACGAATTTGAAAACGTCCCCACTGCAACGGCAGAAATCCTCTCACAGCACGTGCCGGTCCGCCCGGGACCGCGTGCCTTGTCCGTGTCGCAGGATCGTCTGGCGGAGAAGACATTCATGGGGGACCTCGGTATTGCCACGGCACCGTTTGCGGAGGTCGATGGCCCGGACAGTCTGGCAAACGCATTGGTGGAAATCGGCACCCCCGCCATTCTCAAAACCAGGCGGCTTGGATATGACGGCAAGGGACAGACGAGGATCGACGACCCGGCGCAGGCAGCAGATGCCTGGGAAGCAATTGGTAGCCAGCCGGCGATCCTCGAAGGCTTTGTCGACTTCGAAGCGGAGATTTCCGTGATTGTCGCCCGCGGGACCGACGGGACCACGGCCGCCTACGACCCCGCACGCAACGATCACAAGAACCATATCCTGGCCCTCTCGACGGTGCCCTCCGGCTACGGCGAAACCGTTGAAGCCGCAGCGCGGCACCTGGCCGAGAAGATTGCCTCAACGCTCGACTATGTCGGCGTCATGGGCGTCGAGCTGTTTGTCGCGTCGGGATCACAAGACCTCATCGTGAATGAGATTGCGCCACGCGTGCATAACTCCGGGCACTGGACACTGGAGGCCTGCGCCGTCAGCCAGTTCGAGCAGCATATGCGGGCAGTGGCCGGCTGGCCGCTTGGGTCGCCGCAACGCCACTCCAATGCACAGATGGAGAACCTGATCGGCGATGATATCGCCGCATGGCGACAACTCGCTCATGAGCCCAATGCAGGTCTGCATCTTTACGGGAAAGGCGAAGCACGCCCTGGCCGCAAGATGGGGCACATCACCCGCATCTCGGAGAAGTCGTGACTGAGCCCGAGACCCGCCCGCTTAACGCCCGAGCGGATAGCGCAAACGCGAAACCAGACCAAGCGGCGACGGCATCGAACTGATAAACTTCTCTGCGGTCCCCTTCACTTTCTCGATCTGCATCACGTCTGCGATGCGTCGATCCAGGAACTCCCAGGTCTTCTCAAACCCTTCAGTATCATCGCCAAACCAGATCGCCAGGGTACTGGAATAGACGCCGGAAAGAATGAGTCGCTTGGTATAGAAGTTGTAGTCAGTGGACGTATCACCCGCCGCACGCCAGATGCCATCGACCGTTCTATACAGGGCGCGCACACCGGCGGTGCCGCTGGTCGGCAAAGCAAGGTAGGCCGTCGCGCGCCGCATGGCTTCACGGTTGTCTGCATCAATTTCAAGGCGTGTTCGAACCGCGTAAGTGATCCGTTCACGGACCTTCATGGAGTCAGGGTCGCTCTTGGCCAGCTTTGCTGCCATGCGCCGATCACCGTCGCCGACAAAATACAGCACCAGATCCGCTGTACCGCCGGGGAATGCGAGGCGCGCCAGCCCCTGTTCCACATCCGCTTTCTTGGCTGCATTGCGAACGGTCTTGCCTGACCACCCATCGAAGGGCACATCCGGGAGAGCAGCTTTAAGGATCGCTTTGCGCGCCTTCTCATAGTGTTTGTCTGCGGTCATTGTCTGATTGCCTTTGGTTGTCATCATACGCGCCCGACGCTTCGGGAATCCAATGCGGAGATCATCCTACGATGGGACTTTAGCTCTCCGGTCCCGTCGTCCCTGACGGATGCTGTGTGCTCCAGTGGCGCACTTCCGTCTCGAAGATCAGGTCTTTCAGGTCGTCCATCCGCTGTGGGTACACAATGCCGTCGAGATGGTCGCATTCATGGCACACGACGCGGGCATGAAAGCCTCTGGCTTCCCGCCGGATGGGCGCACCATCAAGGCCGACACCTTCATAGCGTATACGCGTCGGTCGTGGCACCAGACCACGCAGGCCGGGTACCGACAGACACCCCTCCCAACCATACTCCCTGTCACCGGTGAGAATCGTGATCTCGGGATTGATGAGGACGGTCAGCGGAGCCGTATGATCGAAGCTTTCTTCCGCGTCTATCTCTGGCGGAACGCGTTCGGGAGGGGCCTGGAACACCACAACCCGGAGCGGCTCGTGCACCTGTGGCGCGGCCAGGCCGGCCCCATTGGCATCGATCATGGTCTCCACCATATCAGCGACTAAAGCGCGGATTTCCGGGGATTCTGGGTCCGAAACCCGGTCAGCAACACGTAACAGCACCGGGTGTCCCATGCGGGCGATCTTGCGGATGGTCATGCCGCTTATATGGCTGTTTCAGCAGGTTCGGGAAAGCCTTCTTTCCGCGCGCCAAGGTGGACAATCCCCAAGCTTTTTGGTAGTTACGCCCCCTCTGGAATGCCTGACAGCGTTTCCGGCTGGCGTTTTGCGTGCTTTTTGCCCCAGGTGACAAGCCGCCGCCGCGACACTGAACCGCTGTCATTTCCAACCGATTTCATAGTGCCCGGCACGCGATTGACGCGACGGGCAGGTCGATTTCAAGCTCGAAGGGAGCTGAGTGCGTGCAAGTTCTGGTTCGCGACAACAATGTTGATCAGGCTCTGAGGGCCTTGAAGAAGAAGCTTCAGCGCGAAGGCGTTTTCCGTGAGATGAAGCTGCGCAATTACTACGAGAAGCCGTCTGAGAAGCGCGCCCGCGAAAAGGCGGAAGCCGTGCGCCGGGCCCGCAAGCTGGCCCGCAAGCGCGCCCAGCGCGAAGGCCTGCTGCCCAAGAAGGGCCGCAAGCGCTAGAAGGGTCGAGCAGCCCGAAACAGATCAGCCCCCTGCATCCGCCGGGGGCTTTTTTGTTGCCAAGTGCAGGCACGCAAAGAAAAAGGCCGGGGCATCAAAGCCCCGGCCTTTTTGCATTCGAACCGGAACGGAAACCTAGTTCAGGCCCTTCACAATCTCTTCGACCATCTTCTTGGCATCCGAGAACAGCATCATCGTGTTGTCGCGGAAGAACAGCTCGTTCTCCACCCCGGCATAGCCTGAGCCCATGCCGCGCTTGATGAACAGCACCGTGGCAGCCTTTTCCACGTCGAGAACTGGCATGCCGAAGATCGGGCTGGCCGGGTCCGTCTTGGCGGACGGGTTTGTCACGTCGTTGGCACCAATCACGAAGGCCACATCAGCCTGCGAGAACTCCGAATTGATGTCTTCAAGCTCGAAGACCTCGTCATAGGGCACATTGGCTTCCGCCAGCAGCACATTCATGTGCCCTGGCATACGGCCCGCCACCGGGTGAATGGCGTATTTGACCTCGACGCCTTCGGCCTTGAGGGCATCCGCCATCTCGCGAAGGGCGTGCTGCGCCTGCGCAACGGCCATGCCGTAACCGGGGACAATGATCACCGAACCCGCGTTCTTCATGATGAAGGCCGCATCGTCGGCAGAGCCCTGCTTGACCGGGCGGGTCTCGACGGCCCCGCCGGCTGCAGCCGTCTCACCGCCGAAGCCACCAAGGATCACCGAGATGAAGGAGCGGTTCATGCCCTTACACATGATGTAGGACAGGATCGCACCTGAGGAGCCGACCAGCGCACCGGTGATGATCAGCGCGGTGTTCTCAAGCGTGAAGCCGAGAGCCGCTGCGGCCCACCCCGAATAGGAGTTAAGCATCGACACCACAACCGGCATGTCCGCACCGCCAATCGGAATGATCAGCAGGAACCCGATGATGAAAGACAGGATCGTGATGATCAGGAAGGCTTCCACCGTCTGGTTGGCCGGATCAAGGCACAGGAAGATCACGCCGCCGATAATGGCGACGGCCAGCGCGATGTTGATCAGGTGACGCGCCGGCAGAATGATCGGCGCCCCGGACATCGTTCCCTGCAGCTTGGCAAAGGCAATGACTGAACCGGAGAAGGTGATGGCGCCGATGGCGACACCAAGCCCCATTTCGATGAGGCTGACGATCTTGATGTTGCCGGAGACGCCGATGCCGAAGGCTTCCGGCGACATGAAGGCCGCCCAGGCCACCAGCACGGCAGCAAGACCGACAAGCGAGTGGAACGCCGCCACAAGCTGCGGCATGGCCGTCATGGCAATACGGTTGGCGATGATCGCGCCGATTCCCCCACCAACGACAACGCCGCCGATGATGTAGACCCAGACTTCTGAGCTGGAGATATCCTGGCGAACGAGCGTCGTGGCCACGGCAATGGCCATGCCGATCATGCCAAAGAGGTTGCCCTGACGGGACGTCTCGGGGCTGGAGAGCCCACGAAGCGCCATGATGAAAAGCACGCCTGAAGCCAGATAGGCGAGCGCTGCGAGATTTGCAGACATGTTTCAGGCCCCCTGCTACTTATCTTTTTTCTTGTACATGGCCAGCATGCGCTGGGTGACTAGGAAGCCGCCGAAGATGTTGACGCTCGCAAGCACCACCCCGGCGACACCGAGCCAGCGGGAGAAACCGGCGGTCTCACTTGCCGCCAGATCGACCGTCACGGCAATCAATGCACCGACGATGATCACCGATGACACAGCATTGGTCACCGACATCAGCGGCGTATGCAGCGCGGGCGTCACACTCCAGACAACGTAGTAACCGACGAAAATAGCGAGCACGAAGATCGCAAGCCGGAAGATGAAGGGATCGATTGCAGCTTCCATCAGGCCGCTCCTTCCTTGAGTGACGGGTGAACCACCTGCCCATCCTTGGAGATGAGTGTGCCGGTGATGATTTCGTCTTCCCAATCAATGTTAAGCGCACCCGTCTCCGTATCGACGAGCGGCGTGATGAAGTTCAGAAGATTCTTTGCGTAGAGCGCGGAGGCATCCACCGCGAGGCGACCGGGTACATTGGTGTGTCCGAGGATCTTCACCCCGTCGACATCAACCAGTTCGCCCGGCTTGGAGAGCGGGCAGTTGCCGCCCTGTTCAACAGCCAGATCAACGATGATCGACCCGGGCCGCATGGATTTGACCATCTCTTCCGTGACAAGCACCGGCGCCGGACGACCCGGAATAAGCGCCGTCGTGATGACGATATCCTGCTTGGCAATTGTTTCCGCAACCAAGGCTGCCTGGCGCTTCTTGTAGTCGTCGCTCATTTCCTTGGCATAGCCGCCTGCGGTCTCGCCGGTATCGCCCTCATCGGGCTCCACCATGACGAACTTGCCGCCAAGGCTTTCAACCTGCTCTGCCGCAGCCGCACGCACGTCTGTTGCGGACACGATGGCACCGAGCCGCTTGGCTGTGGCAATGGCCTGCAGACCCGCAACGCCCGCCCCCATGACGAACACGCGTGCCGGCGCGACCGTGCCGGCCGCCGTCATCATCATTGGGAACGCGCGCGTAAAGAGCTCCGCAGCATCGATGACAGCCTTGTATCCCGCAAGGTTCGACTGCGACGACAGAACGTCCATCGACTGCGCGCGGGTGATGCGCGGCATCAACTCCATCGCGAAGGACGTGATTCCGGCAGCTGCCAGAGCGTCATTCGTCTCCTTGCTTTGAAGCGGGTTCAGCATCGCCGCAAGAACGGCGCCCCGTTTCATCTTGGAGATTTCATCCGTATCCGGACCGCGCACCTTGAAGACAAGATCAGCATCAGAAAGTGCTGCAGCGGCATCGGCTGCGATCGTCGCTCCTGCACCTTCAAAGTCGGCGTCAGAAATGGAAGATGCAAGGCCGGCGCCGGCCTCCACCACCACGTCGAAACCGAGCGATGCGAGTTTTTTCACCGTTTCCGGCGAAGCAGCAACGCGCGTTTCGCCGTCGCGCCGCTCCTTTGGAATAGCAAGCTTCATATTATTCCGCCCTGTTTGGATTGACCCAAGATGAAAGCTGCGGGTGACGAGACCCGTGTCCACAAGGGCCGTTGTTTTTGGGCTGGTGAGGCGACAGATCCCGAACGCATCAGGGGACGCTCACCGCTGACGCACTGCTGCTAGAGCAGAAAGATGCCCATGAGAACCAGGATGACCACAACCGAAATAGTGCCCCATTTGGTGAGCACCATGAAGCCGTCCCAGGTGCCCAGATGCTCCTCGGCTTCCATCTCCTTGCCCCAGTTTTCCGGTTCGAAAACCTCGTTCTTGGCCTCAGCCATACGCCCCGTCTCCCTTGCAACAAGCAGGTGGTTAATGTGTCAAAATCTGCCGGACTATAGGCGGCATGCGCCCCTGCGGGCAAGCTGCCCGAAAGCTAGGGAATCCGGCCTTATCTGGCCTCACGCGCTTCGTGGAGCGGCGAGCGCCCCGGGCGGTCACCCAGCATCTTGAAAAGCCCGGTTCCCGTCATGACCGTGCGCGCGTCGGGTCCTTTCGGGTCGTTGCCACCGGTCCAGATGTGACCCCGAACTGACACAAAATCCCCATCCTGTCCGGTGATTTCTGCATTTCCCTGCACAAAGTCACCCAGACTAGCCGACGACACGAAGTCAGTGACCAGCCGCACCGTTACCCAGAACCTGTGCAACTCATAGGTAACCACCGATCCGAATGCCATGTCGGCAAAGGCCATCAGCATGCCACCATGGCAATTCTCAAATCCGTTGGTGTGGCGCTCACCGACAAGAAACCCGCGCGCCCAGGTGCCATCATCGCTGAAGCGCTGATAGATCGGGCCGACCTGATTGCCAAATCCACCTCGCCATCTGGCTGTGGAAAACTCTAGGGGAACACCGGCCTCGACTGGCGGCGCTTGGTCATCGGTCATGTAGCTGGAGCCCGCGCTGGGTTTGTCATTTGCACAGGACCTATACAGGGAGCCAGGCCGCGCGAACAGCCATCGGCACCGCTATGCATCCAGTGACAGGCCGTGTTTATCGAACTGCTTGCTTTGACGCTTGGTCAGCGTCTCAAGGACAAAGGAGTCGATTTCGGCATTGAACAGGTCGTGGAAATTCAGCTCCGCTGCCAGATGCAGGAAGACGCCGCCCAGACCAATCGCCGCTCGGTCCATGAAGACGAACTCCCGCGGCGGCGTGACCGGCCCATGGGTCTTGAGCGCAGCATGGACCTTGGCCGCTTCTTCGCGACCATACTTGCCCGCCGAAATCCCGTCCGCAATTGTCCGCACACGGTCGTCCAGCAGCGGGCCGTAGATGAAGGATGCCCAGATGTTCAGAACGTCAATGAGCTCATTGTTGAGATTCTGGAACCCCCAGCTCTCATAAGCGGCCACGACGCGGTCCCGGTTGTCCGTCTGCAAACCCCGATACAGCTCGACGACGCCCGCAACAAATGTCGGCGGGAACTTTCTGATACATCCATAGTCGAGAAGGTTGATGCCATGGTCATCACGGACTGTGTAATTGCCCAGATGCGGGTCGCCATGAATGACACCGTAGTGGCTGAACGGATGCCACCACGCACGGAACATGGCCGATGCGATCATATTGCGCGTATCAAGTGAAGCTTCGCGGAAGTCGAGCAGCGGCGCACCATCAAGCCAGTTCATGGTGAGCAGACGCTGGGTCGACATATGGTCAAACACGTCGGGCACGCGAATGGTGTCATCATCGCGCAGCATGCGGCGGTAGAGAGCCATGTGCCGGGCTTCGAGTTCGTAGTCGAGTTCCTCGCGCAGCCTGGCCCCGATCTCTTTTGACATCTGGCGTGTGTCTATAACGCCGTCAACGCGCCGCTGAATCGCGAACACCACCTCAAGCTGCTTGAGGTCCGCCTCCACTGCAGACTGCATGTCCGGGTACTGCAGTTTGCAGGCCAGCTCATTGCCGTCCTGATCGACGGCACGGTGAACCTGTCCAAGCGATGCTGCGGCAGCAGCCTCGTGATCGAATGCTTGAAACCTCTTCTGCCAGTCACGCCCCAGTTCCGACGCCATCCGGCGCTTCACGAACGGCCAGCCCATCGCCGGCGCGTTTGCCTGCAACTGGGACAGCTCAAGCGCATATTCTTCCGGCAGTGCTTCAGGAATGGTGGCGAGCATCTGCGCCACCTTCATGATCGGGCCTTTCATGCCGCCCAACGCTTCCCGCAGCTCGGCGGCCACGGCCGCATCGTCGACATCAAGGCCAAACAGGCGCGCACCGGCCATCTTGGCCGCGATGCCGCCGACACCGCCGCCGACTTTCGCGTAACGCTTCGCTCTCCCGGTGAGGCGATTGTCTTCGTTGGTGGGCACATCAGCCATGGGTCAGCCTATCAGCGTCTCAAGCTCGTCGATCAGCCCTTCTATGACGGCCAGTCCGCCGGCCCAGAAGTCTGGGTCGCGGGCATCGAGACCGAAGGGTGCCAGCAAGTCGGAATGATGCTTTGTACCGCCGGCCTTCAGCATATCCAGATAGGCAGCAGCAAAGTCGGGATGGCCGTTCTCGTAGACCCGATACAGCGAATTCACGAGGCAGTCTCCGAAGGCATAGGCATAAACGTAGAACGGCGAGTGAATGAAATGCGGAATGTAGCACCAGAAGGTCTCATAGCCCTCATTCAGCTCAATGCTCGGGCCAAGACTACGGGACTGCACACCCATCCAGATGCGGCCGATATCATCTGATGTGAGTTCGCCCTCACGCCGTGCGAGATGCACCTCACGCTCGAACATGTAGAACGCAGTCTGCCGCACGACCGTGTTGATCATGTCCTCGACCTTGGACGCCAGCATCGCCCGCCGCGCTCTTGCATCCGGCGCATCGGCAAGAAGCGCCCGGAAGGTCAGCATCTCGCCGAACACGGACGCCGTCTCAGCAAGCGTCAGCGGTGTCTGCGACAACAGCTGACCCTGTGGCGCCGCCAGTACCTGGTGCACCCCATGGCCAAGCTCGTGCGCAAGCGTCATCACATCCCGCAGCTTCCCCTGATAGTTGAGCAGCACATAAGGATGTGCGCTGGGAACAGTCGGATGCGAGAATGCCCCCGGCGATTTGCCCGGCCGTATCTGCGCATCGATCCATCCGGGAGCGCCATCGACACTGAAGAAGCGCGATGCGATGTCGGCCATCTCTGGGGCGAACCCGCCATAGGCAGATAGCACGGTGGTTCGGGCCTCACTCCAGGAAAGCTTGCGGTCATCACCGTCCGGCAGCGGAGCATTCCGGTCCCAGAAATTCATGCGTTCGACCCCGAGCATCCGGGCCTTGAGAGCGTAATAGCGATGCGAGACGTCTTCGAACTTTTGTTCGACCGCTGAGGCAAGCGCGTCAACGACGTCAGGTTCTACCTGGTTGGACAAGTGCCGCGCCTGCGCCACGTCTGTATATCCGCGCCACCGGTCCTCGGTCTCCTTGTCCTTGGCGAGTGTGTTGGTGATCAGCGTGAATGTGGAGATGTTGTCGGCGAATGTGCCGGCCAGCGCTTTGGCACCAACCTCACGTCGCCCGGGATCCGGTGAACTCAACGTGTCGAGCGCAGGCTCGATCGCCAGCGACTCTCCAGCGACGTCAAAACGCAGCCCCGCCATTGTCTCATCAAACAGCCGGTTCCAGGCGGAGGCGCCGGTCACCCGTTTCTCAAGCAGCAGCTTTTCAAGATCATCGGACAACTGGTACGGGCGCCAAGCGCGCGCGGCAGTCAGCCACGGGCGGTACCGTGCAAGTTCGTCGTTCACCGCGTAGGCGGTCTCGAGGTCCGCCTCCTCGATCCGGTTGAGATCAAGGGTGAAGAACAGGATATCGCTGCCGGCAGCGGTCAGCTGTTCCTGGGTGTCACCATAAAACTTCGCAAAGGCGCTGTTGGTTGTATCGCTGGCATAGACCAGCCCTGCGAAAGACCCGATCCGACCCATCTTCTCATCCAGGGCTTCATAATCGCGCAGCGCGCAGAGCAAGTGTTGAGCGCCGATTTCAGGCGCGTTGTCGGCAAGAACGCCCGCAATAGCGCCCATGTGCGACACGGCAAACGCCCGTGCCGCCTCGCGGACCTCCCTGACCGCATCCATCGCCCGGGACCGGCCGGCGAATCCACCCTCCGCCGAGTCGGCGGCATCGGCGGGAAAAAGATCACTCAAGTCCCAGACCGGCAGATCCGCCGCAGACACGCCAGCGGCGGCTGACGCTGCAAAAGCAGTCTGTTGCATCACAGAGAAGGTAGAGGCACGGGACATGAAAGCAGAACCTTGCGGATGGGGAGTGGCAGATGCGGCACCGGTGGACCGTGTAGGAGATATTGGCCCTGCCGGCCCGGCAATCAAATGCCGAGCGTGAGAATTCGCATGGTGTCACAGGCAAAAGAAAAGGCCCGGCGGTTAAGCCGGGCCTTCCCTGTTCATGTTCTGGCGGCTTGACCGCCAGATCGCGAGTTCAGTTTAGCGAACCTCGATCACCGCACGGCGGTTGAGAGGCTCACGAACACCGTCGCCAGTCGGAACTGCAGGCTCGCTTTCGCCGACAGCACCCACGGAGCCCACGGTCACGCCCTGAGCAGCCAGTGCATTAGCAACTGCATTCGCACGACGCTGGGACAGGCCCTGGTTGTAGGCGACCGAACCGGAGGTGTCGGTGTGACCAACAACGTTCACAGACGGGTTGTTGAACTCTTTGGTGAAGTTCGCGACTTCGTCGATCACTGCCATGGCAGCGGAAGTCAGGTTGAACTTGTCGAAGCCGAAGTAGATCACGAAGTCCTGATCAACGCTTGCTTCGCACTCAGCCAGAGCTTCGTAGAAAGCAACCTTCTCGGAAGCAACGCGTTCCGGCTGAACCGGGCCACCTGCGCCACCGAAGAATGCACCATCGACGCCGAGCTCGTTATCAGAAGCCTGCTCGACCCAACCGTCATAGTAGCGCTGAGCCTTGGCACATGCACAGCCACGCTCGTCGCGGCCGCCATTGTCCAGAGCAGCGATCAGGCGGCCACGGGCCTCCTGAAGCTCGGGAAGCTCAGAGTCCAGGACCTTGCGGCCCCAGGGAACATTGGCCGGATCAAACGGCGCAACCGGACCGCCAGCGAGTGCTGCGCGACCCTTTTCAGCGAAAAGAACCGAGTGACGCCATTCGCAGTCTACATAGACTTCAGACGTCGCACGATCCTGATACTCGGCCGCAAGGCACGAGTAGAAATCATCTCCAGAAATTTCCTGGTCCAGGAACTTTTCCACATGGAAAGTCCCGCCGAGGCCGCAGCCTGCCAGACCAAAAAATGCCCCCACCGCAATAAGCCGGGATAGCGTGTTCATCCCACTCTCCGTCATTCGAAAATTTGCCTTCGCACCCCCCGAAATCGACGGGTGGCCGGGACCCGCCCGGGAACTACCTAGTCCGCGTATCCGCGACTCTCTTCGCACAAAGCCACGGGTCTGGGCAACCAAATTCCCGGTAAAACTGCCCGATCGGCAACAGGAGTCACGTTTACGCAACACCCGGGAAACCTCAGGTTTTTGTTAACCATAGAGCCTGTTTTCCCGCCATGAGACAGCCTGAGCCTCTGAATGGTGAAGTTGTTCGCCGGGCTAAAACGCTCCCTTAACCGCCTTGCGGCAATGATACCGCCTCAAGAGGGGTGCACAGACAGTCGGCGCATCGGGATTCCCGTTCCGTCCGCTCCCTGCACCTCCTCATGCGTGTTTACGAGTTTTGCCCGTCGGGCAGCGCATTTCGGGGAGCCGGTATGGCTAAGACTATTCTCATTGTTGACGACGATCCGGCCCAGATGCGCCTGATTTCGACAGTCGTCGAGCGCGACGGCCATCGGGTGATGACGGCCGGGGGCGGCAATGAGGCCATTGCGACCCTGGAAGGTGCCCGTTCCGGCGAAATCGACCTCGTTGTCCTTGATCTCGTGATGCCGGAAACGGACGGCTGGGCGGTCATGGAGCGCGTTCACCCTGTCCGCCCTGATCTACCCTTCATTGTCCTGACCGGGCACGGCGGAATCGACACGGTGGTCAAGGCCATGCAGGCCGGCGCCCGCGACTTCGTGGTCAAGCCCGCCAGCCCCGAGCGCCTGCAGGTGTCAATTGCAAATGCCCTTAAACTTGAAGCACTTGGCAAGGAAATCACGCGCCTCAAGAAGCACTCTACGGGCCAGCTGACATTCGACGATCTGATTGCAGAAAGTCCGGCGATGCACAAGGTCGGCAAAATCGGGGAACGCGCCGCCCAGTCCAACATCCCGATCCTCATTGAAGGTGAGTCGGGCGTGGGCAAGGAAATGATTGCCCGCGCGATCCAGGGGTCGAGCGACCGCGCCGGCCGGCCATTTGTGACGGTTAACTGCGGTGCGATCCCGGAAAACCTCGTCGAATCGATCCTTTTCGGGCACGAGAAGGGCGCCTTTACCGGTGCGACCGAGAAGCACGCAGGTAAGTTCCAGGAGGCTCACGGCGGCACGCTCTTCCTCGATGAGATCGGCGAACTGCCGCTCGACATGCAGGTGAAGCTGCTGCGGGCCCTGCAGGAAGGTGAAGTCGACCCGGTGGGCGCCAAAAAGCCAGTGAAAGTCGACATCCGGCTGATTTCAGCCACCAACCGCGACCTGATTCAGGCTGTTCAGGACGGCACATTCCGGGAAGACCTCTACTATCGGTTGAATGTGTTCCCAGTGGCGGTGCCGCCGCTGCGTGACCGCCGCGAGGACATTGTCCCCCTCACGGACCACTTCATCGCCCGCTTTGCGGCGGAAGAAGGCAAGCAGATCAGCGGTATGGACGCAGACGCGCGCGGTCTTCTTGAGGGATTTGGCTGGCCAGGCAACGTCCGCCAACTCGAAAACGCCGTTTTCCGTGCAGTTGTTCTGTGTGACGGCGACCGGTTGACCTTCGAAGACTTCCCGCAGATCGCAAGCCTGGCCGGCGCCCAGGCCCGACCGAAACCACGGCTTCCGGACATCCAGCCGGCGGTTCTCGGTGCGGCACTTCCGGATGCGCCAGCCGCGGCGACTGTTCACACGCCCGTTTTCGGTGACGGCGAGCCTTCCTATGAAGGCCTGCCAAGCGACATCACGGCGCTGGATGAAACCGGCAACCTCAAGAAGCTCGAAGACATCGAGGCTGACATGATCAGGCTCGCCATCGAGAAATATGAAGGTCACATGTCGGAAGTGGCCCGCCGTCTTGGCATCGGAAGGTCGACACTGTACCGCAAGGTGCGCGACCTCGGCATTGAAGTACGCGCCTAGCTGCTACGCCCGGACCGCTCCGTCACTCGACCGCAAGCCCGAGCGCTGAGCGGTACAAGTCGATGATCGCTTCCTGTTCCTGGAACTCGGCACGGTCCAGCTTGCGCTCGCGGACGACCCGGCGCAGAGCCTTGATGTCAAAGCCGTTGCCTTTCGCTTCCGCATAGACCTCACGGATGTCTCCGGCCAGCGCGGCTTTTTCCTCTTCAAGCCTTTCGATCCGCTCGACGATAGATTTCAACTGGTCGCGCGCAATGCCGCCGGTCTGCGCCATGGTCTGCCTCACTGAGTACTGATTGCTGTTGTGCCGGGCGCACCATCGGCTCCGGCAAGGGCGCGGACATTAACCACGCACCTGCAGGCTTCGCAACCACCAAGTCGAAGGGCTTAGCCGTGGTCCTTTGAGGCTGCGTCGAAGCCTGCCTTCTGCGCATCACTGGCCTCGGTCTGATACTTGGCCTTCCACTCGTCATAGGGCATGCCGTAGACGATTGCGCGCGCATCCTCCTTGGAGAGCTCCGCCCCGCGCGCAGCCGCCTCTTCGCCATACCAGCGCGACAGACAGTTGCGGCAGAAGCCGGCCAGGTTCATCAGGTCGATGTTCTGGACATCCGTGCGCTCCTGCAGATGCGACACAAGACGGCGAAACGCAGCCGCTTCAAGTTCGGTTTTCTGATCGGTGGACATCGCGAACTCCTCTTGCATGACGTCTGCCGTCTTGCGGCTGCGCCAGTCTTTTCCCTGACAAGCCCTTAGCTGTGATCAACATTGGTACCGCGGGCCGTTTCGTCAATCAGATGATCGACGACGGCAACAAGTGCCTCGTCATGGCCTGCCCCGTTGGCCCTGGCGTCGGCATAGGCATCCCGTTGGGCCTGGGCGCTTGTGCCCCGGCGGGCAATTGTCGCGACGTGGACAAGCTCCTGCGTACAGCCGAGCGCACGCGCCTCTTCCTGCAACAGCGCCACCAGCTCGTCCGACAGATCTGTGAAGGAGACCATCTTGCCCTGTCCGAAATCTGCAAGTTCGCCGGTCGCGCCGTAGCGCTGAGCGCGCCATCGGTTCTCTTCGATCAAAATGCGCTGATAGACCCGCCACCGCTGGTTCTTTTCACGTAGCGTGAACAACATCGACAGGAGGCACTGATAGAGCGCTGCAATCGCAACCGCGTCCTCTATGCGGGTGCAGACATCCGCAATGCGGGCTTCCAGGGTCGGCCACCGCACCGACGGCCGGATGTCCCACCAGATCTTGCTCGCATCTTCCACCGCGCCAACCTCAACCAGCCGCGACACCACGCGCTGGTACTCCGGCCAACTGCTAAAAGTGTCCGGAATGCCCGTCCTGGGGAGAGCGTCAAACACGGTCAGACGATAGGAGGCCATGCCCGTATCTTCGCCCTGCCAGAACGGTGACGATGCGGACAACGCCAGCATGTGCGGCAGGAAGTAGCTGACCTGGTTCATCAGATCGACCCGCAGGTCGTCATCCTCGATGCCGCAGTGAACATGCATGCCGCAGATCAGGAGCCGTCGGACGGTTCCTGCCAGATCCTTGGCGATCTGGTCATAGCGCGCCTTCTCCGTGTGATGCTGCTCCGCCCATTTCGCGAACGGGTGGGTGCTCGCAGCAATCGGCGCATAGCCATACTCAGCCGCGACATCGATGACCGCGGCACGCAGACGCTGAAGTTCCTTGCGCACATCGGCGGGCGTCTCACAGACCTGCGTCCCGATCTCGACCTGGCTTTGCAGAAACTCCGGAGAGACCTGCGCCCCGATGGCGTCGGACAGCTTTGGCATGAGGTCGGCAGCCGGTTCAGACACAAGGTCTCGCGTTTCGCGGTCGACGAGAAGGTACTCTTCTTCCACGCCCAGGGTGAGTGCAGGACGATTCATTCTGCTGCTTCCGCCTGTTCTGAATCCGTATGCGACCCGAAATGCCGGACTTCGTTGAGCTTCGGGTGGTGCTCGACAGCTTGCCGCACAATCTGCGCCAGACGCTCTGCCCACTCTTCCGCGCCGTGATGGGTATCGATCAGGTCCTGGCGGATTTCCACAATGGCATGGGCAAGTCCCAACTGGGTGCCGTTCCGGTACATCGTGTCTCCCTTGAGTCGCCCTGTGTAGGGCTCGTTGTCGCCGACCACGAGCCCCTTCTCGAGACGCAATCCTGAAAGCAGCGCATGGGCCAGCCGCGGGTCCTTGTCCCAGAGGATGCCCGCATGCCACGGGCGCGGCACGCCTCTCCATACCGGCGTAAAGCTGTGGACCGAAAGAATGACCGGCGCAGCACCGCCCGACATCACACGAGTGATCGTCGATGCAATCGCATCCTGATACGGCTGCCAATAGGCTGCACGCCGATGTGCGACTTCCTCAGCGTCAGCATCTCGGTTGCCGGGAATGACCGCCCCGTCAGACAGCTTCATGACCAGCGTCGGGTCGTCGGCGCCGCGATTGGGGTCGATCAAGAGCCGCGAAAATCCGGAAAGCACCGCAGGCGCATCAAGCTTCTCCGCAAGCCGCCGTGTCACATCTGCGGCACCAATATCCCAACCGATATGCCGCTCAAGGTCCTGCGGTGGCAGGCCCAGAGAGCCATAGGGCTCCGGCAGGGCATTTGACGCGTGGTCGCACACCAGAACGACCTTCCCCCCTGCCTGCGCATTCACACGCGCGACTGGCTGGAAGCCATCTTTGTCGGACATCAAGGCAACATGTGACATGGACGTGACTATACGGATCGCCTCAACAACTGACAGCCCGTTGTCCCAGTGATAGCCTTGTATGAAATCAAACGCGACACCCTCGGCCCGGCAAACTGATGCTTCGACACCCACTGCCCTTCTTGCTGATTGGCCTTACGGCCGCAGCCATCCTCTTGATGGATACGCGGCCCGCCAATGCAGGCCTGCAGGTATGCAATGATTCGACAAGCCGTGTCGGTGTGGCTCTCGGCTACTACACCAACGACGACTGGGTCTCGGAAGGCTGGTGGCATATTGATGCGGACACCTGCGCTCCGGTCATCAACAGCGCTTTGACGGCCCGATACTACTACCTGTTTGCAATCGACTTCGATGCCGGCGGCGGGTGGTCCGGCCTGTCGACGCTGTGTGTCGCACCAGGTGAATTCACGATTCCCGGTCGCCTTGATTGCGAGGCCCGTGGGCATCACACGGCCGGGTTCATGGAGGTCGACACAGCCCGCTCGCCGGACTGGACGGTCCGGCTCGACGAGCAGACCCGCCGGCCTGATCCACGCGCCACACTTGGCAGCCTGACACAGGGGGACAACTGAGTCGTGCGCCATCGCAACGTCCGCGTGCTCGCCACACTTGGTCCGTCCTCTGACGATTATGAAACCATCGCCCGGCTGCATGAGGCCGGTGCAGATGCATTCAGGCTCAACATGAGCCATTCCGATCATGCGAGCCTGAAGCGCCGCGTCGAAATGATCAGAGAGCTGGAACTTTCCTCAGGCCACCCGATTGCGATCCTCGTCGACCTTCAGGGCCCGAAACTGCGCATCGGCGACATGGGGCCGGACGGAGCCATACTCGAGAACGATCAGACGTTCGTTTTGGACATGACAGATGCCATCGGGTCGGCAGATCGGGCACCGCTTCCTCATCCCGAGATTTTTGAGGTCGCCGAGCCCGGTCACCACCTTTTGCTCGACGACGGCAAGATCAACCTTCGCGTCGAACAGTGCGACCCCTCCACACTGACGACCACGGTCGTTGCCGGCGGCCACCTTACGTCGCGCAAAGGCGTGAACATCCCCGACGCCCTTCTGCCGATTCCGGCCCTGACCGAGAAAGACCGCCGCGACCTGGAGGCGGCGCTCAATCTCGATGTCGACTGGATTGCCCTGTCGTTCGTGCAATCAGCGCAGGACGTCGCGGAAACCAAGAAGCTGGCCCGGGGACGTGCCGCGGTCATGGCAAAGATAGAAAAGCCGTCCGCAATCAACGACCTCGAACACATCCTGGACATCTCGGACGGGCTTATGGTCGCCCGGGGTGACCTTGGGGTTGAATGCCCGGTCGAAACGGTCCCCGGGCTGCAGAAGCGCATCACCCGCGCCGCGCGGCGCGCCGGCAAACCGGTCGTGGTCGCCACCCAGATGCTCGAGAGCATGATCAAGAACCCCGTTCCGACACGCGCGGAAGTGTCGGACGTAGCTACCGCAGTGTTTGAAGGCGCCGACGCCGTCATGCTGTCCGCAGAGTCAGCGGCAGGCGATCACCCGGTCGAGGCGGTGACCGTGATGAACCGCATCGCAGAGTCCGTCGAAACGGATCCGAACTACGGTCAGATCATCAACGCCCAGCGCACGGAACCGGAGCCGACCGGGCCGGACGCATTGAGCAACGCGGCACGTACCGTTGCGGAGACTCTCAATGCCTCGGCGATCATCTGCTACACGACATCAGGCTCGACCGGGCTGCGGGCGGCGCGCGAGCGCAGCAATGTGCCGGTCCTGGCCCTGACGCCACACGCGCCCACCGCGCGGCGTTTGTCGCTGGTCTGGGGTCTGACCTGTGTTCTGACAGAAGACGCTCAGGACCTTGACGACATGGTCGATCGGGCAGGAAGGCTTGCCTTTCAGCAGGGTCTCGCCCGCGTAGGCGACAGGATCGTCATCATGGCAGGCGTGCCGCTCGGCACGCCCGGTGCAACGAACATGTTGCGCGTGGCTTTTGTGGCCGACCACGCAGCCAATCACTAAGAGTGCGGGCCCCGGGGTCAGTTGATCGCCGCGAGCGCCTGATCTTTCTCAACAATATGCAGCCCTGCCTTGGGGGTCTCACCGGCGGCCAGGCGATTGATCGCGTCAAGGACGATATCGGGCCGTGCATAGTGGGGCATATGGCCGGTCGCCCGGAGCCGGATCAGTTCAGAGCCCTCGATCGCGGCATGCAGCGGTTCGGAATGGATTGTGAAACCCACAGACCGGTCGCCACCGCCGTGAATGATGATCGTCGGCACGTTCACATCCGTGTATTTTTCCGACTGCCGGGCAAGTGCTGATTTGAGGTTCCGAACATCCTGAGAGTTGTTCCGGAAGTTGCCTGGCCGGAACAGCAGATCCAGCCCGATGGAGTCCGAGAATCCTTCCGGCGCCGTATCCGGGAAGAAGTTCCCGACGACGCCGGGCTCCTTGAGGCTCTGGCCTGCCGGCACCATCAACGTGTTGAGAAACACACCACCGAGAACCGGCAGTCGGACAAGATCGTGGTACCAGGCAACACCGCCGGTCCAGGGATATGTGGCGCCGGCCAGCGGGATGAGCCCCAACAGGTCTTCTGGATGGTTGACGGCGTAAGCCATTGCGACAGCGCCGCCCCAGGAATGCCCGAGCAGAATATGGTCCGATACGCCAAGTTTCTTGAGAGCGCCGTTGATGAGGCGCGCCTGAACAGCGGGATCATGGACATCTTCGAGGGGCCCGCGCTCGCTCCAGCCATGCCCTGGGCGGTCGAACGCGATTACCTTATGAGAGCGCGCGACATCATCCAGAATGGAGTTGGCAAAATCGCGCATGTTGCCGCTGGCACCGTGCACAAGCACGACAGGGACGCCTTCACCGCGCGTGACGTAGTGAAACCGCGTGCCTTCAACTTCCACAAACTCGCCAAGCGGGGGAAAACGCGCTTCGGTCTTTGAGCCGAACCAGAGCGTGTACGCAAACAGCCCCCCAAATCCGGCAACAAGAACGACCAGAAAGGAAATCATCAGCTTACCCATCAAAACCCTAAGCCGGGCGCAAATGACAGCGCTCAGCCCCCTGACAAATTACAGCGTGTTACTGGCCGGGAGTTAGATGCCTCGCCCCTCGACGTCAACGGCAAGCCTGTCGACGGCCGCCTGGGCATCCTCGAGCTGAGGATTGATTTCCAGCGCACGCCGGTATGCCTCCAGCGCGGCCTCCTTGCGGTCGAGGTCGTCGAACATCACCGCAAGTCCCATGAGGGCAGGCCAGTGCCGGGGCTCACGGGCGAGCACCTGCGTGACATCCGCAATCGCAGCGTCATAGTCGTCAATCACGTAGTACAGGGTCGCGCGCTTGTTCCAGGCTTCGGCATAGTCCGGGTCAATCTCGATGGCCATGGAGAACATGTCCAGCGCGACTGCATATTCCTTGGCCTCAAGCGCCTGAAGGCCTCTGGTCATGATGAGATCTACGGTCGGACTTCCCGAGTCAGACCATGCCCGCCAGATTTCACTTTCGATAAGCGCCGCTTCTGGAGGACTGCCGGCCCGTGCAAGTTCATCGAACAGGTTCTCCAGCCGCGCAGAGCTCTGTGCGACTGCCTGACCAGCCATCAGAACAAGGGTGGCCACCGCACTCAGCAGCCACGCGCGACTCTTCCATGTTCGGGATCCAAGCATGGCGGGATTATACGCCGCTCAGGCAGTTCCTGCGAGTGCGGCCGGCAACAACTCGTCGTGATTGGACTAAGCGTTGAGGTCTTCGCGGCGAACATCATCAAACGACGTGATCAGGTCGGCGCCATAGGCATTGGACGGGGTCTGGAAGCCCACCTGAAAATCGCCCGCTGCCGCACGTCTTGCAATCTCCAGCCCCGTGTCAGCAGTCAATGTGTAGCCTTCGGGGGTCTCAAGGCGCGTGCGTACGACGTTCCCGGCAGCGTCAGTCGCTTCGCCGATGAGGATTGCCCGTGATGCCGCCCGTTGCTCATCCGTCGGCCCCTCCGGCAACCGCTCCACCTGTTTCTTCAGGAATTTCTGAACGGGACTGGTTCCCATGATCCACCGCGCGGCGGACCCGAGCCCGGCCATCCGCTCCATGTCCTTGCTGGCCTCGAAATAGACGGTGATGTCCGGGATGCCCGTCGAATGGAAAGCCGTTGAAACATCGCCCCAGCCAACGGCGATGGATGCGCTTTCACCCTGGCCGTAATCGATTGTCCGCTGCGGCGGCTTGCCGAGCGACAGGATTTTGCCCCCCCGGCGCACCCGGGTGCCGGTAGAGATACTCTCCACCATGGTCTTGGCTGTGCCGTGGGACAGGTTGCTCATGCCGGCAATACCCATCTCCAACCGCTCGGCTTCGGGGAGCCTGCGCTTCATATGCGCGGCAAGACAGTCGCTGGGCACCACGTCGAACCCGACACCCGGTAACACCATGATCCCGGCCTGACGGGCCTCCTGATCACGGGCCGCACAGGCTTCGAACACGTCAATCTCACCGGTGATGTCGAGATAATGCGTCTTGGTCCTCATGCAGGCATCAAGCATCGGCTTGGATGTCGCGGAGAACGGTCCGGCAATATGGAGCACCGCGTCCACCCGCTCCAGCGCCTTGTCCAGAGAGTTAGGGCGGTCGAGCGAGACCACCGCCCACTCCAGACCCAGGGGCTCGGCGACGGCCTGCAGTTTCGTCGCATTGCGGCCGGCAAGAATGGGCGTGAGGCCTTTCTGCGCTGCCACGCGCGCTGTCAGCTTTCCGGTATAGCCGGTGGCGCCGTAGATCATGATATTGCCCGTCATGGGTTCCTGCCCTCCCGAAGCCGCACGTCACGCAATGCCCGCCGCGACTAAAGTATCTAGTTGCAAGTTTGTCTGAGTACCGACAATCGTGGCCTGTTCCGCAGTGACGGGCAAGCACCGCAGGCCTCGTCGGTAACCTTCTACAGGAGGCCGCAATCCTGCAGCCTTAGCCGCAAAGTGTCGGCAGAGAGGAACTGATGGCCGACAAGACCGGCATGCGTCGCGGCGTCGGCATTTGCCGCAAGATCATCGACAAACAAGGCTTGACCGCGCGCCAGACCAAAGCGATCTAAGGCCAGTTTGTAGATTTCAGGGTCGGGTTTTCGCAGCCCTACTTCACCTGAGACGACGATGTCGCGGAAATGGTCGAGGAAGCCATAGTCATGCCCGTCGGTGTGCGCTGGCGGCCATGTCTGTGCCGGCCAGTTGGTCAACGCATAGACGGGGACATCTCGGGCAACGAGGTCTTCGAGAACTTCAACCGTCTCGGAGATCGGCCCCATCAGTGCCTTGTGCCACTCTTTGGCCATGGCATCGAAGGCAGGTTCAAAATGCGGATAGTCGGCGACATAGGGCGCGAGCGTCTCTTCAAACGGCGCGCGCGTGTCGTGGCACGCATGATGGGCGCGCCAGAAGACTTCCGCGAGGAAGGCTTCGAGAACGCCGCGTGTGGCGAAATGCTGCTGGAAAATGCGGCGCGGATCCCAGTCGATCAAAACGCCGCCAAGGTCGAAAACGACCGCCGAGACTTTCGCGTCCTCCGGCACATCGGGGCCCTGAGACGCTGATGTCATGGCTTTAGCCCTGGCGGGCCTTGAACCGCGGGTTCACCTTGTTGATGACGTAAAGACGGCCCTTGCGGCGCACGATACGGCAGTTTTTGTCGCGTTTGGCCAGCGACTTGAGCGAATTGCGGACTTTCATCGGTACGGATCGCTTACGTTGTGGCGCCGACACTGAAGCGGCAGCCCATGAAAACGGAAAGGCCGGGAAACCCCGGCCAATTGGGCGCGGAAAATAGCAGCACCGCCCCCTTTGTCAACCACGGCGACGCCCCATATGTCGGAGGCAAATCTGCCCGCCGCCTCTGGCCATCCGCCCGGTCGATCCGCTAAAGGTGACGCCGTGTCACAAATTTCGTGAGTACCCAGGACCCATGAGCTACGAAGAGCGTCCCCAACACGCCAAGACCCAGGACGGCCCACCGTCCAATGCCCCACTCGAAGAACCGCTGGTCGAGATCAAGGAACCACCGCTGTGGTTCAAGCGCGCACTCGCCACGCCCTACGAGAACCGGTACGTCACGGTCGACGGCACGCCGATCCACTACATGCTGTGGGGCGCACCCGGTGCCGGAGAAGCGCCCAAACCGGGGATCGTCTTCGTCCACGGCAACGGCGCCCACGCACAATGGTTTGCCCATGTGGCGCCTTATCTCACGCATCAGTTCCAGGTTGCCTCCATGGACCTTGGAGGTATGGGCGAGAGCGGCTGGCGACCGGACCGCTACACCCGCGACACATATGCGCACGAGATCATCTCCGTGATCCGCGACGCCGGCATGGCGCCGGGCTACATCGTCGGCCACTCCTTTGGCGGCTTCGTCTCGCTGATCGCCGCATCGACCTACGGCGAGGAACTCGGCGGCTTCGTGCAGGTGGACTTCGGTGTCCGGCCGCATGGCGAGCATGAAGAATGGTTCAAGGACAATCCGCCGCCCCGGCCCACACGTGTCTATCCGGACTTTGAGACGGCACTTGGCCGCTTCCGCCTGTCACCTGACCAACCGCTGGCCAACCGGTTCATCTTTGACTTCATCGCAAAGGAAAGCCTGCGCGAGGCCAAGCCGGAACCGGACGACCTCGGCCGCACTGCCGACGGCACCGGTTGGACCTGGAAGTTCGATCCCAAGATCTTCTACGGGCTCGAACTCGGCGCCGACCTGAACGAGCGCTTCCAGGAAATGGCCTGCCCCAAGGCGGTCGTCATGGGCGGCCTGTCATGGAACGGCCAGAAAGAGGTCATGGACCACCACCGCAAGATCGGCGGCGACACGACACCGGTCTTCTCCATACCCGAAGCGCGCCACCATGTGATGCTCGACCAGCCCCACGCCTTCGTCATGGCGGTTCAGGGCCTGGTCACCGCCTGGGAGGCACAGCGCAAGGCCTGACGGCCTCCTGCAGATCAACCTTTCGGCACAACATCACCATCATGATCGTCTTCATCATCGCCATATCCGGCGCGAACGGATGAGACGAGCGGATGCGCGACAATGAAGATGCCCATGATGATCATGAGACACCCCGCAAGGATGAAGGGTGCCTCAGGCATGATCTGGTAGAGCGGCAGGGCAACAAACGGATTGACCACATGGCCGATGGCCGCCGTCGAGCCGATGAACCCGGCAATCGCCCCCTGCTCATCCGGTTCCACACTGAGGGACGCAGCCGCTGACAGACCTGGCCGCAGCAACCCGAAGCCGAGCCCGGCCGCGACAAGCGCCATAACGAGAGTGGCGTAGTTGCCGCCCGCAATCATCAGCCCGAAGGCGATGATCATGATCACGGTGCCGCCGCGCAGCATTGTCTGCACGGCGAGATTGAGCCGCTGGATCAGCACGAGTTGAGCGAAGAGCGTCGACATGGCCATGGCCATCATGCCGACGCCAACCATCTGTGCCGCATCTTCCACAGACAGCTGCAGCGTGTCCTGGAAGTAGAAGGCCGACACCTGGACAACGATGGACTGGCCCATCGCCATGAACACACCGACGGTCAGGAAGGGCCACACACGACCATCCAGAATCTTGAGCCGTGATGTCTTGTCCTGTCGTTCGCGCGGACGCGTACGCTCCGGCAGGAGAATCCAGATCGCCAGCGCACTGGCGAAAGCCAACGATCCGACGACAAAGAACGGCGCCAGCAGGCCAAAGACAATCAGCGCCGCGGCAACGCCGGGCCCGATGACTGTGCCCATGCCAAAGGCAGCCCCGATTGTCGCGACGCCGGACGCCCGCTCCGCGCGTGTCGTCCGATCCGCGACGTAAGCCTGGCTCGCGGGCATGGTTCCCGATCCGAAGGCTCCGAAGATTGCACGTACCCCCACAAGCAGCGGGAACAGAAGTGCAAGCCCGACCATGCCCTGCATGCCCATCCAGATGAAGACCGCAAAGCCGATGGTGGAGGTCCCAAAGCCGCACAGGCCGATCAGCATGACCGGCTTGCGGCCCCAGACATCGCTGCTACGCCCCCAATAGGGACTGGTGACGACCCACAGAAGTGCGGACAAGGAAAAGATCGCGCCTACCTGGACTTCGGACAGACCAAGGTCGCGCGCGACGGGCGGCAGCACGGCAAAGAAGAGAGATTGGCCCATCCCCAGGCAGAGAAGACAGAAAAACAGAATGCCGAATGCCCGTTTGCGTTCTTCAGCAGTCGTCTGCTGGAGCGCTTCCGGCACATCGCGCCGGGCGGGTTCTGTCGCGTCTTGCTTGTCTGAGCTCATCTGCCTTGCCGAATGGGGCCGCCTACATAACTCACCCACAAGGGACCGGTCCAGATACGGGCCGGAATGGCAGTTATTCATCCGGCCGCGTGCATTGATCGCACCGCCACAGAAAGCAGAACCCATGAGCGCGCCTTATTTGATCTTCGGAGCCACCGGCGGCGTTGGTGAAGCTCTGGCCAGACACATTCATGCAGCTGGCAAGAACCTCGTCATCACGGGCCGTGACGAGGCCGCATTGACCTCTCTGGCGAATGAGACAGGAGCGCGTCAGATCGCGGGCGACGTCACCCGCGAAGATGATCTGCAGCGCATTGTGAACGAGGCATCCGGCGACGACGGAGTTGCCGGTCTTGCCTTTTGTGTTGGATCGATCGACCTGAAACCTTTGCGCCGGACGAAGGCGCAGGACTTTGCCGATGCATTTCACCTGAACGCCGTCAGCGCCGCGCTCGCTGTTCAGCACGCCGCACCGGCATTGAAGAAGGCGAAGGGATCCGTCGTGTTGTTCTCATCCATCGCCGTGGAACAGGGGTTCACAAACCACGCCATCGTGTCGGCGGCCAAGGGGGCTGTCGAGGGACTGGGCCGCGCTCTGGCAGCTGATCTTGCCCCGGATGTACGGGTCAATATCGTGGCCCCAAGCCTCATGGACACGAAGATGGCCGCACCGATCACCCAGTCTGAGGCCATGGCACAGGGAATCGCGAAGCTGCATCCGATCCCCCGCCTTGGATCACCGGTTGATGCAGCCAGCCTCGCCGCGTTCCTGCTGAGTGACCAGAGCGGTTGGATGACGGGACAGGTACTCCGCGTCGACGGCGGACGCAGTCACTTGCGCACCAAAGGCTAGCTGACACGCGATGACGACACTTCGCTTCGTTCTCGGGGATCAGCTAACGCGTGCCATCTCGTCGCTGGATGGCGCCGACCCTGAAACGGATATCGTGCTGATGGCCGAGGTGGAGCAGGAATGCACCTATGTGCGCCACCACAAGAAGAAGCTGGTCTTTGTGCTGTCCGCCATGCGCAACTTTACGCAGGAATTGAGAAAGGCGGGCTATGCCGTCGACTACGTGGACCTCACGCAAGACGGCAACACCGGTACACTTAAGGGCGAAGCCGAACGGGCCATCAAGCGCCACGGAGCCTCACGGCTCGTCATCACGAAGCCCGGCGAATACCGGCTGATCGAGGACCTGGAAAGCTGGGCCGTCGACCTGGGTGTCGAAGTCGAACTGCGTGACGATGACCGCTTCATTGCAACGCTTGACGAGTTCAACACATGGGCCGACGGGCGCAAGGAATTGCGCATGGAATACTTCTACCGGGAGATGCGCCGCCGCACCGGGTTCCTGATGACGGAGGATGGCAAACCCGAGGGAGGTGCGTGGAACTATGACAAGGAGAACAGGAAGGCGCTTCAGGACGGCCTGACATTCCCCGGCCCGTCAGAGTTCAAGCCTGATGCGGTCACGACAAAGGTGATTGACCTGGTCAATGACCGCTTCTGTGATCACTTCGGGACAACAGACGGTTTCAGCCTGGCCACAACACGCAGACAGGCCGAGCGCGCCGCACGGCGCTTCATCGACAAAGCGCTTCCGCACTTCGGCGACTATCAGGACGCGATGACGGACAAGGACCCTCATCTGTTTCATAGCGTCATCTCGACCTATCTGAATGCGGGTCTGCTCGATGCCCATGCGCTCTGTTCTGCCGCGGAGAACGCCTACAAGGACGGTCGCGCGCCACTCAACGCGGTCGAGGGATTCATTCGCCAAATTATCGGCTGGCGCGAATTCATCCGCGGGATCTATTGGCGCGAGATGCCTGGCTACAAAGTCCGCAACGCTCTAAACGCTGATCGTCCGCTCCCGGACTTCTACTGGACAGGCAAAACCGATATGGCGTGTATGGCACAGGCCATCGGTCAGACACATGATTTTGCTTACGCCCATCATATTCAACGACTGATGGTAACGGGCAATTTCGCCCTGCTAGCCGGCATCGATCCCGATCAAGTCAACGACTGGTACATGTGCGTCTATTCGGACGCCTATGAATGGGTCGAGCTTCCCAACACTCACGGCATGGCGATCTGGGCTGACGGCGGCATCGTCGGCTCAAAGCCCTACGCGGCCAGCGGCAAATATATTGACCGCATGTCGGACCACTGCGCTGACTGCAAGTACAACGTGAAAGACGTGACCGGCGACAACGCCTGCCCCTTCAACACGCTCTACTGGAACTTCCTCGAAAGGCATCATGACAAATTCAGCAGCAATCGCCGCATGGGCCTGATGATCAAGTCACTTGAGCGCATGGCAAGAGGCAAGCGAGATCAGATCGACCTGCGCGCCAAAACGCTCCTCGAGAGTCTCCACGCACTTTAGCGATCTGGGCTGCCGGCCTTTGTGCGGCGTCGATTTTGCCGGCACCGCTGCGAGCAGTGCCGCACATGGTCCCAGTCACGTGCCCACTTCCGACGCCATATGAACGGGCGGCCGCATGTCGCACATGTCTTTTCAGGAAGGTTGGGCTTCTTGTGCATGGGCGATGACTTGGCGCGCCGCGCACCAAAGGCAAGTTTGATCAGCTGGCGGCGACGCGCGGTGCGCGATGCTGGTCATACATCCTGCGTACCCAGTCAACACCGGGAAGATCGGCAAACAGGTCCAGATATGCCTGGACCGACGGCACCACAGGGTCCGGCTTCTTCATGTCGGGATAGGTCAGTTGCACGGACGGTGCGAGGATTGCAGCTGCCGTAAGATCGGCAATCGTGAAACTGTCGCCGACCAGATACCCGGTATCAGCACTATTACGTGCCACGAAGTCGAAGGCCTCACGAGTGAGCGCGACACCTTCGTCAAATGCACTCTCATGGATGTCCATTTCGCGTCGCATCATGCCCTTCAACATCGGCAGTATGCGTCGATAAATGAAGCGGCTCACCCGCGGCTGGCCCTGTGCAAACATGGCGCACAGATAGTCGGGCTCGTCGATAAGCTTCACGAAGAGGGAACGGCGCACTTTGACGGCGATGTCGCCGTCGAACTTCTCGACGATTTCCATCGCCGCCTGCTTCTCGGCCGGATCGTCCGGGATCAGAACGGGTGTCGGATATCGTGCTTCCAGTTCAATGAGAATATCCGTCGATCCGGCAACAACCTGTCCATCCTCAAGACACAGCACGGGCGTCTGTGGTTGGCCAGACAGCTTGCGCAGCTTGCTCGCGTGCGGGCCAGGCAGATAGGGAATGCGGCTATGTGGGACACCTTTGAAGTCGAGGCCCCACCGTGCCTTTTCGTTGTAGTGAGACATCGGGAACATGTGCAGTTCAATCATCAGGGTAGCCCTCACACCGGGATAGATCTCTCCCGCGCTTTGTCATTGCGGGGAACAATCCATTGAATTATGATCATAATTCTAAACACTTCACAGAGGCGGCGTAAAGCGCATGCGGTATCCACCAGGCCACAAAGAGGAAACCCGGGCGCGGATTGTGCAGGCCGCTGCGGAGTTGTTTCGCGAACGTGGGTATGACGGTGTCGGTGTCCAGGACATCATGAAGGCCGCGGGCCTTACTCATGGCGGCTTCTACGGTCACTTCAAGTCGAAGAAGGCACTGTTTCAGGCAGTGATGAGCCTGGAGGCAGATTTTCTTCGCCGGATGCGCGCTCGCACGGGCACGACCGAGAAACAGCTACGTCAACAAGCCAAGGAGATATGCGCGGGGTATCTCGACCCTGCTCATATCGACTACATCAGCAATGGCTGCCCAATGGCATCACTCGCAGTAGATGTGGGGCGATCGGACCAAAAGACGCGAAACACATTCGCCAAGGGCATGTCGGAGCTGGAGCAGGAATTTACCCGCGGCCTCGCCGCCCCGGATGCTTCCAGCGACCATGATCCACGCGCGCTGGCTGCCTTGGCATTGGCCGTCGGCGGGTTCATCCTCGGTCGGGCGTCCGGAGACAAGGACCTGCAGCACGCCATAATGTCAGCGTCACGCGACGAAATCGCGACCCTGCTAGACCGCCGCAAGCCTTAGGCGCGACTGGCAGCTTTTCCCGCGCTAGACTGCTCCCGAAAACGATATCTGGGAGCGACACCCTATGGACCTTGCCCTTACCGAAGAGCACGACGCCTTCCGCGAAGAAGTGCGGCAGTTTCTTGCTGCCAATCTGGATGAAGACCTGAAGCGCGCCGGTCGCCTCGGGACCAGCGTCTATGCCGACTACGACGCGACAATGCGTTGGCACCAAATCCTGCATAACAAGGGCTGGCTGGTTCCGTCCTGGCCTGAAGAATATGGAGGCACCGGCTGGGACCTGATGCGCCAGTACATCTGGGCCAGCGAAGTGTCGAAAGCAGGTGCGCCGTCCCTCTCTCCCATGGGCGTCGGCATGATCGGTCCTGCACTCATCGGCTATGGGACCGACGCACAAAAGGCGTTCTATCTTCCGCGCATCCTTTCCGGCGAAGATTTTTGGTGTCAGGGGTATTCGGAACCCGGGTCGGGCTCAGACCTCGCATCACTTCAGATGAAAGCGGAAGACCACGGAGATCACTTCGTATGCTCTGGATCAAAGATCTGGACGACCCACGCCAACTACGCCAACCGCATCTTCTGCCTGGTTCGGACCGATGGTTCCAGCAAACCCCAGGAGGGCATCACCTTCGTACTGATCGACATGGACCAGCCGGGTGTGACTGTTGATCCCCTGATCATGCTGACCGGAGAGCACATCCAGAACCAGATATTCTTTGAGGACGTAAAAGTTCCCAAGGAAAACGTCGTCGGAGAGGTCGGCAAGGGATGGACCGTTGCAAAATACCTGCTGCAGTTCGAACGCGGTAACGCCTACGCCCCGGGGCTCTATGCGCGGCTCAACAAAATTCGCAGCGGTGCCATCGATGAAGAGGCAGGGACAGGCGCAAGACTGATCGACAATCCCGACTTTGCTACCAAGATCGCGGAAGCGGAGATTCAGATTGCCGCATTGGAGTTCACGGAGCACCGCATCCTCTCGAAACTCGCAGCTGGCGACCCTCCGGGTGCGGAGTCTTCAATGCTCAAGACACGGGGCACCGAAGTCAGCCAGCACCTGACGGAACTTGCGATCGAGGCGGCGTCTTTCTATGGAATGCCGTTCCAGCCTCACTACACATGCCCCGGCGGCCCGGTGCCCGGCGCTCCCGAGCGCGAAGGCAATCTGCCGCCGATCGGCCCGGAACGGTGGGTGACCGCCGTGCCGAAATATCTGAACGACCGGGCTGGTTCCATCTACGCGGGCTCCAACGAAATCCAGCGGAACATCATGGCAAAGGCGGTGCTGGGGCTCTAAGGTGATGCGTGTAAAGCAGTTTTCCCGCCCGTGCCGGACCCCTTTGAATGATCGATGCGATACTTGAATGGCTGACCGAGTATGAATCCGCCCTGTCGGCGATCGCCGCGCTCATTGTGATCGGCACACTGGCGGCCACGGCCGGGCGCCAATGGCTTACGTCGAACCGGGGAGCCGGCGCCAGTGGCCAGGCTGGTGCCGCCAGTTCAGGCTCGGCCCCTGCGGCAGGGTCTCTCAACCCGGTTACAGACCGGCCATCAATTGCGGTCCTTCCGTTCGAGAACACGTCCGGCGATCCGGCAAATGAAGCTGCGGCAGACGGGCTCACGACAGAGATCATCTCAGGGCTCTCCGCGAACCCGCATCTGTTCGTAATCGCCCGCAACTCCTGCTTCAGTTACAAGGGCCGCCGCGTTGATGTGCGCGATGTCGCCCGCGAACTGGGCGTGCGCTACGTGCTAGAGGGAACGGTCCAGGCGCGTAACAACCGCGTCCGCGTCAGTGCGCAATTGGCGGATGCAACCACCGGAGCGATGACTTGGTCGCAGCGGTTCGATGTACCGCTGGACGACTTGTTTGAACTCGACGATGTGGTCACGGCTGCCATCGTAGCGGCACTCATTCCTGAATTGCGGCGGGCCGAAGCGAAGCGGGCGCAGGAAAATCCCGTCGACCTCGACGCCTGGGCTCGTGTGAACGCCATCTGGCTTGAACTCCAGAGCAATCTGTCGAACACGGATATTGCACGCGACGCCGTCAGGAAGCTGGAAGAGATTATAAGTGAGGAACCGGATTTCGCGCTCGCATACGGAGTCCTGTCCCACGCTTATTCGCTTTCTTTCAGCGTCGGCACCGAGAGCACCGACGAGACCAGAGAGCTGCAGGCAAAGACCCAAGCCGCGATCGACAAAGCAGTTGATCTGGACCCAGACGATCCGGCGATCCGTCATCTGGCAGGTGCGGCTCTTTCCAATTTCCGCCTGAGCGATGATGCCCGCCGGTCCTACGAAAAAGCTCTCGACCTCAATCCGGATTATGCGCCGGCACTCGGCAGCCTGGGTGTCTCGGTTCTCTTCCAGGGCGAGACAGACAAGGCTATCGAGCTTATGGAACGCGCGCTGCGCCTCTCGCCACGCGAACCCCATGCCTATCACTGGCAATCCCACCTCGCCCTGGCACTGACGATCAAGGGGGACGCGGACAGAGCTCTACCACTGGTGCTGGAAGCAACAAGCCGCCGCGCGACGCTGATGGGTCGTGTCGCTCTGTTGCTGGCCCACGCTCTGCTCGGCAACGACCAGGAAGCTGAAACAGCCGCCGCAGATCTGCGCAACAGCATGCCGGACACACTTCCGACCGCCGCTCTGGATGAACTGATGGGTGACCTGGTCAAAGAAGATGCGCGGCGGCAGGAACTGATCAACTTGCTACAGCCCCATTTGGACCGCCATCGCTGAGCTTGGCCTGAACGGAATCCGGATCATCCAAGAGCTGCGTCTACCAGACGCTCAACGAACGCTCCGCCGAGCCAACTGCCGACCGGAATTGCCAGATAGAGCATGAATCGAGCAATGACCGGCGCATTGAGTGGCGTCGTCGCTGCGTCTTCCAGGCGGCTTTCATAGGCCAACAGGGCGCCCAATTGCGGCAGGCGGGGATCGTCCTGCAGCTGCGCCCCCAACGCATTGGAAGAATCAAGCAAATGCAAATGAAGCCGTGACAGCGCAGCTCTCACTTCAGACAGTGCTTTGGCCTTTGCCTTTCTGAGAATGCGCGCACCAACCATCGTCGGGTTCACAGCGGCGAGCCCGCCGAGAAGACCGATGAAAGCCATAAAGGTGAGGATGATAGCTGCATCGATGTTCGCGTCGAGCACGAACAACAAGCCTATGGACGCGCCGACCATCCAGACAAATGCTGTGTGAAGTCCGGCATTGGCCAGCGGGCGAAGTCGGTCGGCGTCTAGGGGGCCAACCTCAATCCGTTGTTCAACTTCACCCAGCACCCGCCGCGCGACGGTTATCATCAGGTAGGATGCCTTGGCTAGACTGGCAATGAGTACAGGCACAACAACGAGGAACCACCCGGCAGCTGCATTGATCGCTGGTGTTTGCACATCCACGCGGCTATCGGCGGGTCCGCCAATGAGCGGCAGCGCCCCGGGTACGGAGAAAATGGGAATAAGCAGACCAGCACACCATCCAATGAGAGATGCAACGATCCGACCCTGCAGCGCCCCACCCGCCTGGCTTGTATAGAGCCGTCGCAACTGGGCGTGATCCATTGACGGGATCGCCGGTGCCAGGCTGGTTATGTCGACCTGATGCCGTGTTTGCACATAGGGCAAGGCGAACACGGTGAACCCAGCAAGCAGGGACGTAACGATGGCGGCCCAGCTGTACGGATCAATCGGCAATCCGGTCTGCTCCAGGTCGAGATCAACCGGCAGAAAGCCGAATGCCCAACCGGGCAGGAAGTATGTGGCTGCAACCACGAAGGCCGAAAGGAGTCCGGCAGCCCAGATGGGTATGCCGAGAAACCGGACAAGCCGCGCCTCCCATGTATGGGCAAGATCCTTCGGCACATACATGCGTCTTCATCTCCCGTGCGCTGCATCGATCAGGTCCGTGCGCCTGGATGACCAAGACTTACACAAACTCACAGTCGGCACGATGCTTGCGTGATTGCACCCATACATATGCGCCGTTCAATGGGATGGTGGAGGACCGCAGGCAATTTTCAGACGCGGTAGCGCCTAACCGCATCTCAGGAGACAACATATTGGTCCTAGAAGCCGGACCGCTGAATGCGATTGGCCCGCATGCGAAATGCACGGTCTCGCGCGACGCCGCCGAAGCTCAATCCGAAGGATGCGTCGCGTGCGCGCCTGAAGGCGACATCGCCCTGCGCACCGGAACCGGTCCGCGCCGAACCGCCAATGACCACGAATCCATGACCACTTGAGCAGCAGAAGCTTCCATAGGTGTTGCCGACACCACCATTGAGGCTGAACAGCTCCATCTGCCCATTCAGCACTTGTGCCGGCGGCGCGGCTGGTTCGGCGGGATCCGCTTGCCAAACGCGATTCCCTTCCGCAGAGGCCATCGTCGGTAATGTCAGCGATGCACCAACAATCGTGACGCAGACAGCCAATCGTCCGCTGAGGCGTTTCATCTTCAGGGCACTCCTCGACGCCATAGACCCGTCAAGGCACTAACATAAGCGCGCGCATCAGAAATTCCCAGATTGGCACAGCTCATGGTTAATCGCAGACGTGACTTAACCATTTGTTGAGTATCGGTCGCCAGCGGCTATTCTCCCGCGCGACCCACCAACGCGATACCAATCTGCTTCCATGGAGAATGCCGATGCCCGCCCCCAGACAGTTCCTGCCTCAACCCACGCCGGAGACAGCTCATTTCTGGGAAGGCACCAAGGCCGGTGAACTTCGTCTGCAACGCTGCGGCGCCTGCAACACTGTCTACTTTCCGCCACGCCCTTTCTGCCCGGAGTGCGGGTCCCGGAATGTAAGCGTCTTCGCCGCCAGCGGCAAAGGCCGCCTCTACTCCTATGTTATCAATCACCGCCCGCGGCCCGACTTCGGCGAAGAGCCGCATTCAATTGCCGTAGTCGAGCTCGAAGAAGGCCCGCGGATGATGACCAACATCGTCGGCTGCCCGCAAACACCCGAGGCCCTGCAGCTCGATATGCCTTTGGAGGTCGTCTTCGACGACGAGTCGGACGACATCTCGCTGCCTCAGTTCCAGCCCGCCGCCTCAGAACAGGAGGCGTAACGATGGGCCAGAAAACAACGGCAATTGTCGGCGCAGCGGAAACAACTGATCTGGGCAAGATACCCCACATGTCCGAGATCATGTTGCACGCTGACGCGGCGTTGAACGCGCTGGAAGATGCGGGTCTGAAGCCGAGCGATATCGACGGGGTCGCAACCGCCGGCGAGAACCCCGGCACACTTGCCTACTATCTTGGCATCACGCCCAAATGGGTTGATGGAACATCCGTCGGTGGCTGTTCCTTCATGCTCCATGTCCGGCACGCAATGGCGGCCATCGAAGCCGGCCTCTGCTCAACTGTTCTGATCACCCATGGCGAAAGCGGCAAGAGCCGCGTCGGCGTAAACAGGGGCGGCGGCCGGGGGCCAACCAGCCTGAATGGGCAGTTCGAAGTTCCCTATGGCGTCATGGGCCCGCCTTCCATGTTCACCATTCCCGTGCTGCGCTACCTGAAAGATACAGGCACGACCATGGAGCAATTAGCGTCCGTCGCCGTGGTTCAACGGGAGTGGGCTGCAAAGAACCCGCGTGCCTATATGAAGGACCTCATCACCGTCGATGATGTCCTTAATTCCCGCATGATCGCCTGGCCGTTCCGGCTTCTCATGTGTTGTCTGGTGACTGATGGTGGCGGTGCGCTGATCATCACGTCTGCCGACCGCGCCGTGGATTTCCCGCACAAGCCTGTCTACATCCTGGGAACCGGCGAAAGTACCGAGACACCGATGGTCAGCCAGATGGAGGATTTCACCACATCCCGCGCGTTCCGCGTTGCCGGACCGGAAGCCATGCGGTCTGCCGGCATCTCGCATAGCGACGTCGACCACCTGATGATCTATGACGCCTTTGCTCATCTGCCGCTGTACGGTCTTGAGGACCTCGGCTTTTGTGAGCGCGGGGAGGCAGGAGCATTCATCGCGGCCGGCAATACGCGTCCCGGCGGCAAGCTGCCCTTGAACACCAATGGCGGCGGGCTCTCTTACATGCACTCTGGCATGTACGGGATGTACGCACTTCAGGAAAGCGTCCGCCAGATGCGGGGCATCGCCCCGGCTCAGGTTGACGGTGCCGAGATATCCATGTGCCACGGCGTCGGCGGCATGTTTGCCGCATCGGGATCAATTGTCATGTCGAACACGGCTCCCTGACATCAGAGCAGGTGCATCACATCGCTTTCGGCTTGGTGGCCGTTATGATCGCGCTCGCCGCATACTGATTGAGGTCGGTATTGGTCAGCACGTCGCGCAGGCCTTCATGGACATCCGATGCCAACGGCTCAGATGGTCCACAACATGACTGCGACGTGTCAGTGGCCGCTGACGGCGCCGGAGAACTGCAGCACGCGGCCTGCCCGTCGACTTCGCCATAAATGTTGAGATCTGCGTTCTTGTTGGCCACCACGATGTCAGAAAAGCCAGCTTCAGACAGCATGTCGGCATAGAGGCGGGCGGCAACAGCACCGCCGATACACCCCACATAGGCATCCAGGCTGTCCTTAAGCGGAGCAGGCAGAGACTTGGTCAGCACAATATCGCTGATGGCAACACGACCACCGGGCTTGAGGATTCGAAAAACATCATCAAGGACCGCCTGCTTGTCCGTACACAGATTGATAACGCAATTGGAGATCACACAATCGACTGATGCATCGCCGACAGGCATCTGATGTATCTCGCCCAGACGAAACTCGGCATTGGCGGCCTTCATCTTGATGGCATTGCGCTTTGCAAGGTCGATCATCTCTTCCGTCATATCAATCCCGATTGCAACACCGGCAGAACCCACTTCCTTTGCCGCAAGAAAGACATCGATACCGCCGCCGGACCCCAGATCCACCACCGTCTCACCGGGCTGCAGGGCGGCAGCATCAATCGGGTTGCCGCACGAGAGTCCCAGATTTGCCGCATCAGGTATGGACGCCAGATCCTCGCTGCTGTACCCGAACTCCTCGGCAATCGTCGCTGTCTGTTCCGGGTTCAATGCCTCGGCGCCCTGGGCAGTCGAGCCGTACTGAGACTTGATCGCGGCTGTAATCTGATCGCGTGCCGGTTTGGTCATGAAC